>Ga0193747_1000330_pt1 | contig 17298 bp, 12 predicted proteins | sample L1m2metaG_FD_143048 | JGI IMG/M metagenome (GOLD analysis project Ga0193747, IMG submission 143048) | Soil microbial communities from a riparian zone of the East river system, Colorado, United States - L1m2 | ecosystem: Environmental > Terrestrial > Soil > Riparian zone | place: USA: East River...
CTGTCTGTTTAAGACGCCCAGGTCGATGGCCAGCATCGTGAGGATAAACAGACAGAAGCCAATCCACGCCAGTGTCGAAGTCGCGAGCAGATGCATCTGCGCCTTAAAATACCATTCGGGCTCAGCCTTTCTCTAGTTCAGGCGTCGGCTAAGGTTTTTCTGACGGTATTAGCTTGCGGACAGTTCGTTATCTAATCTCGCGCAACTCGGGCACATGTTCAGTCTCATATCGCTCAATTAGTACGCTGAGGATTTCCATCAGCGAAGCCAATTGATGCCTTTCATTTTCGCCTACCTCGTCAATCAGACGATCCCAGCAGAGCCACGATGCGGTTGTAGCCGGCTTCCGTGTGCGGAACAAATACTGCTCCTGACAGGGACGACCAGGCATTCGCGGCCCTCTTAACATCAAGGCTCTGGATGATCATGCCGTCCACTTGGAACGATTGTATTCTTCGTGCGTAAGTTCTTGCCTACGGCAGGACGCCTTCTGGAATCCGCCACGGGTGCAACTCAATGACGAGTCTTCCACTCTTGACCATCGGATCGGTGGCGCAAAGGTCCTGCGCTTCCTTCAACGACGCTACGCGCAAAACAAAAATGCCTCTCAAATCGCCGTTGTCTCCGAACGGGCCGGCGGCGATTAGCTTCTTCATTGCGGCCAGCCGTTGAATATTCGCGATGTGCGCTTTTTGCAGTTCCTGAATCTCGGGATTCTTATCGTCGCCCTCTTTTCGGTTCGGCCCTTTCTTCAAAAAAGCGAAGTAGACAATGTTCAGCTTCAGCGGCAAGTTTGATTTCTTGAAAATATCTTCCGACCACCACGGGTGCATTTCGGGAACCATCAATCCTGCCTTCACGGCCGGGTCGTCATCGACCCAACTTTTGGCTTCTGCGGTTGATGAAGCTCGCAGAATAAAAATGCCCGCCAGATCCGTATCGTCACCGAACGGCCCAATGATGACCGCTTTGCCGGATTCGAGCAGCGACACAACGTTCGCGAGGTGTTGTTGAAGAATTTGATTTCGTTCCGGCTCTTTGGTGCTGACCAATTCTGGCCCCTTCTTCATAATCGCCATCTGGAACTGAACAAGCTTGTGCTGTGGTTCCTGCGCAATTGAAAAGGAAGTAAGAACCAGGACTAATACGACTAAAGCGGTAACAGTCTTCATAAATCAATCTCCATAGTTTGATATCTCAGATAAAACTCAGTGCTCAGATAACCTCGAGGTCGCCCCCGCTCAAAGAACTATTCTCACCTGATAGCAGCCAGCAATCATTGTTTATTAGACGGTTTGGCCTGCAAGAATTGGCGGGGGCAAGCCACCCTTCCTGACCTTGAGGTTTCTACGGTTTGAGGTATTCCAGGTTGACACTAACCAATCTTCGCCGTCTTCACGCACGTAATTGCCGGCAAACCTTCGGTGATCATCGTCCAAGAGTCGCCGCCAGTCTTCGAGCCAAACAATTTGCCGCTGCGCGTGCGTGTCAGCTTTCAGGTTGTCGCGCAAGATTGTTTCCAACGCGTCCTCTTGCGGCAAACCTTCGGTCAGCGGATCCCATGAATCGCCGGCGTTCTTGGTGCGATAGACACGCAGCTTGGCTTCCGGCGTGCAGCGAAACTCATCTGACTCGATCGGAATAATGTAAACGCTATTCGCCTCATGCGGATCGATTTCCATCGCAAAGCCGAAATCAGAAGGCAAACCATTTCCGATATCATTCCACGAATCTCCGGCATCATCGCTGCGATAAACGCCCCAGTGATGCTGCAAAAACATTCGATCCGGATTCGACGGATGGCTCACAACTTTGTGCACGCACTGGCCCCATTCGGGATATTGCTGGTCGGGCGGCAGAAATTTCGCGCGAATGCCTTTGTTACGCGGCTGCCAATTCTGGCCGCCATCGTCCGTGCGATACACGCCTCCGGTTGAAATCGCTATGAACATCCGATCAGGATTTGACGGATCGGGAAGAATCGTGTGCAGACAAAGTCCGCCACCGCCCGGCATCCATTGCGGGCGATGCGGATGATCGAACAGGCCGCGATCGAGCGACCAGGTCTCGCCCGCGTCGGTTGATTTGAAAAGCGCCGCCGGTTCGACGCCGCAATAGAGCGTATCCGGCTCGTTCGGGTGGCCCTCCGCGATTTGCCAGATCTGTTTGAGCGATACGTCGCTGCCGTCCGGAAATTTAATGTTATAGGTTTCGGGATCGCTCCACGTCAGGCCAAAGTCATTGGACGAACTCAGAAACGATCCCCAGAATGGACTGTTGACCGCGGCCCAGAGTCGATTGCGTCCGTTGCGTCCATCATGAGCCAAGGCATAGATGCTACGGCCGGGAAAGTATGGCCCGGCCTTTTCCCACTTTTCGCGCGCCGTGTCGGAGCGGAACAGAAACGCTCCCTTCATGGTGCCCACAAGCAGAAGGTTATCGCCTGAGTTGACGTTGATTTGATTTGTGGTTGGCATCGAGACTCCGAAAGAAAGTAAGCTTGCAGATCGAGGCGCGATTATATCAGAACCGCCTGCCGTACCGGGTAATTGGTCCCCGATGTTGCCGGCGTTTCCAATAATCAAGGATTAACCGCCCGCTACCGCACGCGGTTCTGACAGTTTATTGGATCGCAGCCAACCGGCTTTGCTTTTCGGCCATCCAAACGAGGCCCAGGTTGCCGCCACTTGCGCTAGCGGGTGGTTATTAGTTGGAAATATACTGTAGTCAAAGATTCGAGCACAGGAGTGCTTAGGCATTGATTCGCGGTTAAAGCTTCTTTAGATTTTCGTTATGTTTAGATCAAATAATCTCTCCAATCGCCCGTTTCAGTATTCAATTCTGAGATCTCGAATCTCAAATTTGAAATTTCCTTTGGCAGTATCAGCCCTTGCGTTCTGCTGCTTGCTATCAACTGGTTACGCTCAACAACAACCAGTGGCCGGCGCACGTTACGACATTACTAACTATCGCATCGAGGTCCAGTTGAGCCCCAGCGAACACACCCTGCGGGCGGGCGCCGACGTCACGTTCGTGCCACTGGACTCCACGCGCTCGGTCGTCTTCGAATTGAATGGATCGCTTCACGTCGACAGTGTCGAGAAGGATGGAAAGGCGTTGACGGGATTCGTGCAGGACGCGGTAGGCGCGGGCGCCCTCGGACCGAACGTGCGCATCGACCTGGGGCAGGTAGTACCGGCAGCCCAGCCGGTGACCGTGCGCATTCGCTGGAGCGGCGCCCTCGCGACTCCGGAGGGCGGACCGCTGGCAAATAAGCGGCTGGCTTATGTTGGGCCGGAAGGTTCGTATTTGATGTACGCGTCGCGCTGGTTTCCATTTCATGATTATGCCGCGGATCGCGCGACGTCGGACATCACCGTGATCGTGCCGACCGGGGTGCAGGTGGGCGGCATCAGCGACGAGCCGGTCACTCCACAGGTTGATAAGACTGGCACGACCCGGTTTCGTTTCGTAACCAAGCAACCGATCCTGGTCGGGAATTTTGTCGCTGGTCAGTACGTGGTCAAATCGGTGCGATTCGGCAGGTACGAGTTGCAATTCTTCGTCAAGCCCGGCAGCGAAAACCGCATTGGCAATTTTGGCGAATCGATGGGCCATGCTTTGGAGTTTTACACGAAGCAATATGGCTCGCCCGCCTTCGGCTCCCGTTTTATCATTGCGCAAACTGACGACGAGACAATGGAAGCCTACTCGGGCCAGGGAATTCTCTTCCTGGCTTCCCGATTTTTTGATTCATCAAAGCCCACGTTGGAAGAGCGTTTACAGCGCGAAGTCGCCTATCAATGGTGGGGACAAACGATCGGGCTCAAGTCTTTCGACGACGCGTGGATTTCGCAGGGCCTGGCCGAATGGAGCGCCTTTGCCTTGCGCGAGGACACGCTCACGGGCGCTCAGCTCGATTCGGCCCAACGCGAAGAGCAGGAGCGGGCGCTTACCTTCGAGCAGACCGCGTCGATTGCGCGGGCGCCGTCGGCTTTGGACGATCAATCCGCCGCCTATCAATCGATTGTGTTCTACAAGGGCGCGATGGTCTTTCGCATGCTGCGCGAAACGCTCGGCAAGGAACAGTTCAATCAGTTACTGCGAAAGTTCCTCGAACAATATCGAAACAAGAGTGCTTCGGTCGATGACTTCGAACGATTGACATCGCAGGTTGTGGGCAAGAACATGCGCTACTTCTTCGCGCAATGGGTCGAAGGTACGGGCGTGCCGGAATTCGGGGTCGACTATCAAATAATTCGTACGCGCGCCGGCAAGTTCCGCACCCGTGGGACCGTCCGCCAGACCGTCGAAAACCTGCAACTGCCGGTTGAGTTGACTCTGCATTCGGAAGGCGACTCGCAAACGAAAGCGCTCTATCTCGAGGGCAAGAGCGAAGATTTCGATTTCGAGTCCAAAGGACAGCCAATTAACGTCGAAGTCGATCCGAACGAGAAAATTCTGCGCATGTCCGACGATTTGAAGATCGCAATCGTCGCTCGGCGCGGCATCGAACTGTTCAAAGAGGGTCAGTACGCCGAGGCCCAGCAGCAACTCGAGTCGGCCCTCAAGCTGGACCGCAACAACGCGTGGGTTTATTACAATCTGGGCTTGATTTATTTCGAACAGAAAAACTGGCAGCTAGCCTTGGATAACTTTCAGGCGGCGCTCGACGCGGCGAGCAGCAAGCCCGAATGGATTGACACCTGGGCCCGCATCAAACGCGGCAACGCCTACGACGCCAAAGGCGATCGCGCCAAAGCCGTGAACGAATATAACAAGGCCCTGCAAACCGGCAGCAACTATGACAACGCCCAGGCAGTGGCGAAAAAATTCATCGCCACGCCGTACGATCCGAAGGCTCCCGCGGAGCAGGCACAGAACACGCCGGGGATGCAGTGAGATTGAGAACGCGAAATCCTCGACCGGGTCCGATTAGATGACAATACTCGTTTGGCCAGTGTAATCTTGCGATATGAGCACAATTGCTGAGATCCAAACTGAAATTACTAAGCTCTCTCAGCCTGAAAGGCGAGAGTTGGCGGATTGGCTCGCTGAAATCGAAGCAGATGCGTGGGACGCTCAGATCGAGGAAGATATTAAGGCAGGCCGCCTGGATCATATGATCGCTCAAGCAGAAGCTGACATAGCTGCGGGAAGAACCAAACCCCTCGATGAAGGCCTCGACAACTACTGAGTTTTGGAATTGTTATTCGCGACTGCCACCTCAGATCAAACGGCTCGCCCGAAAAACCTTCAAAACCTGGTCACAAGATCCCTATTACGGTTCGCTTCATTTTAAGAAAGTTCGCGGAGTCTGGTCGGTGCGAGTCGGTCTCAGGTACCGGACGCTTGGCCTAGACAAAGGCGACACCGTAGAGTGGTTTTGGATCGATTCCCCATGACGAGTACCATCGGATATTGAAGAAGTAAATGGCTGTCCGAGATCCCGACCAGGAAACCCATCTGCATGGATTCGATGCCGTACAAACTGAAGCCCGAACAGAGGATCGCCGCGCATACTCTCGACCGGCATCTCTCGGTCACTGCCGGGCCCGGCGCAGGCAAGACGCTGGTGCTGGTTGAGCGCTATCTGGAAATTCTTCGCACCAGGAAAGTCTCCGTCGATAACATCGTAGCGATTACTTTCACTAATCGCGCCGCCAACGAAATGCGCGAGCGGGTGCGCAAAGAAATCGACAATCTCCTCAAACAGACGGATGGCGACGAACGCCGTCGCTGGTTGCGTCACAAACGCGCGTTGGAAGGCGCCGTTATCACGACGATTCACGGTTTTTGTTCGCGCGTCCTGCATGAGTTTCCGGTCGAGGCTGACATCGATCCGCAATTCACTTTGCTCGACGAGCATCGGGCGACGATGCTCCTGGAAGCGATGGTTGAGGAATCGCTCACCAACGCCATTCAGCACGGCGATGAAAAGATCGTGCAGTTGACGCTAGGGGCGAGCCGCGCTTCCCTCGCGGCGGCCCTCGTAAAGCTCTATTGGAAGTATCGGGGAGAAGGATTGTCGCCGGACCAGATCGAAAAACTCTCGGGAGAAAATCACGCTACCGAAGCGGAATATTTTGCTGCCCTCAAAGAGCTGGACGCGGTCATGGCGATTTTTCTCTCAGCCCGCAGGTTGTCCGGCGACGCCGAAAAGAAGCGGGTCAAATCTGAGTATGAATGGCTGTCGCTTCGCGCAATTCTCTCGCGGCCCACCGACAACCGATCGATCGCAACTTATTGCCAGGCGATCGAGGACTTCCGCGAGCTGCGGGCAAGAAAGGGTACCGCACCGGGCGTCGAGCGTCTGGACGAATTGCTTTGGGGCTTGAAGTCCGGCGATCGAGTCTGCGGTAGAGTCCCGGCTTTGGGTTTCGATCTGCTTGCGAAAGATTACGCCATCAGTCTCGTAAAAGTGTTGCGTGACATCGAACGCCGGCTCGATGAAGAGAAGCAACGTCTGTCGGCGCTTGATTTCGACGATCTGCAACTGCGCACACTGAGACTCTTGAAAACGCGTCCCGAGGTGCTCACACGCGTCGCCGAGCGCTATCGGTTTTTTCTGGTCGATGAGTTCCAGGACACCAACGGTTTGCAGCGCGATCTAATGAAGAGTCTCGCGCTGGACACTGGCGCGAACCTGTTCATCGTCGGCGATCGTAAACAATCGATCTACGGTTTTCGTGGCGCAGACGTCGATGTCTTTGCGGAGATAACCGCGGTGATCGAAGCAGCCGGCGGCGCGCAGCAACCTTTGAACGTGAATTTTCGCAGCCAGAAACCTCTGATTGAGGCTTTCAATTTTCTGTTTAAGCGAATCTTCGAAGCCCGCACGGAAATCCCTCGCGCAGAGTTATCGCGGCTCGGCTACGTCGAACATGAAGCAAGCATTGCCGAGCGACGCGGGGAGCACGAGCCGCCGTTGGTCGAATTTCTGGTGAGTGTGCTGCCGCCGGCAAAGAAATCGCACGACAAATCGGAAAACACGGCGGAAGAACAAAGCGATCGTTTTGACGCGCGCGAACGCGACGCAGCTCAGGTGGTCGAAAGAATCGATGCGCTTACTGGGTACGCAGGCGTCCCGCCGGCCATCGCGGAAAGAAGCAGGCAGGATGCCTCCGTACCGAGATATGGCGACATCGCAATCCTTTTCCGCGCGCTCACCGGTGTTTGGGTTTACGAAAGCGCCCTGCGTCGCGCCGGCATTCCTTATTTGACCGTCCAAGGCAAAGGGTTTTATCAACGCGAAGAGATCACCGATCTGATTCAACTACTGCGGTTTCTCGATAACACCACCGACGAAATAGCGCTCGCGGCCGTGCTGCGTTCTCCGTTGTGCGGCATCTCGGACAATGGACTCCTCGCGTTGCGGTGCGCACCAAGGATTGATGAGGACACAGGGTCCGGACGATTACCGCGCCGCAACTTGCTCCGCGCCGTGCACCATCATCGGGAAATCCAATTCATTGACGAAGACGATCGCGCCGAGATCGATCGCGCCTCGGCTTTTTTGGATTCGATGATTCAGCGGCGAAATCGCTACGGCATCGCCGACCTTCTGCGTCATGCGGTTGCGACAACAGATTATCTGACCGTCATCGCCGCCAACTTCGATGGCGCGCAGCGCATTGCCAACGTCGAAAAGCTCTTTCTTCTGGCCGAACGCTTTGAAAAGACCGGCGCCAATCTGATTCGTGACTTTGTCCGTTACGTCGAAGAGTTCGAAGCCATCGGCGGCCGCGAAAGCGAAGGCCAGATGGACAAATCGGCGAACGTCGTTCATTTGATGACCATTCATCAGGCCAAAGGCCAGGAGTTTCCCGTCGTGATCATTCCGGATTTGCATCGCCGGCCGATGGAGAACGATGCGGCGTTCATTCTCGATCCGCGCAAGGGTTTGAGCGTCAAGATTCCCGACGGACGCGGCCAAATGGTTCGCGGCGCTTTTCTTAACGAGCTACAGCAACGCGCCGGCTGGCGCGAAGAGTTCGAGAGCATGCGCCTGCTCTACGTGGCCGCCACCCGCGCGAGGGATCGCCTGATTTTTTCCGGGGCAGTAGCGCAAAACAGTCTCAAGAATCTGACGCAAACGGAAAGTGGGCAATGGTTGGCTTGGATTTGGCAAGCGCTGGAATTGGGCGAACAGCCACAGAGCGGAGTGCTGAAATTCGATGATGCTGTGGAAATTCGCTTGAACGTCGATCGCGATCTTTCTCAAACGCGAAGGGCAATCGCTGCGCCGGTCGCAGACAACACAGCCGCGAAAATAATAGATGTCTCACGACCGATCTCTGAGTCGTTTCCTTTGCTACAACCAATCCCGGTGGAACGCGGACAAGCATTGCGCCGTTTCAGCGTCACGCAACTAATCAACTTCCAACGCTGTGCGCGGCAATATTTTTTCGATCGGATGCTGCACGCGCCGGGTAGAGAAGAGTTGGCCGTTTGGAACGACGCCGAAGCACCCGAACCACCGGCAAACCTGACCGCCGCGTTGAAAGGCGCTTGTATTCATCGATTCTGCGAAACATTTGTAACCGGAGACGATCCGAAAGTGCGTCTGCGCACGAGCTTTGAAGATGTGATCCGCCAGCGGCAGGCTGAACTTGCGGGCCGGGTGTTCGATATCGATCACGAACAGGCAGTCAAAGACTTGTGGCCGCTGGCGGAAAACTATCTCAAGAGCGAAGTTTTTCAACGCGTGCAGTCAGCGGAAAAGCTACATGGCGAGACGGCTTTCGATAATCCACAATCCACAATCCACAATCCGCCATCGTCCGGGCTTTGGAGCGAGCTGCGGTTTCGCTTGCGACGGCCCTTGGGAATTCTGACCGGCACGATCGATAAGCTTCTGATTGTCCCGGCAAAGAATGGCGATGGTTTTGATGTCGAGATCATCGACTTCAAGACCAATCGTTTTCGCTCGCAAGCAACGGGAGAGATTAATCGATCTCAGGGCACTGCCGTGGCCGTCTCGGTTACCACGCCAACCGTGACAGGCGCGCGCCGCACCAAGCCTGTCTTATCGCAATCCGCTCAGGGCCTTTTCGACTTCGAATCGCCGGTAGAAACTTTGCCGCCAGTAGATTCAGCCGGCTACGTTGTGCCCGCGCAAATTGACCGGGCCATCGAGGAACAAATCGAAACGGCCGCGCACGCTTATCAACTTCAAATGCAATCCTACGCGCTGGCAATCCGTGAACTGCTCAGTGTGAGCGGTAGCGACCGGACGGTGCTCAAGGTTAATAAACTTCGCGCCACGCTCCACTTCATCGATCCCAACATAGAAATCAATGTATCGTCCGTCTTGCTGGATTCGGAAACCTGCGCGCGCGCAATTGATGATGCGATGCTCGCGATCGCTTCGCTCGACGGCGTGATCGAAGCCGAGATGTTCCCGCCCAATCCCGCTGCGCACTGTCGGATGTGTAGCTTTCTTGATCTCTGTCTGGCGGGACAGGACTGGCTCAGACGACGCGCGTAGCAGGCAACGCTCACAATACCGAGTGCGATCAGGAACGGGAAGGCGCGAGCGACGAGCAGAATTCCGTTTTGAAAGGTTTGCTATTATGACTTGGTTGAAAATTCTACGAATTGCCAGGGTCTTAGTATAAGAAACGTTGTGACTGCCGCGCGAGTTGGAGTGTGACTTGAGAAACCAACAGCCTGAGAACCTCGTCGATCTTGCCGATGCCCGCCTCAAGCTACAGTCGCGAGAAGGCAGAGCCCCTGACTCGCTAAACCGCGAACTTGAAGAAATCAATCTGCTTCTTGATAAAGGGCTCTCTGTCGAGGCTCGCTCTCGACTCAATAACGTAATTTCCGCCGCTCGAAACCATCCGGTAGTCCTGGCCGGCGCCCGCCTCGCACTGTCTGGCGCGTTTGAAATGAACGGCGACTATCCAATGTCTCTGCAGACGATCGCGATGTACGAAGCGGACGATTCCACTCGCAGGCTGCCGCATGATCTCGCACTTAAGCTCAAGGTACAGATTAGCACCGCATACAACTACTGTGGGGACCATCCGAGAGCGATTGCTCTCTTACAGGCGACTGCTCGCGATCTGCCCGACGAAAAGAGCGGCGCGGTTATCCATGCAGCTCTGGCGCGAGTCTATCGAAGCATCACTGAAAGCGCCATTGCTCGCGACCATTCGCGACGAGCACTGGAACTCTACCGGGAAGCCGGCGACTGGCGCGGCCTGGCAGAGGCGTACTTCGGTATCGCCCTGGCCGATCACCAGGAGGGTAGTAATGAATCGACGCTGAAGAATCTTCAACAAGCGTTACAGCTAATTGGCGATCACCCAGCTACGTTCTTATTGGGGAAAATCTATTCGAACATGGCCGGGGCCTGTTGGCACCTGAAGCGTCCCCGGGAAGGGATCGAATACCTTGAAAAAGCCATCGACTACTACGAACATTCGGATCATCAGATGATGGCTGCGGTTGCTTACAACAATCTCGGAAGCAATTTAATATTGGTGGGCCAATGGGATCGCGCGGCCGACGCCCTCAATCGTGCGGTCTCTCTGATTACTCAAATAGACGGGAAAGATGACCGGCTCTCCATGCCTTTCGATTCCTTGGGAGAACTCTGTATGTTGCGCGGCGATCTTGACGACGCGCACGATTATTTGCAACGTGCCGTAGCCTTATCCCACAAGGATCGGAACAAATGGTATGAATGCCAGGCATTACGCACGATGGCGCGCTGCCAGCTCGCGATGGGCCAAAGTGAACGAGCCCTAGCGACCGCACGAGAGGTATTTGATCTGGCGCAGAACATAAGAGACTCCCATTCAGCTTGGGATGCGTCGCTTCTTATAGCCGAGAGCTATCTCGTAACTGGTAAGCTTGATGAAACAGCTAAACACCTGCATGAACCGTCCTACCACAGCTCAGATTTGCTGACCTCACCCGTACTAAATGGCGAGCAGCAACGCCTCCACGGCCTGCTCGAGCTCGCGCGCGATAACGCGGCCGCCGCGGTGCAGCATTTTGGTCGTTGCCTTTCAATATTTGAGTTGCTCGGAGACAAGTACCGCGTCGGCAGATCGCATTTCGATCTTGGCAGCACATACGGCTTTGCGCAGCCGGAGCTGGCGACGGAACACCTGACTCGTGCGGTCAACATCTTTCGCGAACTAGGCGCAAAGCTCGATTTTCAGCGTGCGGAGGCGGCGCTCAAGGAACATGAGCAAACCGAACCGCAGCACCGGCGGCGGCGCGAACCCGCAATGCAATTGATTACGCTGCGATTGGCTGATGCCGTCGCGTCGCGCCAACTGCTGCTGCGAGAACTGGCCGCCATCGTTCGTCAAGAGAGCACCGCCAAACGCGTAATCATGCTCGAGGCCGACGAGGAACAAAAACAGAAGGTGGTGGTTGCGCATGGCTGCGAAGCCGAGCAAGCAGTAACGATCGCGCATGAATTCGCGTCCGCGACTGATGAAACCGCGCAGAAGCGTTTTGTGAAACGACACGATGTAAAGCTAATAACGCTGAACTCTGCCAACTCATTACCGGCCACGCTGCTAATCTCACCGCCCGACTCCGCCGAACTGTCGGGCGGGTTATCGCTCGATCCATTGCTGAGGGTGGCCGAACTCGGAATGGACGTTTGCGCTCTGCGGGCGCGCGCGACCACCGGCGAAAGCGCCGAGCCTCAGGACGGTGGGGTCGGAGCGAGCCTGATGCCCGGATTCATTCATTCCAGTCCCGCGATGACCCGCCTGGTCGAAGAGGTGAACAAAATTCGCTCGTCAGACGTGACTGTGCTCGTCACCGGCGAATCGGGCACCGGTAAAGAACTGGTAGCGCGCGCAATTCACGCGCTGTCCTCGCGGCGCGACAAGATCTTTGTGCCTTTCAACTGCACCGCGGTACCAAAGGAAGTCAGAGAGTTATCTGTTTGGGCACCACCGAGGCGCGTTCACGGGCGCGGTGTCAGACTCGATTGGCGTGATTCGATCGGCCGGCGGCGGCACGCTATTCATTGATGAGATTGGCGACCTGCCCCTGGAAGTGCAGCCAAAGTTGCTGCGGTTTTTGCAGGAAGGAGAAATCCAGCCGCTCGGTGAGCAGCAGCCGATCAACATCGACGTGCGAGTCATCGCCGCCACGAATACAGATCTGGAAGAGCTGGTCGCGCAAGGCCGGTTTCGCGAGGATCTCTATTACCGCTTAAATGTAATTCGTCTTCGTGTGCCGCCGTTGCGTGAACGTCGTTCCGAAATTCCGACCATCGTCAACTACTACATTAATCATTATTTATCCAGGTTCAGCCGTCAGGATATTCAGATCACTCCGCAAGCGGTAGATTTGTTAATGGTGGCGGAGTGGCCCGGCAATGTGCGCCAGCTCTGCAATGAGATCCAACGTATTGTTGCGCGCGCTGAAAACGGAGCGCTCATCACGCCGGAGCATCTCTCGCCCGAACTACGTCAAATGCGAGTCCCAACCTCGTCGCCGGCAAGCATTAGCATCCTTGGAAAACCAATCAGCGGCCGAGCGGAGATCGCGACGCCGCAAAATTTGACGCTGGCGGAAGCCCTGGAGGAAGTCGAGCGCCGCATGATCATCGAAGCGCTGCGCAAACATCGCGGCAACATTTCACGCGCCGCACGAGAATTGGGACTTACGCGCCGCGGGTTATATCTAAAAGTAGAACGATATCAAATCAGCACTGAGTCGCGCGCCGATGGCGCGAAGGCGTAGTCTCAGATCAGAACCGCCTGCGGTAGCGGGCGGTTGATCGCAGTAAGTTGAGTTCCAGTCATATTCACGTTCAACCACCCGCTACCGCAGGTGGTTCTGACCTAAGGCCCAATCAAAGTTATGGTACTCTATGCGCCGCTTTCTCATCTCTCGTGTCTCAGAGGATTAGTCTGAAATGGTTACGCTGAAATCTTTCGATGGCGAAGAATTCGACGCCTACATGGCTCTACCCGCGAGCGGTTACGGTCCGGGCATCGTCGTGTTGCAGGAAATCTTCGGGGTCAACGAATACATGCGCACTGTCTGCGACTGGTATGCGTCGCACGGGTTCGTGGCGATTTGTCCCGATCTGTTTTGGCGCCAGGAACCCGGCATTCAGTTAACTGATGGATCGGAGGCGGAATGGCAGAAAGCCTTCGCGCTTTATCAGGGGCTAGACGAGGCGAAAGCAGTTGAAGACTCTGCTGCGGCGGTTGAATTTCTGCGGAAACATCGGGCGTGTAACGGAAGGGTCGGCGCGGTCGGCTTCTGTCTCGGCGGCAATCTCGCATGGTTGCTTTCAGTGCGATTCAAGCCGGACTGCGCTGTGGGTTATTACGGCGTCGGCATAGAAAAGACTTTGGGCGAAGCTGACGGTCTCGGCTCGCCTTTGATGCTGCATATTGCGGGAAAAGATCAACACTGTCCGCCCGACGCGCAGAAAGAGATTCACGGCGCGCTGGACTCAACCCCCCTGGTCACGATTCACGATTATGCGGATCAGGATCACGCGTTCGGTCGTCCGGGCGGCGAGCACTACGATGCTAAAGCGGCGGAATTGGCGAACCTGCGCACGCTGGAATTCTTTGTCAGGAACCTCGCGGGCGCAGGATTAGCGACCGCCCAGAAGTCCCTCTCCGATCGCTGGGATGAACACGTCAAGTATGAATTCGCCACGCGTGACACGGAAGATACTTTGGAAACGATGGTCGCGGACGCTTACGTCAATCATATTCCGGTGATGACCGGAGGCGTGGGCCATGAGGAACTTCGCGAGTTTTATTCCCAGCGCTTCATTCCACAGATGCCGCCCGACACCTCGATGACTCCGGTCTCGCGCACCATCGGAATCGATCGGGTCGTGGATGAGATAGTTTTTGAATTCACGCACACGATCAAAATGGATTGGATGCTGCCCGGGGTCGAGCCAACCGGCAAGCACGTAAAGATTCCGCTGGTCGTCATCGTTCACTTTCGCAACGGCAAACTGGCGCATGAACACATCTACTGGGACCAGGCATCGGTGCTGGTGCAACTTGGTTTGATAGACAAGACGAAGCTTCCGGTGGCGGGAGTCGAGACGGCCGAGAAGGTGCTTGATCCGAACCTGCCGGCAAACAGATTAATGAATAGCTAGAATCATTGTTAACAGTTAAGTCGTGTGCTAGATTCGCATCACGGAGTAAGGCCTTATATGAGAATCCGCAAGCGAGTAAAGTTAGGAAAACACATTGTTGCTGATCCTGAAATCTGTCACGGTCAACCCACGTTCGAAGGTACCCGGATCATGGTGAAGAGCGTACTTTACTACGTTGCGCAGGGCAAGAATTGGAACTGGATTGCGAAGACTTACGACGGGCGCATCGGTCGGCACGAAATCGGTGAAGCCGTGGGACTGGCCAGCAACGCATTGATCGAGAAAACTGCCAAGTAAGCACGCGTGAATATTTTGGACGAGGACATTGATGCTGCTCAGTGCCAGCAGCTTCGAAGATGGAAAATACACTTCCAACGCATAGGCATTCATGTGGGCCGGTTCGGCATGAAAGATCGGAATGAACTGGTGCCATTACTGCATCGCCTTAGTCGTCCGACGTTTTTTCCCGAGATCACGGTTTCTACGATCCTCAGCTCCTTCACCCAGCCTATTGCATTGTCTTTCTTGATGTCGTTCCCGACGAATGCGCGGGCTATATACGCAGAGTTTTGCGGCACCGAGCGTTTCGAACGCGGGCGCAACGCCTTGGTAAAGTAGTGCGGGCTCGATCCAGCGGAATTACCTACTGGCAGATAAATGAAAAGGTTCAGCATATCCAGGCTTGGTGAGAAAAGGCTGCAAACCTCTTGAAGAAGACAACCAACAAGAACCAAGCAAAGGAGCCAAAGAATTCGGCTGCGCCGCCCATCTCTCGCCTGCGTCGCGATCTCGGCACAGTTGAATCTTACGCGGCGCTGATCGGAATTCTGATTGGCGCCGGCATCTTCAAAGTCACCAGTGACGCCTGGAGGCTCACCGGCCCGAGCGTCATTCTTGGTTATGCAGTGCTGATGCCGGCCATCCTCGCCACCTCAGTTCCTTACGCCGCGTTTATCTCGACGCTCGGCGGCTTTCGTCTGGCTTTCATCGGAGCGTGGCTCAAGATAATTGCTTATGTCGGCGCGGGCGCATACCTGGCAAGTGCGCTCGCGGACTACATCATCGAATTAACGGGCAGACGTTTCAGCGGCCCGCTGGTGCATCAATCATTAGCGGTTGGCAGTCTGTTTTTCTTCTACGTCATTCACCTTGTAGGCGTGCGCTGGTTCGGCAGAATTCAGGTGGGCATGTGCGTGCTGCTGGGCCTTTCAATTGTCGTCCTCGTCATTCCCGGATTGTTTGCGATTCACCCGGCGAACTACTCACCATTCGTGACGCACGGTGTAAACGGATTTGCCTTGAGCCTCGTGCCAATTTTCTTTTCTTACGCCGGTTTCGAATCGCTGGCGCAGACCGCGGGAGAAACAAAAGACAGCACGCGACGATTGCCATTGGTCTTCCTGAGAGGCATTAGCGCCACTGCGATAATTTTTATTTTGATGTCGGTGGTGGCGTTCGGCGTTTTGCCGGGGACACGGCTCGGGGCGAGCAGCGCCCCGATGACTGAGGTAGCTTCGGTTTATCTGCCGTGGGGCGCGGCCGCGTTCGTGACGTTGGGCGCTATCATGGCAATAACGACTTCGCTGAACCCAACCCTTATCGTTCCTTCGCGAATGTCGCTGATTTTCGTCGAGGATGGTCTCACGCCGCGCTGGCTCGGGGTCGTCAACCCACGCACGGCCACGCCCGTCCGTGCGTTAACTCTAAACATGTTGGCGTGCTTGATCCTGCTCGTCAGCCATCAGCTCGCGCTAGCCTTGAACATTGCGGTGTTCGCCCTCGTCTTGCTTTGTTTTCTGCACAGCCTGACATTCTTGATGCTGCCGCGACGAAACCCGCGCCTCTACGGGGAGATCACGATCGGGCTGCCGGTATGGCTGCAGCGCGGAGCAGCTTTGCTTTCGGTCTTTTCGATGGGCATATTGATTGTCGTGCAGGTTGCGAACGACCTGAAGACGCTCACGACAACGAGCTTCGGCGAAAGAGTCGATACGCATTCACTTACCAGTCTTGAGTTGGCCGTGACGTGGTCCATCGTGGGGGCAGGGCTCTATGTCTTAGCGCGATGGATGCGGAAGCGGGAGGACAGTCGCGCTAGTTAATAATGGATATCAAAGGCAGACGAATCCTAATCACCGGAGCGAATCGTGGGCTTGGTCGCGCGCTCGTATTTGCTTTTGCGAAAGCCGGCGTCGCTGAAATACTTGCCGGCGCGCGCAATACGGAAGACTTTGAGCAATTGAAAAGCGATGCGCATACGGCAAGGGTTGCTATCACGCCGCTCAAACTGGATGTAACCAGCGATCATGACGTTAGCGCAGCCGCTAATTTGGGTTTTGTCGATATTCTGATCAATAACGCCGGCGTTGCCGGTTATGGCAATCCGGTGACGATGAACTTTGAAGATGCTGAGCAGGAGATGAATGTTAATTACTTCGGCGCGCTGCGCATGGCGCGGGCACTGGCGCCGGCGATGATCGAGCGCGGCGATGGAATGATCGTAAACATTGCGACGGCGTTCGCCAAAGTCAATTTACCGCTCGTGGGAACCTACTGCGCCAGCAAGGCGGCATTGCTTTCGTTAGGCCAGGCGTTGCGCGCTTATCTGGGTGACAAAGGCGTGCACGTCATGACCGTAATGCCGACGACCATCGATACCGACATGAGTCGCGGCGCCGATGTTCCCAAGATGACTACCGAGTTCGTGGCTGGTGAAATTCTCCGCCACATTCGCGAAGAGACAATCGATCCTCCTATTGGGGAAGAAGCACAACGGGTTTTGGAGCAATTGAAGAATGATCCGGTTGGGTTGGAAGAGATGCTCGCACAAATCCGAGCTTGAAAGCTCCGTCAGGAGCGAAATATTTATAGCAGCGGACCAACCCGAGGAACGAAAGCTCCGTAGGAGCTTTTGAAACAAACCGCAACCCGTATCTATAGACATGACGCTCCTAACGGAGCTCAAATCCAAGACTCGAACTTGAAACCTAAATCTTGAAACCTGAAATTCAAATCAATCGCCGCCGCGAAGAATTTCCGACGCTCGCTTCCGGCAGGCATTTGCTAAGTCACAGCCTTGGTCCCGTACCGCGCGCGGCGCGCGAATCGATGCTCGCTTATTACGAAGCCTGGGAACATCACACCAGCGAAGATGCCTGGGCCACGAGCTGGTGGGA
>Ga0193747_1000331_pt1 | contig 17282 bp, 17 predicted proteins | sample L1m2metaG_FD_143048 | JGI IMG/M metagenome (GOLD analysis project Ga0193747, IMG submission 143048) | Soil microbial communities from a riparian zone of the East river system, Colorado, United States - L1m2 | ecosystem: Environmental > Terrestrial > Soil > Riparian zone | place: USA: East River...
GGTTAATGGACAACGGGATACGAAACAATTTATTTCCTAAATACATATCGCCGATCGTGTCTAGGTACCGATGTCCAGCATGTAATTCTTTCAACTCCGTAAATTTCAACAAGATTTTTGATGGGCGGTTATTATTTACTTGTTCAAAATGTAAGATCTGTGCATTAGTACCGAAACATTCTGACGCTGACAGTCCTGATTCTGCATATCTTGAATTCTTAGATCTGTATGACAATGGGCATATAGCCAAAAGCGATGATTTGAACGCAATAATGCAGCAAGAAAGAATCCTAAGGCCGCCTTCAGAAATTAAAAGATTACTAGAAAGCAATAACAATAAGAAAGGAACAAAAAATAAGTTACTTACAGAGGTATTGTATTCTCAGCAAGATTATCTGGTAGATTATAGAGTAATTCAAGGACCAGACGGCAAACTAGGAAGCTCAGTCGATGACCTACCTGTAGATGACAGAATTATCTCTGTACTGTCCAGAAAGGCGATTAAGCGGCTTTATACATTTCAAGAAGAGTCTGTTAACAAGATTTTACGTGGAAAAAGTACAGTTATAGTAGCACCGACAGCATCAGGTAAAACAGAAGCATTCTGTATTCCAATATTGCAAAGGATCTCCGAGGCCAAATACTCCTCGCATTTGCCTTCACGTCAGGTCTTTGGTATATTTGTGTACCCAACTAAAGCACTCTCAAGAGATCAACTTCCAAAAATAAGAGAATTTGCAGAAAGTCTAGGGATTCGTGTTGGCATATTTGATGGAGATACACCACCCAATGAAAGAAATTGCATATTAGATTCGGGTCCTGAGATAATCATCACGAATTTCGATGTTATACATTACCATCTTTGGCACAAAACAAAATTTTCGTACCTACTCAGAACTTCTCGATTTTTGGTTGTAGACGAGGCCCATATTTATACAGGAGTGTTTGGAGCCAATGTTCACTACATTATTAAACGCCTTGAAAGATTGTCTAGGAATAAATTACAAGTGATAGCCGCTTCCGCAACACTAAAAAATGCTGGTGAATTCTGTAGAACACTTTTTGGTAGAGAAATGGAAGTTATTCAAGGCGAAGGTAGAAAAGGAAAGATTAATTTTGTAATGTTATTTCCGTCCTTACGTTCCCATAGATCTTTGGTTTTGGACCTAGTTAAGCGAACAACTTCAGGAGGTCATAAAACAATTGCATTTAGCAATTCACATCTTGGGTCAGAACTTTTGTCATTTTATTTATCTAGACAGGGAATAAAAAGTAAAGTCCATCGAGCTGGACTCTTACCTTCTGTTCGGAAAATAGTTGAGCAGTCATTTAAGGAAGGCAAATTGATGGCAATTTCTGCAACACCAACTTTAGAACTTGGAATTGATATCGGTGATGTTGATGCTATCATATCAAGCATTGTCCCGATCAACAGACTGACACAAAGATTCGGTAGAGCTGCAAGACGAGGGCAAGAGGGTTATGCTCTTCTAGCACTAGGAAATGACCCCATTAGCCAGTATTACAGGTCACATCCTGATGACTACTTGGCTGATCAGGAGCAGGCATATACCGATCCTTCAAATCCTTTTGTACTGGAATATCAAATACTTGCAATGGCTTGTGATAAACCGATTTCCAAATATGAGTTCCACAATGAAAATAGCAGGAATGTGAACAATGCTATTCAAAAACTTGTTTCAAAAGATCTAATCAGATTATCAAGCGATGAAAAGTTTTTTGTACCTAACTTTAAGAAAGCATATGAAAAACTAAATGAGTATAGCATCAGAGGGATTGGTAATACAGTGGATATATTCTTCAATAAAAGGATAGTTGGACAACGATCACTTCCACAAGCAATTGAGGAGCTTCATCAAAACGCAATATATTTTCTATCTGGTAAGAGGTATGAAGTAAAGAAATTGCATTATGATGCTCAACAGACAGAACAACCATATTATGCGGAGCTAATATCTATTCCAGCTGATTATCAGTATTATACGAAGGCTATGGTTGACGAATGGCCAAGTATTATTGAAATCTACGAACAAAAAAAAGTATTTGGAATAGAGGTAAAATACTGTTCCTTGAAAATTCAGAAGAAAGTCGTCGGATATGCCAATATCGAGATCGGACAAGAAATGACCCAAGGAAAGAAAGTAATGTTCTCAGAACCTATTGAATTTGAATTCATTACTAAAGGATTTGTATTCAGAGCACCAAAACCAATAGACATTCTCAAATATGCAAATGATGAAAATTATGTAGAAATGAGTGGCTATCATGCATCAGAGCACGTACTCATAGAGGGAAGTAGTATGATAACAGGAGGAGCTTCGCAAGATATGGGAGGAGTATCTCTTGGCTCTTCTGGTCTGATTTTCATCCATGATGGCAGTATTGGTGGTAATGGAGCGAGTAGGGCTCTATACGAGAGGTTTGATAGTGCGATGAGAAGGGCATTGAGAATACTTATCGAATGCCCGTGTAAAAGCGAAAGTGGTTGCCCTAGATGTACGTACTCTTATAGATGTGGGAACAATAATGAATATTTGCATAAGTTTGCGGCCATTGAAATCTTGAACAAAGCAGCATCGGGACAACAAACAGAAATCGATCAAAACGTTCAAGGTGATCGCGCTCTTGTATAGTAATTAAATGACCGTTAGATGAGACTTTATTTTTCTTCTATAATAAATTAGACAGAAAACTAGTCTAAAATTAAATACTGAAAATATTAGTAATAAAAATTATGTATCTTTCATATTTAATTTGAATCATAGGTAATATGAAAAGCCTTACTAATTATCAGTAACGTTAATACGTCAAAGACAGTATGTTAATAATAGATGCATGAGTACCTGCGGGATACACTCGTATACAGGTATAGAGAATGTAAATCTTGTACGAATAGAACTGAATTTACATGCATAAAGTGTGGCTTTTGCTGGAGCTGTCATTGGAAAATGGAACAGGCGGAAAAATTTGAATTATATGATAAACCACTCATCACAGACACATCTGTCCCTTCATTTAAGAATTATTCACAATCAATTGTGGCTGAAGAGAAAAGACTACAGAAACAGCAAGAGTCGCTGGAGAAACTAAGTCCTCCAACAACGAAGGTAATTGACGTTTTTGGTGAAGAGGCAGAACCAATTTGTGACTACCTTAGATGTCATCACAAGCTTTCAGTACACGGCCTTGGAACTCGTGTATGTCAATGTAGGCATCCCCGGAACATCGCGATCGGAGCATAGAAAATACATACCACTACAAAAGAAAGTCTAGCTATTCTCTTTTCACAGGCATAAAGTGTGGTATATTAGCGATTGTCGCAGGATGTGATATTTTATATTCCTAACTTGATGCAAGCAACTTTGAGGTCTGTTATATGTGCGATAGTCATGGTATAGTTTTCGACACTCAAACTAGCGAAACAGTGTGTAGTTCTTGTGGCATCGTTCTACATAATAGTAAGGAGTCATTCGACCCTGAATGGAGAAAATACGCAGAAGACGCCCAAGCCTTAGTAGAAGATCCATGGGCAAAAGCAGATGAGTTAGCAAGCAGCATTGGTTTGGGCTCAAAGACTCATTTCTTCTCGACCACTATTTTTGGAATATTGTCTTTTTCAACCTAGCCAGTTTCCTTATTTACAGCAGTGTGGTGAACAAATGCAACAAATGATTGTAGCATTTGTTCTTTTTGTGTTTTTTCATATTTGATATCATGTATTAGTACTCCTTTTTGTCTAGCAAACATTTTATTTTGTCTTCTAGTTTTAAGTCTTCTTTTTCGTTTTTAGTTGCAGTTTGGTTTGGTTTACGTATTCATGAAATATTTTTACTATCATTTCTCAACATTTTCATGAATTTATTGAGATATGTCCAATTATACCTTTGCATACTTAAAACTAATTTTACTATTTCCGTTATACAAGTCATGTAACAGAATGATGAAAGATTATCTACGACATTTGGATCGATATTGTGGAATTAGGATTTTTTGCTAGAGGAAGAGTATATGTATTTGCAGTTTTATTGAATACAGCCGTATATCAATTTCCATATTCTGCTGCAGCGATGATGGCTTTAATTGATCCGATAAAAACTGCCAAATTTATACAGGTAAAAGCAAGCATAGAAAAAGTACTCTTTGTGCCGGCCGTGAAATCGCGAGTTCAGTTACCTCAATCCAAAAAATGCGCTTCGGGGTCTTAATTAACAACTTCGCTTTGATGTATACTCGAATCTTCCTTCTCCACTGAATGATATGATTGCTAATTTCTTCAATTTTGAACTTTTCACTAGAACCTATCGAGTATAGTACATACTTTATTCAGATATTTTCCTAGCTAATACTTATTTACAAGTCTTAAGTATGTTTAGGAAGTTATTGCTAGATCTTACAAAGCTACACCCAATGCTTTCATCAGTGTAAGCGTTGTGGAATGCTCTATGAATGTGAAAGAAGTAGGTGCGGAATGCCATTCCAATATGATGGTTGCTCGTTATGTTCTGAAGAGGTATTTTTGATTGGAAATTGTTATTTGCATAGCTTCCCTCCGGTGCCAAAAGAGATAGGATCGAATCGGAGGTTTATGGCGAATTTTTATCAACAGAATTATCCAGAGTATGAAGCATAACAATATTTTATCATAAGTAAAACCTCGAAGAAACCAAAATGCAAAGGTCTTCAAGCAAAGAGGATAACATTAATCCAGATCTCTTTCTATGTGAGTACCACTTTAATAAAAATAGAAATGACATTCCAGGATTGAAAACCAAACGACGCTTATCACTTGTATGGTAATAACAAAAGAAAGACGGTCATAAAAACGATTGAAAAAAATTAATCATGAATATGTCATGGAGTATTAATGCGGGGTAATAACCACATGACTTTACTGGATATCAAGAATATGCAGCCCTGGATAGCGCATTTGGGAAAGTGTGCTTGTTATAAACAGAAATAACACCTTCCTTAAATGTATTCAATATCATCATCACTATCCTCGAATTGGCTTAGGCACAATAACGTTATTTTTGGTCACCAATCTCTATCTAACACCAAACCATTTTTGATGAAAGTCAATGAACATTGGTCATCTTGTATTCCAATGATTTATTGGTGGAGTCAATGGCGGTGATATTGATGCATTGTTAGTAGGAATATTGACAGAGTTCGAACCTCTGTTCGGGTTATTCGAAGGCACAGTTACAGCTGTGGATGGTGACTTCATAATCTTAGTCGGCGGTGGAGCAACGAAGGTGGAACCTGGCTTATCGAGGATATTTACGAAGGCGGTGCCCATCTGTCCCAAGTTATCTGTAACATTTAGTTGAAATCGCAGGAGTGTATCTGCAGTAACGTTAGGAGCAATGAACTCCCATACCGGTGTGTTGACTCCGCTTAAAGTACTCGGAGCGCTTGTCGGAATCTGCATCCAGGAATATGATAGAATTATTCCGTTAGGCGCTCTGCTGTTTGACCCATTGAGAATTACGGTCGACCCCGCAGTAACAACTTGATCGGGCCCAGCGTTAGCAATGGGTGGAAGTTGTGAAGATTGATGGTTATTGTTAAAGCTCGAGGTTGTGGATAGTGCTGATGAGGGGTTCTTTAAAGAAGACGATGGTGACGCAAAGACGAACGGCGTAGAGCCGTTGCTGTGTAGTTCCTGCCTTATTGTGGTATTGTTGACTGCTGCCAACGTAATTTTAAAACCTAAAGTTTTTGTTAACTGAGCATGAACTGGATTGCTATAGGTCGTAAACAAAAGGATCATAGAAAATGAGAGCAACATTAATAATTCAAGCTTCAATTATGACAGGCATTGGAGATTTGACTATAAAATATATGTGTTTGAATGATTTTGGTCTGGTGTAAATTATCTGCACGTCGACTAGTTAAAACATAATTTTGTATTCGAATATTTTTCGAAGACTTGAGACCAAAGTCGTAAGAGAAAAAAAGCGTTTTCCGACTTTTAATCAAAAACAAGAAACTATTAGAATTGGTTAGAACGTGGACTCGACTCATACCAACCAATAGAACGGCTGACGTACTACAACAGCCTAGTAGTACTATTTTGACTAATCAAATTGCAGTATATTCCGGGATTTTGTATTCGAGTATTTTTCTACAGAGGAAAATGGACACAATAAACATCAGGGTAGATTTAAAAAAGCCATATTCTGAACGGCGAGATATTGCTTCTAACGAGAGGAATTTCTTAATATGTAGCTCATGTTTCTGGTGCGCATCATACCCTAATAATATGCATAGTTTTGTTGACGTATGTCCTTCGTGCAAGGATGAGAAAGTAGAGTCGATGCCAATATCTTTTGATGAAACATACAAATTCGATTATGATGCAGGGTGTGGAGTTATACTGGAGTTTGGAAGAATTAGATGATATTTGATACTAATCTCACTCTAACATCTGGGGAAGCGTTTAATATTATATTGATCTTTCGTTTTTACTAGGTTGAATTGACGGGTTCGAATAAAGCACATTTGCGTGCTTTTAACTAACACGTTCAATAGTTGCAGACTTTATCTGTTTTTCCAGTTTGGCTCTAAATCCTTTGTAATCTTCATCTACGTCCATAGCTGCCGTTAATATTTTGTTATTGCTTCGATTTGAGGATTGCAGAAACATCTTTGTATCTTTTGGCAGGCAGTGTCCTCCTATTCCCTCTCTTGGTTCTAAAATGTTGACATTCCATTTGGAATTTAGAGCATCTCGTAATTCTGAAAAGTTTATGTTATTTGCTTGACAGTATAGATAGAGATCTTCAGCAAATGCTATTTGCAAATACCTGTGGGCGTTTTCAACTATTTTTGTTGTTTCAGCAATTTCTACTTCTGATACTGGATGCATAGGAATACCCAAACTCTTCTGTTTGTTCTTGTTCTCATTGCCGTTGTTGTCATCGTAATTATTATTGTTACCATCAATGCTATTAGAAGTGATAGGATTGGTGATGGCAGTACTAGTATTAGTAATATCATTATTTCTAACATCATAAAATTGCATACCTGTCTTGAGACAACAATTACATACTCCTCCTATTACACGCAATTGATTTACACCATGCACCTTTTCTTCTAAAGCATACCATCTATGTGGAGCATGAACTACATGTAATCTATGGCTTAACATTTCAAATACTTTCTTCGATGTCCCCTTGGGAATGGTACTTTCTATTGATACAAGTGCTCCGTCTTTTGCCTCTCGTGAAATCTTTTCAACAATTGACAGCAGCCCGTCTATTTGCGGGGAAAACATATCATCGGGCTTATGAGTAGATAAACATAAAATGTAAACATCAAATTCGCCAAAGTTAGTAGCTTTCTTTACTGCTGCCGTCTTCTCTGCACGCTCTATGGCTTGATGACTTATATCATAGCCATAAGTATCAAATCCTTTTTCGGTAACATATCTTGCCACAGGTAAACCTAACTGTCCTAGTCCAATTATCAAGACTTTGTTGAATTGAGTGTTGGTATTGTATTTGTATTTGGTACATAGCTCATCCTCAGTTGAATTGACAATACTATCCGAAAATGTCGCTCGCGAAGGCAGAATGTTTGAGCATATTCGCTCTTGATTGCTGCCATTTGTTGAGGATAATTTCATGCTTGAAAGGAAATATACTTGGTAATTAATAAAGTTAACTGACTGGTCAGTTATGTTTATTAATAAGTGTTGCCCATATTATTCGAGAAAGATTGGGGATAATTGGTGCAACTATATCGATGATGAAAATAGAAATACCACAGGCAAAATATTTCAAGTATCTCTAAAGGTAAGACAAACCAATAAGGAGGAAAAAACAATAGAAATGTGTCCGAAGGTTACTACAGAATACAAAACAGAAATCAAAGAAAGAATAATTCAGTCAGCGATTGAATGTTTTTCCAAATATGGATTGGATAGGACTAGGATGGAAGACATAGCTCAGACAGCAGACCTCAGCAAGGGTACGTTGTATCTTTATTTCAAAAGTAAAGAAGACTTATTTTATGTTATTTGCGAAAATAATCTGAAAGTACTAAAAGAGCAATTATCTCAGATATTCGCTACAACAAAAGAAGATCTAGTATCTAATGCAGAACAGTTCTATGAAAACTTTCATAAAGTAGAAAAAAGAGAAAATGAAAAGGTATTTTGTGAAATAATAGCTGAATCCGGCCGAAATCCTAATCTACAATAGGTATTGTACGCACAAAGAATAAAAACAATCAATGTTGTCAAAGAATATCTAGATCGTCAGATGGAAAAGGGATTCTTTAGAAAGGATACAGACACAGAAGCTATAGCGTCAGGATTTGTAGCTCTTTACGATGGATTAATAGCAAGTGAATTTTTAGGTGTAAGTGAGAATCATAGTAAAAAGTCATGGAGAAAAACAGTTAGAGCTATAATCGCAGGTATAGGTTAACTTCAGTAGATAAATACTGGAAGTTGTTTCTGCTATCATAGATTCCGTCAGAGAACTTATTCACTTTGCAATTGAATGCAAATAATGCCATATAGGTGATATATAGCAAGCAAGTAATACATCAGACAAGTAAGGTATAGTTACAATGACACGCACAGAAAAAACGACAACACCAAAAAGGATAACAAAAGAAGAAAAAAAACTATTACAGAAGAAAACTAATCAAGAAAGTTTAACTCTAGCAATAGGTACACTTGAAAACATTCAGACTAATTATTCTTATAAAGTCAATAGAAATTCGAAAAGGCTTATACATGAATTACTCGATCTGTTGAAACATGAAGATCAAAATATTAGTTTGTCTATTAGAGCGGCAAACGCTATTAGTGTATTAGACAGCTTGAGTCAAGATAGAAGAATCGAATCACATATTAGAACAATGCTGTGGCAGGTCGTCTCAAATCTTGAAGGAATAAGAGAACAATATTTCATGACGAATCCAAAATCGCACTTCGATTCTACTTGCATGGTTCTGCAACTTTTTTCATGTTTTACCGGTATTTTTTAGTGCTACACAATGATCATAAGCTTGTTTAATCAGTTGCTTTGTGCTCTCTACATGGTCTTTTGTTTCCAATGTACTTGAAACCCATCCAAGCTGTGGCGCATAATGATGTTCAAGGGCCTTTCCTGTACGCAGCGCTTCTTCTTGCTTCGACTTTGGGAGTCTAATATCTATATGTCGTGCTCCATGAAAATGGGCAAAATTTCTAAAGCCGTAGAAGTAAGCCTCTTGGCTCATAGGGTCTGGTTTGCGTTCTGAGGCGGGTACTGATTTTACGAAACTTCTAATCTCTTCTTGCAGATCTCTTGATTCCCAGGCCCCGGGGTCTCGATATCGTACATCTTTTTCATCTAACAATTTTAGCTCTCACACCTGTTCTTGAAGACTTTGCCACCAAGACCATATTGCAGATGTTATCTCATCTGGTGCTTCCTCTGGAGTGAAGTGTCCTGCGCCTTTTATGATAATCGATCTGCTTAGTGGAAAAAATTGTTCGAACCGGGTCATGAATCCAGCCTCGAATGTGGGGTCTGCGTCACCGAATATAAGGAGTACTGGAAGAACTCTGAGATGTGCTAGTCCTTGTTTCACCTCAGTTAAGTAACCATCACTACGACCAATACTTCTAAATAGATTGTGAATGGAATGTCTCCTGCATAGTTTAGCGAATGGGCCTCGGTACGCTGCCTTCTCCTCTTGTGATAGACTCCTACGTTTAATTCCCTTCAAGAAGCTACGAAGTAGGAGATTTGTGTCAACGATTACAGAACCGAAGGGAGAACTTATTATCTTGACCATTCGTTCTAGCTTCGGATAGTTATACTCTTTTAAAGGCCAGCCGAAAGTATCTGCTATTATCAATGCGCGGAATCGTTCAGGTTGTTTGCCTGCCACACCCAGACCAATTGGGCCTCCGATATCATGAACCATCATGGTTACTTCATTCAACTCTAACGCTTGAATGAATAGGCTGACGATCTCTGAATGCTCCTTTAAGGTATGGATGAAGCCATCTGATGCCTTAGAGAGGCCAAACCCAGGATAATCCAAAGCTATGCAGCGGAAGTTATCTTGTAGGTTCTTGATCATATTGCGATAAATAAACGACCAGGTAGGAATAGAATGGAGAAAGAGGAGCACAGGTCCACTTCCTTCATCAATATAATGTACTTGCGATCCGGCTAATTCAATATAGCGGCTTTTAAATGGGTAAAGACTCTCACTAATCCAGTCTGGACGTTTAGTGTAATTCGCATTAAGCTGTTCATCCCTTGTCAGCCTTTGTTTTGGTATATCTTTGTTCATCTTTACAAGGCCTCGATACCTTTCAGTCCACGGTTATTTGCCCGACCTCGATGATATAGCCGTCAGGGTCACGCATGTAGCAGCGAATCTCGAAACCATGGTCCTTTGGCTCGGTGAGAAATTCGGCCCCTCTCTTTCGCCACTCCTCGTAACAGGACCGAATGTCCGCCACACGAATATTCATGAAGCTGCTGAACTCATTCGGGTTCTGAGGTGTGTGGAGAGTCACAGTTGGTTTATCGTCAGTTGGGCCGCCACCTAAGTTTAAAATCAACCAGCTGTTAGCAATTTGGATGATAGTGGGTTCGCCTTCGCGGACAACGTTCCCTCCGAGAATTCGAAGATAAAACTCTGAAGATCGTTTTACATCCGCTACAGTCAGGAAGTGTGTGAGGATAAAACCTTCTTTGGGAGTGAGGTATCCAACAACAAAAAGAAACACAACCTTAAGAACAGTTCGTCTTACACGTGACCTAGATAATCTTCTCCAGAAGGACGCTAAGGCTAAGAGGATGAGCGTTAATTCACTTATGACTGCTATGATAACTAAATATGCTGAATGGGATAGACACGCTGAAAAGTTTGGTTTTGTATCTTTAACTCGTGATGGTTTAAGGTTAATTCTTGAAGCTGTAGATGATAATAAGCTTAGTCAGATTGGAAAACATCATGGTGAAACTACCAATAAGGAGTTCTTGATGTTTTGGTTCAAAAAAATAAACATCCATATATTCCTTGATGGACTTTCATTATTCTGCAAATATGCTAGGGTTGCTGAATATGACCTTGAAACAGACGGAAAAAATTATACAATTACTATGCACCATGAATTAGGCGAGAAGTGGTCAAATTGGCTTGGGCACGTTATTTCTCAAGGGATAGAAACTGATCTAGGGCTAAACCCAAAGCTTGATTTTAGCAAGAGTTCGATAATAATCAAATTCCTTGTACCTTAATTTATTTACATATACCTTCATGCAATATACATAGTAGTTTTAACGGTATTACAATCAAAATAAAGACCTCAAATAATGATCTTAAAATTGCACGTTCATATACATCCGTTTTGCTCACAGCCTCTTTCATTCCGGGTATCTCTTTCTCGTTACGTTCGTATTTGATCTTCCCTTTTAGTGCTAATTTTTATGCTTGCTCATTGCGACGAGACGTAAAACGAAATGATACGTGAAATCAAACGAAGAAAGGAACATAGCTATGAGGAAGGATGGATTGAGATGGCAAAAGGCTTATTACTTTAAGGATGAAAAATAAGCAATGAAAGTTAAGCCCTTACGATGTCATTCATGTGGCGCTCCAGTGGCTTGGTTTGATGTGGACGACGTTGGCGTACCAATAGTATACTGTTACAACTGCTTTGAGAATGAACATATGGAGCAGGGAGAATAAATAAGAAATGACGACCAAAACCATCTTAGATTCAAGAGACTCGTACGAGCATTTGGCTACAAATGCATGAAATGCCAGAATATACCGTTAATGAACAACATGCTTACAGGTGACCATATAATACCAAGACGTCATGGAGTAGACAGAAACAATTCCAGCAACCTACAATTGTTATGTTGTCGTTGTCATAGAATAAAGACTTTTCGTGGATAATAAATGAAAGGTCGTCTGGCAAGACGCAAGCTGTTTCTGACGGCTGGTGGGTTTTCCTACAGCCTTTAGCTCCTGGGAAGCATGAAATACACTTTAGTGGAGTGCTTGTAGCTAATCTCTCTACTGCCACACAAAGTTTCGCTGATGATGTAACATACAATTTGTTATTGCAATAGGCTCTTTTGCAGCAGTCGATTTATTTTGAGTCTTGGAATACGGTTCTTGCATCAGTAATTTCTCTGCGTTGGATAACCAGATTACCAACCCAAAAGCGTGTCGTGTTGTCCATTAAATTCCACAGCTCCAACCGTCTATCGATTCCAGGTTTGCGAGACTAAATCTATCCTAATCAATAAAGACTTCAAAAGGAAACAACGAAATCAAATAGATGGACTCTCAGAGTAGATGTACATTAGAATTGGTTAGACTCCCTAAGCGGTCAGACGGGCAAAAGGAGAAAGTAAAAAAATTTAGGAAAATGGAAAAGCTTAATATTTCTATTTAGTAACCTTTACTTACTAAATCGCAATTTCAAAAGCCTATATGGAGCTCTAAATGGAAAAGTTGTAACATGTCCCCTGCATGGTGCTAGATTTGACATTACGACTGGAAAAAAGGTTAAAGATCCAATGGAATTAGCCTTTCCAAACTACCAGAACCTGTTCCTGAGAGCTTGCAAAAGACACTAATCGAGCAGTAAGAGACATATGGCATTGCAGCCACAATCAGTCCTAATATCGACGGATTTCTAATTTGCATGTTGGTCACGGTTAAATGTGTAAATTAATTAGTTATGCCAATAAATCATTTACATCAATGTTGTTCATAATAGTTTCGTTGATCTGTATTTAGTACTCTACTTCTAGGAACGACAGGATGTTATCCGATCACTATTAACTCTTCTACAGATCTTAAAGGACCAAAAAAAGATGTTTGGCTTGCTAATTTTACAGTGGTTAACATTCAAAGAGCATTAGTATTAAGTAAATAAAAATCATACAGAATCCAATAGTTTAACTAAGTTGGTCTATCTATTAAATAATAGTTCACCTAGATTCCATTTTAAATGAAATGGCGATTTAGTAAAATGACTATTGATATTTGTTCCATCCTGAATCACAATACGTTCTAATCTATCAATTAAGGTAGTACCATCTGAAGCCATATACAAATCATAACTAATTGTACGGTCTTTATTATGATGTAGAATAAGTATGAATGGATTGAATTCCTTATGCAATTGGCGTTTTACCATATGCTTTGACGTCTGAAGATCGCTGAGCAATTCAAAAATTATCCCAAAGTATGAAATAGCATTCTTAAGAAATGTTTTCAATTCTGATATCTCTTTTTGATATATTCCATAAGAATCAACATTCCATTCTAGATAATAATTGCCAATCTCTATCTTAGGTTTTTCATAATTCATAGGTATAAGGTGTTCTTTTGCTACGGGTTCTGGAATTTCCAAGTATTTCGTAATCTTCTATCAAGTACATAAATGCTGGGTTTAGAAGTGTATACCTGCTTGTTTCTTTTAAATTTTGGACTGGTTCTAAAACCCAGTTTTATTTGTCACCAAGTCACGTAAATACTCCTTCCAGACTATCTATCTTTCTAACTGAACGATTCGTTATACGTTTTCCCTTCTAAGTAATCGTTATTAACTCACCTGATAGAATACAGCTCCTGTTAAACAAATAGTCAATCCATAAATATGATGATTTTATATGGTATGAGATGTCCACAGCAAGTCCATTTTACAAGTGCGATGCATGCGGCAGATCCTTTGACTCATTGGGAGAACTCGAGGAACATAAACGGGAAGAGCATAGAAAATAAGCTGCCAAACTCAAAAAGATCAATATGTCCTCTTCTGTAATCTCTGCTTCATAGTAGTATTCTGGATTTTTGATAGCTAAGTATTTTATTAGAAGTAAATGTATTAACCTGATGCACCTAGGATCCACTCTCACAATGTTTTCGATGCCTATATCAACTACCTAATTCTTCATCCTCTGTTAATGGCACAGCCTATTCCTAAGAAGTTATATAGATGAAAAAATACCTTGGGAATACGAGAAGTGTCTTACTGCGTTAGAAGCTATAAACAAGAAGGCTTGGGAGATATCAGAGTTCAGATGCAGAGAAACGTGTCTCTGGCTAAAGAATGCGTCATTACGACGACAAGGATTTCAAAGATAAACATATTTGGATAAAAAAGACAACAGGTCTAGGTACGTATAAATCCATGATAATTGCAGACGATAAGTTTGAAATTTTCGAGCATAGCACATATATGATAATAAGATTGAACAATGGAATAACGTTAAAAATATCCAGCGTAGCCATGACTAATCTGCTGTTCTTATTGGTTTCTATCACCAACACCTCCATCAGCGCTTCGTTTGCCGATGCGACATCATCAATAATACCGATAGAAATCAATCCTGCAGTCAGTGGTGTGGCTGTCAGCAACATGACATTCTTTCTAAACCACACGGATGGCCATTATCATTTGAACGGATTAGTTAAAAACATATCGCACTTGAGCGTGGGTTATATCGACGTCCAGTTAAGTTTTCAAGACAAACAGAGTGGGGTAATCGAGAATGATTCCAAATCAGCCTTTTTTGTTCTCGGTCCGATAGATCCCGGAGTGGCAAGACCATTCGACATTACCACTGGCTTTACTCCAGGACAAAGCAATCTGTTTCAACATCTAAAGGCTCAGGTAAATATTGGCTGATGAGCAGATATTCATTTAAAATTTGATAACTTCGACTTTAAACGGTTATATGCAATGAGAAGATCTCATTGTCATGACCACAAGAAACGAACACCCAGAAAGATATGTAATGTAATCTTATCCTACTCCAATGGAAAACCTTAGAACGACCTCATGCATATATATTATCATCACTAATGTTAGTCAAAGTAAAGAGTATCGATACTATCAAAAACAAGGTTAAAGTTACTCAGCTTGATATTGACGACTATGGTTCTGTAATTCCATTAAAGGAACTAGAATTTAACATACCAGCCGACGATGACTCAATTATTCAAACATTAAAAAATTCTTCCTATGCTGCCATTTTTACTGAGGATAGTATTGAGGAGAACAACGGTATTATCATTTTGGCTAATGGAATGACAACCGATGAATTAAATAAAGAAAAAAGCAAGACCATAGATAAAGCAGCGGGTGCAAAGCAAATTTGACTGAAACTGCTGGGTTTGACCGCGCCTAGTAGGTCTTTGGCAGTATCTTCAGAATTATTTCAATAGTGAACTGTTCGTAATTGTTGTTTCTGATGTTACATAGTTCGTTGGAATTATTCTGTATATTGTGCCCGTGTTGATCGAAACGACATAGAGATAGCCATCAGGGCCCATGGTGATATCGCTGATTCCACCAAAACCATCACCAAAAGTTATCGGATCTGGCCTAAGCGAATCCCATGCATCTATTAATTTGGATATTGATAGCTGGGAAGTGAGGGATTCAGGCAATGCCAAATGGGTTCTGCTAGCGTTTAACTTAAAATGATATATCTTACCATCGGCCAAGTATGTACCTACAAATAGATCATTTTGGTATTGCTTACCGAGTCTATCTGATGAAAGGAATGCTAGCCCAGTTGGGACGACCTTTTTATACCATACTAACTCTGGGTCGTGATATTTTCCTTTCCCACTAAAATCTACAAGAGCTGACTGAGCTGCAGGAACAAGTGTCTCCAATCCTTGCATTACTCCAAATCCACCGTTAAAGCCAGGGTTAACAATGTTTATCTCATCATTTTTAAGGCGGCCAGGCTCTGTATCCCATAGGTTTCCAGTTAGCGGGTCAAAGGCAAGTCCAAAACTATTTTTTATTCCATATGCATAATACAAGTCTAATGGAAATTTGTCACCAAGTATTCCTTGTCCTACTGGATTACCATCCTGAGTTACCCATAGTATTCCACTTCTCCCATCCACAACAGTAGTATTTCTATAATTTTCTGTCAAAGTTCGAACAGGTGGTTCTTTCGGCTTTGTAGAAAGTACATTTCCTATGACAACATAGACATTGTTATCTGGACCAAGTGTAACTGCGCCCCCATTATTCTGGGTCCCTGGTGCCCCAGGTAGATTTAACAGAAGCTTTGGATTTATCAATTTGTTTTCTACCAATTCAAATCGATAGAGACTATTTCCTACCGCTGGACCACCATTCATTCCTTTGGCTTGTGTAAAACACAGAAAAACATATGTCGGCCCACCTGTATGTTTTGCTACTGCGATTCCTAGCATACCTTGAAAGAATTCACTAGAAACATTCACATTTAGTAATGGCTTGTCCAATATTTTGCCATCAGTTACTCTTTGTACAGTACCCTTATGTTGTTCCAACACAAGAAAATCATTTGGTCCAAGAAAGGCCATGCTAGTAGGAAGGTCCAATCCACTGACTACTGTTTCAACTTTCAAATTTGGATCTTTTACAAAAGGTCCAACCCCTTGTTGAATTTCACTTTGAGCAGTAGAAGTTTGATTCTGTTGAGAATATGCAATGGAAAAGAAATAATGAAAAGGTATTAAAAGTGATATTATAGTAATAATTAATGTATATTTATTAACTAACATAACTTACACATTTCATATTAGCGTTGATATCCACGATACGTACGTATTTAACTATTTGGTATCTGTCAAATCTTTCAATTTCTGATCATGGTAGTCTCGAAAGAGAAGATCAGCGGACCAAAGATGTAAAAATTAAAAGGTTGGAAGAAATAAAGACCGGGCTTGCCGAAGAGACAACATTGTACCTGGGATCTTGATTACGAAGGAGAATTAACAAAAATTTTTTATCTGTGCATGCCTCGTATTACAACTAAAGATTGTATTCACCATACGAAAAGAGTGTTTTAGTCTATCGAATATTTACCATTCTTGAATATGAGCAAACAATAGAAAGATCACCTGCTTTGTTGACATTATTATTGACCCCTTAATGATCGAATAATATGTTTAAGAGATTTTAGAGATGGTATGTATGTCATGATACATTACATAAATGAATGGTTTTGATCTATACAGAAGTCCTAGAGGGATAGATGACAAAGTAAAATTTTGTTTTTTAACTGATCATGAAGTATATTATAAGGGCCCAAAGAAGGATTACCCAACTTTGAATGTTGGCAGCTGAAGAGGAAGATTAGACTGCAAATGCAAGGATATAGATAAAAAAGTGCATCGTCTGAGGAAGTATTATTTTCTTGAAGTATAGGTATGAAATTGTAATACTACCCCACACCTATAGAGGATCTCCAGTGAATGCTTAGTGA
>Ga0193747_1000332_pt1 | contig 17270 bp, 12 predicted proteins | sample L1m2metaG_FD_143048 | JGI IMG/M metagenome (GOLD analysis project Ga0193747, IMG submission 143048) | Soil microbial communities from a riparian zone of the East river system, Colorado, United States - L1m2 | ecosystem: Environmental > Terrestrial > Soil > Riparian zone | place: USA: East River...
CGAACGCGGCGGCATCGTCGACCGGAACGGATACGTCCTGGCACGCAACATCCCGGGTTTCGCCGTGAGCGTGATCCCAGTCGACCTGCCCCGCGTCCGAGAAGCGGAGCTGTCGCAGCGCCTCGGAGCACTCCTCGACATCTCGAGCGAGTCGGTCAGCGATGACATCCGCGCGCAACGCATCCGCAATCCGTATGAGCCCGTGCGCATCACGAAGACGCCGGTGCCGCGCGAGATCGCCCTTGCCATGACCGAGCGCGCCGAGCTCTTCCCGGGCGTTCGCGTCGACCCGGAGAGCATCCGGTTCTACGCGGACGGCACCCTGTACGCGCCGGTCATCGGGTACACGGGGCCGATAACGGAGGACGAGCTCGCGGCGCTCAAGGACAGCGGTTACCTCGCGGACGATGATCTCGGACGGACGGGCATCGAGAGCGTCTACGAGCAATACCTCCGCGGGACGTACGGGTGGCGCGAGATCGAGCGCGACGCCGCGCAGCGCGAGATCAAGACCCTCGCGTTGCAGCGCGCGACGGTCGGCAACACCGTTTCGCTCACGATCGACGATCGCCTGCAGAAACTGCTCGACGGCGAGCTCCGCAAGGGGGTTGAGGAGGACCGATTCACTCAGGGCGTCGGGGTCGCGATGAACCCTCAGACCGGCGAGATCCTGGCGATGGTCTCGGTGCCGGCCTACGACAACAACATGTTCGCGCGCGGCATCACCTCGAGCGAGCTGGCCGCACTCAACGCCGACGATCGGCACCCGCTTGTCAACAAGGCGATCGGCGACATCTATCCAGCGGGGTCGACGTTCAAGATGGTCACCGGACTCTCTGCCCTCCAGGAGGGCACCGCGACGCGAAACACGGTCGTCAACGTGACGTCGACGTCCTTCAGCGTCAGCGGGCAGGCGTTCTTCGACTGGCGCGCGCACGGCTCGCTCAACTTCATCACCGGCTTCGCGCACTCAAGCGACATTTACTTCTACACCCTCGCGGGTGGCAGCCCGATGGCACCGAACGTTCAGGGCGTCGGTCCCGAGGCCATCGCGAAGTACGGTCACATGCTCGGGTTCGGCGCGCCGACCGGCATCGACCTTCCAGACGAGGCCGCGGGCATCATGCCGAGCCCGGAGTGGAAGCTGCAGAACTTCAACGAAGAGTGGTCTATCGGGAACACGTACCACGAGGCCATCGGTCAGGGGTACGTCGCGGTCACGCCGCTCCAGCTGCTGAACGCGTACGCGTCGGTCGCCAACGGCGGCACGCTCTGGAAACCCCACCTTCTGAAGCAGGTGACGGACGGGAGCGGGAACGTCGTCTACTCGCAGCAGCCGGAGGCCATCCGCAAGCTGGACATCAGTCAGGAGAATCTGCGGACCCTCCGCGAGGGAGCGCGCCTTGTCGTTACGAGCGGCCATGCCCCCATGCCGAACGCGAAGCTGCCGATCGCGGGAAAGACCGGAACCGCGGAGTTCGGCTCATCGTCCGGCCGCGATAGCGCGGGGCACAACAAGCTCGGGTTCCACAACTGGTTCATTTCGTTCCTGCCGCAGGCGGACAACACCGATCCAACAGCGCAGATCGCGATGGCGATCTTCCTCTACGACTCCTCGAAGTCGCTCTGCGAGTTCTGCATCAACCCGGCGGTCGGCATGACGCAGCGGATCCTCGAGCAGTACGTCGGGGCGAACAAATGAGCGTGCGCGCAATGAACCTGCCGCGTCCAGCGACGCCCCTGCACGACCGTCCGGCACCGCGGCGCTGGACGCAGATCGACCCGATGCTGCTTATCGTGACCCTGCTCCTCATCGGGTACGGGCTCGTCATGACGTACTCGACGACCGCGGAGACCCGCACGTTCACCGGCGATCCGATGCAGTTCGTCATCCGCGGCGCGATCTGGGCCGCGATCGGGATGGCGGCGATGGCCGCGATCGCGCTCTTCGACTACGCATGGCTGGGCGCGTTCGCGCCCCTTCTCTATGTCTTCACCCTTGGGCTGCTCGCGGTCGTGCTCAGGGTCGGCACGTCGAGCCTCGGGGCACAGCGATCGGTCAACATCGCCGGCCTTTCCTTTCAGTTCAGCGAGGTCGCGAAGGTCCTGATGATCATCGTGCTCGCGAAGTTCTTCGCCGACCGTCGCGGGTCGATCGGGTCGCCGGTGACGATGCTGCTCGGGCTCGGGCTGCTCGCACCCGCCGTCCTGCTCGTGTACCGGCAGCCCGACCTCGGCACCAGCCTCGTCTTCATCGCGATCTTCTTCGGCATCGCGTTCCTGGCCGGCGCGCGCATCTGGCAGCTCGTCTCGCTCGTCGCGATCGCGGCGGCGTCGTTCCCCGTCGTCTGGTCGCTCCTCCAGGACTACCAGCGTGCGCGGCTATCGGCGTTCCTCGATCCGTACGCCGATCCACAGGGAGCCGGCTGGAACATCATCCAGTCGCTCATCGCCGTGGGATCGGGCGGGGCGACCGGGAAGGGACTCACGGCCGGCACCCAATCGCCTCTTGGATATCTGCCGATCGCGGAGTCCGACTTTGTCTTCTCGGGTCTTGCGGAAGACCTCGGTTTCGCGGGCGCCGTGATCCTGTTCGCCCTGTACATCGTGCTGCTCATCGCTGCTTTGCGGGTGGCGCTCGGCGCGAAGGATCCGTTCGGAATGCTGATCGGCGCAGGGATCGCGACGATGCTCCTCTTCCAGATCTTGGTGAACGTCGGTATGGCCATCTCGCTCATGCCGGTGACCGGCATCCCGCTTCCGTTCATCTCGCACGGCGGCAGCTCGCTCGTCTCGATCTGCTTCGCCCTCGGTGTCCTGCAATCCATCTCGATGCGTCGCGAGCCCGAGGGCCCTTAGTCCGTATACTTTTCAGCGAACGGCCACGAACGGGACCAGTACGCGCATCCCTCGAGCGAAGAGAGCCGGCGGTTGGTGCAAGCCGGCGTCGTGGGAGCGCGGAACTCGCCCGGGAGCCGCGGGAGCGAACGGTTAGACCCTAACTCCCGCCGGGGTCACGCCCGTTATCAGCGTGCTCGAGCGGAGAGCATCGGGGCTGTGGCGCAGTGGGAGCGCATCACACTGGCAGTGTGGGGGTCGCGGGTTCGAATCCCGCCAGCTCCACGCGGCGAAGCCGCGGACACGATGCCCTCAATTGGGGTGGTACCACGGAGGTCTTTCGTCCCCTGGGATGGAAGGCCTTATTTATTTCCTGAAAGGAGGTCGAATGACGAGCGAATTGGAGAAGCGGATCGATCGCTACACGCCGGCCGCCATTGAAGAGAAGTGGCGCGAGCGCTGGGCCTCGTCCGGCCTCCACAACACGCCGGACGTTTCGGATAAGCCGAACTTCTACTTCCTGACCATGTTCCCGTACCCGTCGGGCGAGATCCACGTGGGTCACTGGTACGCGTTCGCGCCGCCGGATGCGGCCGCGCGATTCCTGCGCATGCGCGGACACAACGTGCTCTTCCCAATGGGCTTCGACGCTTTTGGGATCAATGCCGAGAACGCGGCTATCGACCGCGGGATGCACCCGGCGGTGTGGACCGAAAAGAACATGGCCCATATGCGCGAGCAGTTCAACCGCATGGGCGCCGCGATCGATTGGCGCCGCGAAGTCGTCACGTGCTACCCGGAGTACTACCGCTGGAACCAGTGGATGTTCCTGAAGCTGTTCGAGAAGGGCCTCGCATACCGGGGCGAGGCGCCGGTCAACTGGTGCCCGCGCGACGAAACGGTGCTGGCGAACGAGCAGGTCATCAATGGGCGATGCGAGCGGTGCGACACGCTCGTCGTGAAGCGTCAGATGACGCAGTGGTTCTATCGGATCACGCAGTACGCCGACGAGCTGCTCAAGTTCGAGGGACTGGATTGGCCGGAGCGCGTGCGCGTGCTGCAGACCAACTGGATCGGGCGCTCGGAGGGCGCGGAGCTCGCCTTTCCGGTCGAGGGCAATTCGGGTGACGAGATCCGCTTCTTCACGACGCGGCCGGACACGATCTACGGCGCGACGTTCATGGTGCTGGCGCCCGAACACCCGCTCGTCGCGAAGATCACCGCGCCGGCGAAACGCGCGGAGGTCGAGCGCTACGTCGAGAGCGCCCGCAACATGGCCGAGATCGAGCGCACTTCCACGGAGCGCGAGAAGACCGGCGTGGACATCGGCGCCTTCGCCCGCAACGTCTTCACCGGCGAACGCATCCCGATCTGGATCGCCGACTACGTCCTCGCGACGTACGGGACCGGCGCGATCATGGCCGTCCCCGGCCACGACGAGCGCGACTTCGCGTTCGCGACGAAGTACCGCCTCGAGATCCGCGAGGTCGTCTCACCGGACGGCAAAGAGCACGACCATTTGGACGCGCCGTACATCGGCGAGGGGATCATGGTCCGGAGCGGTCCGGTCAGTGGCAGGCGCACCGACGACGGAAAGAAAGCCGTCGCGGATGAGGCGAAGAAACGTGGCATCGGTGGCCCGTCCGTCATCTATCGCCTGCGCGACTGGCTCATCTCGCGTCAGCGGTACTGGGGAACGCCGATCCCGATCGTGCATTGCGAGCGGTGCGGCCCGGTCCCGGTGCCCTACGAGCAGCTCCCGGTCGTGCTGCCACGCGACGTCGAGTTCACCGGACGCGGCGGTTCGCCGCTGACCCACGTCGCGTCGTTCGTGAATACGACGTGCCCGAAGTGCGGCGGACCGGCGCGCCGAGATACGGACACGCTGGACACGTTCGTCGATTCGTCCTGGTACATGTATCGCTACGTCGATCCGAAGTACGACAAGGCGTTCATGAACAAGGACGCCGGGAAAAAGTGGCTTCCGGTGCAGCAGTACACCGGCGGCGTCGAGCACGCGATCCTGCACCTTCTGTACATGCGCTTCATGGCGAAGGCGCTGCGCGATCTCGGCGAGGTCTGGTTCGACGAACCCGCGCTCCGCTTCCGCTACCAGGGGAACATCGTGTTCAGGGGCCGGAAGATGTCCAAGTCCCGCGGGAACGTGGAGACTCCGGACGCCTATGTCGAGAAATACGGCGCGGACACGCTCCGCCTCTTCATGATGTTCATGGGCCCGTGGGTCGACGGCGCCGACTGGAACGCCTCCGGCATCGAGGGCGTGCACCGGTTCCTGCGACGCGTGTGGGAGCTGACCCAGTCCGATACAGAGGCGTCAGGCTCGCGCGATGCCGACGTCGACCGCGCCGTACATCGCACGATCGCGAAGGTCACCGATGACCTTCAGACGTATTCGTTCAACACGGCGGTCGCCGCGATGATGGAAATGTCGAACGTTCTTCAGCACGCGAGCGGTCCGAGTCGCGACGAAGGCGTGGCAACCTTGCTGCTGCTGTTGGCCCCCTTCGCGCCGTACATGACCGAGGAGCTCTGGGAGCGCCGAGGCGGTCGCGGGTCCATCCATCGGCAGAGCTGGCCGACGTACGATCCGAAGATCGCGGCGCCAAAGGAGGTCACCCTGGTCCTCCAGATCGACGGCAAGGTCCGCGATCGGGTGACCGCGCCTGCCGGAATCGCGCAACCGGCCGCGGAGAAACTGGCAATGGAGAGTCCCAAGGTGAAAGCCGCACTTGATGGTCGACGGATCGAGCGAACGATCTTCGTTCCCGACCGCCTGGTGAACATCGTCACGCGGCAATCCTCGTGACCGCGGAGATCCGCCTGGCGGCACTGTGCGACCACGCCCTCGTGGGCCAGGACGGCAAAGTCAGCCTCATGGGGATCTTCCGGAACATCTCCGTAAGCGGGCTGCCCGCGCAGCACCCGCGCATGTTCGTCGTGGCGATCCTCGGGCTTGAGGTCGGCGCGCACACCGTCAAGGTCCGACTCCTGCGGCCCGACGGGCAGCAAGCCATGCCCAACCCCCCCGAGATCTCCGTCCACGCGGTCGCCGGCCAGGATGTGAACGTGATCGTCGAGCTGAACAACATGAGCTTCACGAGCTACGGGACGCACAAGTTCGACCTCGAGGTCGACGGCAGCTCCATCGGGGGCCTGCCGGTCGCGATCGTCCAGATGCAGCAGCAGCAACAGGGCCGCCGCACGAATTGACGACAGGCTGTCGTCAAAAATGACGACAGCTTTGATGCGTTGCGCGTCTATGCACGACGTCTTGTGACGCTCACCCTCCGCACATGCGCAGACCCATCCTCATCCTGGTCGCCGTCGGCGCGGTCGCGATCGGCGCTCTCACCATCGCCCGGGTGCATGGTGGCGACGGTCAGCCGGTCGTGGTTGTCGAGGACACTCCGGCGCCGACGCGCTCGCCCGAGCCGCCGATCGTCGTGGACGTCGCGGGCGCGGTCGCCCATCCGGGCGTGTATCGACTGGGCGCGGGCTCGCGAGTCGCTGACGCCCTGACCGCGGCAGGCGGTGCGACAGACGAGGCCGATCTCTTTGCGCTCAACAAAGCGGCGCCGGTCCGTGACGGCCAGCGCATCTACGTACCCCGACCGGGCGAGACGGTGCCAGCGGGCAGCGCCGGAAGCGACGCGCAGCTCAAGATCGACGTGAATCACGCGACGGCCGCGGAGCTCGAGGCTCTTCCCGGGATCGGACCCACGATCGCCGCGCGGATCGTGCGCTCGCGGGGCGGTCATCCTTTCACGCGGATCGAGGAGCTTCAAACACGCGGCCTCGTGACGGCGCGTGTCTTCGCCGACATAAAGGACATGGTCACGACGCGGTGACCCCGGTCCTCAGGGCGCCTCTCCTTCCTGCGGCTGGCGGCGCGGTCTGCATCGCCCTCGCGGTACAGCTCGCCCCACTCGCCGGTATCTCGCTCGCTGCGCTGCTTGCTGGCGTCTTCGCGATCCTCGCGATCGCGAGCGCCGACCGCGCGCGCCGACTGTGTTGGTGCGCGGCCGCGCTCGTCGCCGGGGTGTCAGGGATGGCCACGCTCCTCGGGCCCCTGCCGGACTTCGACCTGCGCCACGCGGGCCCGCTCGACAGCCTTCGCGAAGCACTTGCGGAACCGCTGCGCCGTCTGATCCCCGAGCCCGAGGGCGGCATCGTGCGCGGGATCGTTCTCGGGGAGCGCGCCGCTGTCGACGCCGACCTCGCCGCGGCCTTCGCGCGCAGCGGCACCTCACACCTGCTCGCGATATCCGGTTTCAACATGACCCTCGTCGCGGCCGCGGTCGCGCTTCTCGCGCGCGGTCGCGTGGGACCCACGATCACGGCCTTCATGACCGTCTCGTGCGTCCTCGCGTACAGCATCTTGGTCGGGCTCGCGCCGAGCGTGGCGCGCGCCGCGGTCATGGCGGTCGTCGCGTCGCTCGGTCTCGCGTTCGGTCGCCGACCGGCGACCGACAACGCACTCGCGCTCGCCGTCGCGACGATGGTCGGCATCGACGCGTCCGCGATCGGCGATGTTGGTTTTCTGCTCTCGGCGACCGCGACCGGCGGCCTCCTCTACCTCGGCGATCCTATTTCGCATCGGCTTGCCATCTTCCCGGGCGCGATCCGCGAGGGGCTTGCGACCACGCTTGCGGCGACGCTCCCGACGATTCCGATCATCGCCGCGGTCTTCGGTCGTGTCTCGCTCGTGTCGCCCCTCGCGAATCTCGTCGCCGTGCCCCTGTTTCCGCCGCTCATGGTCGCGGGCGCCGCGACGGCCGCGCTCGGCACGGTCTCCCTGGACCTCGCGCAGGTGCCGGGTCTCTTCGTCTACGCGCTCGCGTTCCTCTTGCGGATCGTCGTCGAGACGTCCGCGGCGCTGCCGCTCGCGTCGCTCGCCGTTCCCGACGGTCCGCTCGCCGGTGTCGCGTTCGGCGCTCTGGTCGCCCTCGCGCTGTTCTTCGGGCCCGCAGTGACGTCACGCCTGGTGCTCGCCATTCGCCGCCGGGTCAGGTGGCCTCGCCCCCCGGGCATTCCCCTTTCCAGACCCCGCCTGGCGCGGCGCGCGGTCTGGGCGAGCGCGGCGCTCGTCATCGCCCTCGTTGCCGGAAGCGCGGTCGCGGTTCTCTGGCCGACGACCTCCGGGATACGCGTGCGTGCCCTGGACGTCGGCCAGGGCGACGCCTATCTCGTCGAGTTCGATGGGACGACGCTCCTCATTGATGGCGGCCCCGACCCGACCAGGCTCCTCGCGGAGCTCGGCGCGAGCCTTCCTCCCTGGAAGCGCCGGATCGACGTCGTTGCGCTCACTCACGCGCACGCCGACCACGCCGACGGTCTCATCGGCGTGCTCGAGCGATATGAGGTCGGCCTCGCGATCGAACCCGTCGGGTTGAACCCGGGCACCGTCGCAACCGCATGGGCCGACCGCATCGCGCGCGCACACGTAGCGCGGCGCGCCGTCTCCGCCGGTGCGCGAATGCGCGTCGGCGGCGCGACGCTCGCGGTCCTCGCCCCCGACGGCGATCCACGCGTCGATGTCCCGTCTCTGGTGCTACGCCTCGAGCGTGGCTCGTTCTCGATGCTGTTCATGGGTGACGCGACCGAACAGGCGCAGTCCGATCTTCTCCTGAGCCCGGGGTCACTCGCCGCGCGCGTGTACGTTCCGCCTCATCACGGGGCCGCGAGCGCCTACGCGGTGCCCCTCGTCGACGCGGTTCGACCGAGCGCGGCGGTGATCTCTGTCGGCGCGCAGAACCGGTATGGTCATCCCACCCCCGAGACGCTCGCGGCCCTCGGTCGAGTCCCCACATACCGGACCGACCGCGACGGCACGGTGGAATTTGATCAAGGTGGCAATGCCCAGCTCGTCGTCCGTACCCACGCGAATGGTCTTCCTCCTCCACGGGGAGGATCCCTTCCGCACGCGCCTCCGCCTCGGTGAGCTCGCCGCCGCGCTGCTTGGGGGCGCACCCGGGGCGCCGACCGACCTGGCGACGATGGTCGAGCCGCGCCTCGGTGCGCTGCTCGGGATCACCCGTCACGACGCGCGGTTCGATACCGCCGGCGCGATCATGCTGTCGGGCCAGGCACAGGGACTTTTCGACGCCGTCGACGAAGCGCGCGTCGTCATCGTCGACCATGCCGAGGCGTTGAAGGAGCTGGATCTGATCGCTTCGTTCCCGCGGGAGGCGGCCCTCGTCCTCGTCGCGGTCGAACGGCTCCCGGCGGGTCGCGCGCGACGAGCACCGCAACGACCGAAGGCTCCTGGCGCGCCCGCGGCGAATCTGCTCGAAGCCGTCGAGGCCGCCGGCGGATCCGTCGAGCGCATCGAGCGTCTCGCGCCGGTCGACGTCAATGCGTGGATCTCAGCGCGCGCTCGCCTTCACGAGATCAAGCTCGACTCGGAAGCCGTCGCGACGCTCGCCGGAGCGGCGGGCAGCGATACCGAGCGCATCGAACAGGAGATCAAGAAGCTCGGCGCCTACGCCGGCAACGCGACCGTCACCGCGGCGGACGTGCGAACCCTGGTGAGCGGCGCGATAGAAGCGGACGTGTTCGAGCTCACGCAGGCGGTCGTCCGGAAGGACGCGCGGACCGCCGTGGCAACGCTCGAGCGCCTGTTGGCCGATGGCAACGCCGTACAGCAGATCCTGGCGCTCCTCCTCTGGCAATTCCGGGTGCTTCTCTTCGCATCAGCGATGCGGACGAATGCCGACGCCGAGCGAATGGCGAAGGCGATCCGCTCGAGTCCCTACGCCATACAGCGCGCCACCGCGTTTGCGCGTCGTGTCACGCGCGCGGACGTGCTCCGCGCGTACGAGGCGATCTACGCGGCGGACCAGGTCATCAAGACCGGACGCGCCGAATCGGACGTGGCGGCGTTGACTCTTTGCGTGCTCGACCTCTGCGGCGTGGCGAACGCGGATCTGCGCGACATGCTGCTCGTCGAGGCGCCCCGCCGCTAACGCTTGGTCGCGGCCTCCTCGGCCGTGTTCCGAACCGGCTTCGCTTCCTGCGTCTTGCGATAGTCCTCGAGGAACTTCTTCTGCCCGGCCGCGGTCAGCGGGTGCTCGAAGAGCATCTTCAGCACACCGAAGGGCATCGTCGCTATGTCCGCGCCAGCAAGAGCCGCTTGAGTGACGTGCATCGGGTTCCGGATCGACGCGGCGAGGACCTTCGTTTTGATCTCCTGCTGCCGGTACGCGGCAACGATGTCCGCAACGACGCGCATCCCGTCCTCGTTGATGTCGTCCAGGCGTCCTGCGAACGGGCTCACGATGTACGCGCCGATCGCGGCGGCGAGAAGCGCCTGGTTGACCGAGAAACAGAGGGTGACGTTGATTCGGGTTCCCTCCCCGGCGAGGACCTTGCCGGCCGCGAGGCCGTCGGGTGTGAGGGGGACCTTGACGATCACGTTCTTGTGCCACGTTGCGATCCGGCGGCCCTCGACGATCATGTCGTCCTTCTTCTCCGATACGACCTCCGCCGAAACGTTGCCGATGATCTGGCAGATGCGTTTGACCTGTTCCTCGTGGTCCTTCCCGGCTTTTGCGATCAGGGTCGGATTCGTGGTGACGCCGTCGACGACGCCCCAGGTGACCCCTTGCTCGACCTCTTCGTAGATGGCCGTGTCGAGGAAAAGCTTCATGTCGTTGGCAACTCCTGCAGCCGGGATGCCGCGTCAGCCGCGCGTCCGTTCGAGCGCGCGAACGATATCGCGGCGTCGATGAACGAAATGAACAGCGGATGCGGCCGGTTGGGTCGGGACTTGAACTCGGGGTGGTACTGGGTGCCGAGATAGAACGGGTGGTCGGGCATCTCCGCGATCTCCACGAGCCGGCCGTCGGGGGAGAGGCCTGTGAACCGCATGCCGTGGCTCTGGAGGAGCTCGCGGTATGCGTTGTTGAACTCGAAGCGATGACGATGCCGCTCGAGCACGATCGGTTGTCCGTATGAACGAGCGGCGACCGAACCGGGCTCCAGCACGCAGGGATAGCTACCGAGCCGCATGGTCCCGCCTTTGTCGCCGATGTCGCGCTGCTCGGGCAAAAGATCGATCACCGGGTGTGGCGTGAACGCATCGAACTCGGTCGAGTTCGCGTCGTTCGTGCCGAGGGCGGTGCGCGCGAGCTCGATGACCATGCACTGCATCCCCATGCAGAGTCCGAGCGTCGGGACCCGCCGCTCGCGACCGAAACGCGTCGCCTTCACCTTGCCCTCGATGCCGCGATACCCGAAGCCGCCGGGGACGACGATGCCGTCGAGCCCGACAAGCGGTTCGACGTCGTCGGACCGCTCGAGGTGCTCGCTGTCGATCCACTGGAGCTTCACGTCGCAGCCGGCTGCCCACGCGGCATGGCGTACCGCTTCCGCGACCGATAGGTACGCATCCGGCAGCTCGATGTACTTGCCGACGAGGCCGATCGTCAGCGGAATCCGCGCTCCGCGGATCCTGTCGGTGAGCGCCTTCCACTCGGTGAGGTCGGGCTCCTTCGCGGCGGACAGGCCGAGCTCCTCGACGACGATCTTGCCGAGTCCGGCTTCCTCGAGCATCAACGGGACGCCGTAGATAGACCACGCGTCCGGCTCGCTGATCACGTTATCGAGCTTGACGTCGCAGAAAAGCGCGATCTTCTCTCGAAGGTCGTCTTCGATGGGCTCGTCTGCTCGCGCGATGACCACGTCGGGCTGGATACCGATGGCGCGGAGCTCACGGACCGAATGCTGGGTCGGCTTCGTCTTGAGCTCGCCGGTCGCGACGCGGGGGAGGAGCGTCAGGTGGATATAGAGGACGTTCTGCTTTCCGACGTCCTTGCGGAACTGGCGGATCGCCTCGAGGTAGGGAAGGGACTCGATGTCGCCGACGGTCCCGCCGACCTCCACCACGACGATCTCAGCCTGCTGCTCGCGGGCGACGCGATGGATCCGTTCCTTGATCTCGTTCGTGACGTGCGGGATGACCTGCACCGTCGCGCCGAGGTAATCGCCGCGCCGTTCCTTGGCGATGACCGAGTTGTAGATCTGCCCGGTGGTGAGGTTCGATGCGCGCGTGACGTTGCGATCGATGAAGCGCTCGTAGTGACCGAGATCCAGGTCGGTCTCAGCGCCGTCTTCGGTGACGAAGACCTCGCCGTGCTGATACGGCGACATCGTGCCGGGGTCGACGTTGAGGTAGGGATCCATCTTGAGCGACGCGACGGCAAGTCCTCTTGCGGAGAGGATGCGGCCGAGGGAAGCGGCGGTGATGCCTTTGCCCAGCGAGGAAGTGACCCCTCCGGTCACGAACACAAACTTCGGCACGGGCTGGACCTCCGGGGTTTTTCCAATGATACAGGAAGGGCGAGCGACGAGCGATTTGTTCGCGAGTTATGACACGGGGAAGGGAAGGCTGTTCAAAACGATGAGCCTGGGTCGATCGCTCGCGGTGTGCGGCGGATACGACGGGACGTCGACCGGCTCATTCGCGGCGGCAATCATCCAGGTGTCCGTCGAGCCGCAGACCGCGGAACCGCGCGTCGCGCAGCTCGCCGTTCTCGAGGCCTGCGTGCTCGACGATCGCCACGAGACGCGGACGCAGGAAACGAAGACCGTCGCGCACCGCGACCGGGTTCGCGAAGCACGATGTGTCGGCCGCGAAGCCGCGCGTCGCCACGTCGAGCCACTCGCCGAGATACGGCGGGACGTAGGCATCGCCCGCGAAGACGATCGCGCCATCCTCAGTACGCAGTCCGCAGAGAAGAGTGCGCGCGCCGCGGTGATCATCGACGACGAGCCCGCCGACGACCACGTCGGCGCGTGGTGTCACGTGGCACTTCAGCCAATCGGCCGTGCGCGTACCTGGGACATACCGGCCGTCGCGTTTCTTTGCGACGATGCCCTCGAGCCCGTATTCCGCCACCACGTCGAGGAACGGCTCGCCGTCGTCGTCGAGATGTTCGGGCACCGCGAGAAGACGAGAGCCAATGCCAGCACCGAGGAGACGTGCCCGGCGCTCGGCCAGCGGGCGCGAGATGAGCGGGCGCGCCTCGGCATAGAGGAGGTCGAACGCGACGAAGATCGGGCCGCGGCCGCGCTTGGCGGCCTTCGGGCCGAGGCGGCCGGCGAGAAGGTCGTAGCTCGGACGGCCGCGGGAATCGCACACCACGATCTCGCCGTCGACGATCGTCCCCGCCGGCAGGCGGAGATCCCGCAGCTCCGGCACGGCCGGTAGGAGGTCGCCTCCGGCGCGGTCGGTCACGCGAAGCCCGGTGTCGTCCTGTGACGCGAGCGCGCGGATTCCGTCCCACTTCAGCTCGAAGAGGTACTCGGGAGAATTGAACGCGCGGCGCGCAAGACGCGGACGCATCGGCATGAGGGCGCGGGGTAACGCACTCGTCGCCTCGCCGACGTCGATGAGGGTCGGATGTGCGCCAGTCTCCGGTCGCTCCCGCTCGCGCGACGGCACGTGCCGAGGATAGGTCCTAGGACGCCTTCTTCCGCGCGGTCCGTGAGGACGAAGCGGACGACGCGCGCTTTGTCTTCGCCTCGCCCTTCTTGGCCTTTTCGACCGACGCTTTGAGCGCGGACATGAGATCGACGACCGTGGTCTCGGTCTCCGGTTCCGGAGCGGCGATGATCTCTTTCTTCTGCACCTTCGCCTCGACGAGCTGGAGGACCGCCTGCTTGTACTCGTCCTTGTATTCCGAGGGCTCGAATGCGGTGGCCATCATGCCCACGAGGTTCTCCGCCATCTTCAGCTCGGCCGGCGACACCTTCACGTCCTCCGGGACACCGAGATCCTCGGTGGAGCGGATCTCGTCGGGCCAGTGGAGCGTGTTCATGAGCAGCGCGCCATCGAGCGCACGCACCGACACCAGGCGCTCACGGTCGCGAAGCGCGAATTTCGCGATGGCGACTCGTCCGGTCTTGGCGAGGGTCTTGTTCAGAAGCGCGTACGGCTTCTCCGCGGACTTCTCGGGCTCGAGGTAATAGGCCGACTGGTAGTAGAGCGCGCCGGGAAGCTCGTCGTCCTTGATGAACCCGGTGATGTCGATGGCCTTGCTCGAGCGAAGGGGAAGCTTCTCGAGATCTTCGTCGGTCAGCTCGACGTAGCTCCCCTTCTCGTATTCGTAGCCGCGCACGACATCGCCCCATGCGACCTCGTGGTCGCCCTCCACGCACCAGCGCTTGTTCTTGATCCGGCTCCGGTGCTCAGGGCAGAGCAGGTTGAACGAGACCTTGCTCGAGCTCTCCGTCGCAAGGTACAACCGCACCGGGATGGCGACCATCCCGAAGCTCATGACGCCCTTCCAGATCGAACGCGGCATAGCCATCACCTCGCCGGCCGCTTTCCCCTTGTCGCGCGCGGCCTAGCCGCGCGAATCGTAACGGCCCCGTCAAGGGAGCGCACGCGGCGTGCCGCGCCCGCCCCACGAGACGAGCCGGAGAAGCCGCTCGAGCGTGGCCGGATCGCCGCGCCAGTGCTCGCGGACGATGGCGCCGTCGGTCGTCCGAAGCACGAAGCGGAGTGCGAGCGCGGCGACGAGCGCGTCGTCGAGCGACCCGACGATGGGGATGAAATCCGGGATGAGGTCGATCGGCGAGGCGAGCCACACGCTGGCCACGGCAAGGACGATCTTCGCTCGGAGCGGGACGCGCGCGTCGCGCAGAAGGCCTGTGAAAAGCCGGATGAGATTTGGCAGAAGGAGCGCGAGCTCGCGGGCGAGCAGCACCCGGCCGGCGATGACGAGGACCACGACGACGACGATCCAGATAGCGATGAAGACGAGAAGGATGTCCGCCCAGAGAGGAAGGTCCATACGGGCTAGTTCGCGATCGCCCGCTCCGCGAGTGACGTCGGGATCGATCCGGTCGAGGTGATCGCGTCGTGGAAAGCGCGCAGCGCGGCGCGGTCGGCCGATCCGCGCTTGGCGAGCCAGCGCGTGCGGATGTCGATGATCTCCAGCATCCCGGTGAGGTAGCTCGAGGCCTGCGTCGGCCACGAGCAGTACCGGCCGACCTCGGCCTTCGCGTTCGGGGGCGTGAGGTTCCCGTTCTTCACCATGAAATCGACGGCCTGATCGAAGGTCATCTCCTTCATATGCAGCGACGTGTCCACCACGATGCGGGCGGCGCGGAAGAGCGTCGCCTCGTACTGGAACAGAAGGTGTCGCGGGTCGGTGAAGAAGCCCTGCTCGCGCATGACGCGCTCCGCGTAGAGACCCCAGCCTTCGGCGAAGTACGAGGTGAAGTGCGTGCGGCGGATGTCGGAGCCGTTTTGCTTTGCCATGACGAGATGCCAGTGATGACCCGGATAGGCCTCGTGTACGGCCGTCGTCGGTATCCCGGCGCTGCAGTTGCCCTCGAGGCGCTTCTGCACCTCTTCCGGTGGCGTGCCGTCCGGCGGGTACGGCACGAAGAAATGGCCATGAAGCGAATCGCTGAACGCGGGAGGCTGGTTGTAGCTCGCGACGGCCTGTATCGGCCGCTGGTAGTGCGGTGACGGCTCGACCGTGCATCGCTCTCCCGGTGGAAGCGTGACGAGGCCGCTATCCACGAGGAACGATCGCGCGCGCTCGGTCCATTCCTCGTACTCGGCTCGCATCGCATCGGGCGTCGGCGCGTGCACGCGGTTGAGTCGCTCGCACACCTCCGTCCACGTGCCGCCTCCGTCGATCTGCCGCGCGATCTTGTTCGCCTCGTTCGCGAGCAGGTCGTACTGCTCGCGCCCGCGCTCGCGGAGCTCGCGCGTTCCGAACGGAAGGAGCTCCTTTTCGCGCAGGAGCGCGGTGTAGAGCTCCTCGCCGATCGCGTAGTCGCCGGTGGCGCGCGCCTTGTTGCGCTCGAGGAACGCCGCGAAGTCCTCGAACGCGCCGGCCGCCGCCGCGCCCGCCTCCGCGACCTTTTGCCGGAGCGCGGGGTCCTTCACCTCCGCCGGTACGAGCTCGCGCGCATAGCGCGCGGCCGCCTTCGCCTGGCCGATCGCGCGGTCGACGTAGACAGGGGGAACGAGGGAGAAGTCCACGTTCGCCTTGCCGTCGGCCACGTGCTTGGTCACGGCGAGGAGGCGCGCGCGCGCCGCATCGGCCAGGTCGCGCTCGGGCCGGAGGCGGTGAAGGAAGAGCGTGAAAACGCCACCCAGTGAGGGATTCAGGTAGGTGTTCGGCTGGCGCTTCCAGTCGAAACGCGGCTGGTTCAGCTCGCGCCCGCGGAGCGACGCGAGGATGACGTCGCGGTCAATGCGCTCGTCCGGCGTGAGGGTATCGTCGGGAACCGCCGCAAAGCGCTTGGTCCAGTCGAGCACGGCGGCATCGCGACGAAGAAAAGCCTCTGCCGAGAGGTCTTCCGAGCGCTCGTCGTACGCCGTGAGGCCGAGCATGCTGGCCCACGTGGGAGATTCTTCGTAGCGTTCCGCGAGGTAGTCCTTGACGAGCGAGGAAAACGGCGCGGACGTCACGATGCGACCTCCCCGACAATGGCGAAGGTCACAGATTGAGCCTCACCGACTACCAGCGCAAACGCGACTTTGGCCGTACGCCCGAGCCGAAAGGCAAGCTGCCGAAGAAAGAAGAAACGCGCCGCTACGTGGTCCATCGGCACCACGCGACGCGCCTTCACTGGGACGTTCGCCTCGAGATGCGCGGCATCCTCGCATCGTGGGCCGTGCCGAATGGACCTCCGCTCGAGGCCGGTAAGAGAAGGCTCGCGGTCCACACCGAGGACCATCCGATCGAGTACCTCACGTTCCATGGCGTGATCCCCGATGGCTACGGCGCGGGCACGATGACGATCTGGGATACGGGAACGTACGAGCTGATCGAAGAGAAGCCGAACGAGCTGAAGATACGCATGAAGGGAAAGAGACTCGACGGCGAGTGGGTCATCGTGCAGACGAAGCAGAACGAGGGCCGCGACTGGCTGATGATCAAGCACGGCACGCCTCCGAAGAACGACCCACTTCTTTCGAAGATCGAGCCGATGCTCGCGGCTTCGGCGAACGAGCCCTTCGACTCGCCCGACTTCACATACGAACCGAAGTGGGACGGCGTCCGCACGATCGCGTTCGTCGATGGGGGAGAGGTCCGTCTCCAGACGCGCAACCTTCTCGACTGCACCAAGCAGTACCCGGAGGCCACGCAGGCCGCGGAGGCGCTCACCGGTGCGTACCACGCCATCCTCGACGGCGAGGTCGTGGCGCTGGACGAGAAGGGCGTTCCGAGCTTCCAGCGTCTCCAACCGCGCATGCACGTGAGCGACGAAAGCACCGTGCGCAAGCTCCGGAAATCGACGCCGGTCATCTACCAGGTCTTCGACATCCTCTACGCGGACGGCGAGGACCTCATGCGAAAGCCGCTTCGCGAGCGGTTGCGACGGCTCGACGAAGCGCTGACACCGATGGGCTCGATCCGCCGAAGCGAAGGATTCCCGGGGAC
>Ga0193747_1000335_pt1 | contig 17189 bp, 14 predicted proteins | sample L1m2metaG_FD_143048 | JGI IMG/M metagenome (GOLD analysis project Ga0193747, IMG submission 143048) | Soil microbial communities from a riparian zone of the East river system, Colorado, United States - L1m2 | ecosystem: Environmental > Terrestrial > Soil > Riparian zone | place: USA: East River...
TTCCTGTTTTTCCGTTAACTAGGATTTCTGCATATTGTTTTTTATCCGATGTAAGTTTGAATATAACATCTTTTATCTTTAGTTTCAGAAGTTCGTGAGGCCTTGCCGCTGAATCTCTTGACATTGCATGATAGCATCTGTCTCTTGGATTGGGACAGTACTTCAGAAATAGTGAATCCTCAGTAGGAGTCCATAAATCCGTTGGCTTGTAGATTGATCTCTCTTTTCTCCTGAGTTGTGGAATATTCTCAATAATTGAAGGCTTCGGTCTCTTCTTTTGCTCCATATCCGGCGAGTATAACCATTTGAAGAAACGCATTAGTTGTATTCTATAGAGATTGTACGTTCCTATCCACTTGTGCAATGGATCTACACTTTCAATTTTGCGAAAACTGTCTAAGAAGGATAGTACGTCTTCTCTTGTTATCTCCTTGAAACGTTTAGATTTAGCATTAGCATTTTTGAAAAATACAGAGAATTTACAGAGCAAGGTTACTGTATTGTCCCTATAACTATCTGATGGATTAATCTCTGACTTGAGAGAAGATATATAATCGCATATGGTTATAGCGTTTTCTCTAGAGGCCGACAATACTCTGTCATGAAGGAAGTGAAAGCATTCAGACGGCAATCCTTCAACCGTATTTTGTATTTTTCTCTCGGTTTCGTCCAGAGTTGATGTAGTGATCATTTTTAGGCCTAGACCTCAATTAATTTTAAAAGGTTCTTTTTCACGTTTTTTAGATATCAAAAGGTCTATATAAGTTACTATTATATACGGGATTACTTCATATTCCTGGTTTTCTGGCTACTTGCTCAAATCCAGTTCCTCCGTCGTAGTCCGTCTTGGAATCATGGAATACCAGAGCTCGAAGATAAAGTTTGTTAAAAAAAGATAATGTCTTGTGCACATGTCTTCTACCCTTCAGTATAATAGTAATAACACCGAGTCTATCAAATGAGTGGTACCATGCCAATTCCTCGGCGCTATACTGTCACTACGAGACGGTACCTATAGACATTGACATTACTCTCCATCTTTTGGTGATTTACGCTTTGTCTGATCTTTTATCCATAGTTCTATAGCTTCTTGTAACGCTATACTGATATTTCCTTTCCTGAAGCCTTTAGTATTAGCCACTGTCCTTCTAAATCGTTCTTCGATGTCATCTTCTACGACTATATTCATTTTACCCACCTTCTCTATAAGGAGATACCGCTATACAAACATATAGAGGGAATCCATATGCTATTTGCTGCTTGCGACAAAGTTTTCTCGGAAGTATTTTTTAAGTCTATTTGCATCGATATCACTTATCAATATGTCATCATGGAAGACATCCTTTTTCCCTTTGAGTATATTACCTTTGTCTGCCAGTATCTTCAACGCAGAAGGAGTATCTTTTGACTCTGAATGAACTAATTCCATTTTTAATACTGGACCTTTGGAGAACGTACCCTGCTCTCCCTCACCACGAATAATAAACTCATTACCCTTATCCTTATGCGGTCTGTCAAATTGCATCGAGTATCTGTTAATCCTGTCTTCTATTATTACTCTCAATTTGTCTACTTTGGTGTCTTTCTCTATCTTGAAAGTATACTTCTGAAGGCCCTCTACATCAATGACGCTTCCAATAGGGTTTTTATTATTCTCCTCTTCATGCAGGTGTGAATCCTCTTTAGCAGCCCAAAGCATTCCTTCATTTGCAACTATTATTCTAAATCTACCATTATCTCCGCTAACTTTCAGATGAGAATCAATATTTCTTTGGAGTTCTGCTGTTGTCATTGCCTTAGAAGGACCTTTGAACCATTCATTTTTACTCTCCTTAAAATCTAATAAGCCACTATATTGGACAAGATAACTCTCCTTTGCATTCCATCTCCTTACAAGCTCGTATGCCTCAATTACAGAGATCATCCCTGATTCGGGATGCGGATTGTAAGTATGTGTGCCTAAGACTAAAAGATCCGGGTTCCACAACAAATTCTCGTCTGCATTAGGCAAGGACAGGAAGTCCCAACCCATAATGATCTTCTTGTCTTGATACTTGACAACATAAATTACAGAGCTTGGAGTGGAATTAGCACCGTGATTTGCAACAACCGGTGTTACCGTAAATGGACCAGTTGTAAAGGGCTTATTTGGTTCTATGATGTTAAAAGCTGATCGTCTTTCTGCCAGTTGAGGAAATTTGCTCATAATTTGGTCAAAACACTCTTTGGTGCAATATACACTGACCTTATCAGATCCGTCTACAACCTTATTGAAAAGCTTAGGAAGGTCCTTTACCTGATCATCATGAGAATGTGTAATCAGGACAGCATTTGGAATATCAGATATTACTATTTTTGATTGAGCCGACGTAACATCAGTTCCACTTTTTTCCAAGCTCTCAACAACACCTTCACCCACATCGACTAGAAGATGAAAATTTGTGTTCACACCGCTGCTATCAGAAGCAGAAGGAGATGTGCTGAATATAGAACAAGAAGTATTTGCAACTATTTCCTTTCGTTTTATTTCTGCAGCTCTTTCAGATTTGTGTTCGTCGTCCATCGTGGAAATATTCGGTACTGTCCCATTAATTCTTACCAATAATTGGGAAGTCTTTTCTGGGGTAGTAAGTGTTCTTTGCATACTATATATATACACATATCGATATAAATAGATATCGATTTATCAATTTATACACATTTCAACAAAAACACAAATATGTATAATAAACAAGATAAAATATGATAAATTCGCATAGAACGATATAATCGAAAATTCCTCGCCGATTAACTAAGTAGCTGTGGTAGTGAAACAACATGCCTAAGACTAGAGTCCTCCATTTATTCTATCTTTCAATTGTTATCTCAGAAATAGTTCGTCGATTCTTCAATCAAAAGCATCTTTTCTAGATACTTTTAATATTCATTCTTGACCCCAAACTTTAATTCAACACCATATTTTTGATCATAATCAAAAGTAAATGATTCGTTAGATAATATTGGGAAGCTTGAAAGTTCTGTAGTTAAACAAATGGGACATCTATCTTCCACAGGCAACATAAACTTACCAAAGTACGCTGCACACCAGAAACATGTGTCACATAAAATGAATATGTTCTCTTTTTCCTTTGGGTTTCCTTTTTCCGGGTAAACCTTTTTTGCAGACATCCCCCCTCGTGAATTATCTGCCATCTCTATTTCAGCTACTATAGACAGCATAATTATATAAATTGTGTCATACTGACATGGGGCGAACGACCGTGTTGAAAAGTTTACTACAATGGAAGCTTCATTACAAAAAGGGTTCCTTTGGTTCAGGTGCTGACCAGTTCAATACTTCAATAAGTATTGACAAGCACGAGATCAACAAAATGCGTATGTAACCGATATTTGTAACAATCGTCATGAAAGGTTGCCAGCAATGGCTTAATTATATTTCAAAAGGATTCCTCGACTTAATTCAGATTATCCGACTGATTCTCGAAGACATGTGGCTTTCTCTTCGTGACTGCCTTTGTAGGTTCCAAACAGCCATGTGGTTTGCCCTTACCATCCTAGGTCTGGACTATACGCCATTTCTTTCGAACTAGCGGTTAACCTATTATTCCTAGTATGACAACCATGCATTTCCATGGACGTACTAGGCCTTTACCTAATACGGAAGTCTGCATGATGGATCATCCTTCTGTTTCGGTCAGTCGGATATAATATATATCGCAGAACATCCTATTATACTTTTAACAGGACATAGTCTCTTCGTTCGGTATTGGTGTTCAAGAGAATTTTCTTTGATCGCTGAAATTCATGCTCCAATTCATGATTAATAGCGTCTCACCAAAACTAGCTCATTTGCTGCCACGATTATACGTCAAAACATTTCTAAGGCGTGTCCCAGTTAAAGTCTTTGGGAGCAGAAAATGCAACCACCTAAGTAACTAGATAAGTCACACCTCGCCTTTGGCGTTACAGTTAGAATTCAAGCGATAGTAATAATTCCTCAAAAATAGTATCGTTAACAAATATCGTTGTTTTTTGTGATACTCTATAAAGAGACTTCGAATGGATATGTAGAGGTTTAACTACTCCACTCTTGCCGTTTCTTTTTGTTCTGCGCGTACTCCTCTTAGCCAAGGATCCCAGAATATTTTGAACCAATACTCACCCACTTTTATTGCATTGTCACATGATCCTCGGTTCACTTCGATCCATTTTGACATATAATTTTGCCAGAAAACCATCGGATTAATAAACGGATTGGATCCGTAACTTGTTTGTTCTCTCTCTGATGCCATGACCTAATTTAGGTTATAATAGTAGTTAAAGTTAATGCCCTTCGTAAGCGCCGTCTAAATCATGTGTTTTACTCAACCTATTAGGAAAGGAATGTTTGGTTTAAAATTATAGTCACATACACACAAAGACATATTTAGCCAACTGTACCTCAATCAGCCGCTGACTTTTAATGGAATGTAATGAACGGAGAATTCAGGCTTTATTAGTATTTACTGTTGTTGTTGTTGTTGTTGTTGTTGTTGCACTATCAACCGTCACATCGACCGCATTTTTTTTACCCGCTATATCATATAGTAAGTTGTCCCCTACACCATCTAGCAACAATATTACTAATACCAAAGTAGTAATTCTATCTTTTGATGACAACAGGAAAGGCGATTTCACATATGCCAAACCAATTTTAGACAAATATGGCTTTAAGGCCACTTTCTTCATAATTTGCGGCAAGACAACAGATAAAGGAGCTATGAATTGGCAAGAGATAGCTTCAATGCAAAGTGATGGAATGGATATAGAATCACACACTATGACACACAAACATCTAAATCATTTATCAGCAAATGCATTGAATTTTGAAATAGCCGGATCAAAACAATGCCTCGCTAATCATGGCTATAATACAACGAGCTTTGCATATCCTTATGATGAAGGAGCAGACAATGCTACTGTAGTAAACACAGTTGCCAAATATTATGATCTAGCAAGAACTGGTAGTGAGCCCCTTATGTTCTTAAACTGCAATGGATTTAAGAACCATCCTCAGACAGACTGTAAAACATATTTACCTGATGGCAAGCTAACCTACGCAAATAGGTATGCTATCAGAAGTTTGTCTTTTGATAGATACGAAATGAAGGACTTATTTAACAATGCCTCCATATTTTCTGATTTTGGACAGATACTCAATAGCCAGAGTAATTACAACAAAGGTAATGGAATAATAAGCTTGTCTGGATTAGGGAATAATGTAGGGGGAGCTGTTCCTCTAATTACATTTCATAATGTACGTCCTGTTAATAATGTACCATATACTACTAATGTAGGCGTGTTTGCTGAATTAATGAAATATCTACATGATAACGGATATAAAGTATTGGACATGACTAACTTAAAATATGATACAAAGAGCAACGTACTTCATATTACATGATACCTTCCCTAATACTTATCAGTTAATCCTTATGTGATTTTCTATTCGGTCGTCCCGATGCTATCCATCTTTGTTGGTTATAGTTGGGATTATCATGATACTCTTGCAGAGAAAAGGTATGTCGTATAAAGTAGATTTTTGCCGGGCTTAAGTTCGGTTCGTTATAGAGGTAAGTTAAGATCATGTGCAATTAGACCTGTCCGTATACTGTTGCCGCCTACCCTCCCACTCTCCGTAACTAGCTCCAATTCTTTTAACAATAAATTTATTTCCTACACTCCTGTATGGTTTGCAAGAATCTATGTGAGAGGCTCTATTCCAAAATGGTTTTTGGTGGAAGCCATTATGAAGGTGATAAGAAATACTGTAGAAGGTGTGAGGTTTATTATTACCAAAAGGGTATGTTCTGTGCTTGTTGCGGCATGGCATTGAGAGTGTCACCAACTAATCAAAGGGATAAAGAAAGGCTTGGGCAATTACAACTAAAAAGAGAAAAAGAGCAAGATAAAATAATCAGGATTATAAAAGGAACAAAGAAGTACCCAGCCAATCAAGGCAAAGTCAAAATAAAATACTTCACAACTATAGGTCAAATTTTAGCAATTATTCATGATGGAATCTCTGCATCAGCGGGTTTACATGGATGGTTATCTTAAAACTTGTTAAGTCTTTACATCTCAGCAATCCCTTTGGGAGATTTGCTATCGATAAGAGAATGATTGTCGGACCTGTGGGCTATTTCAGCTGCTTATCTCTCAACTCTATAATCAACCCTAGCGGCCAATTGATGGTATTGGCATATTTCCTAATCAAGAGAAAGAATTAATTGAAATGGATACCAGCAAACAAATGAGTCACGTCGTTGATCTGTTTGCCAAAATTCCACAACATATCAATGTCTTTATAATTCCGATAGCGTAAGAACGAGAAAATTAATTGAAAATGAGCGTTATAATTATAAGCGAGTCAGATTAGTAGTGTTGTTGTTAAGCATTATAAGGTAAAAATCCTCTAGAAAGCAAATCATTTAGCAGGCATTCCTTATAGTTCAGGTCTTTTTTACATGATTCTTGTTCTCATTTTTTTAACATTTTATTGATGGAAACATTGGAATATTTTGCTAGAAATGATTTCAAAAACCTGAAACCACTGTATTATGTAATACGTAATACCTCAATCCTTTCAGTATTGTTCATATCTCCAATGGGAGTTGTAAGAGTGATATAGCCGTCTATTTCTTTATCGGTTACTCAGTTACGGGACTCCCTTTAATAGAGTAAGACTATTTCTCACTTGTAGAATTCTTCCGTGCTAAAATGACAATGAGTTGACGAACACTGGAAGCAATATGATGCAGATTGACCATAGAGTTAAGTGACAAATATGAGTTCGTAGATCCATGTATTCTGAGATCACAAGAAACATGATTACCGTCTAGAGTTAATTTTGTTTAATCACTAATGTAAGAAGTTCATCTAACCGTATTATATTCCAAGTAAATGCAACTATTGCCGTAATAAATCACATCATGCAAAAGCATAGACCTTTAGGCGTTACAATAATAGCCATTCTAACGATAATTGGAGGTATCATTCTCCTTTTAGGTGCTGTGTCCTTGATCGCGGTAGGGACTTTAATCTCAGTTGCTCCACATACAACTAATACAGCAGCTAATAATTCTCAAGGTCTAACGCAATTCTTTGGTGTTATTTCAGCAGCTATAGGCAGTGTATTGTTAGTAATCGGTTTAGGTTACCTTGCAATGTTTTACGGGTTACTAAAAGGAAAAGGGTGGGCATGGACTATAACATTAATACTGCTTTTCATAGGAATTGCAATCCAAATAATTTCAACTACCTCCAGCACTGTGTTTAATGCATCTCCTATTAGCGGTAACAGCAATAACGTCAATACACTTATTTCAGGAATCATTGGTGGTATAATAGGGATAGCAATCAATGTAGTAATAGTATATTATCTATACAGACCAAATGTTAAAGCGTATTTCGGTAAAGCGCATCCATCAGCAATAAAATAAGCGCCTTCTCTTTAGCTAAGGGATGCGTGATACTCTTCTAGTTTGTTTGCGTGAGGCTGCAAAGGCATTGATATAGTGTTCCCCCTTTCCTAGAATGCGAGGTTTGTCGTAACTTATGTGAAAGACTATATCCCAAAATTATTGTTGGTGAGTCACTATGAAGGTGGTAGAGTGATAGACGAAGCATTTTGTAAGTAAGAATACTAAGCTGGTCAGTATTATTCTACAATACATTTAGTGGGCATCGTTTTCTAAGCTTCTATTAATATTACACCGCATTTGATTCATTTAGAAGATAGATCATGTGACGTCGACCGACTGTTTAGATAAACATGTAAATAGAAAGGTCTGCCATTGACTCTATGTTCAAAGACACAAAAGCATTTTCCAGTTTTTCGGTAGACGACATACAAAAAGCGAAGAAGTTCTACGGCCAGACACTAGGGCTGGAAGTTTCCGAATCGTACGGCGGAAGGCTATCAGAGATCCTTATCGCTGGCGGGAGGAACGTCTTGATATATCCTAAGGCTAATCATACTCCAGCAACGTTTACCATTCTTAATTTTCCTGTAGACAACCTAGAACAGGCTATGGACGACCTTACCAAGCTTGGTGTGCGTTTCGAGATCTACAATGAAGGCGACCTCAAGACAGACGAAAAGGGCATTTCTCTCAGCGGCGATGGTCCGAAAGTCGCATGGTTTAAAGACCCAGCCGGCAATGTGTTGTCTGTGCTTGAAGGAGAATAAACGAAAGAACAAGTTACTTACCTTCATTATCGATAGCAGTCCTTAATGACGTAATTAATTTATCAAACCCTGCATCATGTTGATTCCATATATGTGCAAACTGCCCTTCAAAGCTTCTAATGGAATCCTCATCTGGACTACGCCATCACTTTGGATACTTCCTTTTCGTTGAATTACCGTATAAACTGTATCCAGATTTGCTGAGATTTGCCAAATGGCTGGTGTCCTAATTAGATATATGTGTGTAGATACTGGTCATTAGATCACAATTTGTTCTTTGATACTATATCTGAAAAATTGTTTAATGAAATACCTGAATCATCATCAGCCAGATCAAGGTATTCTTAAATATTAAACGATTTGAAATTGGACAAAGTTATGTTACCGCCAAAGTACAAAATCGATACGGCGACAAGGTTAATATTAACATACAAGGCGGCCGGCCTGGAATAGAACTACAAGAGAGTCTTTTTAAAATCAAAAATCATGAGAAAGGAGATCGTCTGAATTATGCATATCTATTAACAAAACTGATACAAACGCGTAAGATACTTATAAGGAAATTGCCGGTTATTGGCATTAAAGATTGGTTATTAATTTATGATGATACATTACTGGAACTCGCAGTTAAGGATGCCTACGATGAATTGGAAATCGTTGTAATTTTATTTTAATTAAAGAACCGAAACTAAGAACATTATTCGATGTCTTTTCTGTTATGCTGACATTCAATAATATCTTTGCCTTATTCAAAGGTGAAGGAACTGGAGCTGTTCGTCAAAAATAACATATGCTTCATACTGTGGTAGTGCCTAGATTGGAGTTATACATTTATTGACTTAGACGCTCTTTTTTTTCAACAGCCTTTATTATTCTATTACAATAAAAAGTACAAATAAAGAATTTAACTATGTGCCTATAGATATTTTAGAGATAAATAAAATGACTATAAGAAAACAGAATTTTTTCCAAAGGTACAGGAAGGTAATACTCTTCAACAAGAACTTAATTCTATCTGGAATTATTTCATTTCTCGCTGGAGCTCTTACCACGCAGATTTATGCAATATTTGATAATAATAATCTCTCTAATGCTCTGATTACATTACTAATAGGATACTGTGTTTATATTCCACTTTTCGCTTTTCTTTTTTATAGAGATAACAAGTCAAGGTATGTAGATCCATTAACAGGAAAGAAAAATTCCAAGAACATAAAAGAAGACACAAAGAAATTATTTGGAACTTTTTCAGTTTCTGAAATCATCTTCATAGTAACAAAGTTATATATTCATTATTCCCTGCTACAATCATCTGTTCAACCATATCAGGCTCTCACATTAGCAGAATTAACAGCTTGGGGAGTATTTCTTATTTCAATAAACACTGGTATCAAACTTGTAAAGCTGTTCAAATGATAGACTGAAGAGCATCTACATCAACCATATGTATTATAGAAATCGAATCGTCTTGATATAAATCGCTTTGCAGGAAACGCATTTGCTGTTGTTATTAGTATAATCTCATAGCGTTGATTAAATCATTATCTTGTCCTATATCAAATAATTCATTGGCAAGCTCACGAACTATCATCTGAATGATGAATATATTACTCCTGACAAGAAACATTAAGTTAAACGAAATTAATCTAATCAGCTCGTATATTATGATAAGAACTTGATTCCTTTTTATGTAAGATAAAATTGTTGCTGGTTAAAATTGGATGATCTTAATTTTGTCTTATATTGATAGTTTTCATTACAAATCAAGTCATTTGAAGCTTGATATTGATTCTGAAGTACGGTGAGCTATCGAATTATTTTGAGGCAACTTTTTCCTTAATTCCTGGGTTCTGTTTCTGATGGTTACTTCTGTTACTCCTGCAGCTGTCGCAAGATCACTCTGAGTTCTATGTTCATTACTATCTCTATTATTCATGGACGATATGTAAAGCACCGATGCTGCCAGCCCCATGGGATCTTTTCCTGCAGCTAACTCATTCTCATTAATCTTATACATGAAATCGATTGCTTTTCGTTTTGTTATCTCGCTTAGATTAGCCTTATTTGCAACTCTTACGATGCACTTTATAGGATCCAGTACTGGGATTTTAAGCTCGAGTTTCGATACTATAAATCTGTAGCTTCGTGCAAGATCTTTACGTTTAATATTGCTAATTGCAGAAATATCTTTTAGTGTTCGAGGCATTCCAATTTCTCTGCACGCAATATATATACTCGCAGCTAATATTGCAGAAGTTGTCCTACCACGTACCACTCGTCTTTCCTGAGCTTTTCTATAGATATATGCCGTCTTCTCTATTATTGCATCTGAAAGCCCGAGTTTAGCTTTCAATATATCAAGTTCGGAGAAAGCCTGTCTAAGATTTCTAGCAGTAGGAGTATGAATCTGTGTCCTATAATCCCATATCTTTAGTCTCTCCATTGTAGAACGCACTGTTGGGTCTATTTTGCCTCCGCTAGCGTCTTTATCTGTTCTTCCTATGACTGTGAAAAGCCCCATATCGTGACGAGCTAGCGAACTCGGAGTACCAGTCCTAGCTTTATCATTAAACTCCTCAATATTGAAAGCACTCCATTCGTGGTTTTGATCTATGTTATTTATCTCTAGTATGGCACCGCACTTTTGACAAATAGTCTCTCCTGAAGAGGAGTCAATGACAAATAACTTTTTTTCCTTGCTACCACAAGATGGACATTTAAGAACACCTGTTACAGTTCTTTCTGTTTCACTATCAACGACATCGGGTACAGAAAGATTTACCGTAGCAATCATCTATTGTCTCCACGCATCGCAACTTCAATAATGGAAGTTATGATTATTATTTTCCTGTTCATGGTAGTTAAAGTCTGTTTGACCATTAAATTGATTTTTCCAGATTATACCCAAATTTAGTCCAAATCTTGACACGATAAATGACACTGTTTAATACACTACCACGACCGCAACTTGAATTTGATTTAAAAGAGGCTATATGATGAGCTGATTTGGGTATAATTTGGGTATTTTGTTAAATATCGACTAGCTAGTATAAGATCATCAAAACAACTAAAGGATTTGGTATGTAGACGGCATTCCGATGGTGATAGTGAATCTCCGTATAGAGAGCACATGAGCACCATAACCATATTAACATAGCAACATTGAATTCAGCTTATTCTAATGCTAATACGACTCCTAAACCTTGGTGCGAACCTTGTCATGCGAAAGATAATTTACAGGTGATAGAGAAGACGATCACTAACTGGGCTGCTTGCCCTTATCTATGTTGAGACTATTCAAGGAAGCAAAATAATGAATAAAGTAACTTCCTTGAAGCTATGTGACAAGCATAAAACAAGAAATAGACTTTCGTGACCTACAGGTGGAAAGAACAAGTGCGTATGTAGAACGAAAGGAAAACGAAGGCAATCGCGACTACAAAATCAATAACACCCGATTTAGAGAAGAAAATAGACAAATTGAGCTTCTGATTATCTACCAATTCCTACAATCCTTGGTACAGTCCATCAAAGGTAGCCCTTGGTAATACATTCGGTCTGCGGAGCATTGTGTTTAACAACTCCACAGCGACAATTACATTTGCCAATGGAACTCAGGGGGAACAACTGCCTCATGTAATGCACAACAGGTTACTCTAAAGCCTGGAGAACAGTCGCTTAATTAAGTCCAAAACTTTCAAGTATTGCCTACAGAGCCACCGCTTCTGAAATGGCGAATCCAACAATAACTTTCAACTATGGAGCCGTAGCCGCTACAAGTAAATTGCCTGTTAGCGGTAGTATTTCTAGAGTATATACATTCAATATACTACTGCTGGTCATAAACCGAAAGTTTGCAGAGTCCACAATCGACTCCGGGTTCGCAGCCTGGTGTACTGAAGCTCGTACCCTAAGGTACACTGAATCCTCTTAACAATATTGTGACATCTTCCATTTCTGCGAGATGTCATTTATACTGCTAACAGTCTTAACTAATTTCGGGAACGTTAAAATATCAAGATGTACTGATTCCTAGTATATCAAGATCAGCTGTTTATCAAAATTGGTGGTACGTTCGTCGAATGTATCACATATCTTATAGTAAATATGAGGATACTTGGAGCGTACCATTAACAATATTTCCATGGAAAAAGAAAGAGAGACAAGGAGATGCCAAAACAATCGGAAAATCCTAGAGAAGATGAGCTTAAAAATAATGGAAAAGCTTCAGAAAAAGAGTAAAAGCTGCAAGAACCGGACCTGTTTCTTCGACTATACTAATGTATCGCTAATGACGATTTTGCTCCAAGAACACCAGGATTGGGAGGGGGAGCTGCAGCTGCATACTTTGGTATAAAGATATGCCAGTAGCGTATCTACTAATCACTTGTAACGCAGGGCTTGATGAAGAGGTGTTGAGCAAAATGAACGAGTTACCAGAGGTAGTCGAAGCGAATAGAGTATCTTTTGGCCCTTACGATATAATTGTAAAGGTTGAGGCAGATACAATCGAACGGTTTAATCAAACTGTTGGTGGTATAAAAAGAATACGCAATATCACATCTGCAGTGACGTTAATTAAAAATATAGAAGAACCAGCATAGTATTAGTAGCCTTTTTATTTTTTATTGACTTTTCATTATGTGTTAATACGAGCTATTCAGATACGATCTCATATTACTGAAAGCTAAACCATGACTGCGATTTTGTGATTTTTTCTTTGGTTTGCGGATAAACAAACTCAGCAGCATCATATAGGAACATATACAAATTAAATATGACCGCAGTTGCCATAGAACCATTGATCCTTCAAAACATAGACAAATGAAAGTTCGTTGTGAATGGGCTGCTAACGGCAGTCCAATTGATATAGAATACCATGACAATGAATGGGGCGTTCCAGTTCATGATGATAAGAAGCTGTTTGAATTCTTATTACTTGAATCAGCGCAGGCAGGTCTAAGTTGGACGACAATACTCAAGAAAAGAGAAGGATATAAAAAAGCATTTGACAATTTTGATGCAGATGAAGTTGCCAATTACGACTCAAGAAGGCTTCGACAACTACTTACCAATCCATCTATAATAAGAAATAGGCTGAAAATTCATTCTTCTGTAAAAAATGCTAGAGCCTTCATAAAGGTGCAGAAAGAATTTGGTAGGTTTGACTCATATCTTTGGAATTTCGTTGGAGGAAAACCAAAACATAATGAGTGGAAAAGCTGGATAGAGGTTCCTTCTAGAACAGAAATATCTGATGATTTAAGCAAGGATCTGAAGAAAAGAGGCTTTACATTTGTAGGATCTACTATTTGCTACTCACTGATGCAGGCAGTGGGAATAGTAAATGATCATACTACCTCTTGCTTTCGGTATAAGGAACTCATGTAGAATGGCTACTTGAAACCAGGTTATATTTGAGAAACTATGCAAATTTTGCGCTCAAATCTACTTTACTTCTTAATACGAATACGCAAAAAATCCGTGATTCCTCCAACATCGACTTGCACTTTTCGCATCCATCTGCTCCCCACAAATTCTAACAATTTCCCATTCTTCTGGTGAAGGATATGTGCTCGTCAACATCGCATGATAATAATATGATTTCTATCTTACAGCTCTAAATATTTTATGTCTTTTCCGTTTCGGGTAAGGTGCAGCTTACCTTATCGTAGTATTACAAGCAGTAGTCAAATTTGAGTGCCAACTTAATTAATCTAATAAGTTAGTTTAGTCAATGTCCTTGTGCGGAAGTATTCAAGTATTTTCAAGACTGTGAAATGATAATTGCTGGTTAGGTATTGTTCTCAATTCCTGGAATGGTCTCAAGAGTGAGATGGAATAATGAAGTGAGGTATACCCGAATATCCAAATATCGCAAACGAAGATCAACTTAGTAGCAGTTTGGTTTAGATTACAGTACAAATATCGCACGAGACGTGTATGTCATTATGATAAAATCAAACAAAAAACAATTTGTGAAATGAGACCCCCCATAAAAATGAAAATGATCTCATTTTTGCCGTTCACCAGACAAAACCCGATCCCAAGATCATATACGTTCATTTGCTCACTGATTTTGATAATACATTAGACAGAATTGGCATGGGGTGTAAGGGAAGAATATGTAACCAATCCAAAGAGTATGCATAGAAATATTGGTCCATATCGACTCTAGTAGATTTGGACCAACCAACTAAAAATGAATTGGCAAGAAAGATGCTTCAAATGGGCATATACCAACCTACGGGCCAATAAGTCAAAATGATGATGGCTCTTCCTAGTTAATTTTTCTTTTTCGCGTATACAATTATGCTGTCATGCTCCTGTCTAACCATTAGATTCTTGCGAGCCCGCTCATTGCCATTTTCGTCAAATGCTTGGAAGGTGGCAGTTGTTTTGGCATCATCAAGCTCTATGAGGAACGACCAGCTGGGTTCCGATTCGAAAGGACCAAAAAGGTTCATTCCAGAAAGGCTGTTTATCTTGTAATCACGAGCAGATTGTGACTACATTACAATACACATAACTATTACAATTAAGTATGTCAATAATTTTATCTCTACAATCCTATTAAATACATACATCTGAAGGATAGTATGGAGAGTTCTTCGTTCCATTTCAACTGCGAAATCTGTCTTTGGGCATTTGAAACCAATTCTGAGCTTGATATTCATAACTATTTGGAGCACCTGACAATAAACGGTGTATCACTGTCTAGTGGAGTTGTACAGGATACTCGAGTTATTACGTAGATACGCTAAAAGAATTAAAAAATAATAATTTAGTCAGAGAACCATTCCACGAAATTCCACCTAGAGTAGATTATACATTAACTAGAGACGGTGATGAGTTGCGGCAGGCTATTCTTCCTATTCTGCAATGGGGAATTTCAATGGTACGGCTATCGCGCATGTTCATGTTCAATGAGCAAGAGAGAGCCAGTAAAGAACACCAACAGGCCTTCTAAATCAAAAGAAAACATCGCAATTCCGGTATTGTTGTATGTAGTTATAATGGGTAGCGCATATCTTTGGTTTCCACCTAATCCTGATAAAATCACAATATCAATGGATCTGATTATGACATTTAGAGTTGCAGGTGCATTCACTATTGGTATTTTCTGGGGTTTAATGGGCATAATTCTGGGTTCATTTTGGGACAAACTTAAACTACATGAAACTAGGAAGATTACATCGGTCTAGTTAGAGAAAAGACTTTTCAATCTTTCTGCCGATCACGGAAAATCTGTAGGGCTGACTCACATGCACGATATGATTCTTCTTGTCCGAAAGGTGATTCGAATAAATTCTGCGATAGATATGACAATGGATATAACATGATATTAGACTATAATTCTATGAGTCAAACGCAAATCCATATTTGCTGCCAACTCGATTTGGTTCTTGTTAGATACGGCGCTCTAGAAACAGCATCCATCCTATATGAATTGTGCTAAGAATTAATTTAATACTCCCGTATGTCAATTCTGAATTAGACCAAAGTATTTCTAGCCATCGAGATTACATAAAGATAGACAAATGCAACGTGGATATCTAATCTTGATTGTTGGTGGGACTCTTCTAGCTTCAGGTATTGCTATTTCAGTAATATGGGCTGGCTCTTTGGGTGGCAGAATCATCCATCAAAATACTATTCTAAATGGTGTGTCCATTTATCCTTCTGGGACAGCGAGTGCAATTACCCAAGTCAACGATGTGAGCCGCCGCTTATCTTTGGTAATTAGTATAGAGTCAAATCGTAATGTCGATCAGGCAACTCCTACTCTAAGGGAAACAATCAGAAACCCAAATGGAGAGGCAATCTCAACCAATCAATTCACAAAACAATTCTTGACTACAATCAAACCTGATGTTATAGGAAAGTATACTCTCACCATTGATAACCTAGGAGGTAGTATTGTCAGTGTTGGTATATTGTTTGGAAACCTTCCGTTCGTAGGTCAAAACAACCAACTTAACCTAAATTTATTTGGAGGCTTCGTAACAGGAGGAATTCTAGCAGTTGCTGGAATCATTGCTCTGATAGCAGGGCTTGTAGTATTGATAGTCGATAGACGGAGAATCACAAGAAACAAAACGACTAGCACGTGAAAGATCAGCCACCCAATATGCATTGTCTTGCATTCAGATAATCAAATCTATTAGATTAAATAAATGCTAGTGGGTATGTGGTATAACTCTAGATGTATGTGCATTGACAATAGTTCAATACATCAATAGAGTCAAATTATTGTACGTATTTCTAACGAGTACATTTGTTATTCTAGGATATACTCAATTAACAATTTTTTATGTTCAGCAGACGTATGCATCTACTTCCTCTTCCTCTTCTTGTATTAGCTACAATTTACTAGCCAGAGCTCTACTGACCTAACTGATATTCACGAAAAACTTGATCACGATAGTATTCTAAGCAAACAATCTGGTTAGAGGGACAATAACGTATGGCTATTAAATGCAAGTCTTGTAATAGCTAAAGGAGCTGCATTCCACATTGATCCTACAGATACTCTCAGCTGACAGCTTTATTCTAGTTCTTTTTCTTCGTTTTTGTTGTTGTGATCAATGTCTTTTAACAGCTAATTATAATCTTCCTTTATCTCATTTCCATACTGCTGAAGCAGTTTGTGAATTTTGGGGTCAATGACAAAACTGCAATAGGCGGCATCTTGATGCTGTTCATAGTAGTTCTTGTGACAATCCTCTGCAACATAAAAATCCTTAAAAGGAGTAATTTCTGTTACAATAGAATCTTTATAAACACCTTCTTTTTCAAGATCTTTTTTTGATTTCTCAGCAATCTCTTTTTGTTTTTCGTCATGATAAAAGATTGCAGATCGATACTGTGTGCCAACATCGTTACCTTGTCTATTAAGAGTGGTTGGATTATGTGTATGCCAGAAAATATCGAGGAGTTTTTCAAAAAATATAACTTT
>Ga0193747_1000337_pt1 | contig 17047 bp, 18 predicted proteins | sample L1m2metaG_FD_143048 | JGI IMG/M metagenome (GOLD analysis project Ga0193747, IMG submission 143048) | Soil microbial communities from a riparian zone of the East river system, Colorado, United States - L1m2 | ecosystem: Environmental > Terrestrial > Soil > Riparian zone | place: USA: East River...
TGTTCGGCGCGATACGTATTCGTTACTCGTTAAAGGCTATGCGGGAACAGGTAAAACTACACTCTCACTTACTATTCTTAGAACCTTGAAGATCAAAAACAACTTCTTTTATATTTCAACGAGGCTATCTCCAAAACAACTTTTTATCTACTATCCGTGGCTTGGTAGATATACGGATGTAATCCCAAATCAAGATGAAACGCCACCACTGGCATCATCGTCATCGTCGCAGCGAATAGGTTATAACCTCTCAAGCTTTGAGGATGCACGGCTCGATGAACCCGAATCGCTCTTTGAAAGAATTACAAATCAGTTGATGGACGTTAAGGCCCCAATAATTATAATAGATAGTTGGGATGCGATTGCATCTTTTATGGACAAAGAAGCTCGTCTGAACAATGAACGGGTCTTGCAAACGTGGCGGGAAAGAGCGGGTGCGAAGTTGATTTTTATCAGTGAAAATCCTACTGATACTACTCTCGATTTCCTGGTAGATGGGATTGTGGAATTAAATCAAAAGCTACATGATGGGATGAGGATACGAGAAATCGCCTTGACAAAACTGCGAGGAATCCAGATTAAAAAACCTTCTTACATCTATACTTTAAATAAAGGTATTTTTCGAAGCTACAATCCTTATGACCCGTGTGACTTCATGTTTACTGATTCGTATAACAACAATAACACTAACAATAGCATCAATCAGACGGAACGCCTGAGGAGAGGCTCACCAATACATACCTCATCACCAACACACGATCATCACGTCCCTAGCGGATATGAGCAGCTTGACGAAGCGCTTGGAGGGGGATTCCCCAAGAAAGGCATCGTACTCCTAGAAACGCAATCGAACATACATGCAAAGATAACTCTCGCAATACTGGCAGGAATAATCTCAAACATACTCAGAAACGACAATCCCGTAATAATTGAAGCTTCTGATGGGATTGACGCGAAGGTAATTATGAGTTATCTTCGACCATATCTGCCAACAGAGCACAAAACGGATCTCGTAAAGATTTTTTGTATAAGCACAAACGACGAGCTTCCCTCAGATCCTGCAATCTCGCAATATCAAAACGTAGGTAATTCTGAAAAACAAATCCAATACTTCCGTGATATGATAATTAAAACAAGGCGAAACTATCCAAATAAACTTTTGGTGAATGTTTTGGGGATGGCTATGTGTCACAGGATACATCAATACAACGAAGCTAACGGAACCGATCTCCTATCCTTCATCGGTGCTACGGCAGATCTCACTCTACTCGCAGTGAGGCATCATCATAGCACAGAGCTCAACCTTTCAGAAATGGCAGATGTCCAACTCCACCTCACATCCATTAGTGGCACTTTAGTGCTGCATTCTGTGAAGCCTGAAACACATCCTTATGCAGTTGTGACTGATAGAATTTCAGGATATCCAGCCCTCACACTTGAATCTCTAGTTTAGATAGGGTTAGCACTAAGGTGGTAGTACTCTTCAGCAACGTTCTCTTCGACCCCGACGGGCAGTAGTTCTTTCATTTGATCGTAATATGAAAGAAACCTATTCCCCTTCTGTGTGATTCTATATACCATTTTGTTGCCATTGTCAACTTCCTGGATTAGGTCGCTTTGAAGAAGAGAATCAAGATATATTTTGCATTGATCATTGCTTAACATAGCTTTGTACATTATCTTGGTCCGTGTTTCTTCTTTACATGCTGATTTTAGAATTGCAGCTATGACTTCGTAACGACTACGATTCTTCATTTTGCCGACGATAGAATAATACTTACATTTCATTTAACGTGAGTGTAAGTATCCGATAGAAATATTATTCAAAGATTAGGACATAGATATGAAATTTACATATGTTACTGATAACTTTTTTGATAGAATTAGGCTAAGAGGAGTAATGACTTGAAACAAAGGATAGGGGTGTCATTCATTCATTATTGATGGTGGAGGCGGCTTGCTGAATAGCTCTGCCATCTGCTTATATCTACCTACAAATTTATTACCTAATTCGCTGGTCTTGAAAATATAGCGCTTCGAGTTAGCCCTTTCCTGTACTCTTTCCAGCATACCGCAATCTATAAGAAAGTTCAAATATTCACTAATTTGTTTAGAATTCAAATTACATTTATACATTACATGCGTCTTTCGTGCGCCTCCCTCACACATGGAAAGTATAAATTCGATGATCTCCAGCCATCCCCTATTACTCCATCCTTTTGTGTTTAATGGCAATTATGATCTAAATTAGATCACTACGAGTGGCTTTTAATAAATATACTTTTTAACTAGGACCAGCTGTCTTCAGATGCGACACGCATCCGCCTTGAAAATGATTCGTAGGTTCTTTCTTTTCTTATCTGGGCCAATGCCAAAACAATCAGAGAATGGTGTACCGCACGATGAACTACCGGTATTCTGAAAAGTAGCCAGCCTAGTCCGATATTGCTGACAAAATATTTAACTCTTCATAAACAAACACAAGACATCTAACTTGCTAGACGACTTCGAAGAATTGTTCGTTGAAGTACAGGCGCAGGCTCTTACGGAGGTTATAGAGAATGCTACGGCTGCTATTCAGAAAGAAAGGCAAATTGGACATACCAACCACGGCAAGGTGAACGCCCAGATGGTTGAGTTGGACAGTCTTCCAGAAGAACTTGTTCTGATAGGCGATATCCATGGTGACTTGCAATCATTGCTATGGGTGCTCAAAGATATTGATTTTGAGACTAGACTGACAAATCCCAATAATAAGCTCATATTTCTTGGTGATTATGTAGACAGGGGAAGCAACTCCATTGGCGTGCTGTATGTAATCTGTTATTTGAAACAAAAATTCCCCAACTCAGTCGTTCTAATGCGTGGAAATCATGAGGCTCCTGTGGAGTTTCCTTTTTCTTCGCACGATTTGCCACTGAAACTCGCTCAGAACTACGGAAATAAAATGGCAAAATCAATCTATGGCAATAAGATAATACCATTCTTTCGGTTACTTAGTTTAATCGTCTTGATACCGAAGCAACTTTTAATCGTTCACGGAGGTCTACCAACAGGGGACGATTTGTTACTAAATATACATCGCGGAAACGGCCTGGGATCTGCTGTTCAAGACCCGTTCATTAGTAGTAATGCTATGGAGGAAATATTGTGGAATGACCCAATGGAACATATTAGTAATGGGCTGGATTGGGAGTATTCCAGGAGAGGCTATGGTAAACATTTTGGGATAGCGATATCCAAAAAGTGGCTTAATACGTCTGCCAGTAAGCTTGTTATCAGAGGACATGAGCCCTGTCAAGGTTTCAAGATCAATCACCAAGGAATGATATTGACTTTGTTCTCTTGCAAAGAAGCATATCCTGGCTTCCAGGCTGCATATATAAAGATAGCCAGGGAGCAACTAAAGAATCTTCATGATGGCGGGGAGTTTGTACGTTATATCAAGAAGATACCGTGAATACCTAATAAGCTAAACTTCCAGGGTTGCCTTGATCTCCTTACATCTTTTCCGGAGAGAGACTGTGGATATGTCAGCTACTTGGCATATCTCGACCTGTCGGAGAAACTCGTTGCAGCTTTGTGAAGCCAAATATATTACAGCGCCAGCCAACGCTCTGGGGTTCTTCCCGATTGAAATTCGGTTTTGCTGGACCTCCGAAAATATTTTAAGTGCTTCTCGTTTTGTTTTCTCAGTCAGGTCAAGTCTGTTGGCAATCAGAGTAACATAATCTGGCCCATGCAGCACCGGCATTTGTAAAGAAAGCTCTCTCAATATCAACTTGTAATGTGACATCACATCTTTACTGGACAAATTACAGACTGAAGCTACGTCAGAAATCGTTTTCGGGGTTGCTGTCTCTCTGCACGCGGCGTAAAGCGCTGCCCCTACTAGCCCTAGGGTTGATCTGCCCTTTGCGAGCTTCTTTATTGCTGCTTTCCTGTAGATATATGCAGCACTTTCCATCACAGCTTGGCTAAGATATAGTTTATCACCAAAATTATTTAGAAATTTTAAAGCCTTCTCCAAATTTCTCGATATTGAGTCATTCAGTTGAGATCTGTTATTCCAGGTGCGCAATCTTTGCATTTTCATTCTCTGTGCTGGCTCCAGCGCTTTACCGCGCGCATCTGTGTCCCCCATCCCTATTAGCGTGGATAGTCCCTTATGGTGTATAGCCAAAGATTCAGGCATGCCAGTCCTGGATCTATCGCTGAAGCCAGATTGACCAGAATATCCGCTCGAATGTTCATTGTTAAAAAATTTATCGTTTGCAACGCACCCGCAGGAGCTGCAGACGTACTCACTTGATACCATATCAAAGATAACAGTATAACCCTTACATTGCTCGCAGTAGGTTGCATCATTGCGTTCGTTTAACTTGCTCTCCGGAGGCATTATGGTCTGAGCTCCCAACGAAACAAGGACGGTAACTCTTTTTATCCATAGTTTTTCTAGAAATTAGATAATTCTAATGTAAACCGCAGTATGATTAGAAAATCGAAATCAGATATCTTTTTCTTAAGATTATTCTAGTGTCATAATGTGTGCCTATAACAAATCGTCGAGCTCACATTTAAAAAATTCTAGAAAGCGGTTATTATATATTATGAAGTATTTTGTCTCTAGATATTGCTAGACGATATCCTAGTAGGCATTATAACAGTTGTATGGCTTACTAACGTCCCTATTGCATTTGTATCCATAATCAGGTTTCTGAAGAATAGAGAATCTTTCATAGGAAAGGACGTTCAACGAATTCATAACGACCCGGTAATAATATTCCAAATAACTAGTCGTTCTGCAACAAAGACGCCAGTCGTACTACGAGGTATCGATTCAATAGTCACATCTTGTGACAAGATAAAGTACTTCGATTACCGAATCTCGGTTATCACTGACGACCCGCAGGACATTGATACCCTATCCCACTCAAATAGTGAGGTTGTGCTAGTTGATAAAAACTTTAGAAGCAGTGCAATCAAAAAAGGAAGAGCATTACAATATGCAGTCGAATCAAGGCGCAAAACTGGAAGAAACGCTTCGAAATACTGGATCTTCCATATGGACGACGAAAGTTATGTTACACATCAAACTGTTCTCTCTCTGCTGAAAGCCATTAGAGAGGGTCAAGGACTAGCATTTGAAGGACCCATTTTCTATCCTTTAAAATTTGAGTCGGCTAACATCCTAACAGCACTTGCTGAATCCATAAGGCCATTTACTTGTTACGATTGCGTTTCGCAGATGAAAAATGAGCAATATGTCAAGACTTCTCCATTGCATATGCACGGAAGCAATTTACTGGTAAGATCAGATGTCGAGGATTCGATTGGTTGGAATTTCGGACCAACTCTGGCAGAAGACCAGATGTTCGGCTATCAAGTGTACCATAAATATGGTCCAAGATCTATGGGCTGGCACGGAGGCATTCTTTTGGAGCAGCCGCCCCTAAACATCAAGGACCACTTTATGCAAAGGCGTAGATGGGTTCTGGGTAGCCTGCAGAACATAAACAAGTTTCCTCCGATTCACAGGTTTAAGCTCTCATACAAGCTGATTACGTATTTTATGGGCTTTGCTTCTGGCTTCGTTTCTTTAATCCTTTCTTTCCACGTAAACCTACCTCTTTTGCTTATCACATCAAATACATTAATCAATTATAGAGTTGGCGCTGATGGCATCGCTGTCTTTGGCAACTTGTTGAGAACACTTTATTCTGAATTGACTGTACATTTTTTTGGGAACATGGGTGCTTTTCAATTTGGTATTGGCGCGATCCTGTTGTTTTCTTCTATGATATGGCTTTTTTCATATCAAATAGGATTATTTTTAAACCTCAGATATTCGAAGATAGCATGGTCAAAGAGATTCGTGTTGCATTTGCAAACTCTCATACTCTGTCCCATCTTAGGATTGGTGGAGACGTTCCCGGCTTTTTGGACATTAATTGAATATCACGCTAAACGCAGAACGTCAAGAGCAGACAAAAGCCTCATTTATGACTTTTATGTGATAAATAAATAATCATAAAAAAATGTAGACTGTATCTTCGCCCCAGTTTACGCCTTATCGCCCTCAGGGAGTTCTCGATCAGCGGTTGTGATATCATCTACCGTGCTTAAGCACTTTGTGCACCAGTTCAACGCCTTGGTTGATTTGTTGAAAGGATATATAGGTAAGCCGTATCTGTCGTTTACTTGTCCGCAATTAGGACATATTTTACTCTGATTACTGTTATCTGCGTTGGGATTATGCCACGAAGTACTACTACTCATTATATATTACTAATTACTGTGAACTGCGATTAAATAAACATTTGATTGGAATTTACCTTTGTTGTGTTTGGGAAGCCTAGATTACCTGTACACGGAAGACTCGGATACATGAGCTAACAGAACCGCAAGAGTAGGAACCGTCATGACGAAATATTGACCTTTGTAACTCACAGTCTCCTACTGGTCTCTTTCAATTTTGGGTAGCGATAGAATCATGTACTTGTAAGGATTTTAAATATTGTAGCCATGACATCCGTGTTTGCTCTTGATCTTTACTTACCATTACAGCCAAAATTCTAAACGACGTTGAAGAACAAATCGAAGAAAGCGCGCCGATTATTCCGCACCAGGCCATAACAAAATCAATCAAACAATCAAAAGCATAAGATCCGATGCGCTGCCAGCTTAGAAAACGCATACAAAGCTGAATTTGTTGCAGACGAACAAACCAAAACAGAAAATCCACCAACACATAATTTTGCATCTGGAATCAGGAGATTAGTCGATAATAATATCATGGAGCGCGTCAATTACATCCTCAGAGGATGCGGACGAAATTACTGAGCGTTGAACATTGATGAACGCCAATGATTTCTCTTTTTGCGGCGCATTATAGTAGTAGCCAAATAGTATTCACCATGTCACTATTCAGAGTCGTAGTAAGAGTCGATACCCTTTCGTTATGATTGTCTTGAGACATCTCAATATCATTTAAAATCTTGTTAACGAGCATATTCTCTTCATCCCCTAAATGAATTTAGCATCGTGGTATCGTCCTGGTGACTTTATCTTGGATATTATGTCTCCGTAGAGCGGCATGAAAGAATGAGGAAATCTATCTTACTTGTTGTCGTAATTCAGCGGTCGAGTTTAACCAAGACTCGAATGTATTATCATTTATCCTCTTGTGATGATCCCTAAGTTCTGTTCGTCCTTTCTCGATAGAGTCGCTAAAAAATAATTCCTTCTGTGGTCATTGCTCCCACGGTGGGAATCGCGTTTACGAATTTTGCCCATTCTGGCAGTAAATGGAAATAGCCTGGAAAATACGAAACCAAGGAAGCTGTTACGCCTATTACAGGCGTAAAAATAGCTACTGGGATCTTTTTTACACGGACAGTAAGACCTTAATTTATATTTAAAATCAACAGTCATTCAGCGCGTGCCATGCATCTTTGACATCCGACTTTGGACATGCAAATATTAGACAATGTTCCAGGATAAGTCTTATATTGTTCCGTTCATTACCGTACTCTACATACATATGCCTAAAGCCGGCTTCAAGTCAATTACCGTAAGCGAAAATGTTTACAAGAAATTTTTTGATGTTTATGAAAAAAGCAGGAAGGAATTAGAATTAAAGGGCATCACTAGTTTCTCAGGTTATCTCACCAGCATGATGGAAGAGATGATGATCAAATATGAAGCGTTTGCCAAGCATGCTCCATTCATTCAAAAGATTGCAATTGATCAAAATCGAGTTATCCTAAAGGATAACAAATGTAACAGAATCGTAGAAGTCCTTCTGAAGGATCGGGAATTGCAGTGTCTGCTTGATGAAAAATCGGACTGTGTGCACGTAGGATTCGTATATTCTTTGCCTGAGTTATATTCTATGATCAGTAGCAAAGCAATCAAAGTACCTCGCCGGGTACAATGAACCAGTCTCAGCCCTGGGACTTCATAGAATCTTCACTTGTTGACGAGTTCCTTAATGGAGGGGGTGGGATTCGAACCCACGAACCCCTAAGGGACGGGATCACCTATTTTCATCTTGAGTCCTGCGCGTTTGACCGGGCTTCGCTACCCCTCCTCGACAATGCTCGCGCTTATCTTCCCTATTTCAGGGTTACGTCGTCCATCAATCTCTATTTGTTTATCTATCTATGTATATGCGACGCAAATCAATCTTTAGAATGTAATAATCGATTTGTGATCACGAGCGGGCCTTGGTCCCACTTTCTTTTAATCCCCAAAGTTAAAGTAATTGTCACAGCTTTAATCCGCTTAAGGGTAGATATTTCGTGCCGAAGCCTGAAATCGTCTCTAAACTTTGTACGAAATGTCATTCAAAAACCGTTCATGAAATTAGAGAAAAGACGGTTGTTGGAATTAGACTTGTTTGTACTGATTGTGGACAATCGATGATGATAAGCAAGATGTAATCCAAGTAATCCGGAACCTTTATTATCGCAATTGGATAAAGCAAGGGAGAAAGAAATGAAGATCACTGATCTAAAACCTGGAATGCGAGGGGTCAGCGTGGAGGGAAAGATCGAAAGCATTACAGAGCCGCGAACGGTAAATCTCCGAACTGGTGGAACTGCGCAAGTCGCAGATGCGATAATCTCCGATGAGACAGGTCAAATAAAGCTCTCATTATGGGATGATCAGATCAACCTTGTAAAACAGGGAGATAGCGTTTCCATAGAAAACGGCTACACTCAAGCATTCCGAGGAGAAAACAGCCTCAACATCGGAAGATATGGCAAGATCAAAAGGTTATGAAAACAGCTAACCCATGCTTTATTATCCTGGTGTTACATTCAAAAGCAACGCGCCAAAGAGCTGGATGTCTTCCAACTAGCTGATGTAGCCCATATCAGACGGTCTGTTCGTTGCGCTACCTTGTTGTTGTGGTGGTTGTCCCATTCTTCCGGCCATTTGCTGTTCTATTGTTTGGATTAACATTTCGGTGTCTTTGGCTCTCTTATCAAGATTTTTCATGTCTACACTAACACCTACGATCGAAAGTAAAGTTTCTAAGAGGGATTTGGAAGCTTTTGCATCGACTACATATCCGGAAGTTTCTCCTAAAAGGCAAGTACCCTTAACCCCCCGGAGTTTTGCGCTACCAATGATAAGTCCATTCATACCAGTGATGCTCCCGCCGTCCATCGTCGAGATATTACGCTCCCCAAAGGACTTTATGGTATCTGTATCAGTTGCGGTGCCAAAAATCCGCGGTTTTTCCACAAACACTCCGGTAATATATGCTGCCAAAGTAAAAACGTGCGACGTATTGAATTTCGCAGCAATATCCAATATTTCCTCAGCCAAGAGATACTCGGAATCTGGGCTCGCAGGTTGCGAGTCACCTGTGAGTAACAGCAGACTGGTGTCGGTGGAGCTCCCACCCTTTGAGTAGAAGATTGTGTTTTTCATGAGATCTGCAGTCCCGTCAGATCGGATTAGAACTTGGGGCGGGAAAGAAGTAGAGTAAATATCTGCAAGATGCTGAGCATGCAGCTCTTCGATTAGATGATCGACGGCCATCTTCCCTACGTATCCACTTCCCGGAAAACCACAGATTAGATAAGGAGATTTTAATTCTGGTAATTCGCCTGAAGAATAAATTACATTTATCCCAGGGCGCGAGGGTAGCATAAAATTTCGAACGATTCATGCACTTTAAAACGTTACGAGAAAGACTTTCTTGGACCGATAAAGGAAACGAATACCGTCGCTAGCTGTGGATAATTTCCCAATAGAATGACCTGTGTCCGTATTTGGAGGAGATCGGAGGAGTTTAGATTGAATAAACATTTGAGTTATTACCTTGGGTGCAAAAATTAAAATAAAAAGGATTAACAAACCACTAAAATCAAGCCCTGATTGATTCAATTAACTGCACACTAAAGCCAGTTGTGCCTTCAGATAATATTATTAATGAAACCAGTTGTTCTCAGTTGTAGCGCCTTGGTAGCTCAGCCTGGCAGAGCGTTGCCTTGGTAAGGCAAAGGTCGCGGGTCCAAATCCCGCCCAAGGCTCTCTACGCTTGAATTGGAGTAGATCGAGATGGCCAGTGGGGCTCTCAAATCGTGTTTTGCAGTCTCATCTTGGCAGTCTCGAGAAGTCTGTCCTTTTAAAATTCGAACTCACAGTCCTCTCCCTGTGTCGAATACATGTCGTTTCCAAAAAAGTAGCTACCAAGAGCACCTTCAAATTACACTGAAGTTCCGATTGAATTATGCAGTATTGCATATATCCTCGGAACATTGGACGGCCCAGTTGAACCTCCTTAATTCTTCCGAGCCATCTGAGGAGAATGTCGTGTATAGTATTGTTTCTCTAACATAGAAATACCAATCATCTCACTATAGATAGCGCTTTCCTAATAGATAGGAAAATACGAAATATGACGTATAGTATAGACGTACGCTTTTATTATATTTCGAATCAAGTCAAACTGCTACAAAGGCGGGGGTTGTAGAGCCTGGCCAAATAAGCTAACTGACTTTGGAGACGCGGGACTTAAGATCTCAGGAATGGGTGATCCCGTCTCTTAGGGGTCCGTGGGTTCGAATCCCACCCCCCGCACGTAAAGATCGTCTCACGGAGTTGCTCAGATTTGTTGCGCTCCTTTATGCCTCTTACAATCCAAAACCGTCTTGATAAATTGCCTATGAATTCTGTCATCATCAGATAGTTCTGGATGAAAAGAAGTGCCTATAATATTGCCCTGTCTTACTCCAACAATTCTATTATTAAATTTGGCAATAATATCGACAGCCGCACCGACCTCTATTACTATAGGAGCTCTGATGAAAACTCCTTTGAAGAACTTATTATTCTTACCAAGAATCGGTATACTTAGCTTTGCTTCAAACGAGTCGTCTTGCCTTCCAAATGCGTTTCGTTCGACGACAATATCCAAATTAGATAGAAGTTGCTGTCTTGTCTCTCCCACAACCCGATCGTATGCACGTTTAGCAAGCATTATCATGCCAGCGCACGTTCCAAGGGCCGGCATACCTTCAGCTATACGCCGTTTGATTGTATGAAGTATTCCGCCCTGTATTGTGGCAAGAGTACTAATAACCGTACTTTCACCACCTGGTAAAATTAGGCCATCGATTTTTTCAATCTCTTCAGCATACCGAACAAATTTTACATTACCTTTTACATTGGAACGGTTGAGCGCTTCTTGCGCGACAGTTTTATTTTCTTCAATATCACCTTGAATTCCTAGGACACCAACAGAAATTTTGGTCTTCAAACGGAAGGTCCCCGTTCCTGCATTTTTAATTCGAGGTTTTTTGTATCCAACCCAAGCATGGACTTTTTCTCGTCGACCATTTTCTGGGCTTCGACAACAATCTTAGGGTTATCATAATAAGCGGTAGCCAAGACTACTGCTTTTGCACGCTGAGCTGCATCGTCTGTCTTAAATATACCTGAACCCACAAATACCCCGTCGCAACCAAGGTTCATTAGAAAGGACGCGTCTGCAGGCGTAGAGATTCCTCCTGCTGCAAAATTCACTACAGGTAGTCTACCAAGCTTTGCAGTCTCTTCGACTATGGGGAGAGAGACTCTTAACTCTCTTGCTACTCTTATCAATTCTTGATGGTCGTCAGAAATCGAAGTAATCCAGCGGATCTCGTTATTAACTAGCTTAATATGTGAAACGGCTTCGGCAACGTTTCCTGTTCCTGGTTCACCTTTAGTTCTTATCATGGCACAACCTTCTTCAATTCTCCTTAGTGCTTCACCAAGATTCTTCGCTCCGTTAACAAAGGGGACAGTATAATCCCATTTCCAAATATGCCTTAGGTCGTCTGCAGGAGTCAAGACCTCACTCTCGTCTATCATATCCACCCCAGTTGATGCTAGAACATTAGCTTCTGAAACATGCCCAATACGACATTTGGCCATAACCGGAATAGTGACGGCGTCCATGATGTCTTCGATTATCTTGACACTGGCAGTTCTAGCTACGCCGCCAGACTTTCTAACGTCGTAAGGCAACTTGTCTAGTACCATAACAGCAACAGCTCCGGCATCTTCAGCAATTTGCGACTGCTCAACATTTGTGACATCCATTACAACACCATGCTTTTGCATATGTGCAAAACCTCGTTTAAGCAATGTGGTCCCTCTGAGAACTACAGTTTTATCAAAGGTCGTGGATCGAATTCCCTTCGGCTCATATTCAGCTGCCACAAGAGATATTGTCATAAATGAAGTTCTTCTAACACTTATATAGATATTATTTTTGTATAAAATAGGTCGAAGCGCTGATGCTTGTCCCCAGTCTGCTTGACAAGCCCTATCGTTGTTAATGACCTTGCCGATATATAGATCATTTGTAACAGGCTAACTTTAATAATGAAACTCGCACAGCTAATGAAGATTTCAGATTTGAAAATAAAACGATTCAATGCTTCAATAGCCTTATTTATGATCCCTATCATTATCGTGTTTGTCGTGTTTCTTATGCAGGAAGCAGGACTTGTCTCAAGATAGTCCTTAGGCAGTACTTCGTCACTTATGTTGGGTTCTAAAGTACCGCCAGCCACTATCGATATTTTATAATTTAGTCGAACTACTTTACACCTAGAAAACTCATAAAGTATAATAGGTTTGAGCGAGAAAAACCTATGTTGGCCGAGACTGCTAAAAAAACAAACAGCGCTGACGGAGTTAATTGCGACCACTGCGGAAATCATATCGATGCGTGCATGTGTGAATGTCCATACTGCGGCGAAGTTGATAGATGCGAGTGTTGCCTGTTTGATGCGGCAACTGGCGGATGAGATTATGGTTTTTTTCTAACTTGTAAGATCATAAAGCAATAAAAGGAGGAAAATGCAAATCACATTGTCTTGTTGGTTGGAGCAAAGAACTTCGCTAATTCATTAACCTGGATGATAGGCGGCGCCCAGGGTAGCGGCGTCGACTCTGCAGCAAATATTTTCTCCAGAGCTTGTTTTCAGGGTGGGCTCCACATCTTCGGAAATCGGGAATATTATTCTAACATCAAAGGTGAACACAGCTATTTTGCAGTACGTGTGTCCGAAGACCCGGTTCGTTCCCATCTGGACGACATCAATATTCTGGTTTCTTTTGATGCTGAAACAATATTCAGACATGCGGACAAGGTAACGAGTGGCGGTGCCATAATCTACGATTCAGATTTGAGCAGCACCACACTTCAGGAAGTTCCAACAATTGATGAACCTGCTGCTAAACGTATTACCGAAATGCTGGGAAAGAGTGAAAGTCCAATTACCGTAAACGGAATGGTAAACTTCGCAAAAAAAAATGGCGCTGCTCTGTATGACATTCCGTATTTTGGGATACTCAAGCAGTTTTCTATGGAGATTAATGAGCCCGCACTCAGCAAGCTAACACGTATGATAAACGTGATGGCACTTTCCGCATCCATGGCCATTTTGGACTTTGACAAAGAGATACTAGCCAAAGCAATCAAAGTTATTTTTAAGGCAAAACCGAAGATTGCTGACGGCAACGTGCTTGCAGCAAATTATGCATACGAATACGTCAAATCGCGATTTGATTTATCGCAATCCCAGCTTAAGTTGTCATGCAAGCCACAGTCAGCCGATATCATCCTTGTTCAGGGTAATCAATCTTCAGCAATGGGGAAATTGGTTGCCGGTTGCAGATTCCAGACGTACTATCCTATAACCCCGGCAAGCGACGACAGCGAGTTTCTCGAATCTAACCAGATAGTAGAGCAGACTGATGGCAAAAAAGGATCTATGGTAGTAGTCCAGACAGAAGATGAAATAGCTGCGATTACTATGGCTATTGGCGGGGCATTGACGGGCGTGCGTTCGGGGACGGCTACATCAGGACCGGGATTTTCCCTGATGGCCGAAGCACTCGGCTGGGCTGGAATGAATGAGGTCCCGTTGGTAGTATCCCTATATCAGCGCGCAGGCCCCTCTACAGGACTACCGACTAGACATGAACAAGCCGATCTGAGGTTTGCGATTCATGCCGGTCATGGTGAGTTTCCTAGAATTGTTTTTGCATCTGGCGATATTGAGGAGAGTTTCTATGACAGCGTAAAAGCTTTCAATTTTGCAGAAAGATATCAGATGCCGGTAATACACATGTTGGATAAAGCGATTGCGAATAGCGTTATGACATGCAAGTATTTCGACCAGTCGAGAGTGGCGATTGATAGGGGAAAACTCTTACAGAGTCTACCACCCTCCGTAGAAGTTGGAGCGGCGGGCCATTATCTTCGGTTCAAATTTGGGGAGAGCCCGGTTTCGTCACGAATTCCTATCGGAACTGAAAATGGGATATTCTGGAATAGTGGAGATGAACATACCGAGGAAGGGCATATTACTGAAGACCCTTTTATACGCAACAAGATGATGGACAAGCGATTAAGCAAACTAGATCTCGCATTAGAGGAAATATCTGATGAAGATAAGGCTGTATCCTACGGACAGCTTGACCCGGCACTTGCACTTACCGTGATTGGTTGGGGCTCTACTAAGGGTGCAATTCTGGACGCGTTGGATGAGCTTGCCCTAGAGGGCAAAACGGTACATTTTGTTCAGGTGCGTCTAATGAATCCATTTCCTACTGCATTACTTGAAAGAATGCTGTTCGATACTAAAATTTTGGTGGACATCGAAATGAACCACACTTCGCAATTGGGATCGCTTGTCAAGCAATATCTGCACCGTGATAGCGAGTATAGAATAGTAAAGTACAACGGCAGGCCCATGTCTACCAGCGAGATTTATAACGCGTTAATGAGCATCATTAAAGGAAATGCTCCTAGGAGGATTGTATTAGAACATGGCACTTAAGCTTGCGGATTATAAAACGAACGTTCATAACGATTGGTGTCCTGGCTGTGGAGATTTTGGTATTTTAAGCGCAATTCAAATGTCCTTGGCGGATTTGCAGATCCCTGTGCATAAGGCTACTATATTCTCAGACATAGGATGTTCCGGCAAGACAGCGCACTTTATCCACACTTATGGCATCCATACGCTTCACGGTAGGGTATTGGCTTTCGCTCAAGGAGCAAAACTGTGCAATCCAGAATTAAACGTTTTAGCAGTGGGTGGTGATGGCGGGGGTCTTGGGATCGGTGCAGGTCACTTTGTCAGTGCTGGTCGAAGGAACGTGGACATGGTTTATATTATGTTCAACAATGCGGTTTACGGCTTAACCAAGGGCCAAGCGGCTCCGACATTAAAATTAGGTATGAAGACCAAATCATTGCCACAACCTAACGTGAACAATTCCGTGAATCCTATAGCGCTGGCGCTAGTGTCTGGATTTACTTTTATAGGCAGAGGCTATTCCTATGATGTGAAGCATCTAAAGGACTTGATCGCGAAAGCTGTTCAGCACAAGGGCCTAGCTTTCTTGGATGTTCTTCAACCATGTCCCACTTATAATGACATCAATACTAAAGAATGGTTTCAAGGCGTAGATAATATGAATCCTGAGACCGGCAAGCAAATGCCTAGAACGTACAAGCTAGAGGAAACCGGCTATGATGGCATTGTGCATGACGAGGAAGAATTGAATGGTAAAATGGGGCAGGTGATAGCACGGTCTAATGAATGGGGAAGCAAGATTCCATTAGGCGTTTTTTACAAGAATGAACATATTCCAACTTATCAAGAGAGGATAACGTCTAAGATCCATAATTACGCAGAATGGCCACCATCTAGACAAAGCATTGCAGACGAGAATCATGTTCCAATAACTACCATTCAGAAGCTTTTGGACACTCTCAGGGTCGACAATTAGGTACAGAAGCAAAATTAGGCATTCGTGTGATCTTGAATATCTATATCACACACAAATTTAAGAATATCAACAGCAATCACAAATTCTAGTGGGATCCCGATAAATTAAAGATTCATTCGCTAGTAGCCTCTGAATCCTTGAGTATTTGACAGGCAGATTCTAGTAAGAAAAAGAAAAGAAAGGTGAGTGTTTTTGGGTCAGTCCCATTTACTCCACGCGGCCATCCATCTGTAAGTCCACGTGTTCAGTTTAGCACCCAATGCTGCTATAGGTACAGTTAGCACTGCTGAAGCGCCTGCTCCTAAGGCTACGGGACTATTGTAGAACTTTCCGACCTGAGGCTCAATTGGCGTCATATAGGGCGGCAATGTGGGTCTAGGATACTTGAATGCGACTTCCAACGGATCTCGCACTAGCAGCAGGTTGATCATGTTGAATAACGGAAGTGATAGACCAACCAAGGTACCGCCGACAAGTATTAGCATGTGCTTATTGCGCCGCGTAGCCCAATACGTAAGGTCCAACAACATCGCCGAAGGTATCCATACTGGTACTGCTACGAAGTCATATGGGTATCCTAAAGCAAACCACGCACCTTTTGCAACCCATGTATAGATAGTCATTATGGTTGCGTAATACGTGGCTGTTCCTGGAACTCCTGTAAAGAGCAAGTAATAGACAGCTCCTACTGCAAGCATAGTCGATTGCGAAATCGAAAATATTACAAAGGATGTCCAAGCCCAGTCGGTGTAGAAGATATAATCTCCTGCATTAATTGTCAGCAGCGTGCTATTGACAGCAACTACAACAATGAACAGATAGTGGGTTGTACGTCTAAGCCAGACCATAGGAATCTACGACGTCAAGTAATATATAAAATTTTATTTTATTTGCGAGAGGACTATTTGCACCATGGATTACTTGTAGTAGCTGCCATAACATGTCTCTAGTCCGTGACCAGCAAATAATATGTCAACCGTATGTAATAATAAAAAATATAAAAGATCTGAGTATCAACTCACGGACGATGCAGTTTCTCACCAGTGATCTTCATTATGAAGAAGAATCCTAAGGATTCAATCACGGTCAGCACGGAAAGTGCATAAAGGCCACTAGGCAAAGGATATGCCCACGGATATATTGTTACACCAACATAAACTCCACCAGCCGTCGCAGCCCAGCATAATGCAAAGCCAAAAATATAGATTCTCCGCCAGAATGCAGACTCGAC
>Ga0193747_1000338_pt1 | contig 17044 bp, 11 predicted proteins | sample L1m2metaG_FD_143048 | JGI IMG/M metagenome (GOLD analysis project Ga0193747, IMG submission 143048) | Soil microbial communities from a riparian zone of the East river system, Colorado, United States - L1m2 | ecosystem: Environmental > Terrestrial > Soil > Riparian zone | place: USA: East River...
CTCCGGGACCGTTCACAATGCATCCCATGATGGCGATCTTTACGCCTTTCAGATGCAAGGTGGCTGCTTTGATTTTGGCCGTTGTGGTTTGCAGATTGAACAGCGTCCGTCCGCACGAGGGGCACGCGACATAATCTGTCTTGAAAATTCGCGAGCCGGCTGCCTGCAAGATGTTGTAGGACAAACGGAGCGCTTGTCCCGGCGCTTCCTCGCCTTGCACCAGGACCGCGTCGCCGATGCCGTCGCATAGCAGTGAGCCGATGTTGGTGGAGGCAGTGAGAAGAGTTTCGAGGAATGACGAATGACGAATGTCTAATGACGAAGGAATGACGAAATCGGAAGCACGAACGGGAGTGTCCGGCTCTTCGATCATTCGATCATTCGGGCTTCTTTCGTCATTCGTCATTCGTGCTTTGTCATTCTTCAGCACGTCCTTCAGCAAAATCGGATGGCGCGCGTGCAACTTCGCTGACAGCAAACGGAATGCTGCGATTACCGGAAGATCGATTTCGTCGATCACGGTGACAAACTGCGCACTTTGCTGCGCGTTGAGTTTCGCAATCGTCTCATCATCCCGGGGATCGATCGCGATGATGTTTGCATCCTCGTAAACAATTTCGGGTTTGTAATCGCCCATTCGGTCGATCTTGTGCGCGATCTTGTCGAAGTTCGCCTGCCGCACCACGACGCGAATCAATTCGTCTCCGCCGAGTTTCACTTCGTCGCGCTCGATCTTCTCCGTCGCCCGCCGCTGATAGGAGAATGGATCAAATGATAATTGGCCGTTCGATGCTCGATGTTCGGCGTTGGATGTGTTGCGAACATTCTCTATGAGCGCTTTCGCCACGGGAATTTCGTGAGGACTATCTTCGGTGAGCGATACACGGATGGTGTCGCCAATTCCATCCGCCAGCAGCGACCCGATTCCGATCGCGCTCTTGATGCGCGCATCTTCGCCTTCGCCGGCCTCGGTTACTCCGAGATGCAGCGGGTAATTCCAGTCCGGGCCCAGTTCGTTTAATCGCGCTACGAGCAGTCGATAGGCAGCTATCATCACCTTCGGATTGCTGGCCTTCATCGAGAAAACGAAGTCGTGATAATCGAGGTCGCGCGCGATCCGCGCGAACTCGAGCGCGCTCTCCACCATGCCGAGAGGCGTATCGCCGTAGCGATTCAGGATTCGGTCCGAAAGCGACCCGTGATTTGTGCCAATGCGCATGGCGACTCCGCGCGTCTTGCACAACTCGACAAGCGGCGAAAACCGCTCACGGATCCGATTTAACTCTGCCGCGTATTGTTCGCCGGTGTATTCGCGGATGACGAATTTTTTCGAGTCGGCATAGTTGCCCGGATTGATGCGCACTTTCTCCACCCATTTTGCCGCCTCCATTGCAGCCTCGGGCTTGAAATGGATGTCAGCGACGCTCGGGACGTCGCAGCCGCGCTCGCGCAGACCTTTGACGATGTGCTCGAGATTGCGCGAATCCTTCACCGTAGGCGCGGTGATCCGGACAATTTCACAGCCAGCCTCTGCTAACTCGATCGTTTGTTGGATCGACGCCTCGGTGTCCATCGTGTCACAGGTAATCATTGACTGGACGCGGATCGGATTGTCTCCGCCGATGCCGACGTTTCCAACCTTCACCTCGCGTGTGGCGCGACGATGATACTGAAGAGGATTGCTGCAATAGTTCACGAGAACCGAAATGTACGAAAACTCGAGCAACCTCGCAATCGCGCTGACGTTCTACGGCGCTTGCGAGTTTTTGCCAGACGATTGTGCTTCGAACTGGTCGAGCTTTTTGCGGACAAACGGTAAATCCTGCACGTCGAAGAACGTGATGTAGAGCATGTAACCGATAATGAGCACGGCACAGCTGGTTTGAATCACCTCGAGCACGCGCATGTTCACTGGTTTGCGCCGGACCGATTCAATGAGCGCGAGCACGATGTGGCCTCCATCAAGCACCGGAATGGGCAGCAAATTCAAGATCGCCAGATTTACGTTGAGAATCACGCTGAACCACAGCGCCAGTTGCCACCCGCGTTCGCTTTGGAAAAGGAGATAGTAAATGCGACCGATTCCGACCGGCCCGCTTAGATGTTGCAACTTTACGTCCGACTTCGGCGAGGCGACGGCGCCGATTGTCTTTAAAGTGCTGGTGACGCTGTTGTAAACTTGTTCAATTGGATTTGGATGCTGGATCGACACAATCCCGCTCGTGTCCCATTGGATTCCGATTCTCGGCTTCATTTCGCCGGCCGTGGGCAGGAGAGTTGGTTTTACTGGAATGTCCAGCTTCGATCCCTTGCGCTCGACATGCAGCACAAGCTCTTCATTTGGATGTTTGCTGATGTACTCCAGCAACGCGATCGGATTGTAGATGGGCGTTTGGTTAAACCCACGGATGATGTCTCCGGGACGCAGTCCGGCTGCCGCTGCAGGGCTTTTTGCTTCTACTTTCTCGATGATCGGCGTTTCTGCCGGATAGATGAGCAGCTGCCGCACACTTTTTCTCCGCCAACCGCGGGTCTCCGCTTTGTAAGGCTCGACCGATACCGTTTGCACCTTCCCGTCTCGCTGGAATTTCACTGCAATTTTGTCGCCCTCGCTGCGCACAACGTCCCAGCTGATGCTGTCGTTCATCCCCATGAAACGCCTGACCGGTTTGCCATCCACGGACAAGATTTTATCGCCCGGTTGCAGACCGGCCTTTTCCGCTGGCGAACCCGGCATAACGTAGCCAACTACAGTCGTTGAATCGCCTTCGCTCACTGGATGACCAACAGCCCAGACGATTCCCGCAAAAAACAACGCCAGCAGCAAGCTGAACACCGGACCAGCGATGGCTACAATGATTTTGTCGAGCGCGGAAATTCTCGGCAGCCTTGCCCGGTCCATGTCGGCTTTACCCTCGATGATGTCCATTGGGGCAAGTTGCGGCAGCGCAACAAAACCTCCGAATGGCAGTGACCCGAGCGAATATTGGACGCCGTTAATTGTCTTCTTCCAAAGCGGTTTGCCAAACCAGACGCCGAATTTCTCGATGTAGAGACCGCGCCACCGCGCCGCGAGAAAATGCCCGAGCTCATGCACCACGATCAGCAGGTTAAACAGGATGAGGACCTCGATCAGGATGAAGATGACGCGAGCGATATGCAAAATCATGTGGTCAGCCGGTGATCAGTGAATCGTTGGACACGCCATTCTGTCTGCCGTTGTAAATCTTTTAACGTTTAGCCGATTGCACGCATCCCTGCGCTTGCACTCGCGCCCACTGATCGGCTCCCAATATTGCATCGAGATCCGGGTGCGCAACGGGCGTGTGTTGGTTCATCACTTGTTCAACAATCCCCCAGATTTCCGGAAACCGCACTTTGCGATCTAAAAACGCCGAGACCGCGATTTCATTGGTGGCATTCATCACCGCCGGCAATGTGCCGCCGATCTCGCCTGCGCGGCGCGCCAGATTCAATGCCGGAAAGTCGTCGTAGCGCGGAGTGGAAAATTCCAATTTGGACAGCTTCGAAAAATCAAGCGGCGGCAACGAGTTCGGGACCCGATCCGGCCAGGTCACGGCGTATTGAATCGGGAAGCACATGTTCGAATAACTCAATTGCGCGAGCGTGGAACCATCTGTGAATTCGACCATCGAATGGACAATGCTTTGCGGATGGATGACGACCTCGACGCGTTTCATCTCCACGCCAAAAAGCCAGTGCGCCTCGATCATCTCCAGGCCCTTATTGAACAACGTCGCGGAATCGATGGTGATCTTCGGTCCCATATTCCAAGTCGGATGTTTCAACGCCTGTTCAGGGGTGATCGAATCGAATCCCGCGCGCGGCGTTTCTCGGAACGGGCCTCCAGACGCGGTAAGGATGATCCTTCTGACATCTGTTGGAGACGCGACGCCCCCGTCGCGTGCGGCCCGAAGGCGGGCCGGCTCCAGGCACTGAAAGATGGCGTTGTGCTCTGAGTCCACGGGCAAAACGTGCACGCTTTTGTCACGCGCTTCACGCATTACGATCTCGCCCGCCATGACCAGAATCTCCTTGCTCGCCACTGCAAGGTCCTTGCCCGCTTTAATCGCCGCGAGCGCAGGCCGCAAACCCCCGGTGCCAACGATTGCCACCAGCACCATGTCCACATTTGTCAGGCAGGCGATCTCGACCAAACCCGCTTCCCCGGAAAACATTCGCGGCTCATAATCGAGTGCTTTCCGAAGAACATCGAGTTGGGTCTCATCAACCAGGCAAACCGATTCGGGCCGGACTTCATTCGCAGCGGCGGCCAACTTTTGTGCGTTGCTTTTCGCCGCGAGCCCGACGATTTCCATCCGCTCCGGAATATCCCGCGCCACTGTCAATGCGCTCTCACCGATGGACCCGGTCGCGCCCAGAATAACAACACGTTTACGATTCACCTCGTTAAATGACTCCTCGTGTTTATGCGACGTGGATCACGAGGCGCATGTAGAAAAACAATAGGGGCGCGGTGAAAAGCAGACTGTCGACGAGATCGAGCGCGCCGCCAATTCCCGGAAGCAGATTCCCCGAATCTTTAACGTCGGTGCTACGCTTGATAATGGATTCGGCCAAATCGCCGAGGATTGCAGCAAACCCGAGCAGCACCCCGAGCACTGTCGCGTGTGTCCAGTTGAGGACCGATAAATGGCCCGGCATGAGTTTGTAAAGTGCGAGGCTGCAAAGCAACGCAAAGGCAATAGCGCCGAAAAAACCTTCCCAGGTTTTTTTCGCGCTGATGTGCGGAACCATCAAATGCCGCCCAATCGCGCTGCCCGTCAGATACGCGCCCATGTCCGAGAATTTGGTGACGGCGATCAAATACAACACGTAGAACTGGCCGGTGAGCTGGCCGCCGCTCGAACGCGGAGTGAGATAAACAATTTTAGTGATGAAATTGAAAAGCCAAAGAACGTAGAGCAGGCCGAACAGGGTGTAGGCCATCGTTTGCAACGGCTCGTCATTACGCAACCGAGCGAACATTTGCCGCCCGAATACCGTAAGCAGAAAAAAAAGCAGAACTGCAACTTCGAAATCGTACGAGCCTGCCGGGCCGATTTTAGAGAAGTAATAAAAACTGCCGGCGAGCATCACCGCCCCGCAAATCATGCCAGTGATCTTGAAGTTCGGCAGGCCCTTGTGATCGAGCATCCGGTAAAATTCCCAAAGCCCAATCATTCCGAACACGCTGATCAATACCCAGAACAGGATCTCGTAACCTGAGAACATGATCAGCAAGGCGACCGACCATAAGGCGACGGTGCTGATGAATCGCAGAATGAACACGGAACGCCGCGTCACTACGTTTGGTCCGGTTTGTTCCAGCGTCGCAGGCATGGCTCTGCATCATCCCGAAGGAAGGCACGGTGTGCAAGAGGGGAGCGCATTCGGTTAGCGACAAAATGCGTGACGCTCTCCCGAGTTGTCATCTGGTCATCACTCATCAACCCTGCTATGGATTGCGTCCGCGATGAACGAAACAACGGCGAAAGCGATCGATCGTCGGCCCATTGCTACCCGAAATCGAAAATGGGCGCAGGCAGCGACCGCGTGGCTGGCTGCACGAAATGTTTCGCCGAATGCAATTTCGATTGCCGGCATGTGCGCGTGTATTGCGGCGGGCTTGGCGTTAGGCCTGACTTCCGTTGAATACAACCGAGTCTTCTGGCTCGTCGCAGCGCTTGGCGCGCAGCTGCGGCTAACGGCAAACATGCTGGACGGCATGGTCGCACTTGTGTCAGGTCGCGCCTCAAAAGTAGGCGAACTTTACAACGAGGTGCCCGATCGCGTTTCGGATGCGGCGGTGTTCATCGGCGCTGGATTCGCCTGGGGCGGAAACGTTGCGCTTGGTTATATCGCAGCGATCCTGGCAATCTTCACGGCGTACGTTCGCGCTGCAGGGAAAATCGCGGGTGCGCCTAACGAGTTTTGCGGCCCAATGGCTAAACAACACCGGATGCTGGTCATAACCGTTGCCTGCCTGTATTCCGTGGTCGTTCCACAATCATGGCAGCTCTTCGATTTCGCTAATCTCGAGATTGGCGTCATGGCACTTGCTCTTAGTGTGATAATCGCTGGTTGCCTGATCACAGTGGTGCGGAGGCTACAGCGAATCGCGCGAGGTTTGAGATGAACGACACGACCTGGCAGCGGCTGTTCGGATTCCGTCATGCGTTCGATCATCCCGTGACGGTTGTTGTGACGCTGACAGCTGTTGCTCTGCTCGTCCTGGCGCCTCTCCTGATGTTCATCACAACGCGAGCGGCAAAGAGTACTGCCGAAAAGCGAAAGGAACTCTGGGATCGTTATCGCTCATGGATTTGGCTGGTGCTTTGCATTCTAATTCCGATTTTGGCTGGGGCTTTTTGGACGATCCTGGCTGTGGCCACGCTGAGTCTGCTTTGTTATCGGGAGTATGCGCGCATCACGGGCCTCTTCCGCGAACGCACCATCAGTTTCATCGTGGTTATCGGCATTCTCCTGATCACGTTCGCGGAACTGGACAACTGGTACCGCCTGTTTGTTGCGTTGTTTCCCTTGACCGTCGCGTTGATTGCAATCGGTGGCTTGATTCCTGATCAACCGAAAGGATACATCCAACGCGTGGGTCTGGGTGTGCTCGGATTCGCTCTTTTCGGGAGCGCACTCGGTAACCTTGGCTACATGGCAAATGATTGGAACTATCGGCCGATCTTATTGCTGATTATCTTTGCCGTGGAGCTGAATGACATCTTTGCCTACATCTGCGGTCATTTGTTCGGTCATCGAAAATTTGTTCCGAACACAAGTCCAAACAAAACCGTTGGCGGGGCGCTCGGCGCGATCATTTTAACCGCGCCGCTCGTGGCAGTGATCGCTCATTTCATTTGGACCAACACCGCATTGGATAACCCGATCTGCTTAATTGGTCTCGGGACAATCGTCAGCATAGTAGGCCAATTCGGTGACTTGATGCTCTCTGCGATCAAACGTGACTTAGGCCTCAAAGACACAGCGAAACTCATTCCCGGTCACGGCGGTTTACTGGATCGTTTCGATAGCCTGATCCTGGTTGCGCCTGCTGTGTTTCACTACATTGGTTATTTTGTCGGTTTTGGCGCGGGACAGCCGCAGAGAATTTTCTCCGGCGGGTGATGTCGATGGAACCGTGGCAACTCCAACCAGCGCGTGATACAGGGTTAACCCCGGCCGAGCGCTTCCGAAGCGTCCGACGCGAGAGCGGTCTGCTTGAAAGTCTGGCGCAGCAGGCTTGCTTTTCAACGCTGCGATTTTACTTCGCGATCGCTCATCGACTCACAATCACGGGTGACGACAAACTACCGCCGCACGGTCCATTTGTGCTCGCAGCGAATCATTGCAGTCATCTCGATGCCCTGATTCTGGGAGCAGCGCTCAGGCCGCGCCATCGCGAGCGCGCTTTCCCGATCGCCGCAGGCGACGTCTTCTTTCAAACGACTGCAGTCAGTGTGTTCTCCGCAATCATGCTCAACGCTTTGCCGATGTGGCGGAAAAACTGTGGTCCGCATGCTCTGGCAGAGTTGCGGCGCAAATTGCAGGAGGAAAAAGCGATTTTCATCATCTTTCCGGAAGGCGGACGCACGCGCACCGGTTCAATGATGCCTTTCAAACACGGACTCGGGATGCTGGTCGCGGGAACAAATGTTCCGGTCGTGCCTTGCGGTCTTATTGGAACTTTTGAGGCGCTGCCGCCAACCCGAAAAATTCCCCGACCTGTGAGAATCAAATTGATTATCGGAGAGCCCCTGAACTTTGCAGCGACTCCAAACAATCGTGAAGGTTGGTTACACATCGCACGAAGCCTCGAATCGAGCGTCCGCGAGGTGGCTGCACAATAAGAAACCTACGGTTCTGCATATCGCTGCAGCTTTTGCGCCAGATCGGGAGGAACGTGCGCGACGATCAGAGCATCATTGTCCTCATATCGCAGTTCCAGGACGTGACCGACCCGATGAATCTCTGCGATCAACGCGCTTTCGTTCGCAGGAATCCGAAACCGCGAGCGCAATCGCCATGAGCTGAGTGCGCCCTCGAGAGCTTGCACGAGTTGGTTCACTCCTTCTCCGGTGCGTGCCGAAATCGCCACGCTACCGGAAAATCGCTTAAGGTAGGAATCAACTACTTCGCGGTTTGCCAGATTATCGATCTTGTTAAAGACGATTAACGTTTGCTTGCCGTAAGCGTCGAGTTCTTTGATCACTCGATCGACCGCTTCCATCTGCTCGTCCACGCGCGAATGACTTAGATCAGCAATATGAATGAGCAAATCAGCTTCGCTGACTTCTTCCAGTGTCGCCTTGAACGACTCAATCAGCGTGTGCGGGAGCTTTCGTAGGAACCCGACGGTGTCCGTGAGCAGGACCCGCTGTTTGTTAGGCAAAACAAAGCTGCGCGTCGTTGGATCCAGCGTGGCGAAAAGTTTGTCCTCTGCTACGACGTCCGCGCCTGTAAGCAGATTCAGCAAAGTCGATTTCCCCGCGTTCGTATAACCAACCACTGCAGCGACCGGCCACTGATGGCGTTTTCGCCCTTGTCGCTGAATGGCTCGCGTTTTCCGCACCGATTCCAGCTCACGTTCGAGCCGCGCGATTCGCTCCTGCACGCGCCGGCGGTCGACTTCCAACTGCGTTTCGCCCGGACCGCGTGTGCCGATCCCTCCGGTCTGGCGCGACAGGTGATGCCACATTCGAGTCAGGCGCGGCAAAAGATATTGCAACTGCGCCAGCTCGATTTGCAATCGACCTTCCCGGCTGCGCGCGCGTTGCGCGAAAATGTCGAGGATCAATTGCGTTCGATCGAGCACTTTGCGCGCGAATAAATTTTCCAAGTTTCGGCCCTGCGCGGGGGAGAGTTCATCGTCAAAGATGACGGACGTCACCTGTTGGTCCTGACACGATTCTTTAATCAATTCCGCTTTGCCGCGGCCGATATAGTAGGGCGCAGTCGGCTTCTGCAATTTTTGGGTGACAGTATCAACGACTTCTGCCCCAGCGGAGTTTGCCAGCTCGCGCAACTCGTCGAGGGAGTCGTGCAAGTCCCACTTAGAGACGCCTTCCTTTTCGAGGCCGATTAGCAGCGCGCGCTCCCGTGATTTTTGCGGACGCGTTTCAATCATCCCTTGTGCCGGCCTCCGACAGAATTCGGAGCGAGATCCACTTCGCAGCTTCCTTGTGAGTAAGAAACGACAGGTTCAGCGGGACAAAATTAGTTTGCCGTCGAAACCAGGTCAACTGCCTTTTGGCGTACCTGCGAGTGGCCTGTTGAATCTCCTCGATGCACTGACTCAGTGATTTTTTTCCAGCGAGCAACTCACGAATTTCGCGCAACCCGATCATCTGTGAAGCAGTCGCACTCGTTGCCCCCTCGGTGCGCACCTCCTCGACTACACCGCGTTCGAAGATTGCTTCCACCCGCTGATTGATTCGTTCGTAAAGCTCGTTTCGGTCGCGGAAGACGAAAACCCCTTTAGCCGCTTCGCTGTGCGAAGCGCCTTCACACAGGCGTTGTGCAGAGACGGGTTTCCCAGTGAGTAAACAAATCTCCAGGGCCCGCACCAGTCGACGGCGATTTTTCGTGTCAATCTTCTGCGCCGTTTCTGGATCGAGCTTTGCAAGTTGCGAGCGTAAATCATCCAAACTCATCGCGTTCAATCTTTCGCGCAGCTCCGGATCAGACTCGGGCAGAGGCGTAAGTCCGTGGGTCAGAGCTTTGATGTAAAGCCCGCTCCCGCCAACAACGATCGCGAGGTTGGCCCGCAAATTAATCTCTTCAATCGCGCGCATAGCGTTGCGCCGATATTTTTCGGCGCTCATTTCTTCGGTAAGCGACACGGTGCCGATCAGGTGATGCGGCGCTTTCGCAAGCGTTGGCGACTCCGGTTTTGCCGTGAGTAGATCAAGCCCTTGGTAAATTTGAAACGCATCCGCGCTGACAATTTCCGCGCCGATTTCGTGCGCCGCGTCCGCCGCCAACTCAGACTTCCCGGTTGCAGTAGGGCCGACGATAAAGAAAGTGCGTCTCATCGATTCAGACGGATCTGACCTGTTCGACCTTTCTCGTGACAATAGATCGGTGGTCAAATCAAAATCGCCACTTCTTTATCTTCGCTCTACCCACGAAACCCATGGCCCGACTCTTCCAGCTGGGCGGAGTGTGGCTGGAGTTGCCGATTTCAATGGCGATACGCAGCCCGATTATCTGCTCATTGGCAACGCCGCCGGTCCGACCATCTGGGCCGGCTGGAGCGTCGTCGCGCCGTGACCGATCAGAAGATCGAGCCCGGGATGGGTTTGCAACGCGTCCCGCTGACAATTTCCGCTATCACTTAGTGAGCTATCTATAAGCTTGATTTTCTCACGAGTTTTTACTTGAATCACGGCGTGAGCTCTTCCGGTCAGGCTGAATGCTCACCCCCGGACGAGTCCGCACACACCGCGGACCTTCACGAATTGACTGCAAACGGTTCGGCGCCGCGCACACAAAAAGGGGAGGCGCAATTCACTACCACACACTGGAGCGTGGTATTGGAGGCCCAAAGTGAATCGCCCGTCGCGCAGGAAGCACTGGAGAAGCTTTGCCGTGCTTATTGGCGACCCATTTACGGTTTTGTGCAGCGGCAGGGAATTGGACCCGAAGAAGCAAAAGATATCACCCAGGGTTTTTTTGCAGATTTGCTGGAACACAAAAGCCTTGCTGCCGTCCGCAAGGAAAAAGGACGCTTTCGTTCTTATCTGCTTGGGGCACTAAAATATTTTCTGGCCGACGAACGCCGTCGCGTAATGGCAATCAAGCGAGGAAAAGGACAACTGCTTATCCCGCTCGAAGAACTAAGCCCCGACGAACGAAGCGAGATAGAACTCAAGGATCCGTTAACTGCGGACCAAATTTACGAACGTCGCTGGGCGTCTACGGTGCTCGCGCGCGTGCTTGATCTTTTAAAAAATGAGTACGGGGCCGCAGGTAATGCCAGGTTGTTTGACTCTTTGAAGCAACTGTTACCGGACGAACCGGGCGCCCCCACTCAAGCGGACATCGCTGCACAACTAGACATGACCGCTAATGCAGTCAGGCAGGCGTTTTATCGCTTTCGTCAGCGCTATCAATCATTATTGCGAGAGGAAATCGCTCAGACGGTTGCTACGCCCGGCGACGTTGAAGACGAGCTGCGTCACCTGATTGCTGTGGTCCGGGCGTAGAACCTGACATTCGACCCAAATATGGCGACAGTCACGAGAGTCTGTCGAAAGTGCGGTACGAAAATCTTTTCCGACGCACCGGAAGGGCTCTGCACGGGATGCGTCCTCGAAACAGCGCTTGGAATGTTTCCCGACGCTGTAGCCGCTGGCGATGACTGCGGCTCGGCTAAGGAGGTCGAAGCGAAGGAGGCAACCCAAAGTAAAACAGCTGCGCGCGCTGCAAAGGTTCTGGGAGAGCTAGGTGAATACGAGTTGCTGGAGGAAGTCGGACGCGGCGGTCAAGGTGTCGTGTTTCGTGCGCGGCAGAAGAGCCTTAACCGCATCGTCGCCTTAAAAGTGATTGGCCTTGGGCAGTGGGCCACCAATGCGCACCTCAAGCGCTTTCGCTTGGAAGCAGAAGCCGCTGCCAGCCTGGATCATGCATGCATCGTCCCAATTTATGAGGTAGGCGAGCGGGATGGACAATGTTACTTCAGCATGAAGTTCGTCGAAGGCGGTCAGCTTGACGAAGTGGTTAAAGGCGCGCCTATGTCCATCCGGCAGGCGGTGGAACTCATCGCAAAGGTGGCACGCACCGTGCGCTACGCGCATGAACACGGCATCCTGCATCGAGACATAAAGCCAGGAAATATTCTTCTGGATATACAAGGTGAACCGCACCTTACTGATTTCGGTCTTGCCCGATTAGTCGAATCCGAAAGCACGGTCACGCGCACGCTGGAGGTGCTAGGCACACCTAGTTACATGGCTCCGGAACAAGCAGCCGGCAACAATGCCGGGCTAACCAGCGCAACAGATGTATACGGGCTTGGCGCAGTGCTTTACCAACTTCTAACTGGCCATCCGCCTTTTGCCGGAGGAACAACCTACGAGACCATCAAGTTACTGGTGGAAACTGAGCCGCGGCCACCGCGTCTGTGGAACCCGAAAGTAGATCGCGATCTTTCCACGATTTGCCTCAAGTGCCTCGAGAAAGATCCGCAGCGCCGTTACTCTTCCGCTCTCGCGTTGGCCGAAGACCTTGAACGCTGGCTAAGGCACGACCCGATCCAAGCCAGGCGTACTGGAGTGTTTGGCCGGGGTAAGAAGTGGCTGCACCGAAATCCAACCGCTGCCGGAATAATTGTATTGTCACTCGCGCTCATAGCAGCCTTGGGCGTGATCGTGTGGAAAACCGACCTGTTCCGCCGGCCCACAGCAGCTGGAATCGCAGTACTTCCATTTGAGAATCTGAGTAATGACAGAGAGGATGCCGCCTTTGCTGACGGTGTTCAGGACGATCTTGTGACCAAACTGGCGAAGATTGCCGCTCTCAAAGTCATCAGCCGAACGAGCGTGATGGGATATCGTGATCAGCATAACACGCGTCAGATCGCCGATGAGTTGGGCATATCTCACGTGTTAGAAGGCAGCGTCCGTAAGACAGGCGCTTGGCTACATATCAACGCGCAGTTGATCGACGCGCGCACCGACGCACATGTCTGGGCAGAAGAGTACGACCGCGATCTGAAAGATACGTTCGCGATCCAGAGCGAGATCGCGCAAAAAGTCGCGAAGCAGCTGCGCGCCAAAATCTCGCCCGCTGAAAGACAAGCCATAGAGCGCCCTCCAACTGGCGATATGACAGCCTTTGATCTTTATAGCCGCGCCAAAAATCCCGTTCTGACCTGGAATTCCAGCAATACTGAAAAAGGGCATTTGTTGCAAGCGGCCAATCTGCTAAACCAGGCTGTTGCGCATGACCCGACATTTGTCCAAGCGTATTGCCAACTTGCCTGGGTTCATGACCATCTTTACTTCTATCGGTTCGACCGCTCTTCCGAACGTCTGGCGTTAGCTAAAGCAGCGATCGAGGCCGCGTTTCGGTTACGTCCTGATGGGGGCGAAACACACCTCGCCCGTGCGCAGCATCTTTATGAAGGATACCTCGATTATGATGGAGCGTTGGCTGAACTGGCAATTGCTCACCAAAGCCTGCCCAATGACGCTCGGTTATTCGCACTCAACGGTTACATTGAGCGTCACCGCCCGGGTGGTAATCAAGAAGAGGCGTTGCGCTATTTCGAGCGCGCAATTGAGCTCGACCCACGGAACAGCCTCTTGCTACGGCAGATCGCCTTTAGCTATGACTTTCTTCGCCGCTATAGGGAGGAAGAAGGAATTGTGGATCGCGAGTTGGCAATCAGACCAAATGACGCTTATTTAAAAGTGTCGCGCGCATTCGTGGAACTGGACTGGAAAGCAGATACCCGGCCGCTGCATCAGTGCATCGATTCAATTCGGGCTACAAATCCTATTGCGATTCCGGATATCGCCAATACATGGCTGACGTGCGCTTTGGCCGAACGCGATGCTTCTGCCGCTGCCAATGCTTTAGCGGCTCGTGGCGAAAGAAGTTTTGGTAACGATGTGGTAAAATACAGTCCCCACTTTGTAGAGGGTCTCATCGCTCAGCTGAAACAAGACGATGCCAAAGCACGCGCTGCTTTCACTCTCGCCCGCGCGGAACAGGAGAAACTGGTTAGCGCCAATCCTGACGATCCCGGTTCCCTTTGCGTGCTTGGTTTAATCGACTCCGCACTGGGGCGCAAAGAGGAAGCCTTGCGCGAGGGCTGGCGCGCCGTTGAACTGCTTCCGATAGAAAAGGATGTGCCCAACGGGACGCGTATGATCATGGGTTTGGCTAGAATCGCTGCATCGGTAGGTGATAGAGCTCTCGCCTGCGAACAACTTGCCCGTGCCATCCGCCTTCCCAGCGGCGCCGTCAGTTATGGCCAATTGAAGCTGCTGCCCTGGTGGGATCCGCTGCGCGGCGATCCGTGCTTTGAAAGCATTGTCGCCTCTCTAGCACCGAAGTAATCCAACCATGGACCTACACGGATAACCAAGGGCGGGTAGGGCGAGGAAGCCTTATGGCCAGCGTAACTAGAATCTGCCGGAAGTGCGGCGCGAAAATCTTTTCCGACACACCGGAAGGACTTTGCACGGGCTGTGTACTGGAAACAGCGCTACGGAGCTTCCCTGACACGGTAGCCGGGGTCGGTGACCCCGGCGACTCGGATAACCTTGCACGCAATGATGTCGCACCTATGCCGGCCAACAAAGTTCCCGCGCGAACCATTAAGGTGTTTGGAGAGCTAGGTGACTACGAGTTACTTGAGGAGGTCGGACGAGGCGGACAAGGTGTGGTGTTTCGCGCGCGACAGAAGAGCCTTAACCGCATAGTCGCATTAAAAGTCATTGGCCTTGGGCAGTGGGCCACCAAAGCGCACCTCAAGCGCTTTCGCTTGGAAGCTGAAGCTGCTGCGAGCCTTGACCATCCGTGCATCGTCCCAATCTACGAGGTGGGCGAGCGCGATGGGCAATGCTACTTCAGCATGAAGTTTGTCGAAGGCGGTCAGCTTGACGAAGTGGTTAAAGACGCGCCTATGTCCATCCGGGATGCGGTGGAACTCATTGCAAAGGTAGCGCGCACCGTGGATTATGCGCACGAACACGGCATTCTCCATCGTGACATCAAACCGGGAAACATCCTCCTTGACGCAAAGGGCGAACCGCACCTCACTGATTTTGGCCTTGCTCGATTAGTCGAATCCGAAAGCACGGTTACCCGCACTCTGGAGGTGCTAGGCACACCCAGTTACATGGCGCCGGAACAAGCAGCCGGTAACAATGCTCGGCCAACCAACGCAACAGATGTTTACGGCCTGGGTGCAGTGCTGTACCAACTTCTCACCAGCCATCCGCCCTTTGCCGGAGGTACAACCTATGAGACGATCAAGTTACTACTGGAAACCGAGCCACGCCTGCCGCGTTTGTGGAACGCAAAAATAGACCGTGATATTTCTACCATTTGCCTGAAGTGTCTCGAGAAAGACCCACAGCGCCGTTACTCTTCTGCTCTGGCACTGGCCGAAGACTTGGAGCGCTGGCTTAAGCACGAACCAATCCAGGCTCGGCGGACCGGAGTGCTCGCCCGAGGAAGAAAATGGCTGCAACGAAATCCAACTGCAGCGGGAATAGCCGTGTTGTCACTCGCGCTGATAGCAGCAGTCGGTGTCATCGTTTGGAGAAGCGACTTATTCCGCCGTCCGCCGACGGCTGGGATCGCAGTGCTTCCATTTGAAAATCTAAGTAATGACAGAGAAGACGCCTCCTTTGCCGATGGTATCCAGGACGACCTGTTAACCAAGCTGGCGAAGATTGCCGATCTCAAGGTCATCAGCCGGACCAGCGTGATGGACTATCGCGGCAAACAAAACACGCGCCAGATCGGCAATGCGCTAGGCGTATCCCATGTACTGGAAGGCAGTGTGCGCAAGACCGGTGCCTGGCTTCACATAAACGCCCAGTTGATCGACGCCCGCACCGATTCGCATGTCTGGGCCGACGAATACGATCGCGACTTAAGAGAGATGTTTGCCGTCCAGAGCGAAATCGCACGAACGGTCGCAGAGCAGCTTCACGTCAAAATCTTGCCCACTGAGAAACTGGCTATTGAGCGTCCACCGACTGCCGATCTTACCGCTTTCGATCTTTATAGCCGCGCTAAGAGTCTTCTTCTGACCCTCAGCTTTGACAAGCCAGAACAAAAGACGAATGCGCTGGCTGCTGCCGATCTGTTAAATCAGGCTGTTGCGCATGATCCAACTTTTTTCCAAGCGTATTGCCAACTCGCTTGGATTCACGATCACTTTTACTACAATGGCTTCGATCGCGTGCCTGCACGGTTATCGTTAGCTGAAGCAGCGATCCAAGCGGCGTTTCGCCTTCGTCCCGATGCAGGCGAAGTTCACCTGGCGCGTGCGTGGAATCTCTATTGGGGATACCGCGATTATGACGGCGCCTTGGCTGAGTTGGACATTGCTGGCAAGACCCTGCCAAATGACGCTCGCTTATTCGAGCTCAAAGGATACATTGAGCGCCGCCGCCCAGGGGGCGATAAAGAGGCACTACGAAATCTCGAGCACGCAATCCAGCTCGACCCACGTAACATTCAGCTGCTACAGCAGACTGCGTCCACTTACGAAAATCTCCGGCGCTACGCCGATGAGAAAGCCGTTTGGGATCGCGCGCTAAGCCTCGAGCCAAGCGACATCCAGACGAAAGTCTCGCGCGCGTTCGTGGAATTCGATTGGAAAGCCGACACCCGTCCGCTGCATCAATTGATCGATGAAATCCGGGCGAAAGAGCCCAATTCAATTCGAAGCGTTGCCGACAGCTGGCTTGTGTGTGCACTGGCGGAGCGCGACTCTGCCGCCGCTGCCAACGCCTTAGCGGCGGGACATGAAGACGGTATGGGCAATGAAATAGTAAAATACGCTTCCCGTTTTATGGAAGGTCTTGTCGGTCGCATGGAAAAAGATGATGCCAAAGCACGTGCCGCTTTCACTATTGCGCGCGCGGAGCAGGAAAAACTCGTTCGCGCCAATCCCGATGATGCTGGCGCTCTAGCCGTGCTGGGATTGATCGACGCCGCCCTGGGACGAAAAGAGGAAGCGCTGCGCGAGGGGCGCCGAGCGGTTGAACTGCTTCCGGTGGAAAAGGATTCAATCAATGGCGCGGTCATGATCGCGTGTTTGGCTACAATCGCTGCGTGGATTGGCGACAAGGATCTCGCCTGCCAAGAGATTGTCGCTTCGATCCGCTACAGCAGCTATCTTAGCTATGGCCAATTGAAGCTGATGCCGTGGTGGGATCCTTTGCGCGGCGATCCGTGCTTCGAAAACATCGTCGCCTCCCTCGCGCCCGAATGATCTCTAGTGATCGATTCGTGTGGATTCGTGAGATTCGTGAGATTCGTG
>Ga0193747_1000339_pt1 | contig 17034 bp, 17 predicted proteins | sample L1m2metaG_FD_143048 | JGI IMG/M metagenome (GOLD analysis project Ga0193747, IMG submission 143048) | Soil microbial communities from a riparian zone of the East river system, Colorado, United States - L1m2 | ecosystem: Environmental > Terrestrial > Soil > Riparian zone | place: USA: East River...
GATTCTGCGATAGATCCCAGTCGTGCACCGGCCGGCAAGGCGCTGATGAAATTCGTCGTGCTAAGTGTGCCCTACGTCATCACTGGCGATGCGACCGGTAAGGTTCCGGCACGCACGTGGGATGAAGCGCGCGAACCGTACGCCGATTACCTCATCGACCTCATTACTGCGAATTACATTCCCGACTTGAAGGCAAAGATTCTGAAGCGGGTGGCCCATTCGCCGGTTGATATTTCGCGTAAAATCATCAGCGCGGTTCGCGGCACCCTCGGTCAGGGCGCGTTTCTCCCCTACCAAAGCGGCTCGCTGCGCCCGATTCCCGAGCTCGGCCAATACAAAACGCCTGTGCCTAACGTGTACCTCTGCAGTTCCGGCAGTCACCCCGGCCCGGGTGTGTCGATGGCACCGGGAAGAAATGCGGCGCAGGTGATTTTCCGTGACTTGGGGTTGGATTTTACACGCGCGATCTCAAGCTCTTGAAGATGCAACTCTAGATTCGCTTTGAAAAATTATCTCCAGCTCAATCTTAGTTTGCTCTATTGGATTTTTGTTGCGCCGTTTACTGGCCAATTTTTCAAGATCGCGCCGATTTTCCGGCAAATGGTTTTCATAGGTGTGCGCGCCGCGCCGATGGTAGCGTTGACGGCTTTTAGCGTGGGCGTGACGCTTGCGATGCAGGCTGCGCATTCTCTCGAAAGTCTCGGCGCGGAAATGTACATTCCCGATCTGGTGATGCTAACGCTGTTGCGCGAGATGGGACCAGTGTTGATCGCAGTGATTGTGATCGGCCGCAGCGGCTCAGCTGTCGCCGCCGAGATCGGCACTATGAAAGTGTCCGAGGAAATCGAGGCGCTTGAGGTGATGGCAATCAATCCGGTTCAATTTCTGGTCGTGCCGCGTTTCCTTGCGATGATGGTCATGCTGCCGGCGCTCACCATCTTTGGAAATTATATCGGCATCCTCGGCGGATGGGCGGTCTGCTGTTCCCTTCTCGATTTTAACACTGCCGGCTATATCATGCGCGCGGTGGAAAGCGCGGACACCTGGGATTTGTATTCAGGAATGATCAAGAGCGTCGTATTCGCCTGGATCATTATCACGATCTCGTGTAACGCCGGGCTAAATGTCGAGGGTGGTGCCGAAGGCGTCGGCCAGGCGACTACCGCTGCGGTAGTGCAAGCTTTGCTGGCCATGCTAGTGATGAACGCCGTTCTGACAGGAATTTTCTTTTTCGCTGCATGAAAGATAACGGAGAAACCATCATCGAGGTGAACAATCTCGTCCGGAAATTCGGTGATCGCGCGGTGCTCGACGAGCTGTCGTTCAATGTCCATCGTGGCGAGACTCTGGTGATTATGGGCGGCAGTGGTTGCGGCAAGAGCACACTGCTCCGCCATATGATTGGGTCCATGAAACCGACCTCGGGATCGGTGAGACTTTTTGGTGAAGAAATTACAGGGATGAAGGAACGCGAGATCGAACGGGTGCGCCTGCGATTCGGAATGTTGTTCCAATCCGGCGCGCTACTCGCGTCGCTCACAGTGGGCGAGAATGTTGCTCTGCCACTGCTGCAGCACACCAATAAGTCGCCCGACGAAATCGAACAAATCGTGAGAGGAAAGCTTGAGATGGTCGGCCTGACCGGGTTTGAACATCTTAAGCCAGATGAAATTAGCGGAGGAATGAAGAAGCGCGTCGGGCTTGCGCGCGCGCTTGCTCTCGATCCGGAACTACTATTTAGCGACGAGCCGACCTCCGGGCTCGATCCAATCATGACCGCCGTGGTCGACCAGCTAACGCAAAAGTTGACTCAAGGCAGTTCCATGACGGCAGTTGTCGTGTCCCACGATATGACGAGTGCCTTTCGCATCGCGACACGCATGATTATGCTTGGACATGGCTCGATCGTGGCGCAAGGCACGCCGGACGAAATTCGAAACAGTCCAAACGCTGAAGTGCAACAATTTATCAACGGTCGTGCCGACGGACCGATTCCGTTGAACCTTTCACAGGAAGAGCATAAAGATCATCAACACGTCAGGCCCCGGCCGTTTCGGGGCGCGCGGTTCCGTTTTCATCACAAGCATCCATGAAGCGCAATCTCTCGGATTACTTCGTCGCCCTTTTCGTGATCTTGTGCAGCATCGTTCTGCTCGCCGCGCTTACTTTCGCGCTCTCAGGATATCACCTCAAGAAACCGACGCGTACTCTGCAGATCACTTACGAAGATGTGACCGGCATTAAAGTCAATTCAGAGGTGCGCTATGCGGGCGCGCCCGCGGGACGCGTGATCGCGATGCGACATCTTACGGCTAAGGAGCGTGATGCGAGCGCAAACAAGAAGGACGCTGTGCAAGTGACCGTCAGCCTGGACGAAGGAATTCCGCCTTTGCCCTCGGACGTGACCGCCACGCTCAGCTCCGATACAATGCTATCGCCGAAATTTGTGGCGCTTTCGGCAGGCACGCCCGGTGGACAGACGCTGGCAAACAACGCGTCGATCGAAGGCCATCCCGCATACGGGCTCGAGCAAATCACTGCGGCCGCCGGTCCGTTGTTCGATAACGCAAACAAATTGCTCAACAACCTGGATACTACTGTCGCGGGTTTGAAGAAAGATCTCGGTGAATTCACGCCGAAGCTCGGACCACTGGCCGATTCGCTAAAGATGGACGCAGATCATATACAAAACGTTATCACAAACCTCGATGGCCTCGCCAAAGGTGCGGACTCCGTGCTTGGGACCGCCGACCACTTCATCAGCACGACAGACAAACAACTTAACGAACAATTGAAACAACTGCACGTCACGCTTTTGAACCTGAAAGTCGTCACGACCTATGCCAAAGAGCTCGTAGAAACGCTCGCCCAAAAACCAAACCGCATCATCTTCAGCGGCAAACCGGCCACGCTCACACCCGAATCGGAAATTCTCAAAAGCTCGAAGCCTCTGCCAGCAAGACAACGGTGATTCCGCAAGGCGCTAGTTCCACACGGATCGGAGCTTACGATGGTGTAGACGGAGGAAGGTGCCTGTAGCGCCGCATCATTTTGAAAAAACGGAGCGAGTCCCGCCCGGGATGGATCTTACTGACTTGATCGGTGTAAACAGTCGTGATTGGCACTGATTGGATCTGGTAGCCTTTACGGCTGGCAATGATTAGCGCTTCAGTTTCGTAATCGTATCGGTGGCCGCCCCCAAGCATGTCTGGAATTAGCTCTCGATGTAGCATGCGGTAACCGCACTGCGTGTCTGGAATTTTTTGTCCGCAAACGCGGCTGATCTGGCTGCTCATATAACGGTTCACCACGCGCCGCACCAACGGCATGCGGGCAACGTCGTCCATGCGGTTGCCAATAAAAAACGTGGGTCGTGTCACCGAGGCTGCTGCCAGCAAAAATCGATCGATCTCTTCGGGTAGATGTTGACCGTCAGAATCCAGGAGGATCACCCACGTGATTTGTCGATCTTGTCCGCTGCCCGACGGATTTACAGCCCCAAGCCAGTGCGCGAGTCCGGTTTTAATTGCTTCGCCTTTGCCTTGGTTTTGAGTGTGAACAATAACTTCGGCGCCGGCTTCGCGTGCGCGTTGTTCCGTCCGATCGGTTGAGCCGTCATCAACAACGAGAACGTGATCCAGTCGCTCGCGGGTCCGACGCGCGATGTCGCCGATGTGTTTTTCGTCCTGATACGCCGGAATAACCGCCGCGGTTTGCGATTTTATATCCCTTTCTGTCATGTCGAGCGATCTCGGAAATCGAGTTCAGAGATTGCTCGACTTCGCTCGGAATGATAAGCATTGCAATCGCGATGCTGTAGCGTGCGCTGTCCTCAGCGCATCCATTTGAAGCGACTGGAAAGCCGGTGCTCGACAGACTCCGCTGAGGACAGCGGACACTACAGCGGAAGATTTGTTCCCATTATTGCGCTTACCTACGCACAACCGGATGAAAATCGGCCGCGTGGTACGAGCTGCGGACCAGCGGTCCCGAAGCGACGTAGAGAAAACCTTTCCTGCGTGCGATGTCCCCGTAGTAATCGAATTGCTCAGGCGTGATGTATTCGACGACGGGCAAATGTTTCGGAGTCGGGCGCAAGTACTGACCCATCGTCAAGACTTCGCAGCCGACTTCGCGCAAGTCGTCCATGGTTTGAAAAAGTTCGTTCTCCTTTTCGCCAAGGCCAAGCATTACCCCGCTCTTTGTCACAACCTTGGGCGACATTTCCTTTGCACACCCCAAAACTTGCAAGGATATCCGATACTTTGCGCGCGAACGCACGACAGGCGTGAGCCGCTCGACCGTTTCCATGTTGTGATTGTAAATATCGGGGCCAGCGTTGAGCACCGTCTGGATGCACCCCTGATGGGCGTGAAAATCCGGAACGAGCACTTCGATGACAATTGAAGGATCCATCTCGCGAATCGCAGTGATCGTGCGCGCGAAATGATCTGCGCCGCCGTCTTTCAGATCGTCGCGCGCAACGGCAGTGATCACGACGTGTTTCAAATTCATCCGGCGCACTGCCTCGGCGACGCGCTTTGGTTCGTCGCCTTCAAGTTCGAACGGTTTCGCCGTCGTAACTGCGCAAAATCCGCACGCGCGCGTGCAACGATCGCCTGCGATCATGAAAGTAGCGGTGCCCTGACTCCAGCATTCCCAACGATTCGGGCATTGCGCGCTCTCGCAAACCGTGTGCAACCGCAAATCGGAAATCAGCGCTTTGGTCGAAAAGAAAACCGGATTCGACGGTAACCGCACTTTGATCCAGGGCGGCTTCTGCGCCTGGTGCAGGGTTGGATCGATCTTGGCGCAGGACATCTCGAAGAAAAGTTACAACGTTAAAGATGTTACAAAAGTTAAATCGCTGCGCATCGCCCTTACTTACGCCGGATCATCGTCGCGCACCTGTGTCGAGCAATTTCGCTTTGCCCGCAGGCGGCATTCTCCCTACGATTTCTGGCATGACAGCGATCCTGTCGAATCAGGTTTCAAACTCAACCCGGATTAGGCCCCAAAAATGGGTATTTCTCTGGAAAGACCCGAATTTTAGGTCGAATTCTCGTTAGGCTTATGGAGAAGTCTACATGAGACCAGCACTCTTTATAGCTGTCCTCGTCCTTATAGTGGCCCCTAAGGGCGTAGCGCAAAAGCAAAGCGCGGGGCGCAATCACAGAACAAGTGTCGAGGAGGCCATCAGGAAACTGGATAACGAACGCATTCAAGCACAGATTCATGCTGATCCGACGGCCCTTGATCGCATCTACGCTGCTGATTTCATAGGCGTGGGGCCAAGTGGCAGAGTGAGAACCAAGTCGCAGGTGATTTTAGATTTCACGTCAGGTGATTTGAAATTTCAATCTATCACTACCGAGGACGTTCAAGTGCGCGTCTATGGAAACACGGCTGTGGAGACTGGCCGCTCAATAATGAATGGGCAAGACAAAGGCCAAACTGTTCCCCGTGACACTCGCTTTACCAGGGTGTGGGTAAAGCAGCAAGGGCGCTGGCGGTTGGTTGCCAACCATTACTCGTCCCAGACTACGAGCCAATAAGCAGTCACCAAATGGCTGACAAGTCGCTGGAGCCAACCACTGTCCGCTGTGAAGTCTACGTTTAATTTCATGAAACAATTCTCGATGTTTGCCACGCTCGCCCCAACCAGCGGCGGCGCAACTCCGTCTCGTTGGGCAACAGCCTAACAAGTAAGGGCGGAAATGCTGGAAAGCCGTGCGCTCGTTGCTGGCCTGATTGTGGGTATCCTTGCCACCGTTACCATGGACGTCGTGGCGATGCTGGCTCTCCGGCTCGGCATCACGGGCCGGGGGCCGCGCCGAACCGGTCCTGATTTGATCGGACGCTGGATCGGCTACCTCTTGCAGGGCAAGTTCCGGCACACGGACATCCTGCAGACGCCGGCCTTGCGAGGAGAACTACTCTTGGGATTAGCTGCGCACTATTCGATCGGCATCGTGCTGACCCTTGTGTACCTTGGACTATTAGTTGTTGCGCACGCGACGCCGACGGCCCTCAGCGCCATCATCTTCGGAACGGCCACCACGGTCTTCCCCTGGTTTCTCATGTTCCCATCACAGGGGATGGGCTGGCTGGGACGGGATGCGCCGGGTGATGCTCATCTGGCTCGCATCAGCCTGTTCAATCACATCGTGTTTGGCCTGGGTATAGCCCTGTGGATGGCAGTGATCAGGCCAATCTGAAATTCCGCTGCTGCCCAGCCCTGGCAATAGGGATTGTTGTCATTACTGACGATTCTCGTTAGGTACGAGGCGATCTTCGCAACTCGGGATGACCGGCGCGTTACAGTTTCGTCCTGCCAGAAAGCGCGGCCGATAGCGTCAATTCATCTGCCGATTCGAGACCGCCTCCGGCTGGGATCCCGCGGGCGATGCGGGTGAGTGCGACCGGCTTGCTCTTCAAAAGGTCGACGATGTAATTCGTGGTCGCTTCGCCTTCGACATCGGCGGCCAACGCAAAAATAATCTCCGAAATTTTTTCCCGATCGATGCGATCCACCAATTCTTTAATGCGCAAATCTTCGGGAGCGACATGGTCGAGCGGCGAAATCTTGCCGCCGAGGGCATGATATCGACCACGAAATGCGCCTGTTTTTTCCAGAGGAAGAATGTCGGTCGGTTGTTCTGTGACGCAGAGCATTTCAGTCGATCGCGAGGGGTCGGCGCAGATTTCGCAGACTTCGTCGGCAGCAAAGAACCCGCACATGTTGCAGGAATGAATCGACTGACGCGTGTCCGTAATGGCGCGCACAATTTGCTCAGGTTGATCGCCGCGCGCGCGCACCATCCAGAGGGCAATCCTCTCCGCGGAACGCGGACCGACACCCGGCATTTGCCGCAGTTGCACAATTAAGTCCCGGATCGCCGCCGGATATTCGGTCTTTCTCAACACGTGCTCAGATTTATTCCGCCGGCCATTGCGTCAATTGCAGGATGAGGGGCTCCAGTCGGCGCAAATAAAATTCCAGCGGCGGATCGTCTTCGGTTTCCGAGCCGCGCGCCTTCTGGAATTCGGCATACGCTTCCGCCCAGCGTTTCTCTCGATACAGAACTACCCCGCTCCAGAACGAGTCACGCTGCGCAACGCGTTCTGGTCCGGCTTCAGCTGCAAGCCAAAGCGGTTCGTAAACTTCAAGCCGGTCATGCGAGTTTAGTCCGCTCACAAAATCAATTGGGCGCGCGACGACTGCTTCGCTCACTCGATCAAAAGTCGCCGTCTCCATCAAGGCCCTGGATCCATAGAAACGATTCAAGGCGCAAAACCTGCGCGCCAGGTCGATGGGCTCGCCGCTCGCCAGGAGCAGCGGCCGCCAGCTCTCTTGTAATGCACCGGCAATGATCGCGCCGGAGCTGATGCCGGCCCGGATGTCCCGGCTGGCAGCAACCTTCTCCTTATCTTCACCCTGTTCGCGAGAATTCTTGATCAAATCGAGAACAATGCGCGCTGCTTTTTGCGTGTGTTCCGGCTCGGGCGCAGGAAATCCAAAAACTCCCACGACACCTTCTCCGTCAGCGGCTTGCAAGTAAGCACCTTCTTCCACCAGACGTGCAGCCGTCTCGCGAATGAATTTTGCCGTGGCCTCTGTGAACGCGGCAGGCTCGCCGCCTTCCGCGAATGTGAGTTTGTTACCGATGTCACATACCACGAGGCTTACCTCGTATGTCCTTGGCTCAGCATCGAAGGAAATTCTTCCGTCGTTAAGACGGCGAAATTGCTCGTTGGAAACGCGATCGGCAAACAATGTGCGGATTAGATGTGAGCGGTTCCTGCGTAAGAAAACCGACCACCCTTCTGCGACGAGGAGTGCAAGCACGAGCGCCAGGGCTGGCGGCGCCGGCTGAAAAAATACGCGGTAAAGAGAGCAAACCCACGCCAGGCCAAACAGTTCCACCAGTAATAACCCGATTAATACCCAAGCGCGCCAACGCGGAACGTTGCTCAAGGTGAGCCAGGCGACACCGAGGGCGATCAACAACACGAAAGCGTATTGCCATTTTTCGCCGATGACGCGTGACGCGCCCGCGTAATCGGTGACGAGTTGCGCGGCAACAGCCTCAAAACCAGCGATGATTTTGGTCGCATGCAGCGCTCCGACAATTAGCGCAACAGCGACTCCAATGATGAGCGTTGTGATCAACGAACGCTTCATGACAATCAGGCGTTTTGCGCCGATACAGCCGGGTAGTACGATTGCACGACAAGGTCGCTCAGGAATTTGTCCGGAGCGTCGATCGCTGCAGCATTAAGAACAAACTGCGTTCGGCCCGTATTCTTTTTGATAAGGCTCAATCCGAATTGGAAATCCTTGAACAGATGTGCGCACAGATCGTTCATGGTCATGCGCTCGGCTTGCGCGCGTTCGACCAGGCGACGGACCGCACTCTCGTCGAAACTAATTTCCAATCCGTGGTCCTTGCTGAATCTCTCTGCGAATTCGCGCGCGCCAGCTTCGAGCATTTGCGCCTCGAGCTTGTGTCCTTCGGCCATAAGTTGCTCGAGAACGCGTTGTGGCTCCCGCACAAGCGCCGCGCTCACGCGCAACTGAGTCAACCCCGAGCCGGCCAGATGGAATTTGTAATCTCGAAACAATTTCTCAAACACGGTCAGCAACCCGCGCGCGCCAGTTTTTTCCGTCGCCGCAGCTTGCGCCAGCAAACGCAACGCTTCGTCCTCGAAGCTGATCTCGATTCCGTACGCGCGAAACGCACGCTCGTATTGCCGGAGCAAACTGCCCTCGGAAAACTTCATGATGTCGAATAGATCGTTCGCGTCGAGTTCCTCACAGACGACGCGTACGGGCAGACGCCCGATGAATTCCGGCTCGAACCCATACTCCATGAAGTCCTGCGTGGTGACGTGTTGGAACAACTCGTTATCCATCACCTGAATTGGTTGCGCGCTGAATCCGATCTGACCGTGACGGACACGGCGCGCCACCTGCTCTTTCAACTTCCCAAACGCGCCGCTAACGACGAACAAAATGTGCCGCGTGTTGATCGTGTCGCGTTTGGTTTTGCCGCGCCGTTGAAATTCGAACGCCGCTTGCAGTTGCGCCTGAAGATCATTCATGCTGCGCACCGGCACTTCGGTTTCTTCCATTAGCTTCAGCAGCGTCGTCTGCACGCCGCGCCCGCTGACGTCGCGTCCTATCAAATTTCCTGCCGACGCGATCTTGTCGATCTCATCAATGTAAATGATGCCGAACTGCGCAAGGTTCACGTCGCCGTCGGCCTTGTGCACCAACTCACGAACCAAGTCTTCGACGTCACCGCCGACGTAACCGGTCTCGCTGAATTTCGTCGCATCCGCCTTCACAAACGGCACCTTGATCAAATCGGCGATGTGTTTGATCAGATACGTTTTGCCGACGCCCGTCGGTCCGACCAGGATCACGTTTTGCTTGATGTATTCAATTTCCTGAGCGCGGTTCGGATCCTCTTTCTCGAGTCGCCGGAGGTAATTGGCGTGGTTGTAATGATCGCAAACCGCAATCGCGAGGACTTTCTTCGCTTCCTCCTGTTTGATGACGAACCGGTCGAGATGCGCCTTGATGTCGCGCGGCAGCAGATTGAACTCGAATTCCTTGTGTTCGGCCTTCTCCGGCTTTTCATCCTCCTCTGCGACCGCTGGCTCCGGCTCGGTAATTGTCGCAACTGAGACGCGGTCGCCGAAGTTCTGTTTCATGAACTCCGTGATCTTGGACTTCAGCTCCTCGGGCGAAGGAAATTGTGGTGGTGTTGGCGGTTGATTTTCTGCCATGTGGAGATAAACATCGAGGCAAAGAGGCTTCGTGGCAACGCTTCGTCTAGAGTCTGACGCTCACGCGTGACGGTTGTTCAGAGCTTTTAGTTGTGCCGAAAAAGTCCAGAGAAGGACCAGCGCGATGAGTGTCGCCGGGCTTCCGCAATCTCGAGTGCTCGTCGCGCTGCATCAAGTTCCGCTAAAAGTTCGTCGTAGAAAGAAAAACGCTGCTTCGGGTCGGGTGCGATCATTCGCTGCAAAACGCGCGCAGTCGGCGCAGAGACCTCCGGAGCGATAGTCCGCAACTCTGCAGGGTGCTGCTTCAATTCGCGCAACTCTGTCGCGGAATTTGTGCTGCTATCGATTGGCGGTTTCGCTGCGACCGCATGAAACAGCGTTGCGCCAAGGCTGTAAATATCGCTACGAACGTCTTCCGGCTGGTTGCACAATCTCTCCGGCGCGACATAGGCCGGCGTCCCCCAGATCACGCCGTCGCTTTGTGGATCCTGCGTTGCGAACGCAGCTAGGCCGAAGTCGCCAATCTTCGCCGCCTGTTCGTCGACAAACAAAATGTTGGCCGGCTTCACGTCTCGATGAATCAAACCCTTCCGGTGAGCTGCGCGAAGTCCTCTGGCGATCTGGATGCCAACGTCGAGCACCTGGTGTTCCGGCAAGCGACCCTGCGACTCCACGAGATCATCGAGACTTCCATGATCGATCAACTCCATCACCACGTAAAACTGGCTGTGGTCCATTCCCAACGAGAATATCTGCACGACGTTGGGATGATTCACAGCAGCAGCAATGCGCGCCTCTTGTTGCAATTGAACATCATGATCCGCTTCGCTGCTAAGATCCCTGTGCAACAATTTGAGCGCAACGAACCGCTCCAGTTGCGTGTCGCGCGCCTTGTACACTGTGCCCATTCCACCGGCACCAAGCGTCTCCACAGGCACAAAATGATCGAAGGTTCGTTGCAGCAGATTTTTTTGACCGCAGTTCCGGCAGACCACCCGCACCAGAGGTTCAGAACCACTGGCGTCGAGCGTGGCACCGCATATCCAGCACGTCGGCGTCATGAACAACTTCCTCTAATCGACATGGAAATCGACTGTAACATTGACGAGTTTGAGGGCAAAAGGATTGCCGTGGCGGCGTTGAAAGCGACAAACGAGGCAGCGACAACGTTCAAATTGGTCGTGCCAAAAGAGCATGCCCGGATGCGCCTGGACCTTTTTTTGGCCAAGTCGCTTCCGGAATTCTCTCGCTCTCGCATTCAGCAGTTAATCCGCGCCGGCTTTGTTCGGGTCGGTGGCGCAACAACTCGACCGCACCAGTCTGTGCGATCTGGAGACGAAATCGAAGTCACCGAACCTCCACCCGAAAAAATCCAAACTGAACCGGAAGCAATTCCGTTAACGATTTTGTACGAAGACAACGATCTGATCGTCATCAACAAAGCAAGCGGGATGACTGTGCACCCGGGGGCGGGCCAGCGTGAACACACATTGGTAAACGCGTTGCTACACCACTGTTCGACGTTGTCGGGCATCGGCGGAAAAGAACGCCCTGGCATCGTTCACCGTCTCGATAAGGAAACAAGCGGCTGCCTCGTCGCAGCAAAAAACGACATGGCGCATTGGGAATTATCAAAACAGTTCACCGCACGCACAGTGGAAAAGATTTACCTTGCCCTGGTCGCCGGAAAATTGCGGAAAGAGACGGGCGTAATCGAGAACAAAATTGGACGACATCCGGTGCATCGACAAAGAATGAGCGTGAGTTCACCACGCGGTCGCGCGGCCAAAACTGAGTATCGAGTTCTTCGTTCTAGCGAGCAGGCGAGTCTGGTTGAATGCAAATTGCACAGTGGCCGCACACATCAAATTCGCGTGCATCTGCATCATCTTGGCAATCCTGTGCTGGGTGACAAAGTCTACGCGCCGAAGTTCGCTAAAGATTTTCCCCGCCAGATGCTGCACGCATGGAAGCTGGGTTTTTGTCACCCGCGCACCGGCGAATGGAAGCACTTTGAAGCTCCGTTGCCTGATGACTTCAACCAAGCGATCGCAGCGACAGGACTGTAAAACTGAACGAGTTCGGGCACTCACCGCATTGAGTGCGTCGTCGCATCGCATTTATGCAGCGGTCGGCGCAGTGGGCCTCGGCACCAACGCGCTCGCCAGCATTGTTTGAACGACTTCGCCACGTTGATTGGTCGTCACGTTGCGGAAGCGAATGATCCCATGGCCAGGCCGGGATCGTGAGGGGCGCAACTCCAGAATCTCAGTCTCCACCATGAGCACGTCGCCGGGCCGCACCGCATTGGGCCAGCGTAGTTCATCCACGCCGAGACCGATGGCGCCTTCGGCGAAATTCAAAGTTTGCACAAACAGCCGCATGCTGATCGCCGCAGTGTGCCAGCCGCTGGCAATCAGTCCTTTGAAAATCGTTCGCTCAGCACGGTTGCGACTGAGATGAAACATTTGCGGATCAAATTTGTGGGCGAACTCGATCACCTCTTTTTCCGTCACGGTCAACGGTCCCGATTTGAACCGATCGCCTATTTTCAAATCATCGAAGTAGCGCTCTTTCATGATGGCGAGAACGAGAACACATTGATGAGCTATCGTGCACGACTGAGCAATAATTAAATGCTCGCCTGCGGCGGCGTGCCAATCGGGTTTGTTTCGCGCACTTGAATGGTGTGAGAGAAGGTTCAAACTTTATTTTGTGGCCCCGGTTCCTCTGCGCAGTCCCTCAAACAAAGTCGGCGGACTTTTTTATTTCGGTCGAATGCTCGACAAAATCCGGCTGCACGCCAAGGGGGAATTGCCTTCAGATTATCACGCGAATCTTGGGGCAGGCTTCGACGAAAAATGCGTGAAGTTTCTCCGCGTCGATTACGGTGAGCTGGTCAAGCAGGTGAAAAAGGGCGGCACCGATGAGGAAATTTTGGATTGGTGCTTCACAGTCGGCCGCAAACCATCTGAAGACGACATTTACGTTTGGAACGAATTCATGCGGAAGCGCGGTTGGAACGACGAAGTTTCGGAAATGGTGATACGCCGGAAAGCCGAAGCAGGAATGAGCGACCGTTCCGACATTCAGACATCATTCCAATTCATCGACGCCGATGAAGGGCGTCTGCCGAAACCCCAGTAGAGTCGGCACGCGGCGCAGTCCGGCAACGCAGCGTGCCGTCGCCACCCCTTCTATTCTTCCAAGGTATCGATTCGTTCGGCCAGATTAAAATCTAGTTCCGTCAAGCCGCCCTTACTGTGCGTTGAGACGGCCAGACGGACTTTGTTGTAGCGGATATCTATGTCGGGGTGATGTTCTTCTTCCTCAGCCACCTCAGCAACCCTGTCCACAAAATCGATCGCATCGACAAAATCATCGAATTCGAAAGTGCGCTCGATCTGGTTTTTCTCCAATTCCCATTCCGGGATCTTTTTCATGCGATCCTTGAGCTCGCTTTGTTTGATCAAGTCAGCCATAACGGGACAACGAGTATCACCCGAAAATCGTTTTGCAATGGCAAATCGAGCGCCTAAGAATCGAGTATTCGGCGAAGATTTTTGATCGAATCGAAGACTTCTACTGCGCACCGCCGCGCTTGCTTCGACAGCCGCGACCAATCGTGCAGCACCTCGCGAACAGCGGCATCCGCCTCGGCGACGGACCGGACAAAACGAAATCCGCTTTCGGCGGGGAGATAAGGTTGTGCACCAGTGTCTTCAGTAATGACGGGACGGCCCAACGCCAAAAAAGCCGCAGCGCGATCGCTAACCCACCCGGTGCGCCACGCCACGTCAACGCCCTTAATCGCAGTGAACTCCGCAAGCACGCTGGCGAGGTAGCGGCGGTACGACCGAGGCGTGTGCGCGACGCGGTGCGGATCCACGATTTGCCAGCCGAGCCGGCGCAGTCGTTCTCTTTCCGGATCCTCTGCAGCGATGTTCATCGCAAGCTCAAATCGCGCCTCGGGCACGCGCGCTGGAAGACTTAGATAAGGTTCGAAAGCGAATCTTTTCGATAAATCGGGAAATTCGCCCGCGACCTCCACCGCCCCACCCCAATACCATTGCCCGACGGTTGAGAATTTCGGTAAGCCTGGCCGCGGTTGTGGCCGCAACAATTTCGTGTCCGCGAGCGGATAAAACGTTTTCCAGGCGAGCCCTGATTTCGGTAGCCGACAATGGTCTCCGTGAACGTTTAGTCCGATCGTCCAGAACTCGTGATGGTACGAATGCCCCACTTCCATCTTCGTCATCCAATAAAAAATTTCGCTCGGGTCGAGATCGCAAAAAATGCGTCGCTCAAATTTCAGCAGCAGCGGCGGGTGAATCGAATATGCGAGATTGAGCAGGACATTGGGTCCGCGGAGGCGCTCGAGTAACTCGCGTTTGGAAATTCCGACGCACCGTAGCGAGTCCAGGTCATGCGCATCCGCTGCCGGCTTCTGGTAAAGCAAACAATACCGCCCAGCTAATCCATGCGCCCGCAATTGCCTCTGAAAACTCCTGATCTTCGACTGGTCAGCCAGGACATTGTCCGTGCCCGGCAAGAGCTCCAGCCAGATCGCATCGAGCTTCAGTCGCCGCAGCCCCAGCATCCATTGCAGCGGAACGGAAAAATTTCCCCCGCCTTCGCGATACTTCGCCGCAAACCCGCAGCCAAGAAAGATTGTCACGCGAGCAGAATCGTCATTCTGCTCGCGTGCTCAAGTGTGACCCTTGCAATTTTAGAAGATCTTGCCGTGTGGCAGATGCGGTTGGCCATGATTCTGATGGCCGCTGCAAAGATCGGCATTCGGTATCGGGACAATCGACCCGAGGAATTGCGGCTGCTGGCGAACATTCAGTGCCTGCTCCAACGCGTAGCCGAAACCGATTAGCTGCGGTTCATGCAGGAACGTGCTGTACATAAGCATTCCCGCCGGCCGGCCGCTATCGCGAATGCCCACCGGTATCGATAAATTTGGATAACCCGCCACTGCGGGTCCGGTCGAGTTAGTCAAGTGCGGTGCTACGATCGCATCGACACCGGAGTTGATAACGTCGTCAATCCCAGAGCGCGCGGCAGTGCGTGCATGCGTTCGCGCTGCGATGTACGCGGGATCGTTCGGATAACCCGGGAACATTTCTGCCATCAAGAAGACTTCCTGGCCATAGTAAGGCATCTCCTGGGTACAATGCACGTCATTGAAGGCGATGAGATCGGCCAACGTGCGCATGTTTGTGTGCGTAAGCGTCGCGAGGTAGTCCGCGATTTGCGCTCTGAATTCATACAGCAACGCTGTGAACTCGTCGCCGCTGTAAGCGAACACGTCCCCGGTATCAACGTCAACGACAGTCGCACCGAGGCTTTCCATCACAGTTAACGCATTTTCCGCGAACGCGACGGTCAGTTCATCGCCCGGAATGCCGCTGCCGTAGTAGCTGTAATCGAAAAAGCGCATATCGCGTCCGATCACTGCGCCCTCGAGCGCGTTCGGATCGAGAAATTGCGTGTAATCATCGGGCAGCTGGTGTCCGATCACCTCGCCCCACGGCGATTGCAGGACACCAAGGAGGATCGCAACGTCGGTGACACTGCGCGCCATCGGTCCTGCTGTATCCTGCTCGTGAGCGATCGGAACAATTCCGTCCTGTGAAACAAGTCCCAGCGTCGGCTTCAAGCCGACGATGTTCTCAACAGCGGATGGACCTGTAATTGATCCGTCAGTCTCCGTGCCGATGGCTGCCGCGCATAGATTCGCCGCCGCGCCGTTACCCGAACCAGCACTCGATCCCCACGACGTGTAGCTCAGGTCGTAAGCATTCTTCGTGTCACCACCACGTGCGCTCCAACCCACCGCCAACGGATAAACAGGAATACTGCTGCGGAAGTTTGCCCATTCGCCGAGGTTCGATTTGCCCAGAATAATCGCGCCCGCTGCGCGCAATTGTTGAATGATCACCGCATCAGCCGGCACATGGCTGCCGTAAAGAGCGAGTGACCCTGCGGTCGTCTGCATTTGGTCGTCAGTCGCGATGTTGTCTTTTACAAGAAGTGGAATCCCGTGAAGCGGTCCGCGAACGTGTCCCTGGCGGCGTTCGACATCGAGTTGGGTGGCGATCGCCATCGCGTTCGGATTCAGTTCGATGACCGAATGCAACAGCGGATTCAGCGATTGGATGCGATGAATGTAACCGTGCGTCAGGTCCCGGCTGCTCAGCTGACCGGCGGCCATGGCAGCTTGAAGTTCCGAGATACTCTTTTCAACGAAATCAAAACTGCCGGCCCCAAAGGCAGATTGCCGCAAAAGGGACGTAATCCCTCCGCTTAAAAGCGCAGCGCTACTGAGCGCCGTTGTGCCGAGAAATTTTCGGCGAGTGATAATGTGGTCGAGGTCAAGACGATTCGAGCTTTTTCTGGTCATAATGGTTTCTCCGGTTGCCCTGTTTCGCGAATGAACAGGTGTGATTTGTTTTTGGTGACCTGCGTCCGGAAGACTCCGGTTTGGTCAGTTTGAACTGCTGGACGGATGCTGTTCGCGATTCCTCCATAACCCCTGCGTCCCTCCAAAATCGATCCTAGTCTCCAAAGCGGTCGTATTTTTTTCCAGCATGATTTGACCGTTCGATCGTTGCTCCGCAAATTAACCGACTCTCTCACGGGCGCCCGTAGCTCAACTGGATAGAGCATCTGACTACGGAATGGCCTAACAAGTCCTGCACACATTTGCATTGTTTTGCATAGTGTTGCTACGCTAGGTAAATCGGCCAGACGATAGTTTCAACGTGTTGCGTAGTTTTGCATGATTTTGCAGCCAAATCGTTGCTCCACCGTAGAAGAGCGACCGTAGAAGCCTAAAATCTGAAAACTGCTCAGATGCTCTGTGCCGATCCGCTCACAAGTGCCGGGACGCACTGCCCAAACATCTGAATCCAGCTCAGATGTTGCTACGATTACAGTCTCCTCCGGCAATCGATTGCAACTTCGGTTGAAAGCCTATGGAATAATAATCGACATTTTTTTTATTTGCGGTGTAAGAACCGCTGGCCTGGAGCCCTACCACACATATCCATAGGGTGCGGATTTTTTCACCTGAAACGACTTAGAATCAGGTGTGCTATCCTGGCGTTCTACAATAGTAAAACGACATCACCGCTGCTCTGATCTACGGTTTGGTTCTACGGTGACGCCCTAAACCGGGCCGTAGAGCGCGCCAGGATCGCGCCGTGACCGCGTTATCTGTTCGCGTGGCTG
>Ga0193747_1000340_pt1 | contig 16990 bp, 12 predicted proteins | sample L1m2metaG_FD_143048 | JGI IMG/M metagenome (GOLD analysis project Ga0193747, IMG submission 143048) | Soil microbial communities from a riparian zone of the East river system, Colorado, United States - L1m2 | ecosystem: Environmental > Terrestrial > Soil > Riparian zone | place: USA: East River...
GCTTCCACGGAGAACATCCTCTGGAAGGCTATCGGCGACTGACGTTCATGATGCTGGACGCCGACGTGGTGGCCGTGAGCCCGTCCAGCGTTTGGCGCGTACTTCAGCAGGCCGGACTGCTGGACGGTTGCCCAACGTTGAGATTTCCGGCGACCCAATTGACTCTCCTAGAGTCTAATTATGGCAGATTGAGGGGCCCACCTAAGAAGACGGGCCCTACAAGACGGATCAGGATTCCGGCAGGGTCGGGCAGCCGGGGAAATCGCGCAGGGAGGTGTTACCTATATATTGAAGGTCGGCGATGCCGATTTTGCTGGTGTAGAAGCCGTCGGTGGTGAGATTGCGCAGAAACGCAAAGAAGGCCACACCCTGGCTGAGCGAGGCATCCTGCTTGGCATTTTTGCGGAAGGCGATGAGGTCCATGATTTCTTTTTTCTGCTCCGGGGTGCACTCCATAAAGACATTGCCGTAACGATCCGTGCAAGCGGCGTCGAGCCAGAAGAGGCCGCCGCCGAGCTTTAATTGATATTCGGGGTTTTCGCTGGTGAGCAGATCGATGAATTCCGGCGCGCCGGCCTCGACTGCGCCGCCGGATTTTTCGTCTTTCGGAATGATGGCGTCGCACAGGAATGTCACCGCCGCGTACTGCGAGGCGGAAAAATATTTGGGAGCGTACTTCCCCGCCGGGGCTACAGCTTTCTCCTTGTGCACCATCTGGTGGATGTACTCGGCGGCTTCCGCGGGGATGACCCGTAGTACGGAGCCGCCGGCTGCGCCCAGAGCCAGCGTCCTTAATATGTCACGCCTACTTATACTTTCATTCGCCATGATGGGCCTCACGACAAAGGACGGAAGGATTTAACACAGAGTTCACGGAGGACACAGAGATCACGGAGAAGACGGAGAAAAGAGCCAGACGGGCGGGGCAAGCCCCGCCCCTACAGACCCGCGGCAATGCGCTTACGCGCGGCATACTAGAGGTTGCCTTTCTTGGCTTCGTCGAGAAGATATTCGGAGGTGCGCCAGGAGAGCGCCATGATCGTGAGCGTCGGATTCTTGTCTGGGTTGGTGACCAGCGGCGCGCCATCGGTGACGAACAGATTCTTCACATCGTGCGCCTGGCAGAAGCCATTGAGCACGGAGGTTTTCGGATCGGCGCCCATGCGCGCGGTGCCCACCTCGTGAATAATCTTGCCGCCTTCTTCAATCCCGAAGGGATACTGGCCGTGGATGGAAGTTTTGGTCCTATATTCGCCGCCCATGGTCTCGACGATGGCGCGAAACGTCTCCTGCATGTCCTTGGCCTGGAGCAGCTCGTAATCCGACCACTTGAAGTGGAAGCGCAAAGCGGGGATGCCCCACTGATCGACGACGTCGGGATCGATCTCGCAGTAGGTGTCCGCATTGGGAAGCATCTCGCCGCGGCCGGCGAAGCCGATGTGGGTGCCGTAGACCTGGCGGGCGCGCTGCTTCAAATGGGCGCCATAGCCTTCTTCATCGTGACACAAGCCATGGAACATGCCGACGCCGGGCATTTCGCGTCCGCCGCCAAATTCGATGTGATAGCCGCGGGGAAAATCATTCTTGCGGTCGAATTTCCACCAGGGCATGTACATGTGCATTCCGCCGACGCCATCGTGATTGTGGGGCGGCGTCTTCTCCAACTGCGGGAAGTAGCCAGAACCGGCGCTCCCGACGGAGTCGGTGAGATATCTGCCGACCGTCCCGGAAGAGTTGGCGATGCCGCCTGGAAAGGCGGAGGATTTGGAGTTCAGCAGCAGCCGAGCGGATTCGCAGGCGCTGGCGGCCACCACGACGGCGCGCGCGCTGATTCGTTTTTCCGTGCGCGTCGCTTTATCAACGTAGGAGACACCTTCCGCTTTGCCTTCTTTGCCGACGACAATTTCGCGGGCCATCGCGCCGGTAATCAGCGTCAGCTTTCCCGTTTTCATCGCCGGGGGCAGCAGAACCTGGCTGGAGCTGAAATTTGATGCCGTGATGCAGCCGCGGCCGCACTGGCCGCAATAGTGGCAAGGCAGGCGGCCGTTAAGCGAGCGCGTGATGATCGCGAGGCGCGAGGGAATGCAGATGATGTTGAGCTTGTCGCAGGCCTTCTTGACCATCAATTCGGTGCAACGCGGTTTGGGAGGAGGAAGGAAGACGCCGTCGGGCGCGCTTGAAACGTTTTCTTTCGTTCCGAAGACGCCGATGTAAGCTTCGGTCTTGTCGTAGTATGGCGCGAGGTCTTCGTAGGTGATGGGCCAATCGTCGCCGAGGCCATCGCGCGTTGCCGACTTGAAATCGATGGGAGCGAAGCGGAGCGCGATGCGGCCCCAGTGGTTGGTGCGGCCGCCCACGATGCGCGAACGAAACCACTGGAAATTCGCGCCCGGCGCCGAAGTATAAGGCTCGCCCTCAATCTGCCAGGCCCCGTTGGGCGCAAGGAACTCGCCAAAATTTTCGCGGGCGTGGCCGCCCACGCCCGCGCCGCGGTGCAGCGATTCGTACGGCCACATGAGCATCTTGAAATCTTTTTCGGGATTTAGGTTTGGCCCGGCTTCGAGCAGCACGCAATTGAGGCCGCCTTCGGTGAGAACTTTTGCCGCCATGCCGCCGCCGGCGCCGGAGCCGATAATGCAAACGTCGTACCGCTTTGGAGAACGGGTCACTTGAGCCATGCGATGCTATCTCCCTACAGATTGTTCTTCTTGATTTCGGAAACCGCGAAATCGCAAGCGCGCGCCGTCAACGCCATATACGTGAGCGAAGGGTTCACGCACGATGCGGAGGTCATGCACGCGCCATCGGGCAGGAAGAGATTCTTCGCGTCATGGGCCTGATTGTGCTCGTTCAAAACAGACGTTTTGGGATCGCGGCCCATCCGCGCGGTGCCCATTTCGTGAATTCCAAGACCGGGCGTGGAAATTTCCTGATAGACAAAAATTTCCTTGCCGCCGGCCGCCGCGAGCATTTCCGCGGCCTGCACTGCAATGTCTTTCGACATGGCGTGTTCGTTATCGCGCCACTCAAAGTGAATCTGCAAAGTGGGGATCCCCCAGGCGTCGAGCTTTTCTTTATCCACTTCCACGTAATTGCTGTGATAGGGCAAGCACTCGCCGAATCCGCCCATTCCCATGCGCCAGGGGCCCGGCATCTTGAGAGAGTTTTTGAAGTCCACGCCGATTCCGGCACGGGAGGCGGCTGCTGACAAGCCGTCGCGGCTTCCTCCGCCCTGGTAACCATAGCCGCGGATAAATTCTTTTTGCTTTGTTTTGACGTTGCGGAACCGAGGGATGTAGATGCCGTTGGGGCGGTTGCCAAAAGGTATTTTGTCTTCATGACCGGGCATTTCACCGCCGGCGCCCGCGCCCATGTGGTGATCCATCAGGTTGTGGCCGAGTTCGCCGCTGGAGTTGGCGAGGCCGTCGGGAAATTCCGGCGTTGCGGAATTCAGCAGAATGCGCGTGGATTCGAGCGTGGAAGCGCAAATGAAAAAGACGCGTGCCTTGAATTCCAGCGCGTTTTTGGTTTGCGCGTCAATCACGCGAACGCCGCTGACGCGGCGCGTTTGCGGATCGAAGACCATGCTGTGCACAACACTGTACGGGCGAATGGTGAACCGGCCGGTTTTTTGCGCGGCGGGAAGAGTGGAATTCAGGCTGCTGAAATACGATTGCGTGATGCAGCCGCGGTGGCAAACGCCGCAGTAGTGGCAGGCAGCGCGGCCTTTGTGCACGCGCGTGAGCACGGCCGAGCGGCCGATGGTCATGATGCGATCATCGAAATTTTTCGCGAGCGCGGCACGGAAATCCTGTTCGACGCAGGTCATTTCCATGGGCGGGAGAAATTTGCCGTCGGGTAATTGCGACAAGCCTTCGGCCTGGCCGCTGATGCCGGCGAACTCTTCCACGTAGTCGTACCACGGCGCAACGTCCGCGTAGCGGATCGGCCAATCCACGGCGATTCCGTCTTTCGAATTCGCTTCGAAATCGAGATCGCTCCAGCGATAACTCTGGCGCCCCCAAGTGATGGATTTTCCGCCGACCTGGCGGCCGCGAATCCACGAAAACTTTTTGCCGGGATCGTAGGTATAAGGATTTTCCTTATCGCTGACGAAAAATTTGTTGGAGTACTCATCGCAAGCGTAATAAACCTCGCGCTGGATAGGTTGCGTGCGCTGGCGTTCGGCGCGGTCATCCCAGCCGCGGTATTTCAGGTCATAGATGGGAACGTGCTCGACGTAATCCTGCTCCGGAACGATGGAGCGCCCCGCTTCAAGGACGAGAGTGTTCAGACCTTTTTCGGTGAGCTCTTTTGCCGCCCAGCCGCCGGTGATGCCCGAGCCGACGACGATTGCGTCGTAAGTATTGGTAGCCATGTGGATCTCCCCTATGCCTTTTTCTCTGCGGGCAAAGGCAAGCAGCCATGGTGCGCGCCCGGAATGATTTGCAGATTCAATTCTTGTGAGAAGCCGATCTCGGAAGTGTAGTATCCGTGAACGGTAATGCCTTTAAAGACGTTGAAAAATTCGCCGCGCAACTGTTTATCGCGCTCTTCCGGGATGGTGTTGCCATGGCGCATCCTGCGAGTGCGTTGTGCGGCGACGGATTCGTCCATGGAACGGAGCAATGTGACTTGCTGGGCGGGCGAAGCATCCACGAAATCCTTTCCGAAGAGGTCGTTAGTTTGCTTGTCCACTCCGGCGAGACCGTCGAGAAAATTCCTGCGTTCTTCGGCGTCGGCCCATTCTGTGAGGATGACGTCAATGAATTCATTGACGCGCGCACCTTTGGCGCCGGGAGTATCCGTTGCGGGAATGATCTGATCGATCATCGCGACAACCGTGTCGTTCTGGTGCGGGTTGAGCGTGCGCAGCGTGTATCCGGATGCGGGGTGCGCTCCTTTGAAAAAAACAAAAAGATTCGTGGGCAGTGCGGGCAAAACACCGCCAGCCATGAGCAACCTCAACGCTTCACGCCGCTGCATAATTCCTCCCTGACTTTACTGCACGATTCGAATGCCTCAGCACGAGGGGCGCGCGTGTTAAAAAACTCGCCGGCAACCCGGGTCATTCACCCAAAAGTTCTTTGCGCACGTTTTTCAAAACGTAAGCGGCGCGTTCGACCCCGACTTCTCCGGCGAGAATAGGGTCTTCATTTTCAATGCTGAGAATGCCTTCGAAGCCGACGTCCATATAAGCCTTGACGATCGACTTCCAAAGGCTGGCGCTGTGGCCATAGCCGACAGCGCGGAACGTCTCCGAGGCTAGGTCAAGTTCGCTGGTTTCAAACGCAAAGTTCAGCACTCCATACTTATTGACGTTCTCTGGAAAGAAAACGGTGTCTTTCATATGCGCGTGGAAAAGGGCGCCCTGTTTACCGAGAAAGTGGATGACTTCGACCGCATCGCAGCCCTGCCAGAAGAGATGGCTCAAATCGCAGTTCGCGCCAATTTCTTCGCCGACGGCCTCGCGCAGTTTCATCAATGTTCGGGGATTATAGACAACAAAGTTCGGATGCATTTCGAAAGCAAGACGTTTGACGCCGTGATCGCGCGCGTATTTGGCTGCTTCCTTCCAATAGGGGATGACTTTTTCTTTCCACTGCCAGTCCTGCATGTGGGCGTATTCGGGGGGCCAGCGATAGGTGATCCAATTCGGCTGGGTATCCTGCGGAGTACCGCCCGGACAGCCGGAAAAACCGACGATGACTTTTACGTCGAGGATTTCGGCGAGGAGGACCGTCTTGCGGAAGGTATCGATGTCTTTCTGGGCATGCTTGGGATCGGGATGAATGGGGTTGCCATGACAACTGAGAGTGGCGACGCGAATTCCGCGGTCTTCGAATTTTTTCTGCCAGGCTTTGGCTTTGCTGCGGTCGGCGATGAGTTCATCGAGAGGACAATGACGGTTGTTCGGATAGCCTCCTGTGCCGATCTCCATGGCTTCGAGACCAAGGGTGGTGATCTTGTCCAGCATGGTGTCGAGGGAGAGATGGTCATAGACCGGATCAAACACGCCAATAGGAATCTTGCGCAAGCTACCGGAAGCCTTGGCTGCGGGAAAGCCTAAAAGCGAGGCTTCGGAATTTGCCGCATGTGCGATTGTTTCACCCCCGGGGACTGCAGCCGCGAGCAGACCGCCCGTGGCAGCCAGAAACTCTCTCCGGCCGATGGCGGAGTCCTTGGGTTGTTTCTTCATGCGCGTCTCCTCGATGAACGCAGCATTAGAGTAAGCACCAGCGAGTCCGACGCATTATACGACGGCGCACGCTCCGGACAAGCAAGTAAATCGTTCTTCCAAGGGAATTCATCTGGAACCCAGAAAGCGCGGGCAGGCAAGGAGTGAGAGACCAGGGCTTGCGGTTAGCGAGGCTTTAACTCTGCCAGCGAGGGGATGGAAACAGCAACGGTCAGCGCGCGCTCCGGCTGTGGATTCTTGTGCTGCAATGCCTGGACGAGCATCTCGATGGCCTGCCCGGTATTGGGAGGAACATAGATGGTCGCGGCCAAGAGCCCGGTGCGCACCCAGGATTGGCCGGTCTTGGGCAAGCCGTCACAGCCGGTAAAGGGCAGTTTCAGCCAGCGTTCCCGCTCCGATTCGTTCGCCAATTCTTCAAAGGCCTTCCTGGCCCCGACGGCCATGGAATCATCCTGCGCGCCAACCAAATCCAGGGCTGCCCTTTGCGAGGTACTCAGTTTCAGCCAAGAACGGAGGGCTCGCTGAGCGCTCTCCTCGGTCCATTGCGCTCTGAGCACGGTGACGTGAATATTGGACGGTTTCGTCTCCCGCATCCCCAAGGCGCGTTCTTTGGCCGCGGAATTCTCCGCCGGCCCTTGAATATAGAGGATCGCGCCGCCATGGGGCAGCAGAGCGGCAAATTGACGGCCCTGAATCCGGCCAATTTCGAAATGGTTGGAGCTCACGCCGAAAACAGGAGCAGACGATGATTTGCGTAATTCCGGGATGTAGGCGGCGTCGCGATTCAGCACGGCCCAACCGATACCGGCGGATGCGGCCGCCCGGGCGACTTGGGGTAAAGCGGTGCCACCGACAGGCTCAAAAACAACAGCATCCGGCCTCTTATCCTCAACAGCCTGGATGGCTTTCAGGATCTGGGTGCTCTGCGTAATCGCGTCGTTATCCGCATAAACAATTTGGACTTCCGTGCCTAGTCTGCGGGCCATCTGCTCGGCGGATAGCGCCTGTTCGATCTGGTAGTCATTGTCGTTCGTCGTCAGGGAAACCAAAAAGCGCAACTTTTTCATGGCGGTTCGAAGCCCCTCTATGGACCCCCTGCTAACGATACATGGGGCGGGGTCGCAGCAAACAGAAAGTGCAACAAGCGTTTCTTCAGCGCAAATGGCCCCTCGGTGGATATCTTAACTCTTTGGGAAAAAGAGGAGATGCGCAAGATTCATTGCAAGGGAGGTTGGCCGCCACGGACGGCCCGCGGGCCAGTTGGGACAACGATTGCGGGGCTTGCTGCGAGTTTGGACTTAGCCGCAGGATTGGGGCAGAAACCTTCAGGCGGAACGACGCGGGTCCCTTCCATAACGGAATGGAATGGAATGGAATGGAACTGGTCGACGGGAAAATCCGTGAGTGTGTCCAGTTTTCCAGAGGGCCAGCGAATATCGACGCGATCGACTTTGGCGGGGTGCTCAACGCGAAATGTAAACGAAGTTCGTTCTGCGACAAATAACTGCCGCCGCTGTGGACCTCGTCACTTTGCGCCATTCCCCTTGCGATTACCTTGACTCTCATGCCGATCGCGAGTTGGTTGTTCTTTGTTCCTGGCGAGGCAGGTTGACTACAGGTCCGGCCAGCCGTCGAAGTCGTAGTCACCGATCGCTCCCCATTAAGTTCTTTGGCCGTTTCACCCGGGCTTGTGAATCAGAAATAATGATATTCTAAAGAAAAACAATGATATTCTTGCGCTGGGAAGAATGGAGGGTAGGGAAGCCCTCCTCTCTTGGAGAGAGTCGCCAGGGGCACCTTTTTTATCCGTACAAATGTAGGACCATGCTGGCCCTCAGGAGAAACCTCGCGCTGGCATGGGGCGTAGAATACTCGTCTGACAAAGGCCAAGTTGAGCTAGAATCGCGACTTACGGGACGTCGGGCGAACCTGGCAGGATGTATTCTCACGCTCGGGCACGCCATTTCCCATATCCCAATTTTGGAAGATGCTCGAAGGTTTCTGTAAATGACGCCACCGCCGAGAAAGAAGTCTGTCCCGCGCAACGAGGATAAGGTCACCTTAAAGACCATTGCGGAGCATCTCGGGCTGACCCCGGGAACGGTCTCAGCCGCCCTGAACAATTCTCCCGCGGCACGCTCCATTCCCGAGCATACGAAAAATCGCATCATCCAGGCGGCGCAAGCGCTCAATTACCGGCCTAACTTTTTTGCCCGCACCCTGCGCCTCAAACGAACCTATACCATCGGCGTCATCGCCGAGGAAATTGGCGACGCGTACGGCTCGATGGTGATCAGCGGCATCGAAGAATACTTGCGCAAAAACAATTATTTTTTCCTTACGGTGATCCACCGGCATGATCCGAAGCTCCTGCAAACCTACGCGCAAATGCTTTTGACACGCGGCGTGGAGGGCTTCATCACCACGGATACGTCCCTCACGGAAAAGCTTGCTCTGCCTACCGTCGCCGTGGCGGGGCATCAGCGTGTCGATGGCTTGACCAACATCATCCTGGACCACACGCGTGCCGCCAGGCTGGCCCTCGAACATCTTCGCGATCTTGGTCACGAGGATATCGCCTTCATTAAAGGACAGACCATGAGTTCGGATTCCACCGTGCGTTGGAACGCGATCTGCGAGGTGGCGCAGCAACTCGGCATCCGCATTCGTCCCGAGCTGACCATCCAACTAGAGGGCTTCGATTCGACGCCCGGCATTGGATTTTCCTTCACCAAGCAACTCCTGGCTAGGAAACATCCTTTCACGGCACTTTTTGCTTACAACGACATTGCGGCCATCGGCTCGATTTGGGCCTTCCACGAAGCAGGCCTGCGTGTGCCGGAAGATATTTCTATTGTCGGCTTCGATGATATTCCCGGAGCAGCTTACGCCAATCCCGGCTTGACCACGGTGAGGCAGCCACTCATAAAGATGGGGCAAATCGCCGCGCAAACTGTCGTTGATCTAATCGAAGGACGCGGCGAGTATGTTCCGGAAATCGCCATTGAGCCCGAGTTTGTGATTCGTCAGTCCACAGGACCCGCCCCCGTCCGTCAATTACGGACCATCGCAGGAGGCGCGCAACACTTGCAAGAAGGCTACCTAGCTAAATAGGTTCGCGGGCCGGCGAAGAAATATCTTCAAGAATCATCTTGTTTCTGGGCAAACTCGCATAGAGTTCGACAGGTTACGACGCACGATAAATTTGTTCTAACGGATGGCCGCAGAATTATGATGGATTGGGAGAGTTCGGGGCACCACGGCGCGTGGATGGCGATGATTTGGACCGTCAGCCGCACACAGGTCTTCAGCATCGCAGAATTTGGCTCTGCCCTCGGCCAGCGGTCAGGGAAGAACAAGTTGCAATGGTCCGGTGCGGACGCCTAGCCACTGTGGCAGACACAAGAGTTTTCAGTCATCCGCAGGTAGTCGAAGACCAAGCGCACGTTGCGCGTGAGTTGTCTCATTTTCTGCGCCCCACTTCCTGAGCCTTTGGATTTGATCACACTGATGGCGAAACGGCGAAGCCGGGTCATATTTTCCGGGCCGTGACCGGTGCGGATGCGACTGCGGTCTTCATCATAGTTCCAGTCGATGATGTAGTGACAACTGTTCTGTCGGGTGAAGGACTGGCGCGATGTCAAGGTTGCCCTCGGTCCGTTTCCAGCCCCTCCCCATAAGAACTGCTCGTGCGGTTTTCCCGCAAGCAGCTCACCCAGTAGGTTTCGTCGAAAGGGTTATGTGTCGGGTCGGGTAGCAGGGACTTTCACGTCAGTCTCTTCGCCCCGGGTAGTGGCTGGACCTTCCAGTCCCAGTACAATCCGAGTACGCCGTGGAGATATTCATTAGTCCATCGCCGCCATCCGATACTCGTCTTTTTCCGCCGCTTCCTTCGCGTGAGCAGGTTGCGAACCTTCATCTCCGTGTAGTCGCGCACTTCACTGAAGGCGCGGCTCGAGTTGCCGACTCGGAAGTATGCGACCCAGCCGGCCAGCGAGGCATTGATCTGCTCGATCATCTTCGGCAGGGGCGTTGCTCCACCATGTCGGATGATGTCACGTATCTTCGCCTTGATGGCTTTGCGGGCCTTCTTCTTCGGAGTCATCTGGAGATAGTGGCCGTTTCCCTTACGCTTCCGGGTGCGGCGCAGATCAAACCCCAAGAACCCAAAGGCTTCTCCCTTCAATAGATCCACTACCTTGGTTTTCTCCTTGTTCAGCTCTACCCCAAGCGGTACGAGCTGTTCTTGGAGCCGTTGCTGGGCCCGTTCAGCCCAACCTCGCTTAGAGTGGTGGCCATTGATGGTGATGACGATATCATCGGCGAACCGATGATAGTTCACCTCCTCGTAGGGTTCTTCTGCCGTCTTGCGTCGTATCGCGTCGAAGGTCCAGTCCAGCTCGTTCAAGTAGATATTCGCCGCCAGCGGACTGAACGGGCCCCCTTGTGGGACGCCGACCTTTCCTCCGACCTTGAGAATCTGCTTTACGAGGTGCAGCACTTCTGGATCCTGGACTCGCTTCGCGATCTTGTCTAGCAGCACCGATTGCCGGATCGTGTCAAAATAGCGTGATAGATCAACATCTATCACCGTAGACATGAGCCGCAACACACTGCGTCTGACTTCCGCTAATGCGCGGTGTGGTGAGCGCCGGGGGCGGAATCCGTAGGAGTTCGTGCAGAAGTCTGCCTCGAAGATAGGCTCGAGGATCAGCTTCACCGCTCCTTGCACTACGCGATCGCGAATGCAAGGAATTTGAAGTGTCCTGACTTTGCCGTTCCCCTTCGGGATATCCTTCCGGCGATTCGGTTTGGGTTCGTATCTGTTCGCTACCAGGTCATCCCGTATGGCCGCAAGAAAGGCGGTTCGTCCTTGGGCCTCGATGTCCTTGAAGCTCTGGCCATCGACGCCTGGGGCGCCTCCGTTCTGTTTGGCATTACAGTAGGCCTCTTCGAGGGTCTCCGCCTTTGTAACATGCACGAAGAGTCCCCAGAAGCGATGTGTCGGTTCCGCCTTCGCCTTTCGATAAATCCGTCGCCGCAGATCCTGCAGATTGACGGGCGTCTTTGTCATTTCACCCCTGCCTCACTTTGACGAACGGAGCACTTACCGGTCCGGGCCCTTTCCTCCAGACGTGTTTTACTGCACGCCTATCGACGGTAGTACGACCCGATCCGTCACCCGGATGCCTGCGCCTGCATTTCCCACTCACGGTTATAGCAAGCGCCTCTTCGGCGAGATTTCTTCGCCGGGCACCGCGGGCTTCTCCAGTTGGCACATCCGCCTTCACACCATGTCGCCGCTGATACCCCGCCGGTGAGAGCTGCCGCATCGGACTCGTTTCAGTCAGCTCTTGCTGCTTTCGCGCGTTATCGATAGTCTCAGCCACCGGATTTTCATGTAACGAGGCTACATCTGCGTTCACTGTACGTTGCAACCTGGTGCGTTGCGCATACTCCTTTCCGAGTATGTTGTCGGAGGGCTTCGCCGTCTTGCTTTCGCGCCACGGCGCCTCCCATGCTACGAGGCTTGAGTCTTCTAGCCTCGGTCGGACTCTCACCGACTGGTTGATGTACCCTTCTCTGGACACGCCGATATCCCATCGCTGGTGCCCTAAATGGACGATGCGAGCGACGGGAACTTGGGCAAGCGGTAGCGTGGTCACCCAGATCCAGTCACTTTGTTGTGGATCGTCCTGCTTGTCGAGTTGCCGGGCGAACCGTATAAGTCTCCAACGAACGAACCACGCGCACCGGGGCCTGCACTTGGGGCCAGGTGAGTAAGTCTGGAAAATCCCACCAGTGGCATTGGCGCGATCGATAGCTACCCGGCTGAGGTGCCACATGGTCGAATAATCCAGCCACGTCCTGATAGAGGTTGCGTCGTTCATCCTTGAGCACCACCAGAGCGTGTTTGCCGTGAGCGAGCAAAAAGTTGAAAAACGGCGCCTCCGCGTAAAGCGCGTCGGCAAGCACCAAATCGAAGGCCCGCGGGTAGGCGGGGATCACGCGCGCCAATAAGCGCAGGGCTGTTTCCACTTCCCCCTCTGCGGACCGCTGCGGCTCATGATCGAGGAGCAACCGCACAGCCTCCCGTCCTGGCAGCGCACCAGTCAGCAACATTAAGGTAACCTGCCGATGATAAAACTGGATGCGATCGCCTCCCGCAGTGTGGATGGTTCGCTGCAAACAGCTAGAACAATGACGCAGGTAACTGGCGTGGCTTTCATGACCGTCAAGAACGACGACGCCCAGGCCGTAAATATCCGGCAAGGCTTTGTTCCGTTTCAGGCGCTCGTAAACGTCGTGAATCCCTTGCCGCAACCCGTGGGCATCGAGCACCGCATGGACTCGTCCCAGGGAGCTGCGCAATGCGGGAACGGAAGTTGCGCTCGGCGGCGGAGAGCTTGGTGCGGCGGTTCAGAGAGTCGTTCATGACTTATACATAGTCTATATACAAGACACAAAGAAAAGTCAAGGGCAAAAACACAATACGAATTTGCTCTCCGAGCGACCTCGGCTATAGCATGAATGGAATCATGCGGTTGGATGGCTTAACAATCTTCGTTACGGAATCGCTGTCTGTTACACTAAGACCGAAAACGATTCAATTGAAATGGGTCCGCGAGATTGTTTCCGGTTTGTCGATTATTACCGGCCATACGAGTGATCTGACGCACGCTTACCGCGATTAGTAATGATAAGTCGGCTTCTCTCCAGCGATTGATCGGTCACTACCAGGGCGTTTGTCGGGAGCAATCTGCCAACCCGGAGGCGTTAATTCCGGTTTGCCCGTGATCCCGGCACAATCGCCAAAGAGCCAGGCGGATCACACCTGCGGTTACTCGACATATCGGGGTCTGCTATAATAGCAGTGGGACCAGTTCGCTTGAAGTTGCTGCCTGCGAGATATTTTGCCAGCAGCCAACCGCCGCCCAACGGCCGTTGATCCCCCAGCCGGAGGGTAGTTGCCGGATTCTAATCTGCTATCGAATTGTGGTTCGGTCGGTGCAGCTAGAACGTACTGAGCGCTTTGATACCACGCGGTTTTCCAGGCCTTGAATGTGGCCTACCTAGGTCAGTCTATTCCTATCCATAGAGTCATAGAGACCTATCGGGTTTACTTCTCCTCCCAATTCAGGTGTTTCCTGTAAAGAATTTTCAGGTGTTTCTTGGATTTACGACGGCGCATATCTGTCCTAGAAGGCAGTCCAGGATCAACAGGGCCATCCAAAGCCAGTTCACTATCGTTGAGGTGGCTCCCCATCAAGTGTCCAAAATCTGGAGGAAACGATGATTAAACGCAAGGAGGTGGTCAGTATGAAGCCTCGATTGCATTTTGGTCTAGCTCTTGGCCTCACGTGCCTGGTGGGTGCGTTGGCTCTGCTGATGGGCTACGGCTCCGTCGGAGCCATTAACGGGTTCAGCGACAACCAGGAGTTGCCACTGCCGCCACTCGCCCCGATCGCCAATTCTGGGGTCTCGTTCATCGTGCGCGGACTCGAGCCTAGCGTGCGCGTCGATGCACAAGGCACTGTGTATGTCTCGAGCATCCGCGGTGTGCCCACGGGTGTCGACCTGCATCGCTACTATGCCGCGGTGGACGGCCCGCCCGTTGGGGGCGGCATCTACCCGTTCAAATACGAAGGCCAGCCGGACAACTGCGGCATCTTCAATGCGTCGCAAGGCGGCTGCGCCAATAACAGTCTTGACCCCTTGGGCCTCGGTTTGGGCGGCGGCGACGTGGATATTGCCGTGAACTATCCGACCACCGGCACGCCGAATCTTGCCCTAGTGAGCCTGACGCTCGCGCCGGGCGTCACGGGGACCCATTCGACCACACGCGGAGACAGCTTCAGTACGCCGAATCCGGTCGTCGCGCTCATCCCGGGCGACGACCGCCAGTGGATCGACGGCACCGACGCTCAAACGGTGTACTTGAACTACCACGATGTGGGTACCTTTAACATCGAGGTGCAGCGCTCGAACGACGGCGGTGAGTTCTACCTTAACGGCTTTGGGGAGGCGATTGACCCGCAGACCTTCCCCGCAGCGGGCGGCATACCGGCGAGCAATAGCGCTAACGTCGCCGGGCAGATCAAGGTGGACCGCAGCGGCTGCCCGAGCCGCGGAAACCTCTACCAGATCTTCGTGGCTCCGGACAGCGTAACGGAAAACGCTACGGGTGGAGCCCTCCGTAGCATTTACGTCGGCGTCTCGACGGACGTGAAGATGGGGTTGCCTGTGTTCACCTTCACCGACACCAAGGTCTTCACCGGCCCGGCGGGTCCGCAGAATCAGGGCGCGGTCAATCTTTTCCCCGCGCTTGCCGTGGATGACTTTGGGTTCATCTACGCGGTCTGGTCGGACAACTCCAACGTCCTCTATTCTTTCTCGGCGGATCAGGGCACGACCTGGTCGAACCCAATGAATGTGAGCTTCCAGGTAAACGGGGGCCATGCCAACCTCTTCCCCTGGATGGCGGCCGACGCCAATGGTCACGTTGGGATCGTTTGGTTCGGCGATGATCGGGCCGGTAATTCTAACGATCGTGCCACTCTGGAGCCAGGACACCCAACCTCGCAGGGGGCGGCCTGCAATAGCGGCACAACCTGCATGCAGAATTGGGCGAAGTGGAACGTATACTACGCCGAGAGCGTCAACGGTCACGATGCCACGCCATTTTTTGTGCGGAGCGTGATCAGCGATCACGTCATCCACCGCGGTACGATCTCTACGGGCGGTCTTGGTGGTGGGGCGGACCGCAGCCTGGCCGACTTGTTCCAAATCGCGTTCGACCCAAGCCACTTCGCCAATGTAGCATTCTCGGACGATCACCTGATCAACACGGAGGTCTCGGGATCAAACAACGGCTTCGACAACCCGACCAGCCGCCGGAAGATCCGCGCAAACTTCACCCACCAACTCGCAGCAACAGCCGGCTTCGTCGTCGGGGGCAATTGCGCGGGCCAACCGCCACCGCCAGGAGGAGAGAAGATCACCGGTGGCGGCCAGATTGCTTCTCAAACGCCTGGTCAGACCGCCAACTTCGGGTTTGTCGCGAACAACGATAAGCCCAATGCGTCGCTTTCTTATCACGATGATGGCGCTACCGGGGGCAGCATTGATGTCCACAGCGCGAACACCAGCGTGCCCTCGATGACGTTCTCAGGCAACTGCGCTACCTTTAAGGGCGATGCCAAGGTGAACCAGAAACTGGGCTACACGTACACGGTAAACGCCTGTGATAATGCTGAACCTGGTGCGGGCAAGGACACGTTTTTCATCAGCGTAACCGGACCAAATTCCTCCTACAGTAATGGCGGGTTCATAACGAGCGGCAACATCCAGATCCACAAACAGTAGCGTGGAAAAACTTCGCGCTCGAGAATGGAGGGCGGGTTCACCCGCCCTCGTCTCGGCAAAGCGGAAGCTACCACCGTCGAAATAAGGGGCGGTCGAGCTTTGAAGTGTCTCTCGTTTCATGAGGAGGGTAAACCGCCACACCGCGCAGCGATTACAGAATAGGAATCCGTCTCCGTCCGCCCTCGTAAGCCGGATACTCTGTGAGAAAACAAACGGGCTACATGTTCGCGCACGGCACATTCCGGGCGGATCGTCGATTCGGAAGTAATCCAGTTGGGCATGGTGCGGATAAGTCCCGGGAAGTCGGCTAGTGTTTACCTATCCAGGGTCCACGACGAACGCTCTTAGTCTGTATACGCCCTGTGGCTCTCCGGACAAGCAAATGACGATCCCGTCCGCCATGGATTCGAGCAAGGCGGCCCCAAGAAACAGGTTGAGTTCAGAATCTATCCGGTGAGCAAAGGTCGATCTGGGCTGCAGACCTCGAGAGGCGAGCAGAAGTGTGCTTCAGTACCAGACTTCAGCCGCAGCAGATGTTCTCTTCAGCTCGGAGGAGTGCAGTGGACTTCACCCCGGCGCTTCACCCATCGCTTTGATTCGCTTCACTTTGGCGGTGACGCGAACTTGTAAAAAGCAACAGAGATACTCCTTGAAGAGAAAGCAGGAAGGACGCGGCCAAATTCGGATGAGGCGGGAGCGACCCCACCCTTTGACGCACCGTGCGTCACGGCTTCTGTGGGGTCGCTCCTGCCTCAGTCACGCGCAGCGCGTGACTCATTCGGCCGCGTCCCAGAGCCGGAGTTTCGGAGTTGTAAGACAACGTTCATTACACCCCGTAAGGGAGAGTCCTCCACTGTGGTTCCATTACACTGTCGTGACGGCGCCATTCGTTTCCTGAAACCAACAAGCTTAACGGTTATCCGCCCAGATAAGCGGCAGATCGCGCTGCAGCCGCCGCGCTTCATATAACTCCTCCTGTCGGACCTCATGAAACTACTGGAGGGAGCCTCCGAGTAGTCCCCGAAAGAAAAGTGGCAAATCACAAAGATTTTCGTTGAGGTTTTCGTTTCTGGAGGCCTCTTAGTATATAGGGGGCAGTTTACGTTGATATCTTCTGTAGGCCTGGTGAAGTCGTTTCCACAAACGAGGATCAAAAACGATGGAAGCCCGAGCGCGCTTCGGTGCCCGTCGCAATTTGTTTTTGACATTTTTTGTTTCTGAGGCCTCTGTAGTGGTAGAGGGGCGAAGATCCTAGCCCAACTTTCGCTGTTGAGCACATTTGAGCCGGGTAAGTGCTTTGGAATCAGTCGAGGTTAGGGAAAGGTCTCCACCACAAAAAGCCTCCTACTGGCCGGTTGGTACCTCGATTTCGTAGCCCTGTTTTTGCGCGACCAGGCGCGGTCGCGGCTGGCTCGGCAACTGCAA
>Ga0193747_1000341_pt1 | contig 16984 bp, 17 predicted proteins | sample L1m2metaG_FD_143048 | JGI IMG/M metagenome (GOLD analysis project Ga0193747, IMG submission 143048) | Soil microbial communities from a riparian zone of the East river system, Colorado, United States - L1m2 | ecosystem: Environmental > Terrestrial > Soil > Riparian zone | place: USA: East River...
CAGTAAGGAGAATTATTATAGAACATTTAATCTGAGCCCTGCTGAGTAATGATGGAACCCAGGTTCTGAATAACGAGCGAAAACCAAGTTAGATCGGTTAGGGATTTTTCATCAATACTTAGGTGGAAAGGCACCTCTCAAGATCACATTATATATACTCATGGAATGAATGTAACTATTATTGGCAATACTTAGAGTCTACAGGCGAAATTCGATGTTTATGGACTTGGCAGACCTGGTAGAAGAAATTAGTACATTGGGATTAGTCGATGCGCTGCAAAAATATCACAACAAGCCACTTGAAATGGAAGCCAAAAGCATAGTGGCAGGACCTAGCTTTCTTCAGTACCTAAACAAATTATTTCAAATCCAAATATCAGCTGGAGATATCATACAATTTGAATCTGGAAACACAAGCAAATACTATATGCTTTCAGCGAATGGAACCTGGGATGAGATTATCAAGCTACAATAATGTCCCTATAGACGAGAAAGCGGCAAGGCGAATGCCTCTTGGATATTGTTATTCTGCAGGCAATCGTGTTTAATTGCAAATTTCATTAAAAAGTAACTCACATACTGTTGTTCAGCTGCAATCTTCGAAGTGAAGATTTGCTAAACATTCGTAATAGACTCGAATATGTTGCTGTAAATCTGGGGTCACAAATTGGTGTACAGTGCATATGCATATGCAGGATTATTTGTAACGGCTTTCGATAATGATATACAGCCAATATAGATAAAAGCAATGTGTTTTCCTAATCAAAGCTATACTTATAATTCGCAATTTTGATTGTTATCATAACGAGGTGAAATATTATAACTACAGAGCAGAGGCAGACTATACTTAATTTGTATAATTCCGGAATAATGCCAGATATAATTGCTCTTGAGTTGGATATAACCCAAGAAGAGGTCATGCGAATTATTCAAAAAGAGAACAGCGACGAGGAAAGAAGAAAAATAACCGCCAAAAACGTCTCTGACGTTCCACTGTTAAGCAAGTTTTATCTTGATGAAGTAGTTAACATCAATAAAGCTATTAAACTAGCACAATCCAGAATGTGGGGGGCTCTGAAAGTGGGATCCGACTTTAACATCTCAATGGAAGAGACCCAAAACATTTTGGAAATCTATGCGAAGTCCAAGGTTACTCTAGTGATTTTGCACGTAGATTTGGTGGAATCAACTAGACTGCTAATGACGCTTCCTGTCGATAGACTTGCGACGATAATCCAGGCTTTTAGTCAGGAAATGTCCTTAATGATAGCAGCATACGGCGGATACGTACTAAAATACGTTGGGGATGCAATCCTAGCTTTTTTTGTGGTTGACTCTAGTGACTTCTATCTGCCGTCCATTAACGCGGTAAATTGCGCTTGCTCTATGATCAAAGTGGTTCGGGAGGGTCTAAATCCAATATTAAATCAATATGATTATCCTGAGCTCAATGTAAGAATCGGAATAGATGTTGGTGAGAATGCGGTAGTGCAATACGGATGGGAAACTCGCACGATAGATGGAAAAATTGTATCGAAAAGGCCCCAGCTCGATATATTAGGTTATACGATGAGCATCGCAACCAAGATGACTACACTCGCAAAGCCCGATCAAATCATAATCGGCCAATTAGTGTATGAGGTATTGGAAGACAAACAAAAATCTACTTTTAGACAATTACCACTAAGCCCACTTATTTGGAATTATTCTAGTAGTAATACTGGAGATATTTATCATCTATATGTCAGCCTAAGTGAGAATGAAAGGACAATTCAAGATAGTCTCAATCTGACCGAGTAAATTTTGTTATGTCACGCACTTTGCAAATACTTTTTTTATGCTTTGGCGTAAAAGCCCGATTTCCTTTCGTATATCTGACCGTTTTGCATAGCCTTTTTGATAAAAGTTCTTGCCTCCTCCTCGGTGAATTTCCCTGTCTTTGCAAGCTCATTAATGAAATTCTTCTCTTCTACATCATTTTTATCTTGTCCAGAAAGTGCATTAAAAACTTCCATAAACACCTTCAATTTCGAGATCTCGCTATGAGGCTTGCCATGCAGTACACCTAGATCTACCCTTCCCGTGTTAACATCAACCCCCGCAGTTTCTAACATCCTTTGCACAAGGTAGATTGCACGTTCCGCATCATCTGCATCCACTTTGTCTTTTAGCAACAATCTCGCTCTTGCCGTAGATAGTCTAATCAGACCTTCAAGCTGTCTGGGTGTAACGGTGATCATACCTTCGGAGTCCACATTTCTCATTTTCATATAATAATTTTTAATAATATCGATTGCTTCAATCGTTAGCCGTGGTTCGATCTGTTTCGAAAATGCAAGATATTTACTGAACAGATCTATATCGATCGCAGGATGCGCTGCACGTCCTGAATCACGATGAAGCTCCAATATGTGACTCGCCACACGGCTATCCTTCTCTTTCTCTGGCGTATCTCTAACCACATAAATGATGTCAAATCGAGTCAAAAGCGGAATGGGCAAATTAACATTCTCTGTTATATTCTTGAATGGATCATACTTCCCATAGAGCGGGTTCGCTGCTGACAAGATGGATGTTCGTGCATTTAATGTGGCAACAATACCTCCTTTTGCTACAGAGCAGGTCTGTTGTTCCATTACTTCATGCAACGCTGAGCGGTCTTCAGGCTTTATCTTATCAAACTCATCAATGCAAACCAGACCCTGATCTCCTAACACCACTGCCCCAGCTTCGAGCATCATTATCCCAGATTTGTCTCGAATTACAGCAGCGGTCAGACCTGCTGCTGTCGTACCTCGTCCCGAGGTATAAAGACCCCTCGGTGCAATTTTGGCGGCGAACTTTAGCATTTCCGATTTTGCAGTGCCGGGATCGCCGACCAAAAAGATATTGAGATCTCCCCTGCGGGTTGATCCGTCTTCAAGTTTTTTTGTTACTGATCCTACTATTAATAACAAAATTGCTTCTTTAATTACTTCATGACCGTAGACGTGGGGAGCAAAAGAAGCTATAAGTTTGTCATACGCATCCGGTTTGCTTGCTATAGCCAAGATCTGTTTTTCATCTTCTGTGCTAATTGCGATTCTTTCGACAGTTCGCATCTCCTTGCTACCGGCCCGTCCGCCAAGGTATTCAATGTTATTTCCTTCCATTCGTAACCGGAATAGGCTAGTCTTTACTTGTGGGGAGATCTGGTCTTGCTCTATTCTGATAATACCTGTTAACATAATTCTGTCCCCCGGTCGACATTGATCTACTAGGTCGCCCATCACCGTGACTTCCACATAGTGTGGGAGCTGACCAGCTGGTAGATCCTCAGGTAATTCCTGAAGTCTTACCATTTGAAAGTCACTAAAAATGCTATTTTCCGGATCCATTTCAAGCTCTTTCTCTGAACAGTTTATGCACTTCAAGGGTTTCCTCAGTAGCAGTCCTTTCAATTGCGCTTCGGTAATGGTGTTACAGTTGAGGCAGCGATAGCCGATCTTCTTGGCAAGTGGTTTCACCTCGGATGACCTCACAACCATACCCGAAACTCCAATTAATTTGTCTATTACCTCGGCATTTATATCTCGCAAGCCCTTTTGTACGGTATAATTTCCTACTCTAACTTTGATTTTATCTTGTATTTCCAACGAGTAATCTGGGTGGATTTCAGTTAGAATTGATAACACCGCCGCATTAAATGCCTCTAACATTTCGTCAGGATTATGTGTGATATGCTTCGCAAGATCTGGCCTAAATGTATCGAAATCAATATAATCAACTACAAGTGAAACAGAGTTCGAAGCCATCATGTGGTTAATACTATCAAAATACTTGTAGGTCCCATCTTTATCTTTAAATGATCGCAAAAACTTTTCTAAATTGTTGGATAATGCCGCTAAGGTTTGTTGTTCAGACAAATTTCTTTAACACTCTCTGTTTGAATGTTGAAGAAGAATTGTGAACAAGAATATAGAGCTCATTTTCTTCAGCCGAGAGTTTTTCTTTTAGTTCTGGTGAAAGAGGAGACGCGGCTGCGAGCTTGACAATTTTTTCGAGACGAGAAGCTATGAACGAGTTCATTGAAACTATCAGATTTTCCCTTTCTCTTTCCTTCAAACCCTCTAGATAATCATTAACTCTTATATAAAAATCGGTATCTATTCCGGACAGATCATGAGGCTTTGCTATTCTTTCGCGATTTAAAGCCCTGGAAATATATGCAGAGACGTGATTATCTGGAATTTCAACACTGCCTTGGTCCAACAAAATTTTTGCTACCCATCGAGGAAGGGATGATAGATCACCTTCCTTTGCGTCGATCGTGAGTCCGCCTACAGACACATTTACATCTCGTTTGTATGATACCCTAACTTCTTCCATCAAATATTCTATGCGATAGGCGCCTTGAATAATTTTGACCTCATTTTCTGAAGTATTACTAGCCAATTTAACTGTGTTGAGTATATAATTATTGTTCGTTATATCTTTTGTCAAGACAGCTTTTGTTAAGCTGCGAGCTAAACTCGAAGGTGGAGTTAGTTAGTTAACTTATTATGATATAAAAATAGTCAGGTATTCCAGCATACATGCCAACAATAAACAAAAATCTCTCAAATTTGATGTGGGTTGAGAAATATCGCCCGTTAACATTAAATGAAGTTATAAACCAAAAAGAAATTGTCAACGCCCTGCGTCAACTTATCAATATTCCAGATGAGCTGCCGCATTTGTTATTTGCAGGCCCTCCAGGAGTGGGAAAGACTACAACCGCGTTGTGTATCGCGAGACAGCTACTAGGAGAAGAATGGCGGAGGGATACTCTTGAGTTAAATGCGTCTGACGAAAGAGGGATCAAGATGGTTCGGGAGAGGGTTAAGGAATTCGCCGCGGTTATGAAGCTAATTACCGGCAACAGCGATGAGAAGCCGTTTAGAATAATTATACTTGATGAAGCAGATGAGATGACTTCTGAAGCGCAGACTGCCCTAAGAAGGATCATTGAGGACAGCTCGAGAACGACTCGCTTCATTATTATTTGTAATTATCTCTCCCAGATAATTGAGCCTCTGCAGAGTAGGTGTGTAGTTTTTCGGTTTACAAGATTAGCGAAGGACGACCTCATACGACACCTAAAAACGATCTGTGAAAAAGAAGGAGCTAAATTTGAAGAGAAAGCACTCTCACAGATCTATGATGCCACTTCGGGAGACTTACGGCACTCTATTAACATCCTCCAGGCGTCTGCGGGAATGGGGTCTGTATCACACGCCAATGTAATTGCTTCAAGAGGGCTCTCAGGCAAATCCAAAGTCGGAGAAATTATTAAACTAGCTCTTGCTGGTAGGTTCACTGATGCCAGGGTCAAACTATTTGAATTGACAAACGTGTATGGAATGTCTGAAAATGATTTTCTCAGATATGCTAATCAGGAAGCATATGATATGAAATTGGATCATCCTGATGAATTCGCAGCTTTAATGGCAGAATATGACTACAGACTCGCAGCGGGTGCCCATCCTGAAATCCAGTTAGCTGCGCTGTTGGCGCAATTGGGCAAGTTAGGATCAAAGGCTAGTAACTAAGAGATAGAGCGGTATTTTGAGGCAATAATTAATAGTCTTCTTCAAACTCTTCTTCGCCTTCTTCTTCCTCCACCTCTTCAAAGTCTTCTTCTAATTCCTCTCTTTCTTCGGCACTCTTGTAGGGAAGATCGGCTTCGCCAGGAGCGCCACACACAGGACACTTGAATTCAATAGTCTGACCTTCAAGATCCAGAGGAAATTCTTTAGAAAATATTTCGTCACACTTCGAACATACCAGTGTAGTTTGAATATTGTCTTGACTAAATTTGTGTGACTGTACTCTAAAGATTGTACTCGCCATTCTTTTTACCTATAATTACTTTATTATAAGCCTTGTTGTCGCTAAGATGCAAATAACTGTATTACTGTGTACTCCGCTATATTCTCGATTTTTGAGGTTCACACAGCCTGTAATTCTTGTTTTGAAGTGTAAATGAGTGAAAGGACATGTTCACGAATTTCCTTCTGTTCCATTATACCACGGTGAGCCTCTGTCAGTATTAAGCTTCCATTCCTAACACCACGCATTTTCATGCACAGATGTTCACCTTCTGCTATGACCAGAACGCCTTTCACTCCTCTTTTCATAACCTCATCCGCAATTTCTTTTGTCAGTCTCTCCTGAATTTGCATTCTACGTGCATATTTTTCAACAAGGCGGATCAATTTCGATATTCCAAATACTTTACCGGCAGGAACATATGCTATGTGTATCTTTCCGAAAAATGGAAGCATATGATGCTCGCACATACTGTAAAATTGGATATCTTTGGCGATAATTGTTTCTGCAGCCTCGGTGAAGCTTACATCGAGTTCTGAGTTTATTTTATATCCACCAAATATCTCCTCATACATCTCCGCCATACGTGCCGGAGTTCCAATGAGGCCTTCTCGATCTGGGTTTTCGCCTATCTCTATCAGCAGTTGTCTTAGCAATTTTTCTATTTTTTCCTTATGTATCGTATCTACTTTTTCTATGTTTATCTTTTCATCTGGCTGCATCATTTTTATTATCTAGCCCCTATTTGTTTATGTAACTGAGGTATAATCCTTACCTCTCGGTAATGGGGACAAACTATATCATAAAATTGTAACAGACGTTCTGTTGTTGGTTCGTCTATCCTGTCGCTCGGCTGTATTACAAACCCACTTATGTCTTCAGTACTTACATGTTGAAAGATATTTTTTACAAGGTCTGCGAACTCTTTAATATCAGTCGAATTAGTCACTACAATTTTGATGTATGTGATTTTGTGGTTTTTAACTGCCGACCTTAGACACCTAATTTCATTCTGCAATAGGTTGTCGTAAAGATTCATATCAACTACCTTGGAATCGCTCATCTTGACCTCTACTTTACAAATATCTATATACGGAAGGAGTTTTGCAAACCTATCGGAGTCATAACATGCTGATTCTAAGTAAGTCCTTAGTCCTCTCTCTCTAACGAATTTGGCTAGATCGATGACCGCCTCGTATTGGACTAACGGCTCACCTCCAGTAAAATTAACTTTGTAGGTAAAGGGCTTTAGGTGATCTGTGATTAGCTTCTTTACAAATTCAAGTGAATAGCTATTGCCACTATACATCGGTAAAGCATAGCTAGTATCACACCATCGACATTTGAGATGACATCCAGCCATTCTCACAAAGAGCGTTTTTGTACCAAACAAGATGCCCTCGCCTTCAATGCTAGTGAATATTTCGCTAAGTTGAATTGTATTTGGGTTCGTTAGCATAACGTGTTTTATCCTCTACACCTGCGTTGCTAATTGCAATCTTCCTATTTATACACGATTCGCATCTGCCACACTGGATAGGATTTTTACCTTTTTCAGTTGACCCGTCGGAATAGCAGCTCCATGTATCGAAAATCCGATCGCCTAGAAGTTTATAGCCTTTCCTCAACAAATCTGACTTGTCTATACCGTTAACTGCTGGAGACCAGACAGTTATCTTTTGTCTCGTTCCCGATCTTATGCCGTCCGATTCGCCCAGATTCAGCGTATTGGTTATTGACTTTATGAAACCTGCACGACAATCTGGATATCGTTCATCGCCGGTATGTGCACCATATGCCACGAGTTCTGCACCAATGCTCATGGCCCATGCACTTGCAATCGTGATGAATACTGCATTTCTCAGTGGGACAACGATACTATAATCAAAATGTTGGGGTAAATCTTGTTCTGTGTCTGTTAAGACGTTTGTTTTTCCATAAATCTCCTTCATGAACGCGATATCAACAATTCTATGATCTTCAATCTTCAAAATCCTTGCGAACCGTTTTGCTGCCTGAATTTCGTATCTTGCTCGCTGTCCGTATGCAAAAGTGAGCATATAAACGCTGTAACCTTCCTCTCTCAAATAAGCCGCGGTACAAACAGAATCAAGTCCACCACTCACGATACACACTGCTTTTCGTATTCTTGTTCGCGTATGAGCAGCCAGAGCATCAAGTTTTGGGGGCAATGCACATAATTAATAATTAATACTGTATTATGTGCTACTACTAGAAGGTATACTACTCTGAAAAACGACTACCTTCAATAGTAACAATATGACTTTTTTCTGCGGGTTCAATTTGATATTTGCATCCTACTATTTGGCTTACAACGTGCAGATTCGTCTTGAGATGTTCAGTCACTATTCCTATCCTATATCGCGATTTTCCCTTTGTGAGACTTAGCGGGATTACGAGCATATCTGCAAGAAATCGATCAACTGGAACGTTGGCCTCATAGCTTTCAATAAAATTCTGCACAGCTTCTTCCCCTACTTTTTCGGCCGATTTGTCTCTTGCGCCGACCGAATCACCACCGATATATGGGCCAAAATCTGATTCAGAGTACACCAAAATCGAAGTACCAGGGGATAGTGAAGATTCAAATGAGGAAGAATAAAAATTGCAGGGAACTCCACGCTTCTCTAATCTTAGCAGAGCAGAAGAAATCTGTCTTTCTGCAACGCTTTTCGGAAGTTGGCAACATACACTTGCAATTTTAGGTTCTACGTTTCGTCTATTCAAGAGGTCAAATGAGCTTATGTTTTTACAGGGACTAATCTCTGCCTGTATTATTCCTCCGCCCTTTGGGTAGTATCCTCTTTTGAGGATATTTAGGCTGAAATTTATTCCCATATTTTTATACGCGTTGTGCATGATAAAGCGCAGATAATCAGCAGTAGGGCTCATCTTCACATCGGTACCACCAGTTACCTGAACACTTAGGCTTTTTCCTGATAACGCCACAGCGGGAATAATTGTTTGTAATATCATCGGAATGCTACCTGCGGTTCCCGTATCAATTCTTAACTCGCCTCCTTCATAAGTGTCAGGTTTTGGAATAAATCTTATCCAATCGGCACCGACTTTGAGATTCTCTACCCTCGCGTGGAATATCTCGGCCACAGCCCTAGTTGCGTGCATATGCTGTGGTCTGAGTCCAGGATTATGACGATTCGATCGGATATTGATTACCTCTATAGACCTCCCAGTTATAGCAGATAAGGAGACGGCGCTACGCAGAATTTGTCCTCCGCCCTCACCATAGGCACCGTCGATTGTTAGCACAAAGATCTGTCATTCTTGTGGAGATAGAAAGATAAAAATTCTGCTCAACAATTCGTACATAAAATAATCAGACTAACGACGATATTATTATTACTATTATCGTTGTTTTCGTGAATATAACACGTCAGATCAAATGATCTTTTCCTAAGATATTAAAATTACTTTAAATTATCGAGTCTAGTGTGAGTATATAATATTGAGTATACAATGTCACGTGGTATATTTGTCGGCAGATTTCAACCATTTCATTTAGGACACATAGCAACTATCAAGTTTGCTCTAGAGAAGGTTGAAGAGATTGTAATTGTAATAGGTAGCGCACAGATAAGCCACGAAATGAGGAATCCATTTACTGCCGGCGAACGGATTCAAATGATAAAAGATTCACTCGATGCAGAACAGGGAATTGATATCAAAAGAATACTGATTATTCCTGTCCCTGATGTGAGCATCCATCCGCTTTGGACGTACCAGCTCGACATTATGGTTCCTAAATATCAGTTGGTGTTTTCAAATGATTTCTTTACACGTCTGTTGTATAAAGAAAGGGGAATTGAAGTCATCCAACCTGGTCTTTATAGACGGAACGAACTATCTGGTACAGAAATTAGGTCTAGGATGGCCCTCGGGAGAGATTGGAAAGAGCTAGTCACTACCCAAACTGCGAAATTTGTCGATGATATACACGGAATTGAAAGAATCAAAGCGATTTTTATGAAGCATTCCGAATCAAGTCACTAGATTCTCAAACTTGAGTACTGAAATATTCGACGCAAGCTAAGGGACCTGTTAAATTGCTGTTTGCTGGAGGTTTTAATTTGAAGAAAATGTATTTTTAGCTGTCTGTCCATAAGTATAGTACAATTGGTGTTTGGAACTAGCTGTACCGAAACGAGAATGGATGAGGAGAAGATTATGTTCAAAATGGAGAAGGAAAGATGGCTAATTGACTTGCAAAAGCTGTCAAACGATGAACTAATGCGTATGTATAACACTCTGAGCACAGGACGTTATGAATTTGCAAAAGATGCGTGGTATATTCCACTCGAAGGTGACAAAAGGTGTCCTATTATGATTGCCAAGGGCTATAAAGCACCCGATAGCCCTGAGAAAATGGTAGAATTTCAGGAAACTGCAAAAATACTAGAACAAGAGTACAGGAGATTCATTGACGCATGGGATTTCGGACAAATAACAAAATACGATCTTGAGAAGGCCGTTCTGGATATTCTAGAGGCAAGAAGCATAGCGATTATCGAACGTTCACGTTGATACCGAACACAGAGCTTAGATCCGTCTCTCGTTTGAATCTATGCAGCTGTAACGCGAGGTTGCGTGATTATTTGCCACAGTTTTGTTAATATATAGAAAAAAGATCACACGGAAATAGGATTGTCCGTCAGAGATAAGGACAATTTAACAGGATACAAAGAAAAGAGCGCGGAGTTGCTTCGTAAACAGCGCGTTGCCGTAGGCGACACTATTACAATAAAGACCTCTGAGAATGAATTTACGGGCATCTTGATGCCGCGTTATGAATCAGCGGACAGAAATCATATTGTTCTCAAATTAAGAAGCGGTTACAACGTAGGGATTGGAACAGATAAGGTTCGATCGATTACTAAATTAACAGACCCAACTCGAGATGTCCCTGATGCACCCGCTACGAAAAATGTGGCTTTTGTAGATTCGTTTAAACAAGGAAACAAGGAATTTAAAATCAATCAATCAATCAACCAGAATTACAGGAGCAAAGAACAACCCAAAATTGCGCTGCTAGGAACGGGTGGCACGATCGCAAGTAAAGTAGATTATCGAACAGGAGGTGTCAGTCCAGCTCTTTCGGCATCCGAGATATATGCTTCTGTACCTGAACTTGAAAATTATGCCTCAATTGAGCCCGAGGTGTTGTTAAATGAATACAGCGAAAATCTGAAGCCCGCGGACTGGACCATTATTGCTCATAAGATAAAGGAAAAGGTCGCATCGGGGAAGTATCGAGGGATAATAGTTTCCCATGGAACCGACACTATGCACTATACTGCAGCCGCGCTTAGTTTTGCTTTACAAAACTTGCCTATTCCTGTTGTATTAGTAGGTGCACAGCGATCGTCTGATAGACCCTCATCAGACGCAGCCCTGAATCTTATAGGTGCTACGATATTTGCTGTAAGGTCTGAACTAACCGGAGTTTTTGTTAGCATGCATGCTACCACTTCGGATGACGTAATTGCTTGTCATCTTGGTACCAGGGTGAGAAAGAATCATACCAGCAGGCGTGATGCCTTTGAATCAATAGATGGCGTGCCTATAGCTCTAATCAGAGGTGAAATTCTTGAAATGCAGTTGGAACAAACTGGGCTGAAGCTTAAGAAGCGTACTAATAATACTAATGGCCTTTTAGTTCGACCGGAATTTGACAGTAGAGCTGTACTACTAAAATACTACCCTGGATTTAATCCGGAGTTCATATCTCATGCGGTGGCAGCAGGTTACAAGGCCATTATCCTTGAAGGAACAGGCCTTGGCCACGTTAGTAAAGATTGCTTTCCACAAATCCGAAATGCAGTAGAATCAGGCACACTGGTCTTCATGACTTCGCAGTGTATCTGGGGAAGGACGAGAATGACTGTATACGAGACTGGTAGGGATCTGCTGGATATTGGCGTAATTCCGTTATCAGACATGATGGCAGAGACTGCTACCGTAAAAGCAATGTGGGCCCTCGCAAATAGTAAAGACGCTAAATCCACCACGAAATTGATGCAGGAAAATATTGCAAATGAAATGTCGATGGCTATACCTATCTGATAGGTAAGCTTAAAAGATGTCCAATCCAAATTTGGACTTGTAACTTTGACGATAGATCCGGTAGTCATTAATCTTAAGGTCGGGATTGAAATTCACCAGCAGTTAGCAACCAACTGCAAACTATTTTGTAGTTGTAGATCTAAAGAGATTGAAAAGTATGGCGCGACCTTCGTTCGTAAATTTCGACCAACCCAGAGCGAATTGGGCTCGTATGATCCTGCTGCACTATTCGAATTCAAAAAGATGCGCACGATAAGGTATTACGCATCAGCGGCTTCTAGTTGCTTAGTCGAGGCCGACGAGGAGCCACCACACGACGTTGACAGCGGCTCGCTCGAAACTGCACTGATAATTTCCCTAGCCCTTCATTCGGATATTGGTGATGAGTTGCATGTTATGCGTAAATTCGTAATTGATGGCTCGAATACAGGCGGGTTTCAGCGAACAATTCTAGTTGCCAATGGTGGATACCTTGACGTTAATGAAAAAAGAGTGAAAGTGCAAAGTATATGTCTTGAAGAGGATGCGGCCAAATTGATTTCAGACGATGGTACAATTAGGGAGTACGGGCTGGACAGATTAGGGGTTCCACTAGTTGAAATTGCACTCGAGCCGGTCACGGGCACGCCTGAGGAAATAATGCGGATTGCACTTTCCCTCGGCAGGCTATTGCGCGCGAGCAAGAGAGTGGCACGAGGGCTTGGAAGCATAAGACAGGATGTTAATATTTCCATCGATAATGGAGCTGTGGTTGAAGTAAAAGGTGTGCAGCGATTGGACCAACTTGTAAAAGTAATACAATATGAAATGCTCAGACAACATGGTTTGATTACAATTGCCCAAAAACTAAGAGATAGGAAAGATGTTGAAAAGGAAATTGGTGACAGGATCGAAGATGTAACCGACATTTTAACGAAGTCTCCTTCGAAAGTGGTAATAAATGCACTCCAAGAAAATGATAGCATTTTCAAGGCAATCAGGATAAGGGGTTTTGGAGGTATGATAGGATTTGAACCATATCCGGATATACGTATAGGAAAGCAACTTAGTGAGTTGGTCAGATTTTATGGCCTCGGAGGTGTATTTCATTCTGATGAGTTACCAAGGTATGGTATCAGCAGCGAAGAAGTTCAGGCAATAAAAAATAGATTGTGTATAGATGCCGAAATGGATGCATTCGTGATCGTTGGTGGTCAAAACCTCAAGGTGAATTTTGCAATAGAAGCCATAATTCAGCAATTAAAGATGGCGTTGAATGGTGTTCCTCCAGAAACACGCGCTGCTACATTTGATGGCAAAACAGTATTCAGTAGACCAAGACCGGGCGCGGCAAGGATGTATCCCGAAACTGATGTTCCGTCGATTCCAATCAACAGTTCAAGAATAGCTTCCCTTTCTGAAATTGTCCCCAAATCAATGGACGACATCTTAAATTCCCTAGCCAAGAAATACAGCCTGAACAAAAAACTTGCAGAGCAAATCTTCGATTCTGATTATTTCGGCATTTTTGAGGAAATTGCCGGGTCAGTTAAAGAGGTACGTCCCACCTTTATTGCATCAAAACTTACAGAAGACCTTACTAATCTGGAACGACGCGGATTGGATCCAGCAGTAATATCGGATGAAATCCTTTTTGACATTTTCAAAAGACTTGATAATGGGACAATCGCTAAAGAATCTGTTATCTCAATTTTCGAAAAACTGATGAATAAAGAGGCTGAAACTGTTGAAGAAGCCAAAATGGCACTCGGCATAACGGCGATAAGTGATCAAGAATTGGACACGGCTATCGAGAAGATTCTAAAAGAGAATATGCCTATAATTATTGAAAAACGACTCGGGGCAGTTGGAATACTCATGGGTAAAAGTATGGCACTTCTTAGAGGAAGAGCCGACGGCCATAAAATCAATTCAAAGTTGCAGCAGAAGCTAGAACATATGTTGATGAAGGTCAATAGCTCTGACACTAGCCCACCCGCATCGGCGTGACTTGGCAGAAATGAAATAAACTAGTAAACCTTCTCTGCATGATCGGAATATCCGACGAATGTTAGAAAGGACTGGACAGGTCGATAATAATAAAATTTTCTCTTGTTTCATTGGCATAGCTAACACGCAGTCACAATTCTGGGCTAGCAGGATTATCTGCTATTTGCGGTATCAATTTCAACTATATGTTAAGGATTCTTACTTTGATAAGTTAGTCATGACTGATATTTGACTTTTTTCAACTTACTCAGCTTCAAAGCCTCTTCCGTAAGCCCTTGCCATAATCATCATCATTTCCATATTATAGGTCTTGATATAAGGTCATTGTATCGCAGCTTTTCTTGCCATTTGTTGGAAGAGACATTTGTAGTATGCGGCGATGTTAGCCACTTTTCGATGCAAGATGGAAGGTTAATAATCATCTAATTAGCGCGTACCATGGTGGATGATCGCATGATTGTAATGAGGATAGTCTGCTTTTCCTTCGCGTCATTAGCTTTGCTCTTTACGGTGATGCTCATCGGAACTTATGTCGATGCCTCACATCAAGGGCTATCATGCCCTGATTGGCCTCTTTGTCCTAACGGGTTCAATATTCCACCAAAAAAGTACCTTTTTGAGGAAATTCATAGAATTGTTGCGGCGATTACTGCAGGCGTTATCTTTGCTACTGCAGGTTATGCTACGAAGAAATCCGGAATTATGAGAAAAACTGCTATCGCAGCTGGTATTATAGTCGCACTTCAGATTGTATTGGGTATGTTTGTTGTCAATACAAAATTAGACGCTTTGCTTGTGGCAACCCATTTATCAACAGGTGTTTTTCTATTCGCTTTGGCTCTGATTACTTTCGTCTCATCTTATCGAGTAATAAATATACCAAACTAAACAAGTCGCTAAAAAAATAAGACCGTATAATTGACTGCGTAGGGTAATTTTCTATAAAATCACACTCACGCGATCAAAGCAATGGATCTAATAGTACTATTATATTATATGGTAATTCAGATTATTTATTTTACAATGACCTTTCCAGTCATCCATGGATGAAAAACGCAAGTGTACTCATATAAGCCTGCTTTCTCAAAAGTTATCGTGAACGTTTTTCCAGCTTGAATGCCTGGCGGGCTCTCGCCATTTGGAAACAACCAGCCCGAATTAATATACTTCTCGCTTCCATTCATAGTGTATTTCGCGTCCCAATTAAGGAAAGTCATACTGCCATTTGAATTAATGACAACCGGATTGTAAGCCCTAGCATTTGCGGCTATTATGAAACTTGTGTGGTTTTGCCCGGGGACAACAATTGGTTCGCCGTTAGAAGCTGACGGCAATAGGGGGGTTAATTGAGCAGATTTTGACACCTCTACCGGCAGAAAAGACTGTGTTGGGTATAAACTACCCATCTGAAAGGTAACGGTATGGGGTTCTGGTACCCGAGTGGGATTGTACCAAGTAACAGTTCCTCCAGTTTTAATTTCGACTGTTTGTGGGAAAAATTGGGTTGATGACACATTATTGTCTCCCCCGCCAGTCTTTACTTTGACCACGTTCCCTGTTGTGAGATTATTCAGGGTGTTAGCATTAGCCAAGAGCCTTGCAGAAAGTAATTTCCCAGAAACGAATTCCGGTCCCGAAATTCTAGCAGTGACAACCATCAATAATATCCCTGCGACCATAGCTATCGCGAGTGCACCGTTTAATAAGACAAGTTTATTGTTCATCCTTTCTCTCACCAAGAATGAGAGACTACTTTAATTTAATAGATACTCCTGCATGCATATGTACCTGCAGGAGATTAATTATTTACTACACTACGAACCCGGATCAGAGCATCCCGGTTCTATATGATTATCAACACTGGTCGTACTACTTTACTGCACATATAATAAAATGAATACTAAAGTATTATTGCGACTGCTCCTTAGAAGGAAGTCGAATCTGGACGCTGTTATGCCCATGAATCCTTGACGCGAGTAGAATTATAGGATTAGGACTAAAGGAAAAAGCAACCACTCCTATAGATTCGTATGCTCCTTCATAATACTTCGTTATGATTTGGCAATGATTCCACTTTATATAATTCCTTACTGTAATTCATCTATGGAACGAGATGAGATCATTAAGAAGATCGACATCCTTACTCGAGGATTATCACAACGAAGTTCTGAATTAAACGAGTCTTCAGAAATAAAAATCGTAAGGAACGAGGTAGATGAAGAGGATAAGCCGAAGTTAGCTGCTTTATTAGAAGACCTAATTGTTTTGCTGAAAGACGACCCGGAGAATAGAGGAAAGATAAAGGGAATATCGAACAGACTAATGGATGGCTATGGGCATATCAAGCCTATATCAGAAGTGTTGGCATCAGTGAAACTTTCTTTTCTAGATAGCACAACGAATAATATATCTTAGCTGTGCGTAAACCTGTAAGCAGTAAATACGGAATCCGTGTTTTACATAGTGCCGAAATAGAAGTCTATCAGAACAGAGTTAGAGTTCTAGCGGGTTCAAGAGCTAGAAAATTGTAAGAGACAACAACACAGTTTGGCCTATTGTACTTGACTGACGAATATAATTAAAATGGTATCCGGAGAAGCGTGGATCAGAGAGGTGGCAATCAGACTGAGTTAGAGGCGGCATGCGAGATAGTTATCTCATTGGATTAAGTGAAATATAAAATGTCATTCCATGTCGAGTTCTTGGCGATAAAAGTCTCAACGACTATATTAGATTTCAACTATTTAAAAATGGGTCTTCTTCTTGCCAAACTGGCATCCTGCAATAGGTTATTAGAGAACGTGATTAGAGAACGGACAAACAATATGGATATATCAAGTCCAAACTACATTTTCTATCTCTAACATTGGTATACTGAGGACATAAAAAAATGACTCGAAATTTGTCAGTAGGTTTATTAATATTCGGATAATCAATTTAGTATAGCCTCTAGCGAAAAAAAATCTGCATTTTATTAGACAGACTCATTATTATGAAATCCCATATACGCCTAGCTTGATAAATAGTAAGACCGAATCTGATT
>Ga0193747_1000342_pt1 | contig 16954 bp, 14 predicted proteins | sample L1m2metaG_FD_143048 | JGI IMG/M metagenome (GOLD analysis project Ga0193747, IMG submission 143048) | Soil microbial communities from a riparian zone of the East river system, Colorado, United States - L1m2 | ecosystem: Environmental > Terrestrial > Soil > Riparian zone | place: USA: East River...
ACCAGTAGCGGCGGCGGGAACGGCAAGACGCTCTCCGCGAGCGACGCCGAGAATCCCAAGGGCAACATCAGCTGGTGCATCGGCAAGGACACCACCGGCGCGTTCGCGTCGATGGTGAAGCTCTTCAACGACCAGAACGCGAATGCGAAGGTGAAGTTGATCGAGCTGCCGACCTCCGCAGACGACCAGCGCGCCCAGCAGGTGCAGCGCCTGCGCGCCAAGTCGTCCGAGTGCGACGTGCTCGGGATCGACACGATCTGGACAGCGGAGTACGCCTCGCAGGGCTGGATCTACGACCTGTCCGACTGGATGAACTCGCACAAGAGCGAATTCATCGGCTCGACCGTCGACAGCGCGAAGTACCAGGACAAGTACTGGGCGGTCCCGTTCAACACGAACGCGGGCTTCCTCTACTACCGCACCGACAAGGTGAACGGAACGCCGAAGACCTGGCAACAGGTCTACCAGGACGCCAAGTCCGAGGGCGGCCTCGTCTACCAGGGAGCGCGCTACGAGGGCTTGACCGTGAACTTCCTCGAGCTGCTCTACAGCGCCGGCGGCAAGGTGCTCTCAGACGACGGCAAGAAGGCGACGATCGATTCGCCTGAGGCAAAGCAGGTGCTCGAGTTCATGCAGAACGGCGTTAAGGACGGCGCCGTGTCGAAATCCGTCAGCACCTATCAGGAGGAGGAGTCGCGGCGCGCGTTCGAGTCCGGCAAGGCTTCCCTCGAGCGGCAGTGGCCCTACGCGTACTCGCTGGGCCTCCAGTCTCCGGTCAAGGGCAAGTTCAAGATCACCACGCTCCCGGGCTGGCAGAACAAGCCTGGCGGCGGCGTGATCGGCGGCTACAACCTCGCGATCAACGCCTACTCCAAGAACCCGGGCACCGCGCTCGCGTTCGCCGAGTTCGTCACCCGGCCGAAGCAGCAGGAGTTCATGGCCGCGAAGACCTCGCTGCCTCCCACGCTCAGCGCGGCATATGACGCGCCTGAGGTGAAGAAGGCCCTGCCGTTCGCGAGTGAGCTGCGCAAGGCCGTCGCCCAAGCCTCGCCGCGACCGGTCTCTCCGGTCTACCCGCTGATCAGCGAGGCCATCTACAACAACGTCTACAGCGCGCTCTGGAGCGGGGCGAGTGCCGATTCCGCGCTGAAGAAGGCCAACGACCAGATCAACCGGGCCCTGAAGACGTTCTAGTCGTGGCGACCGCGGCCGAGCCAGTCGCTACGCCGCGCAGGCGGCGCTCCGGTCTCTCGGAGCGCCGCCTCGCGGCGCTGATGATCGCCCCGTCGCTGCTGGTGATCCTGCTCGTGGCGGCCTACCCGATCGGCTACGCGATCTGGCTCTCGCTGCACGAGTACAGCCTGATCCACCAGGGGCTCTCGCGCTGGGTCGGGTTCGACAACTACAGCTCCGCGCTTTGGGGTGTCGAGAGCCACGCGTTCTGGAACGCCTTCAAGACAACGTTCCTGTTTACCGCCATCTCCGTCACGCTCGAGCTGGTGCTCGGGCTTGCGATGGCCATGGCGATGCACCAGGCCTTCAGGGGCCGGGCGATTCTGCGGGCGACTGTGCTCGTGCCCTGGGCGATCCTGACTGTCGTCACCGCGATGACGTGGAAGACGATCTTCGACCCTGATCTCGGCTTCGCGAACACCATGCTGCGCGCGCTCCACCTGCCCGGCGGCCACGTCGTCTGGCTGGGCCAAAGCGGCTACGCGCTCGCGGTGCTCGTCTTCGCCGACGTCTGGAAGACCGCGCCGTTCATGGCGCTGTTGCTGCTCGCCGGCCTGCAGGTGATTCCAGAGGACGTCTACGACGCGGCGAAGGTGGACGGGGCGACCACCTGGCAGCGCTTCCGGCGCATCACGCTGCCGCTGCTGACCCCGGCGATCCTCGTTGCGCTGATCTTCCGAACGCTCGACGCCTTGCGGGTCTTCGACCTGCCCTTCGTCCTGACCAGGGGAACGAACGGGACGACCACGCTCTCGCTGGAAGCGCAGCAGACGCTGGTGAACAACGGAGTGATCGGGCTCGGCTCGGCGCTGTCGGTGCTGACCTTCGCGACCGTGATGGTGGTCTCGTTCCTCTACATCCGCTTCGTCGGCGGCAACATCAGGGCGCTGGCCGACTGATGAGCGCCACCGCCCTCCCCGAGGCCACCTCTTCGACCGCCCGGCGGGCGCAGCTGCCTCACGTCCGCTTCAGCAGCAGCTGGCTGCTCTGGCTCGCGGTGGTGTTGATCATGCTGTTCTGCCTGTTCCCGTTCTACTGGCTGATCAACACGTCGCTGAAGACCGGCTCGGATCTGTCCAGCGCGAACCTCGTCCCGCCGCACCCGAACCTCCACAACTACAGCTCGATCTTCCGGAACAATGACTTCGTCGCGGCCCTGCGCAACAGCGCGATCATCAGCCTGACGACGACGCTGATCGCCTTGGTGATCGGGTCCTTCGCGGCCTACGCGCTGGCGCGGCTGCGCATCCCCATGAAGTTCTTGCTGCTCGCGGTGATCCTCTCGATCACGACCTTCCCGCCGATCGCGATTGCGGCGCCCATCTTCAAGCTCTGGACCGACCTCGGGCTCTACAACAGCTACCTCGGGCTGATTCTGCCCGACCTGACCTTCACGCTCCCGCTGACGATCTACATCCTGACCTCGTTCTTTCGGCAGATCCCGCGTGAGCTCGAGGAGGCGGCGCTCGTCGACGGCGCGACGTACTTCCAGTCGTTCCGCAAGGTCGTGCTGCCGCTGGCCGCGCCCGGCCTCGTGACCGCCGGCCTCCTGGCCTTCATCTTCGTCTGGAACGAGCTCCTGTTCGCGATCACGCTCACCTCGTCGGCCTCTCGGCGACCGGTGCCCGCGGCGATTGCGTTCTTCACCGGCAGCTCGCAGTTCGAGATTCCGCTCGGGACGATCAGCGCGGCCTCGGTCGTGGTGACCGTGCCGCTGATCGTGCTCGTGCTGATCTTCCAGAAGCGGATCGTGGCCGGCCTGACCGCCGGCGCCGTTAAGGGCTAGGAGCCGGTGGCGGCGGGCTCGCGGTCGCCGACGGCCAGGTTGCGGCCGGTCTCGAGGTCGAAGAGCATGAGCTTCGAGACGTCGACCCAGAGCTCGACGTCCTGACCTTCGCGCGCCTTGCTCGCCGAGTCGAGGCGGGCGACGACGCGATCCTCCTCGCCGGCGCTCGGCACGTCCGTCGTGCCCGCAGCGGCGGCGAGCTCGGCCAGCTCCTCCGACTCGATGCCCTGGCGCTCGATCGCGAAGTGCGCGTACAGCTCGGCGCCCATCCACTCGACCACGTCGATGCGGGTCGTGAAGACCGCGCCGTGGTCGCGGGCGTCTCCGACGAGCGACGCGTCCTCGAAGTGCTCGGATGCCGGCGATCAGCTCCTGCTTGCCATCGACGCGCGCCCGCAGGTCCTCCGGCAGAGGCGCCTCGACCATTGGCAGGACGATCGTGTTCCCGTCGATCCGCGCCGGGACGAAGTTCATCGCGGGCGAGCCGATGAAGCCCGCGACGAACAGGTTGACGGGTTCCTCGTAGAGCTCCTGTGGCGCGCCGACCTGCTGGATCACGCCGGCGCGCATGACGGCCACGCGGTCGCCGAGCGTCATCGCCTCGACCTGGTCGTGGGTGACGTAGACGGTCGTCGTCTCGAGCCGCTGCTGGAGACGAGAGACCTCGGTGCGCATCTGCACGCGCAGCTTCGCGTCGAGATTCGACAGCGGCTCGTCCATCAGGAATACGGCCGGCTGGCGCACGATCGCGCGCCCCATCGCCACGCGTTGGCGCTGGCCTCCCGAGAGGTTCGCCGGCTTGCGGTCGAGCTGCTCGGTCAGGTCGAGGATCTCCGCCGCCTCCTCGACGCGCTTGGCGATCTGCTGCTTCGGCACCTTGGCGAGGCTGAGCGCGAAGCCCATGTTCTGGCGGACGGTCATGTGCGGGTAGAGCGCGTAGCTCTGGAAGACCATCGCGATGTCTCGGTCGCGCGGTGGGAGGTCGTTGACGACTCGGTCGCCGATTCGCAGCTCGCCCTCGGTGATGTCCTCGAGCCCGGCGATCATCCGCAGCGCGGTCGTCTTGCCGCAGCCCGAGGGGCCGACGAGGATCACGAACTCGCCGTCGGCGATCTCGAGGTTCATGTGCTTGACGGCCTCGGTGCCGTCGGGGTAGCGCTTGGTGACGTCCTCCAGGGCGATTTCTGCCACGACAACCTCTTACCACCGAGCGCCGAGATTCAGTCCTCGTCGCATGCGAGGCCGGTCGGCGATCAGCCGTCGGTAGTGCTCCAGAATCGAGTCCGGACAGCCGCGTTGCGCCTCGACGCTCCGCAGCTCGGGGTCGACGAGCGGCAGCCAGGGAGTGCCGGTCGTGAAGCCGCCGGTCGGGCTCGCGTCCCACTGCATCGGGTGGCGGAAAGCGTCGCGGCCGGCGCGGTCGAAGGGCGGGTCGGCGCCAGGCCCGTCGATCATCCCGAGCTCGTCGCCCTGGTAGACGAAGGCCGTGCCCGGGAGCGTCAGCAGCAGGGTCGCCGCGTCGCGCATGTGCTCGGGCCCGAGGCGAGAGGCGAGCCGCGGGAAGTCGTGATTCGAGAGCACCCACGCGACGCGGCCGAGCTCGAGCGCCGGCTCGATCGCGGCGCGCAGCCGCGGTTCCTCCCACGGCGAGAACAGCAGCTCGAACGCGAACACGAGGTCGAGCACCTCGAGGTAGCGCGGGTACTCGCTCGTCGGCAGGTAGACCTCGCCGACGAGGAACGCGTCGCCCGCGGCCTCGCGGATCGCCCGCAGCGCGTCGATCGCCTCGGGCCGGTTGCCGGAGTAGACGTGGTCAAGCTCGGCGCTTTCGCCGACGAGCGGTAGCGGGAAGCCGCCGGTCGCAGGCGGGTCGTCCCGCAGCTCCGCGTCCTTGACGATCACGTTCACGGCGTCGAGCCGGAAGCCGTCCACGCCGTGCGAGAGCCAGAAGCGCACGACGTCCTGCATCGCTGCGACGACCTCCGGATTGCGCCAGTCGAGGTCGGGCTGCTCCGGGTAGAACGTGTGCAGGTACCAGCGGCCGCTCACCTCGTCGCGGCTCCACGCGCCCCCGCCGAAGGCCGCGCGCCAGTTGTTCGGCGGCCCGTCGACCGGCGACCAGATGTACCTGTCCGGGTGCTCGCGGAACCACGGGTGCTCGATCGAGGTGTGACACGGAACGAGGTCGAGCAGCACCCGCAGTCCCCGCTCGTGGGCGGCCGCGACGAGCTCGTCGAAGTCGCCCAGCGTCCCGAACTGCGGATCGATCCCGGTGTAGTCGGAGACGTCGTAGCCGAAGTCCGCGAGAGGTGAGGGGTAGATCGGCGAGAGCCAGAGCGCGTCCACGCCGAGGTAGACGAGGTGATCGAGCCGCTGCGTGATCCCGCGCAGGTCGCCGATGCCGTCGCCGTCGGAGTCCTGGAACGAGCGTGGGTAGATCTGGTAGACGACGGCGTCCCGCCACCACATAGTCGCGGCAGCATAGGGGCTAAGATCAGCGCCGATGGAACCGGGGAAGATCCGCAACGTCGCCGTCACCGGACACCGCGGGACCGGCAAGACCTCGCTCGTCGAGGCGATGCTCTTCCAGGCCGGTGCGATCAACCGCCTCGGCACCGTCGAAGGCGGCACGACCACCTCCGACTGGGACGAGGACGAGCAGCGCCGGCAGATGTCGCTTGCCTCCTCGCTCTGCCACCTCGAATGGCAGGGCCGCAAGATCAACCTGATCGACACCCCGGGCGACCCGGGCTTCGGCGGCGACACCGTCGCCGCGCTGCGGGTGATCGAGGGCGCGCTGGTCGTGGCGAGCGCGGTGATGGGCGTCGAGGTGCAGACGAACCGCGTGTGGGAGCGTGCCGACGGCCTCGAGCTGCCGCGCGTCGTGTTCGTGAACATGCTCGACCGCGAGCGGGCCGACTTCTTCCGCGTGCTCGAGCAGTTCCGCTCGCTGCTCTCCGACCGCTGCGTAGCCGTCCACATCCCGATCGGCAACGAGCACGAGCTGACGGGGATCGTCGACGTCCTCCACCTGAAGGCCTACACGAGCCCCGAGGGCGAGCGCGAGGGCGGGCCGACCGAGATCCCGGCCGAGCTCGCGGATACCGTCGCCCAGTACCGCGAGAAGCTGCTCGACGCGGTGGTCGAGACCGACGAGAGCCTGATGGAGCGGTACCTCGAGGGCGAGGAGCTCGGCGAGGAGGAGGTCGCGCACGCGCTCAAGGACGCGGTCACACGCGGCGAGCTGTTCCCGGTCGCCTGCGGCGTCGCCACCAAGAACCTCGGCACGACGGCGCTGCTCGACCTGCTGGTCGAGGGCGTCCCGTCGCCCGCCAAGCGCCCGCCCGCGGTCGCGGCCGACGGCGCCGGCACCGCCGCGTTCGTCTTCAAGACCGTCGCCGACCCGTTCGCGGGCCGGATCAACCTCCTCCGCGTCCTCTCCGGGAAGCTCGCCTCCGACTCGACTCTCGTGAACGCCCGCTCGCGTGGCAAGGAGCGCGTCGGCCAGCTGCTGACGCTCCAGGGCAAGGATCACGAGCAGGCGAAGGAGTTCGGCACCGGCGACATCGGCGCCGTCGCCAAGCTGAAGGACACGACCACCGGCGACCTGCTGGTGGACGCCGAGCGCGACATCGAGGTGCCGGGGCTCGACTTCCCCGAGCCGGTGATGAGCTTCGCGATCACGCCCAAGGCCAAGGGCGACGAGGAGAAGGTCGGCACCTCGCTGCGCCGGCTCGCCGAGGAGGATCCGACGCTCCACCTGCGGCGCGACCCGCAGACCGGCGAGCAGCTCCTCTCCGGGATGAGCCAGATGCACGTCGAGGTCGCGGTCGACCGGCTCCACAGCCGCTTCGGCGTCGACGTCGAGCTGCACCAGCCGCGGGTCCCGTACCTGGAGACGATCCGCAAGGAGGCCCGCGCGCGGCACCGCTACAAGAAGCAGACCGGCGGCCGCGGACAGTTCGGCGACTGCGAGATCGCGCTGGAGCCGCTGCCGGAGCGCGAGGGCTACGAGTTCGTGGACGAGATCGTCGGCGGCGTGATCCAGCAGAGCTTCCGCCCGGCGGTCGACAAGGGCGTCCAGGAGGCGATGCAGCACGGCGAGCTCGCCGGCGCGCCGGTGCAGGGCGTGCGGGTGCGACTGGTCGACGGCCAGCAGCACCAAGTCGACTCCTCGGAGATGGCGTTCAAGATCGCCGGCTCGATGGCGTTCAAGGACGCCTACGCGAAGGCCGACCCGGTGCTGCTCGAGCCGATCATGGAGGTCGACGTCAGCGTTCCCGACGACGCGGTGGGCGCCGTCAACGGCGACCTCAACTCGCGGCGCGGCCGGTTGCAGGGAATGGAGCCGCGGGGCGGCATGACCTCGATCAAGGCCGAGGTGCCGATGGCGGAGATCCTCACGTACTCGCAGGCATTGACCTCGCTGACCGGTGGTCGTGGCGATTACCACATGCATTTCCTCCGCTACGAGGAAGTGCCGACGCACATCGCCCAGAAGCTGATCGCCGAGTTCAAAAAGGAGCCTGAGGAAGCCAAGGTCTAGCGGGTCTGGGCTAAGGTCCCCGGCTATGCGAATCACGCGGCAGGCCGTCCTTGCCTCACGCACCTGCGCCATCTGCGAGCGAACCCTGCTCGTCGGCGAGCGCTCCGTGCGCTACTCGCCCGACGGCGAGAGCTTTCTCGACGTCTGCCCGCTCTGCCAGGACGTGGCGCTCGACTACGGCTGGCTGAAGGAGGGCAGCCCGACCACGCCGGTCGTGGCCGACTCGCGGCGCCGGCGGCGCGGCCCGCTCGCCTCGCTGCTGCAGCCGCGGAAGCCCGCCGCTCAGCCGGTGGTCGACGAGCCGATCCTGCGGCGGCTCTCGGAGCCGGAGCGGGCGATGGTCGAGGCGGCGGAGCTCTTCAACGGCAGCGCCTTCCGGCGCACGGTCGCCGGGATCGCCAAGAGCCTGGGCGAGCCTCAGGCCTCGATCGTCCCGTTGTCGGGGACGAACGCCGAGGTCGTCGTCACCGTCGCCTGGGACATCTCCTGGTACCAGTACCGGATCGCGCCCGAATCGGGCCAGCCGGTGCGCCTGGCCGAGCGCGGACACGACCCGCGCGAGCTCGACTCGATGTTCATCGGCTGGAATGCGCGCCTGACGCCTGACGGCCGCATCGTCCCCGAGATCTCGCCCGTCTAGGCTTTTTCCCAGACCGACACGTGCCTGCGGCTCTCTGCCGTGAACGGCTCGCGCTTCCAGCCCGCCGAGCGCTCGCGCAGGCGTAGACCGGCGATTCGCGCCATCAGGTCGAGCTCGGCGGGCCAGACGTAGCGGAACGGGATCGAGCGGCGCTGCCAGCCGCCGTCTTCCGGCCAGAGGTGGTGCGAGATCAGCCCCTGGTTCAGGACGTCGTACTCGTCGATGCCGACGTAGTCCTCGCGCACGTCGAAGGGGACGAAGCTCTGGCCGGGCGGTAGACGCCGTAGCTTCGGCACGCCGACCTCGACCACGAAGCAGCCGCCGGGCTCGAGGTGCGCACCGGCGTTCTCGAAGCACGCGACCTGCTCGTCCTGAGTGGTCAGATTGTTGATCGTGTTGAAGACGAGGTACGCGAGCCTGAACTCGCCCTCGACGCGCGTGGTCGCGAAGTCGCCGATCGCGACCTCGATCTCGTCCCCTCCGGGCTTCTCGCGCAGCCTGGCGACCATCGCGTCGGAGAGGTCGATCCCGTGCACGCGGACGCCGCGCTGCGAGAGCGGCAGCGCGATCCGGCCGGTGCCGATCCCGAGCTCGAGCGCCGGTCCATCACCGGCCAGCTCGGCCAGGAAGTCGACCGTCGCCTCGATCACCTCCGGTTCGAAGTGCTCGCCGACCGAGCCGTCGTACCGGGCCGCCACCTCCTCGCCGAAGTAGTCCTCGGGCACGGCAGGACTCTCGCAGAGGTGGCGCTCGCCTGGCGCCTCCCTACAATCCGATACAGGATGATCTACTGCGTGATCCCGCGGGAGCTCGAGGGCGAGCTGTACGACAAGATGGTCGAGTACTACAAGGACAACCCGCACGTGACCGTCATCGTCGACCGCCGTGAGGGCGACGACCGCCGCAAGGGCCGCGAGTACGGCGGTAAGCGCCTGATCCGCGACCGCCGTCGCGCCCGCGCTCCGGGCACCTTTCCGGACACCGATCCGCCCGAGAACGCGTAGGTAGCATCCCCGCCGTGGCGACGACGGCGGCCAAGACCTTCAAGAACTTCATCGGCGGCGAGTGGGTGGACGCCTCCTCCGGCGACACCTTCGAGACGAAGAGCCCGGCGACCAGCGAGACGCTCGGCGTCTTCCCGCGCTCGAGCGCCGACGACGTCGACCGCGCCGTCGAGGCCGCCAAGGACGCGTACGAGGACTGGCGCTTGACGCCGGCGCCGAAGCGCGGCGAGATCCTCTTCCGCTTCGGCCAGCTCCTCGCCGACCACAAGGACGAGGTGGCCGACCTGATGGCGCACGAGATGGGGAAGGTGCTGCCGGAAGCCGCGGGTGACGTCCAGGAAGCGATCGACATGAGCTTCTACATGGGCGGCGAGGGCCGGCGCCTGTTCGGCCAGACGACGCCGAGCGAGCTGCGCGACAAGTTCAACATGAGCGTGCGCCAGCCGATCGGGGTCGTCGGCGTGATCACGCCGTGGAACTTCCCGATCGCGATCCCGTCCTGGAAGATCGCGCCCGCGCTCGTCTGCGGGAACACCGTCGTCTTCAAGCCCGCGACCGACACGCCGCTGCTTGGTGAGCGCTTCGTCGAGCTGCTCGCCGAGGCGGGCGTGCCGGCCGGCGTCATCAACGTCGTGCACGGCGGCGGGGGAGAGGTCGGCGAACGGCTCGTCCGCCACCCGGACGTGCCGGTGATCACGCTCACCGGCTCGCGCGACACCGGCGTGGCGGTCCTCAAGAGCGCGGCCGACAACCTCAAGCACGTCCACCTCGAGCTCGGCGGCAAGAACGCGATCATCGTGCTCGACGACGCCGACCTCGACCTGGCCGTCGAAGGGATCGTCTGGTCGGCGTTCGGCACCTCGGGCCAGCGCTGCACCGCCGCCTCGCGGGTGATCGTCCAGAAGGGCGTCTACGACGACCTGCAGTCGCGCCTCGTCGCGGCCGCCGAGAAGCTGCGCCTCGGCCCCGGCTGGGAGGAGGGCGTCGACGTCGGCCCCGTGATCAACCAGGGCGCGCTCGACAAGATCGACTCGTACACGGAGATCGGCAAGGACGAGGGAGCGAAGCTCCTGACCGGCGGCGAGGTCGCGAGCGGCAATGGGCTGGGCGAAGGCTTCTTCTACCGCCCGACGATCTTCGGCGACGTCGACCCGCAGATGCGCGTCGCCCAGGAGGAGATCTTCGGCCCGACGACCGCGCTCATCCCGGTGGCCGACGTGGACGAGGCGATCCGCGTCTCGAACGGGATCGAGTTCGGGCTCTCGTCGTCGATCTTCACGCGCGACGTCAACACCGCCTTCCGCGCGATGCGCGACCTCGAGGCCGGGATCACGTACATCAACGCCGGCACGATCGGCGCCGAGGTGCACCTGCCCTTCGGCGGCGTCAAGGGCACCGGGAACGGCCACCGCGAGGCGGGCCAGGCGGCGCTCGACGTCTTCACCGAGTGGAAGTCGATCTACGTCGACTACTCGGGGAAGCTCCAGAGGGCCCAGATCGACACCGCCGAATAATCGCGCGTGGTTCGGGCATATGAGCCGACGGACGGCAAGTCCGGACGATTGACGCTACGCTAAAAAACCTTGTGGTACGTACTACGATTGAATCGGCGCTCGCTCGGAGATAGGTCTGTGTCACTCTCGCGAGGACTGGTCCCGACCGCATTGGTGCTCGTGGCGCTGACGACCCAGCTCGGCTCAGCTCAGGCGGACGGCGGCGCTCTCGATCCCGCATTCGGAACGGCGGGCGTGGTCATCACGCCGACTCCCCCGAGCACCGCACCGGAGAACGCGGACCTGAACGCCGTTGCGCTACAAGGCGACGGCAAGATCGTGGTCGGCGGCCGTGTGCACCCGTCTACGGCGCAGAGCACCACCTTCGCGGTCGCTCGGTACGGTGCCGACGGGTCGCTCGATTCGACCTTTGGGACGGGCGGCGTGGTGACGACGGACTTCAACCTCGATGGGGAAGGAGTCCACGGGCTCGCCATTCAGCCTAACGGCAAGATTGTTGCCGCCGGAGAGGCAGGTGGAGTCATCGCGCTCGCCCGCTATAACCCGGACGGCTCGCTCGACCCCACCTTCGGCAGCGGACCCATACCGGGCACCGTCGAGTCCGATGTGATCACAGGAGGCAACGAAGGGGTAGCCCTTCAGCCCGACGGCAAGATCGTCGTGGCGGGAGGATTCTACGATCTGGCCGTCGCCCGCTACAACGCTGACGGCTCGTTGGACACGAGCTTCGGCAGCGGGGGTGTCGTATTGACGGCCAGGAGTGACTTTGAATACGGAACGGCCGTCGCGCTGACACCGGATGGGGAGATCGTCGTCGCCGGGAGCCGATCGAACAGCTTGCCCGACTCCGGACCGGACCGAAGCTTCGTGGTCGAACGCCTCAAACCCGACGGATCTCCAGATTCGAGCTTTGGCTCGGGCGGAATTGCTACCGCCACCGTCGGTGCATGGGACTTCGGATACGGGCTTGCCGTTCAACCCGACGGAAAGATTCTGATCGGAGGAGCGTCGGAAAGCAGCTCGCAAACAATGCAAGCCCTTGTGCGATTTCAGCCAGACGGCGCTCTGGATCGCAGCTTCGGCGATCAGGGAGTCGTGACAACCAGCGGGGACGCTGACGGTTATCTCTACATCGCGAGCTCCGTGTTGCTGCAGCCGGACGGCAAGATCATCGCTGGGGGAGACAGCTCGACTTCGGCAGGCCCCGGAACCGACTTTGGGCTGGCGCGCTACCTGCCCGATGGATCACTCGATCCGAGCTTCGGCGCGGGCGGTATCTTGACCACCGCGTTCGGCTCAAATAGCGGGATTCCCCGCGCGGCAGTGCTTCAGCCCGATGGCAAGATCGTCGCCGTCGGGCCACGGCTTTCGACGACTCCCCCGAGTGACGCAATCTCCTTCACGCTCGCTCGCTACCTGACCGAAGACAGTCACGCGCTCAGGCTCGAGAAGGCGACCGCAACCGGATCCGGGACGGTCACGTCGCAGCCGCTCGGGATTGCCTGCGACTCGAGTTGCATGGGAGACGCTGCGCAATTCGCAGATCAGAGCCTCGTTACTCTCACCGCCGACCCACTGGCAGGATCGGCTGTTTCGTGGACCGGCGCCTGCGTGGGCAGCGGGCGAGTCTGCAAGGTGACGATGCTGCAGGCCGCTCAGAGCGTTCACGTGAAGTTCTCCCGTTGCCTCGTCCCTCGGCTGAAGGGGAAGCGAGCCGCGGCGGCGAGGACCGCGATCCGGCATGCGCATTGCTCGGTCGGTCGGACGAGAACGAAGCACTCTCAGAGGGTCCGGAAGGGCCGCGTGATCTCTCAGCATCCTGCCGGCGGCCGAAACCTGCCCGCCGGCTCCAAAGTCAGCGTCGTGATCAGCAAAGGCCGCGGCCGGTAAGACGCTGGGCGTCGGGCTCCGGCCCGAGTAGGGTGCGGGCCGTGAACCGCAAGCTGGTCGTTTTCGTGCCGCGCGAGGCGCTCGACTTGGTGCGCGAGGCCCTCTTCGAGGCCGGCGCGGGGAGGATCGGCAACTACGAGCGCTGCTCCTTCTACACGGAGGGGACCGGGACGTTCTTCGGAGGCGAGGGCACCGACCCGGACGTCGGCCAGGCCGGCCGCGAGCAGCGAGTCGCCGAGCTGCGCCTGGAGACGGTCTTCCCGGAGGAGCGGCAGGCCGAGATTGTCGAGGCGCTGCGCCGGGCGCACCCGTACGAGGAGCCGGCCTTCGACGTGTACCCGCTCCTGTGAAGGCGCGGCTCTTTACGGACGGCGGGTCCCGCGGCAACCCCGGGCCGGCCGCGTACGGCTTCGTGCTCGAGAGCGAGGACGGGCACGTGCTCGCCACGGTCGGCGAGACGATCGGGGTCGCGACCAACAACGTCGCCGAGTACCGGGGCCTGATCGCCGGTCTCGAGACCGCGGTCGCGCGCGGAGTCGGCGAGCTGGAGGTCGTCTCCGACTCGGAGCTGCTCGTCAACCAGATGCGCGGCGACTACAAGGTCAAGAACGAGACGCTGCGCGAGCTCCACGCCGAGGCCTCGGCGCTCGCGGATCGCCTCGGCAAGGTGCGCTACAAGGCCGTCCGACGGGAGCACAACGACCTCGCTGACAGCCTCGTGAACGAAGCCCTGGATTCGGCTTAGCCGCGGCTATACTGGCCGCGCTACGCGGATGTAGCTCAGTTGGCTAGAGCGTCTGCTTGCCATGCAGAAGGTCGTGGGTTCGAATCCCATCATCCGCTTCTCCTAAAGCTCCCGCGAGCTGGACCTGCTCGCCCAAGCGCTGAAAGCCAATCCGCGCTCAATTTCAACCGGAGAGGATGAGATGAGAGTTGTGCGATTCCGCGCCGCGCTCGTGGTCGGCGTGGTCCTTTGCATCTTCGCGGAGCTACCGCTCTCCGCGCAATCGAGCGCGAGTGCGCTTGGTTTCACCGCCAACGTCCTAGTGAGCGCGAACGCGGCCTCGCTTTCGCGTACCCAGGCTGAGCCGTCCATCGCCAGTGATCCCTCGAATCGCAATGTGATGGTCGTCGGCTATGCGGACTCAGTAACGGACAATTTCCCGGGCGTCTCCCGTTCAACCGACGGAGGCAAGAGTTGGGGAGCGCCGACCGGAGGCGCCCTACTTCCGAACCCGCCGGGGCTCAGCTGGGGCCCCCGGACGAGCGTGGGCCATATCGCAGCGGGCGATTCCGCCCTCGCCTGGGGGACGGGGGACACGGTCTACTTCGCGACGCTCGGTCACGAGGACAACACGGCGCCCCCGACCTCGGGCGTCTGCGCCGTTGGCGGCCTCTACGTCTACCGTTCCGCGGACGGCGGGAATACCTGGACCCTGCCCGCCAACGGTCCTGCCCTGCCCAACACGCAGACCATCTTCCGCGACAGGGATCACATCGCCGCCGACAGCAATCCGGCCAGTAGCCACGCGGGGACGATCTACCTGGTCTGGAGTGACGACCAGTACGCCGGCTGCCCACAGATCTTCGGCACGAACTTCGTCAACCGGCAGATCATGTTCTCGCGCTCGACCGACGGCGGTATGAACTGGTCGACACCGATTTCGCTTGCCTCTGGATGCGTCGAGGCGGCGACTCCGGCTGTCGGGGCAGACGGAAGCGTTTATGTCGCGTGGTACGACTGCAACAGCGGCGACCGCGAGCTCCTGCGCAAGTCGACTGACGGCGGCGTCGGCTTCTCGGCTGCGGTCGCCTCAGGCAGCGGTCTCACGCGATGCCCGAATCCGCTGCCCGGCGCGAACTTTCGCGTCGCCGAAGCCGCCCCGACGATCGCGACCGACCCGACCGACGCAGCCCGGGTCTACGTCGCCTGGTCGAGTTGCACGCCGACGGCCCAGGCAGATGTCTTCTTCAGCCGCTCGACCGACGGCGGCGCGACCTGGTCGCCGACCCCACTGCGCGTCAACGACGACGGTGCCTCCAATCCCCGCGACCAGTTCTTCCCCGCGATCACGGTTGACGACCAGGGCGTCGTCCGCGCTATGTGGGGTGACGATCGGCTGGACACGGTCAACCCCGGCGGTCACAACTACGACATCTTCTCCGCCGCCTCGACCGATCACGGCACGAGTTTCGGGACGAATGTCAGGGTGACTTCGCAGTCTTCGAACCCCGACAACGGCGGCGCGACCTTCATCGGCGACTACAACGGGATCGCGCCCTGCGGCACAGTCGTCTGGGGCGACACGAGGAACGGCAATCTCGACATCTTCGCCGCGGGTCTCGACGAGAACGGTGACGGCATTGTCGACGATTGCGACACGGGCCCACCGGCCAATACCGTCTCACCGACAATCAGCGGAACAGCAACGAAGGACGCGACCTTGGGCGGTTCTCCCGGCGCCTGGAAGGGCTTCCCGCTCCCGGCCTTTGTCCGGCATTGGCGTCGCTGCGATACCGGTGGCGGCGGCTGCATCGATATTGCGGGCGCCACCTCCAACAGCTACACGCTGGTCGCCTCCGATGTCGGCAGGACGATCCGCTTCCGCGTCAGTGGAACGAACTCGCTCGGCTCGTCCGCTGCCGACTCCGCGCAGACTGAGGTCGTAACCGCCCCAGAGACGCTTAGTGTCTCGACGGAGGGAGACGGCTCGGGCACGGTGACGAGTTCCCCGGCAGGGATCAACTGCGGAGCAACCTGTAGTCACAACTACGACCACGGGAGCTCAGTCACCCTCACCGCGACAGCCGCCGCCGGCTCGAGCTTCACGGGCTGGTCGGGCGCCTGCTCCGGCACCGGCTCCTGCGTCGTCACCATGAACAGCGCCACCTCGGTGGCGGCCACCTTCAGCCTCAAGCCCAAGCCGAAGCCCTGCGTCGTGCCCAAGCTCAAGGGCAAGAGTCTCAAGGCCGCCAGGGGCGCGCTCAAGGCGCACAACTGTTCGCTCGGCAAGGTCAAGCACTCCTTCTCCACCAAGGTGAAGAAGGGGCGTGTCATCTCCCAAAAGCCGAAGCCAGGCAAGCGGCTCAAGCACGGGGCCAAGGTCAGCCTGGTCCTCAGCAACGGCAAGCACCACAAGCACTAAGCCGCGGGCACCTGCCTGCGCCGCAACGAGGAGGCCCGCATGGCAGGCCTCATCGACTGTTGGCGGGAGCGATTCTTGAGCCGCTAGGAACTCACACTCGTCCCGAGACTCGACTCGATCTTGGCGATCGCGGCATGTTCCTCCGGGCTGACCTGAGCGCCATGCTCCTTGTGCGCCTCGGCGACGCGCTCCGCGACGCTGAGCGTGAACCGCTTGTAGCTCTCCACCTCGTCGGCCGTCGCCTTCTGCCTGAGCAACGCGACTGCCTGGCTGAGCCGGCTCAGCCCCTCGTTCTCGGCCTCCTCGGCCGAGTGGTAGCGCTTCATCTCCGGCTTCTCGGCGACGAGAGCGTCCAGGAGGTCGCTGTCGCCCTGCTGCTGGCGGGCTTCGGCGAAGGTTTTCGCCAGCGCCCAGGTCTCACGAAACGTTCCGCCGCTCGACGCGAGCAGCGTGATCATCCCCGCGGTCGGCGGCCCTGCGCGTACGAGCTCCCATTCCTCGTCGGTGAAGTCGGCCTTGCTGGTCATCGCATCTCCCTTCCTTCGAGCGGCCCCAGTCAGGCCAGTCCGGGAAATGTAGATGGAGCCGGAGCGCGGCTCCGCTCCCTGCGGCTGAGGAACGCAGCCCCTCTCGGAGGGGGTTGAGGTGCTCCGGCTCCAGCGAGCCGGGCGACTTGGGCTCCCAGAGACCCCGAACGGCTCGACCCCCCGCCGCCTGCGAGAACAATGGCACCCGACTCACCCTTTAGAGACGTTCGCGGAGGCACTTCGGAGCTGACCCAGATGGGTCAACCACGCGGTACGGTTGCCGAATCGTGAGCGAACTGGTTCCGGCTGCGAGCTGGTCGGGTGCGGGGGAGGGCGAGCAGCTCTGGTTTCTCGGCACGCTCGCAACGATCAAGGTGACGGGTGAAGCGAGTGGTGGGCGGTTCGCGTTGATCGAGTTCCTCTTCCCACGCCACGCATCGCCGCCGCTTCACACGCATCCGCAAGACGAGAGCTACATCGTGCTCGAGGGACGCCTCACCGTGCAGGCGCGTGATCAGCGCTTTCACCTCGAGGCGGGTGCGGCTGCGGTCGTGCCGATGGGCGTGCCGCATACCTTTCGCGTAGAGAGCGACACTGCGCGGGTTCTAGTGCTCAGCACCCCGGCGGGGCTCGAACGAATGATCCGTGACTGCTCGATCTCGGCAGCT
>Ga0193747_1000344_pt1 | contig 16919 bp, 11 predicted proteins | sample L1m2metaG_FD_143048 | JGI IMG/M metagenome (GOLD analysis project Ga0193747, IMG submission 143048) | Soil microbial communities from a riparian zone of the East river system, Colorado, United States - L1m2 | ecosystem: Environmental > Terrestrial > Soil > Riparian zone | place: USA: East River...
AGGCAGCGAATTGGCCCAGGCTTCAAAGCCCGCCGCAGACCGTGCGATTGCGCCATAAGCCGAGAAATGGAAACACCTACGTCGTTATCTGCATCAGCAGCCACGCGATGATCGCGTAAGCAATCGCTCGCTCGCGTTAGAAAACATTGTGCCGCTTCAGTTCGGCACAAAGCTCGTATTTGGCTGCGCAACATCCGATTCAAAGTCACTCGTGCATCGCGGGCGCTCCGCACAAACTGAAAAACGGGCTAATGCTCGGTCAGTTCCTCGGTGCTGGGCCTCTTTAAGTCGCTGAGTCCACGCCGCCACTCTGACCGAGCGAATGGTTCGCGCCAGTAATCGGTTACCGCATGACTTGCCCGTCCTTCAGCTCACCGATGAAAACGTTCCAATACGCCCGCTTTTTTAGACCGAGCTTGTGCATATCTTCTCTTGGACACGCGGTATTGGACTATGGTGATGAGGAGGCCAGACTGTTTATGAGCAGCTTCTTTCAAGAGTTGCAGCGGCGGAAAGTTTATCGCGTTGCGGCCGCTTATATCATCGCTGCGGGATTCATCATTCAAATTGGTTCTGCGGTTATTCCGGCATGGGAATTGCCGAACTGGACGCTGCGCCTTGTCATCGTGCTTTTGCTGGTCGGTTTTCCGGTCGCCCTCATCCTCGCCTGGGCTTACGACGTGACGCCGCAAGGAATTCAGGCCACCCCAAAGGTTCCTGGAGGGCATCGCCGCCGCAATATTACTCTCCTAGTCGCCGTCGGCGTGATAATTTCTACCGCTGCGGGATTTTTTCTCTTGCCACGCGCCTCAGCGCGCAAGATCGACAAGTCGATCGCGGTTCTGCCGTTTCAGAATCTGAGCGCTCAAAAGGAGAACGCGTATTTCGCCGACGGCATCCAGAATGAGATTCTAACGAAATTAGCGACGGTTCGGGATCTCAAAGTCATCTCGCGAACCTCGACGGCGAAGTATCAGAGCAAGCCGGACAGCTTAAAGACAGTCGCACAAGAGCTCGGCGTTTCCACTATCCTCGAGGGAACGGTGCAGAGAGCTGGCGACAAGGTTCGGGTGAATGTGCAGTTGATCGATGCGCGCGCCGATACGCATCTTTGGGCGAAAAGTTATGATCGTGACTTTAAGGATGTTTTAACAGTTGAGAGCGAGGTCGCAGCGCAAATCGCGGACGCCTTGAAAGCGAATCTCTCGCCGAGCGAATCGCATGTCCTGGCCGCGGCGCGGACAGAGAATACGGAAGCTTATGATCTTTTCCTACGCGGTCAGTATGAGTTTCACCAGGCAGAGAGCAGTCTGTCCGCAGACGGCTACGATCGTGCCGATGCGTTTTACCGACAGGCGCTGGCCCGTGATCCAAACTTTGCTGAGGCCGCCGCGGAGCTCGCACGCAATCGACTATCGCGACACTGGTTCGTCTCTCCTTTGGCGCCAGCGGAATTAGAGGAGGTGAAGTCGCTCATCGACCGCGCTCTGGCGCTGGCTCCAAATTCTCCAGAAGCGCACTTTGCACTGGGATTATTCTTTTATTGGGGTCATCGCCAATACGAGAATGCGCTGGCAGAGTTCAACCGCACGCTGGAATTGCAACCTAACAACGCCGACGCGCGGGCGTTTTGCGCCTGGGTTTATCGCCGTCGCGGTGAATGGGAGCGCTCGCTGGCTGATTCTCAACGAGCGGAGGAACTCGACCCGCGCGACGCCTCCATCCCGACCAATATCGGAGTGACCTGCAATGTATTGCGTCTGTGGAAGGACGCGGAGCAAGCCGAATCGCGAGCTCTCGCCATCGATCCGCACAACACGCAGGCAGCGATGTTCCTTGTCCTGACTCGCCTCACCACGACGGGCGATGTCGCCTCGGCCCGGCGAGCACTCGATGATTTTCCAGAGGTGATCAAAGCCATCCCCGGCGGGGCCGGCGGTCCCCGTGGCGCTACCGGAGCCGGCGATGTTAGTGCAGTCATTGGCTGGCCGGCTTACCTCGACGTGATGGAAAGACATTTCACCGATGCTTTTCAAGCTGTCGAGAAGAGGGTGGTCAACGACGATCGCGCGCATCTTCACCAGCTTGCCGGGCGTGTCGCCATTCGCGTGCTGGCGGGAGAGCCTGAGGCCGCCAAATCAATGGGAGAAGAAGCGCTGCCGTTACTCGAGGCCAGATTCAAAGAGCGACCGGATGACACTTTCGCGATGACGGAGCTAGCTTGGGTTTACCTCGCCTTGGGACGCAATGCCGATGCGCTGCGCCTTTCTAGACAAGCGGCGGATACAATCTCCATCGAAAAGGATGCTCTGGCCGGCGCAAATTTCCAGGTCGGGCTCGCGCAAATCGAGGCACGCGCGGGCGCACCTGAGGAAGCCATTAAGAGGCTTCGACGTTTGCTCTCAATCCCGGCGGGCTGGGCAGTGTCCATCGCTGCTTTGAAGATTGACCCGGTCTGGGATCCGATTCGTAACCGTCCTGATTTCCAGCAACTGCTCTCAGGCTCGGAGCAAATCGGACCTAACAAGTGACTGGCGTTGAATTTTTAAATTGCGATTGCGTATGCGGTCGTCGGCTGGCGGATATTTCAAATCGCAACCGCCTGGCCCTTTGGATTGTTGCGGTCGTTAGCCATCTTCTCAGCATCGATCAAGTTGCCACCCGCATCGGCAAACTCGGATGCTGCATCAGGTAAGCGGCTGCAAGATTTTGCCTAGGGGGCTGCACCGCGGGGCGTCGCTGCGTTTGACTCGGACGTTATCTCTCGTAGACTTCGCCGCTCCCCCTGCTCGGAAAGCCTCCCGTCGATGAATAAGATTCGTAACATTGCCATCATTGCGCATGTCGATCACGGCAAGACAACACTTGTGGATCAATTGCTGCGCCAATCGGGGACGTTTCGTTCCAATCAACAGATCGAAGAGCGCGTGATGGATTCAATGGATCTCGAGCGTGAAAAAGGAATCACGATTCGCGCGAAGAATGCGGCTTTTCAGTGGAACGGCTACCGCATCAACATCGTCGATACACCCGGCCACGCCGATTTCGGCGGCGAAGTCGAGCGCATCATGAAAATGGTGGACGGCGTACTTCTGGTTGTCGACGCCAACGACGGGCCACAGGCGCAGACGCGCTTTGTTTTGCGCAAGGCGCTTGAAAACAAACTCAAGCCAGTCGTTGTAATTAACAAGATCGACAGAGAAAACGCGCGGCCTCATCAAGTCGTCGACATGGTTTTCGATCTTTTCGTTGAACTAAAGGCCACCGACGAGCAGCTCGATTTTCCAATCATTTACACTAGCGCGAAGAACGGTACTGCCATGCGTGAGCTGCACGAAAAAAGCGAAGATATGACGCCCCTGTTTCAGGCAATCGTGCAACATGTGCCGCCGCCAACGGTTTCAAGCGAGCCGTTTTTCCAAATGCTCGTGTCGAACCTGGATTATAGCGATTATGTTGGCCGGATCGCGCTCGGCCGTATCGTGAGTGGTCGCGTTACCGTCGGCGATTCGATCGTGTGTATTCACCGAGACGGACGCGCTGAACGAACGACCGTCACTACTCTGTTCAGCTATGCAGGATTAGAGCAAGTCGAGATAAAGGAGGCGGCAGCCGGCGATATCGTTGGGCTAACTGGCTTTGAGAACGTTTACATCGGCGAAACGCTGACCGATTGCGAGGATCGCGCGGCGCTTCAATTCGTGGATATCGATCCGCCAACAATTCGCATGCATATTCTGGTTAACGACTCGCCATTCGCGGGACGAGAAGGAAAATTCGTGACTGCACGACATGTTCGCGAGCGACTGGTTCGCGAAACGCGGGGCAATGTTTCACTTCAATTCAACGACACCGAAACCGCAGGCGCATTTGAGATTAATGCGCGCGGCGAAATGCAAATCGCTATCCTGGTGGAGCAGATGCGGCGCGAAGGCTATGAACTAATGATCTCGCGGCCCGAAGTGATTTTTCACCGAACTGAGAACGATGCGCTGCTCGAGCCGATTGAAAATCTTTATGTCGATCTACCGAATGAAAATCTCGGCGACGTCCTGCAATCCATCGCCAATCGCAAGGGCGAAATTCTCGCAATAGATCATCACGCGTCACGCGTATCAATCGAGGCCATTGTCCCGACGCGCGGCTTAATCGGATTCGAGACTGATTTCGTGAACCAGACTCGCGGCGAGGGAATAATGAGTCATCTTTTTCGCGAATACGCGCCATTCAAAGGCGACATGGGTGGTCGCGGCCGCGGTGTGATGGTTTCGATGGAGCCCGGGGTCAGCACTGCTTACGCACTCAACAACATTCAGGAACGCGGCCGTCTTTTCATTGGTCCACAGGAGGACATTTACGAAGGAATGATAGTGGGCGAAAACCGACGTCCGGAAGATTTGCCAGTCAATCCATGCAAGGAAAAGCACCTGACGAACATGCGCAGCCAGGGCGACGGCAAAGGGATTCAACTCGAAGGAGTCCTCCGAATGAGTTTGGAGCGCGCGATCGAATACATCGACATCGATGAGTACGTCGAGGCGACGCCAAAGTCGCTTCGTTTGCGCAAGCGCATTCTGGACGCGACCGCACGCAAACGAGCCGCTGCATAGCGCGCGCTGCATAAGCCGACATACGTAAGCTCGCGCTTTGATCATTTCTTGCCGCGGGCGGACTGTACAGATAATTTCCGCGTTGGTTATCGAACCTGTATAAGTAGAACGGCGTCAGAGCATGCCGCATTAGCGGATTTCAAATTCGCGTAGACGAAGCAACCATGTGACACATATATGGCAAAGAAGAAATCTCAGTTAAAACGTCGGGGCCCACGGTCAATCGGTTCTAAAAAAGGAAAACGAAAGAAATCAGCGAAGCCGAAACGGTCTTTGAAACAACGCTTGGCGCGTGCAAGGAAACTGGAGGCATTAGATGCAAGGAAACCTGTTTTTGAGGTCTCGCGAGAAAGAGCGCTGGAATCTCAGCCACAGCCTCGGGGCACTCCCTCGCCAGTAATTAGTGGCTCTGTTGGCCGGTGGGAGAAAAACGCGAGCAATCTCCCGGAGGATGTAAAAACTGTGCAACGCCTTTTGGAAACGGCAGCGCAAAAGCTACACGCTCCTGAGCTGGACCCGCAAGGCGTTGATGGAAAAATTGCGCAACCGCCCCGGCATTCGAACACGGTTGCTGCGATCGAAGCTTTTCAGAGCCGTTTTAACATTTCAATTGATGGAATAATTGAACCCGGTGATCAGACCTGGCAGGCACTCCTGCAAGCTGGCAGTCCAGCAGCAGACCCGTCCCATCCATTCCGGAATGATGATTTTCCGCAGACGTACATACAGCAAATTTCGGTGAGCCTGGACGATCCTGACCATCCGCTCACTCTTACCTGGACGGGGCCGAAGGCTGACAGCCAGGAGACAGGGCCGTTCAGGACGTCGCCTGGTGCGGGATTAAAAGGTCTCAATTGCAATGATGATGCCACGAGTCGGCGATCGGGATCCAAATGTACTCCTAAAGGGACGCGTTCAGTGGAAGGCTTCGCACGAAGGCTTAACAGCGATTCTCGCGCTACGTATGTTACGTGGTTTATGCAAAGCCGAGGCATTGCGTTTCATTATTTTCCAAGTGTGCCCGAATACGCAGCTTCCCACGGCTGCGTACGCGTTGAGTTGGTAGATGTGGCCCGACTTATTCAAGACAACTCACTTGTAGATGATACAGAAGTGGTAATAAGCGGAATCTGGACAAAGCCACCGAAGCAATGGGACTAATGCCTCACTGCTAAGCTTTCGGGAAGCACGCCTGCCACTGATCCAATCGGGAAGTAGGATCGATTAGATCGGTTCGACGCATAAATGGAATCCCATCCGATCTTTTCTTTGATCTATTCGCATCGGTGATTGTTAGCGGTCCCGATGCGCTCTTGTCGTACAACTCCAGATGCAACATATCGCTCGGGACTTGAATGCCAATCAAGTGTCCGACCTTTGCGATCTGTTCTCCTGCGTGGATCCTGTCGCCTTCCTTCACAGTAGTTGTTTTCTGGATCTCTCCGTAACGCGCGAGGAACTCGCCGTGATCGACCTCTAAAGCAAAGGTTTCGCAATAGAACGGGTACGGTCCGCGTGTGACGGTGCCGTCGGCGATCGCGTAAATCCAGGTGCCTTTTTCAAAATACAAGTCGCAGCCGGCATGGGCGCGGCGCCCGTTGTTTCGGTTAGAACCAAAGGCACGAGGGGAATGAGTCCAGTCTGACGCGGGCAGTGAAGGAAAGGGGAACGAGAATTCTCCGGCATTATCGGAAACGTCCGGCTGACTCGGTGGTTGCTGCACTTCCGGTGTACGGCCTGTAGCGTCCAAAAGTGCATGCCAGGTCTGGCTGTCCGGCTTAATCAGGCCATCCACCGAACTGGTGTAACGGCCTTGGAACGCTTCAATTGCCGCAACTGTGTTCGAAGTGGCAGGTGGACGTGCGATTTTCCCATCAACTCCTTTCGGATCGAGTTGGGGGGCTTGTAAAACTTGTGCAGCCGTTTCCAAAAGACGTTGCACTACTTCTACATCGGCTGGGCGGTTGCGCGCGCGACGTTCCCAACGCCCGACTGATGCCGAGAGATTTGAACTCATCCTAACGAATGCGGTAGCATTCTAGTTAACTCCGCCGCCAGCTTCCAGGAGTGCCTGCCACGTCGGACTCCCGGGCTCAATCAGTCCATCAATCGAAATATTGGAACGGCTCTGAAAAGCTTCGATCGCATTAACGGTATTCGAATTCCGAGGCGGCCGCGCAATTTTTCCATCGACGCCCTTTGGATCAAGTTGAGGAGCTTGTAATTTTTGTGCTGCTGTTTGCAAGAGGCTTTGCACTGTCTCTACGTCCGCTGGAAGATTGCCCGCGCCTTTTTCCCACCGGCCGACAGAGCCGGTAATTGCTGCCGAGGGAGCGCTGACGACATTGCCAGAGCCGGGCGTGGTTGGGGTCTCTTGGGCCTGATTGCCTGCTGCACCGATAGCCGCGCTCACATTCGTATCCAGAAAAAGCCCGTTACCCTTGCGGCCACTTAGAATGGCTACGGCTTGGTCGACGTTGTTCTTCACGGTGTTAAAGTCAGCGGACGTAAAGAGAAGCTCGGTCTGATACCAGTGAGCAACTTCCGGTTTTTGCAGCTCTTTCTGCAGATCGAGAAGCCGGTCATAAGTCTTGGAATCCATGTGGCTGATTTTTTCGAGCAAATGATTAGTTTTGGCTGAATTGCCGCTAATCAAGCCCGCGTCGTTGTCTTTCATGATCATCCGATTGACCAGAACTGCGTCGGCAGGGATCTGCTTCGACTGTTCGGCAGCTTTTGCGGGGTCGCTTTTTTTGCTATCGCTTTTCAGAGCGCCGTTATCGATCCACATGTACACCTTTTCCGAATGCATGTTGCCACTGAAGCGATCAGCCTGGCTCATGATATAGTCCATCAACACCATATCGGAGAGATCCCTTATCTGTACGATTTGCTGAACAGCGGCCTGATCGAGCTTACCAGCAGCGTCTTTGTAGTCTAACTTAAGCGGGCTTGAGCTGGTTACTCTTGCAAACTCGGATGAAGCTGCAAAGGCAGCCGCGCCCCCGAGATCGCTCAAATGAGGATAACTTTGTTCTCCAGTAGGGTTCGCTTGTAAGACACCGTAAAGCTGCTTCCCATCCTTCGTGTAGAGCGAGGGATTACTGTGAGCGTCATCCAAGGCTCTCAGTTCCGTCCACTGTGTTCGGTTATTGGATCCGGTTGCGTTTGCTTTGCCTAAATCAGCCAACGGCTTGTGCGACGCTACATCCATCGTTCGGATGATGGCAGGCTCGACATGGCCCGCATCGAGGAACCGCGACAAATGGTAGTAACCGATAATCGAGGGGCTATAAGTGAAATGGGTCGGAATCGACTGTTTGTATTTCGCTATCATCTTCCCCTGGCCTGAATCGCTCTTTCCTGTATGCGCGGAGGCATAACTGAGACGGCTCGCCCCAGCGGGTAACTTGATTGCATGAACATTTAGTCCTGGTGAAGTGCTGTACGTCTTCGGGATTAAAACAATATCCACGTTATCCTTCGTTTTTCCGTTATAAAAATCTAGCGCAGCAAGTTCCTTCTCCTTATCGATGTCCTTTTGACTGTAGATTTCCGGGTGCCCCGGAAAAGTCGATGGTCGAGTAGCAAGCTCGACAGTTCCGTTTGGAGCCGTGTGCTCGGTGATTTCCTGCGCACGAGGTGTGTTGAGATCGGACTCTTGCGGCGTCGGAGGAACCGTTGGAGTTGGTGCCGGTGTAGGGGTTGGCGGGACGTTGTCTGAAGGTGGCGAAGTCGTACCGGATTGTGTGCCGATCGACGCCGCGGCTTGAGCAGCTTCTACCTCCTTTGCGTAAAGCTTCTTCAGCGTTCCCTCAAAATCCAAGTCGACCAAGATATCCTTGGCGTCGACTCGACTCTTCAGTGAGGAGGCCTGCTTAAGGAGGCTCGCTTTTAACTTATCGTAGTTGTCGCCCGAAATATGCACAACGTTGACAAAGTAATCCTTTATCTTCGCGTCCGACCCCGGTTCACTGTCTTGCATTAGACCTGCCAACCATTGCAACCGGTTGTAGATCGTTTTATCTACGTGGTGAGCTTCGTTGAGAATCGGAGTAACAGAGATGGAATTCATTCCCCACATCATTCCATCGTCGTTATCCTTGTACATGATTCGCTTTAACGCGAAAATGGGACTGACAGCGTCGGCTTTGTCCTTATCACTTAGTTTATCGTCCCATTTTACTTTACCGTCGCGGTCAACGTAATGCTGCAACTGGTCGACGCTGATGTTGCCGAGGCGATCGACCTGACGAAAAATTGAATCGAGGATTACTCCTCGGATCATATCTTGCGCGAGCGCCAGATCTTGAAGGCACTTCGGGTCGTTTAAGTTTAGGATGTTTGCTACTGGCGTCTTTGAAGAGAGGACCTTGTAGAAGCTGTGTCCTCTAATAGCACCGACCGTCCAGTAGTCTTCAGGACTGCTATCTTCCCCGCGAGGGTTCTGCGCCAGCGATCCATAGACCGCTTTTCCATCAGGCAGAACCAGTTTTGAGCTGCCTGACTTTGCCATGGCTCGCAGATCGGCCCAGGCCTGCGTGCAACTCGGATGGCCGGTCGTTCGGGCTTGCTCTCCGACCTTTTGGAATTCCTGCAGATCCATAGTCCGATAGGTGGCAGGCGGCACTTCGACCAGATGACCGAGAAGACGAGAAATGTGAAAACAGGCGAGACCGGATTGAGCCATAGTACCCCCCTTGAACTTCGCAATTTTCTCGCCCGACCTCTTGTTGCTGTACTTTTTCGTGATGCCGGAGCGGTACGGGCCTTCCGTTCTTTCAAATGTCTCTTTGGTCAGCGTCGGAGGAAGCTTATAAATTTCGATCCCGGCCGAAGTATTATGAAGCTTCGGAACAACACCGACGCTTTCCGGACCGGTCGAGGCGAAAAAGTCGAGACTGCCAAGCTCATCAATCTTATTCTTATCATGCTTCGTGTACCAGTCGTTCGAGCCTGAGAGAGGCTCTTTGTCTTTAAGCTTCACATCGGAAGGCGTGAACGGAAATGCGACAAGGCGCTGGGCGACTTCCGTGACTCCCGTAGGCGTCAAATGTTCGAGCGCAGGCTGATCTCCCAAGGGAAGGGGCACGTCTCCTTCATTCATGGTTCAATCCTCACCTCGCCGATCAGACGATTATCTTACAAGAAGGTCTCGACGACCAGCTAAAAATGTCAACATTTGAGAGCACGCCTGCGTAACAGCAGATTCCGGCGGACAGATTAGAGATTATGCCAAAGGAATGGTACGTCAACTTTCACGGTGGCGAAGAGGAAAGCGCGTTAAACAATATTCACGTTTATTCGACTGACGGGAAGAGATTTAAATAATAAGAGTCTTCCTGCGGGCATCGAAGTACGAACCACCGTGCGGTTGCACGTGCACAAAGTTGACGATCATCTTTATCCACGAGTCATTTGGTTGACGGCATCCTTGCTAACCGCCATCTGTTTGTTCCCTTGTTGTTAATCTCATGAGAATGATTCAGCTTGTTCTTGTCTATTTGGCAATCAACGTTCAAATTTAAAACTCAAGCGAAATATGGCTTCGGTTCCGGACACATTTGGTAGATCACGTGTTTCCTACGGCAGAGAAGAATGCGTAGCACTTCCTCCGGCTCCTGGAACTGAAATTGATTCAGGCCGAAAGGATGATGAAGACGCCCTATGCAAAATTAAATTCGACGATCCGAACGTGATTTTCTGTCCTGCGCTTCACAGCACAAATCCTGGGACTGATATCTACGAATTACCGGCTGGAGTTTCAAGAGCATCCTTTGAACAGAAGGAATGCGCCAAGGAGACAGGGAGAAACGCCGACTTTCTAGCAAAATTTAAGCAATCAACAAGCTGCTCTTACACTCCGGCGATATTAGCTTACGGAAAGCTGGCTGATGCGCTCAAAATTCATGTTGATGTTCCGGCAGTTATCTATCGAACGATGGAACTAGCAACCCACAAGGGAGTCGAAAAAATGGCCGGCGTCTATGCTCACGGTCTCATACAGCAAACGTGGGCTGGACTCGTCAGCAAAATAGCAATTTCAAGTCCCAAAGTGATAAAGGACGGACTTCTTTACGGAGCAATGGTCGACCATAAAGGTGGAATTGATCACCATCCTACTTTGAATCACAGGGGTCCCGATTCCAATCCTGCAGCTCCCTTTCTCGCATCTTCAACTTGGGCCATGGCTACGAACAGCTCAGAGATAAGGAGTCAAATTCCGCCTTCGCTGCAGACACTCGGGCAAATGATGGCCGTTCGCGACGTAGGTGAAATGGCAATTATCGATCACATATTGGCTCAACAGGACAGGTTTGGAAATGTAGCTAAAAAAGAAAAATTTTTTTGGTTGGAGCAAACAGCCGCCGGTCAAAAGCTTCATTCTGTAAAAGCTACGAAGGCAAACAAACCGATTGATGGCACCAATCAAACGACGATGCAGTATCTAAACGCGAACCATATCCCTTATGTTCAGTTTCCCGTAATGGTTCTTGCCGACAACGATTGCGGATTGCGGCAAAGTAGCAATGTAGTTCAAAAAAATAATATGGTTCAGCATCTTCGTCACATCAGTTCTAGCGTCTATAAACACGTTCAGAGTTTCGCAAAAACAAATCCGGGCGATTTACTCGAGTATTTTCAAAATCAAACTCTTATGACGAGTGATGACGCCAACGGAGTCATTGCACGACTACAGGAAGTGGCTTCGATTCTGAAAAAAAACTGTGACAATGGAACTCTCCTATTTGATTCAGAGCCCGAAATTTTCCTAGGTATGGAGCCAATCCCACCAAAGAATTGCGAATAACTGGCACGTCATTGGTCCCCTGCTAGTTTCCAAGGCGCTGTGCAACTCGAGCGGGCCGTGCGGCTCTAAAGCAAACGAGTTGTTTGACGGCCGGTACACACCGCGATCGACGGACCATTGCGTCTCGGTTGATGGACGCAGCATCGTGATAACAGACGGAATTTAGGACAATGTCCATGGGATCTGGCCGATGTCATGAACAAAAATACTTTCATTTTGGGAGAATGGTTAGGGCACGATCTCGCGCATTGCGCGCGGCTTTGACTGCGTTTTGAAAGATTTGCTCTGCCGCTTTTTCGTGGGTGGAGCTATTCGACGTCGTGTACGCATCGTAGAAGTTCTTAAATAGGTTCTTAATAAACTCTTCGTACGCTTGTTGGATCAGGTCCTCGTCACTCATGTTAATTGTGACTCTTTCAGTGCTCTGTGCAACCGTCCGGTAACAGGAGACCCCTTGCTCTTGTTCAAGCCGCTTCGACGGGCAATCGAATAAACTTCCTCACAGAGCTGTAGTTGCGGCCGCGTTCGGCAACTTCATAGCCGTCCCGTCCGCCGCCCGGATTTGTGTTCCCTTCGATAGCATAAAAACCGTACTTACGGTCTCCCGTGCGAGAAACGATACCCGTATGGGAGAACTCATAAACGACGATGTCTCCGGGCATTGCCTTGAGGTCTTTAGAGCTGACGGGTGGATTGAATACTTGATAGTGATTGTCGTTGCCCCAGGTAATCAACCCAAAAGCGGCCGCAGTCCGAGGAACGTGTGTAATGTTGGTTCCTGCTTCGTTTGCGAATTGCTGGACACACCAGTCCACAAACGCTGCACACCAAGGCCAACCCTGGCCGCTGGTACCTGTAGATGCTTGGTATTTCTCGATTGAGGAGCCTTTATTCTGATGCTTGTCATCCTCTTGAGTGCCGATCTGCCCTTGGGCGATGTTAACTAAGTCAGTAATGTCAGTCATTTCGGTTTATTTGTGATTCAATTAGCTTCGGCCAGATGGCGCCAAAGCGCCATGGGAAATTGTGTCCGAAAACGTTTACGGCCGCGATGAGAATATCGGAACAAGTAGCAAATATCGGCCTGCGCACCGGATGTGTGCGCGTAAGAGTCTGTAGATGTGGCACCATCTTAGTTACTGTCTTCTTCTATTCCCAGAGCGACGCTCAAGCTGGCGTCTAGAAAAAGGCCTTTGTCCTTACGACCATTTAGAATGCTTACAGCTTGATCCACGTTATTCTTCACGGTGTTGAAGTCACCCTGCGTAAACAGAAGTTCGGTCTCATACCATTGAGCAACTTCTGGTTTCTGAAGCTCTTCCTGAAAGTCAAGAAGCCGGTTAAAGGTCTTTGGATCCATGTGACTAACCTTGTCAAGAAGATGATAGCTCTTCGCCGAATTGCCGCTAATCAGACCGGCGTCGTTATCTTTCATGATCATGCGATTGATCAAAACGGCCTCGGGCGGAATTTCCTGTCCCGCCTTTGCGGGATCGCCCTTCTTGACCTTGTGCTTTAGGACTCCGTTTTCGATCCACATGTAGATCTTCTGGGAGTGCATATTTCCGCTGAAACGATCAGCCTGGCTCATGATGAAATCCATGAGAACCATATCGGATAGGTCCTTGATTTGTACAATTTGCTGCACAGCTACCTGATCGAGCTTACCGGTCGCGTCTTTGCAGTTCAACTTAAGCGGGTTTGGGCTTGTTACCTTGCCAAACTCAGAGGAACCTGCAAAAGCACCGGCTCCCCCGAGTTGGCTCAGATGAGGATAACTTTCTTCGCCCGTCGGATTCGCCTGCAACGCGCCGTAAAGCTGCTTCCCATCTCGAGTGTAAAGAGTTGGATTGTTATGGGTCTCATCGATCGCTCTTAGCCCCGTCCATTGGTTTCGATTGTTCGACCCCATCGCCTTCGCTTTACCCAAATCAGCCAAAGGCTTGTGGGCAGCGACGTCCATCGTCCGCACAACGGTAGGCTCGACATGCCCTGTATCAAGGAACCTGGACAAGTGGTAATAACCGAGTATCGACGGGGCATAGGTGAAATGAGTCGGAATGGACTGTTTGTACTTAGCTATGATCTTGTCGTCGCCTGAGTGCACTTTACCCGTGTGACTTTCGGCATAGCTAAAGTGGCTCATTCCTGCCGGCAATTTGACTGCGTGAATGTTGATCCCAGGTGAGGTGCTGTAAGTCTTGGGAATCAGAACAATATCCAGGCCGTCTTGTGTTTTACCGTTATAAAAATCGATCGCGGCCAGTTCTTTTTCTTTCTCAATGTCCTTGTTCCCATAGATCTCCGGGTGCCCCGGAAAAGCCGCAGACCGGATCGCAAGCTCCACCACGCCGTTCGAAGACGTGTGATTGATTGTTTCCTGTCCCCGCGGCGTGTTCACATCAAACTCAGCGGACATGAGACTCGAGCTCGTTCCTGATTATGACGCTTCCAAAATTCCTTGTCTGTCTGGCCTCACTTGTCTCACGAGGCGGGGCTCGTCGTCACTCCGGTTGAAGTCGGTGAGGTCGTCGCAGCGCTTTTAGCGGCTTGGGCGGCTGCAATCTCCTTGGCATAAAGGTTCTTCATCGTTCCCTCAAAATCCAGATCCAGCTGAATATCCTTGGAATCCACCCTGCTCTTAAGCGCTGCGGCCTGCTTAATAAGGCTCGCCTTCAAGTTATCATAATTGTCGCCTGAAATATGAACGGCGTTCACAAAGTAGTCCTTTATCTTCACGTCGGAACCTGGTTCTCCATCCTGCATCAACCCTGCCAGCCATTGCAACCTGTTGTAGATGGTTTGGTCGATGTGGTGCGTCTCGTTGAGGATCGGAGTTACGGAGATCGAATCCCTTCCCCAGTTCATGCCGTCGTCGTTATCTTTATACACGATGCGCTTCAGCGGCAGCAAGGGACTGACTGCTTCAGCTTTGTCTTTATCGCTTATCTTGTCATCCCACTTTACCTTACTATCCGTGGTCACGTAATGCTGCAACACGGCCACGCTGATATTACCGAGGCGATCGACCTGCTTAAAGATTGAATCCAGGATCACTCCCCGAGTCATGTCTTGTGCGAGAGCCAGATCCTGAAGGGACTTCACATCGTTCAAATTCAAAATGCTCGCCACTGGCGCTTTTGACGAAAGCACCTTGTAGAAGCTATGTCCTCTGATTGCACCAACCGTCCAATAGTCTTCCGGGCTGCTCTCTTCTCCTCGCGGATTCTGGGCCAGAGATCCGTAAACGAGCTTGCTACCCGCTAGAACCAGTTTGGGATTTCCCGATTGCACCCAGCTTCGCAGATCCGCCCACGCTTGCGTGCAACTCGGATGGCCGGTTTCTCGGGCTTGATTGCCGACCTTTTGGAATTCCCGGACATCCATTGTGCGATACGTCGCCGGTGGCACCTCGACAAGATGGCCGAGCAACCGGGACATACAAAAGCAGGCGAGCGCCGGTTGCGCGATAGGGTATGTTTTAAATTTTGCGATCTTTTCGCCGTCCCTCTTATTACTAAACTTTTTGGTGAAGCCCTGCCGGTACGGGCCTTCCCTGCTTTCGAAAGAGTCCTTGCTCATCGTGGGAGGTAACCGATAAATTTCGATCCCAGCCGAGGTGTTATGAAGTTTCGGGACCACACCTACGCATTGCGTTCCGGTTGACGCGTAGAAATCCAGACTGTCGAGCTCATCGATTTTCTTCTTGTCATGTTTGGTGAACCAGTCATTTGAGGTTGAAAGAGCCTCTTTGTCATCGAGCCTGACATCGGGCGGAGTAAACGGAAACGGAATCAGCCGTTGACCGATCTCGGTAACGCCATTGGGCGTCGGATGTTCTATGAGTGGTGGATCCCCAAGTGGCAGCGACTCATCCGGTACAGAATTCATAATTCCACCTCCAATTGCACATTAGAACGGACAAATGAAATAGTATTAATGGAAAATCCTTAGGAGAAAAGCAAATTTTTAAAGCACACTGCGTAAATGGTGCGAATCATAGACCCTTGCTTCGCTGTTGTTTGCCCTCGATATGCGCCCGAAATAGGATCAGTGAAAGAATCGATTTACTCTGAAAACGATGGCTGCAGATTTAACCGAATTACTGTGCCAGCGACATGAAGCGCGCGGCCAAGTAAGAAGATAGTTATGCCAAGCGAATGGTACGTCAGCTTTCACGGTGGCGAAGAGGAAAGCGCGTTAAACAATATTCACGTTTATTCGACTGACGGGAAGAGATTACGGAAGGCTTTAAATAAAAAGAGTCTTCCTGAGGGAATTAAGCTTCGTGAGCTTCGCGGATTCGTGTTTGGGCCAGATCAGAACCTGTATGTGGTCAACTCGTATTTCGAATACAGCCAAGTCCTAAAGTTCAAGGGCATACCCAATGAAAATGGACAGCACGACTTTGCCGAAATCTTCGTAGAGCGCCACGCTCAGATGAATCCCGGCATCGATCATCCCTTTAACCTGGCGTTTGATTCCGATGGCGATCTCTACGTTTCCAGTCAAAACACGAGTCTGATCGCGAGATATCACGGTCCCAGTAGCGAAGACGCTAAACCAGGGACGCCGATGCCTCTTCCCGAAAGGCTCCATCTTGAAAAGGGGGATTTTCCGCCTGGAACCTTTGTTCCGTCGGCAAAGCTCGCCTCAAACGGTCTTCTAGAAGTCAGAGCGGTGATTTTCGCACCGAATAATGACTTGTATGTGGCGGATCGAGCGGCCGATTGCGTGCGAATTTACGAAAGTCGTACAGGCCTCCATTTACGGAATCTTATTTCTCGAAGCGATCAGCTCGATAAACCGATCCATTTGATGCTTAGTCCTGACGATCGCTATCTTTTTATTGGGAGCGGCGGGAACGATTCCATTTTGCGACATGACCTTCAACAGGGCTCCACGAGCGTTTTTGTCGCATCAAAGTCGGGAGGCCTTAACGGGCCAGCGGGAATGGCGTTCGGCGACGATGGCTTTTTCTATGTTGCCAGTCGCAATTCAAAGGAAATCCTCCGATACGGTTCGATCGACGGTCGACCACGCGGCAAGCCTTTCATCAACGACCTGGCCGATAACCCGGAGTTTTTGATGCTCGTGCCGCACTGAGTTCCTATAGGAACCCCTTGAATCAGGCTCGTCCGCGCCGCTCTAGAGGATTGACTGCGCTTTCGAAAGTTGGCATTACGAAATGCCATGAAAGACTACTTCACAACGGTATTGCTCGTTGCCTCACTGGTTTTAACCAGCTGCGCATCTGTAAACACGGCACATACTCCGCCCGACGGTAGCGCTGAAAAAAATGCCATCCTCCAGGCAGTTCAGCATGCGTTAGCTCGTCAAGGGCGAAAGAACCTGGTGCTGGTTGTTCCGTATCTGAAGGTTCATAACGGGTGGGCCTGGATACAAGTAAACCCTCAATCAGCGGACGGGCGGCAACACTACGAATCGCAATCCGGACTTCTGCAACAAACGGCGAACAAATGGACGCTGCTGGAGTG
>Ga0193747_1000346_pt1 | contig 16896 bp, 17 predicted proteins | sample L1m2metaG_FD_143048 | JGI IMG/M metagenome (GOLD analysis project Ga0193747, IMG submission 143048) | Soil microbial communities from a riparian zone of the East river system, Colorado, United States - L1m2 | ecosystem: Environmental > Terrestrial > Soil > Riparian zone | place: USA: East River...
AGTGCCATTACCATCAAATTTTTCAACACGCTGGTTCCCAGTATCAGTTACGTACACGTATCCTCGAGTATAATCAAGAGTGATACCTAGTGGGCCATTGAATTGCCCATCACCTGTGCCGAAGGAGCCCCATGTTCTAATAAATTTGCCATTAGTATCGAATTCTTGGATACGATTATTACCAGAGTCGACGACATATAAATTGCCTTTAGTGTCAACCACCACCCCTTTTGGATCATCTAACTGACCGTTACCCGAGCCAGGAGATCCAATTGTCTTTAGGACATTTTGGGCATTTGTGGGAAGCGACAAAGATCCCAAAAAGACCATTAACCCGATTATTGTTATTACGATGATTATTATTGCCATGCTATTTCAGATCCCGTCTCCAGCGATCGACGAGACGTCGATCATGATTATTTGATAATTTATAGCGAAGTTAATAAAGATTTTTTTGTCTGAACCCTTCGAACCAAATCAGCACAAACACTGCAATATACTGCTAGATCATTTCAATTATCTCTCCTATTCTTCCCCTGAAATGTACTCTCCTTCATTCTGAAGGATGAATAAAGCTGCTCCTCGATAATAAGCATTATCAATGTTTGAACTTGGATCAATCATCTGTTTCAAGTCCATTTAATATCATGAAACTTCGATCTTTTAAAATGGAAAATCTAACAACTTTAGGTTGTTTAGATAATAAATTTTATCATTTTAGGTCACCACCGATAATAATAAAAAATGAGAACAAGAATCATGTAAAAAATACTCGAACTCTAAGGAATGCCTGTTAAATAATTTGTTTTCTAGTGCATTTTCATCCTATAATGATCAACAATAATAATACTGAACTGACTCAAACATCTGGTTATGCTGATGGAGACACATTCGGAAAGTTGAAACGTGCAAGGCAAGGATCTCACTATATCATAGTTTACCGCGATTTACCTACGCTTAGAAAAATTTATTCCCAGTATACTAAGAGGCAAATTGAAGAAAAAAACGAAATTGTTCTCATTCTTCCACATTACGAAACCACTGACATGGTTAGATGCGTGTTATCACAGATGGCTACAATAGATGTAAAAGAATATGAAAAACAAGATTCTCTTTTGATTATAGATTCAGCTAGAGCATACTTTGGTTCTTCTATAGATATTGTATCATTTGTTAAATCGTTAGTAAATTATGCAGATCAAATAGGTAAGAATGGTGTTACTGTATTGGCTGACATGGGGTCGTTCTTCTGTTATAATAAACTGGATGACCTTATAGAATATGAAACGTCATTGCAACGAACATCTGATATGAAAGCAAAAGGATTCTGTTTCTATAAGAGAGATGATTTTAAGTGGCGAATTTCTCGTATACAAAGAAAAAAATTACTCGATCATCATGGTAGGAGGTTCATGATAGCCTCCACTCCTACTCCTACAATCAAATGACTAAGTATGACAGCAACTATGTCATTCGCCGAGCTCGTTATACTTATGTAGAATAGTGCCAAGTCACATAGTATTCAACACAACGGCACGACAAAACCAAACAAAACAATAGTTATGTTGTGTACATACGGTAAAGCATAAAGTAAATAGCAAGTTATAGGTAATATGTATTCAAACCTCAAATGAGCGAATTTGCCTTCTTCAGATTTATGAGTAATAACATGCTAACCAAGGAGGAGGAAGAGCACAAAGAGGAGATTGTCCAATTAACGGAGGATGTATTGCAGGCTAAAGGTATCCAATGTGATGCTAGTATATCAAAAATCCCTGAGGAGGAATTAAAAGAAATTCTTGAGAAAGTCAGGGAACTTCGTAAAAAAAAGAAGAAAAAACAATCAAGTACAGAAGCTGCTAAACAAGAAGACGGTTACGTATACAAGGGCAGGTGATAAAATGGATACGACAACACGCTCGCTTTCAATGCTTGGTATCGGTACACTTTGGTGTGGTATTTCGTTATTCGTACTGACAATTCTGATACGAACTATTATTGTCTTTTTCATAATTGGCGTACCGCTAGTTGCACTATGGTTGTATGTTGTGCGAATTCCAAACACCAGAACAAGATCAATACTGATACTAGCATCACCACACAAGTATGTATGTTCAATATGTAAACATGAAGAAGCAAAGACCTGCTTCGGGGAAAACCGTGCATGCTGCCTTCTGACAAAGGAAACACTGTCATCGGACATTCCATTAATCCATTGCATTAGAACCTCATATCGTTCATTTACACTGTCGCGTTCATCTTTGTTCACGTTCAAGGATAATACATGATGCAAGAGGATCTATTTTTATCCGTGTTCATTGTAGAAAAAGAGTTATTTAATGAGAAAGATGAGAGATATAAGAGAAAGAAACTGACAACTTTGTTAATCACAAGAGCCAACAATAATGATATCATACTAAAGTATTCAGCTAATGGTGGTCAGTATGTATCTGTGCAAGATATATTATACGCAAATACAATTTCCAAAGTAGTAATTGAGTTCGCCCATGATTTAGGCGAGAATAATAAGAAATGACAAGCACCGCTAGATCTAAACAACCATCAGAAGCATTCCAAGCTGCACTTAAAGACTTGAAGTTAATTTGGGAGGGTGGTGTTATTCATACTCATACTCCTAGACGAAAAGAGCAAACAAGAATCAAACTACAAAAACATAAAGAGCTTATAGAATTAGGAAAGAAAGAAAGCTTATCGGCTAAATTCATATCCCATGAACTGACTAAACTAGAGTCAAATTGTCTTTTATGTAATAAACGATTCATTGAAAGTGAAAGATATCATGCCTTTTTATGTCCTGAATGCGATGATAAAGCACGAAGACAGGAATATAAAGAAACGCAAGAAGAGAAGAAAAAGGAGCAGCTTCCGATAGAACGTTATTGTGGTGCTATACTTGATCTAAGACCTACGTATGATTTTTCGTATGAAGAAGCTCTTAAGTTGTGGAAAGAAGGTCAGAAGGAGAATGAGGATAGAACTAACGCAACTATACAACAAAGGATAGAAAGAGTAAGAGATCGTGTAAAACCAGAAGGCATAACTAACAAAGAATGGCAGAGGGAGAAACAGGGAAATAAACTTAGAGCAAAAGAACAAGGAGTAAGAACAGACGTACAACGTGATAGAGATGATAAATTTAAAGAGGAAAATAGTCCTAACTGGGTAATGCGTGATACACTTGATAAGATAACTTGTATGTGTGAGGTAGACGAGTTAAGAGCAGGTGAATGTTGTAAAACCTGTAAAGTCCTGAGAAAAGTTCATGAATATATGCTAAATATGTTCAAGGACGCAGCAGAAGGTAGGAGCACTATTATTTAGAAATAGAAACAGCTGAATCTCTGGACATGGTTACTATGCTGCAATATGCTCAATATTATAGATCTGATAAATCCAAATACGCAATGATTAATGATGTGGATAAAACAGTATGCAGTAATCCCGCCAGCAATGAGTGTAGGTGCTTGAACATTTACTACAATTATGGATAAAATGTCAATTATCCATTATTCCTCTACACTATTGATTGTTTTAGTTGCCTGTTACATCACAACCGTTATTGATTTGTGCTCCTGGTAATAGGTTCCCATTAGAATCCACCTTGCATGATCTGTCATATTGGTGTCATTGTTGTCGCTGTCAAGCCAATGGCTAATATTCCAATAGTTGTCATGCTGACTGAAAACCTTTGGTCTGTTCTGATTGTTTTCTTTATTGTCACTATATGATACGTGAAGGCAGTATATACCTGATTATAATATATGAATGAGAACGGTTGTATCGTGAGTAAAGCAAAAGTAGGAAATAAGAATAGGAAGAAGAAAATGGGACTGTTCCATAATTAAGGCCATTGTTTAAAGTAGCAGATACTCTTATGCTGTACCTTGACTTACTCATTAGATGACTAAAACAAAGGTAATATTCAATGATTTTATGGATGAAATAAAACAGGGACTAGGATTTCTGTATTGGCCTACACCTAGATGATCATAAAATTGGTAAATTTATGTTTCAAAATTAAATAAACCAATATTTCATGTCAATAATTGGCAAGGATGGGGATTGAGGCTGGTCTATCAAACCAACACGTGTATAAGCGTGTGGTTCAGAATCCCCACTCCAGACTTATCCATGCCTATTGTACCGCAACTTTTGCGGAATGGATTCTCATTGCTCCTGTAATTGTCTGGTAAACAGTTGCTAATCTTTGAACGATTAGTTTTCGTCAGCTCATAAGGACTGTCAAAATCGTCTATCATTCTATTATCATTGCCTCCGTATGTTGCTGCAGGACAGACGCATAGAATCAATCAAGTGCCTGTTGAATTGCTATCATTTTTATTAAAGTTACCAGTTGAATTAGAGACTTCTGCCATTCGTGATTGAAGGATTAGTTCAGAGAACTTGGGGTGTATCATGATGGCATTATCGGAGATCAATGATTGAAGGTTCTGAGTCATTTGGCGTCCTTCAGAAGAAAATGCCACTGGTACTACTAGTAATAATTAGCTAACTGGAATCATGTTCTTGCGTGCATACTGTAAAGTGCTTTCAAAGTCTGTGGAGACGTCAATGAGATCTAATAAATGCTCGATAATAAGCAGGATTCGATCATCAATTCTGAGGAGCGGATATTTGTTCCTATCCCCTTAATGTATATAAACAACAATACCGAAATTTACTTGTATCTTTTTGAAGAAATGAAGAAATTCGCTGCTGCAAATGTGATGTCAAATAAAGAGATAGAAGAATTTCTTTTCCACAGCTAGTGTTGCAAGAATAGCAACAATTCAGAATCGAAAGCCACACGTAGCTCCAGTATGGTATTACTGCGATGGCTGCTGTGGGTGGCTGTATGTGTCAACTCCCAAGGGAAAAAACCAAGAACCTGCAAAGTAATTCAAACGACGTTGTGGAGGTAAACTTGGAGATCTTTCTTTGAAAAAATCTACACCTTTGTTATACAATTGATTGAGATAGTCTTTATCCACTCACTGGCTCGCTGTACAGTCTGCAATACACTGTAACCGTAGCCTCTCCTGCCAGAATCTACGAAGATTATTCGCAGTTTCCAGATACAGTGTCCGTACCCCAGCTCGCCTTGGCATACCGTTGCTTTCTTGTAGAGCAGGGCACTCTACAAGACTGACCCTTGAAGATATCTCATTACTTCACTTTAGTTGAATAGTTCCACGCAAACACACTAGCTTTCACTACTTAATTTTCAATTTCCTTTATACGATCAGATAAATGATTCTGAAGACTTTCATTTACTGCGTTACTATGTATATTCATCTTACTTTTGTCTGTGAACTTGGATAATTCGTCAAATACCTAAGATTATCTTCCTCTAAATTTCCATAGACTAAGATTTACACTTTTCGGTGACAATAGCGCCCCTTCGGATAGAGGCTCTCACCACCCCAAAGCCTTGGCAGACTCTTTGGCAGCATCGTCTAGTGCTTGTTTTGGTTGTTTGACACCATAGTAAACGTCTTCAATTGCCTGTCTTATGTGTTCGGCTATCTGCGGATACTCAGGTGCAACAGGCCTGCTCTTGCCAATTGAAATCATAGAGACCATCTTATCATAATATGGGATTGTTTGATTCAATTGCGTCAATTGAGGACCTGAGCCAATACTCTTCTGTGTTGGAAGGAATCCTGTTTGCTTCAACCAAGGAGCCATTATTTTTGGATCTACCATCAGTGTAACTAATTCCCATGCTAGGTCTTTATTTTTTGAAGTCTGAGAAATGGCTAGTTCCCACCCGCCCATCATTGTAGATGTTTGATTAATTCCAGTAGGTACTGGAAACATAGGAATAAAGCCAATACCCTGCCCAAAAGTTGGCCATTGTTGGCGTGGAAAAGCACCTGGTAGCCATGATCCACTTTGAAGCACAGCAAGCTTCCTATCAACAAACAATTTGTCTGGATTACCTTTCAGTGGTTTTATGCCTGCATTGATCTGCTCTTTGATAAATTCTAGCGCTTTAACACCTGCTGAGCTATTATATGCAGGAAACCAGTAAGTACCCTTTGTTGGGTGTCCATCTTTCATCACAAGAATGTCTCCTCCGAGCATCCATAGATAAGGATACCAGATATCTGGGGAATAGTTTAAACCAACAAGGACGGCACCCGAAATACCCATAGGTCCTAGCACAGAATTAATTTTCCTTGCTGACGAGATATACCCGTCCCATGTTTGCAAAGAGTTCGGATCAACACCTGCCTTATTTAACAAATCCTTCCAGTACCACATTCCCCTTGCATCGGTCCAAGCCCATATTCCAAACACTTTACCTTTATACACACCACCATCAAAATTCGTTTGATACCAATCAGAAGCTCTACCCCAAATTTTTACATAATCCGTAAGATCTGTTAGATATCCTCTTTCAGCAAAATCTCCAAGCCAGATTTGATCCACAGAGATTAGGTCAATAGCACTTTTATTACCTAGTGCATCCAATAAATGCGTCCTAGTCTTGTTGTACGGAGTTGTGGTATAATTTATTTGAATATTTAGATCAGGATGCCTTGCCTTCAATTCCTGTATCGCAGGTTGTAAGAGAGTATCCCATTTTATCACATTACCCAGATCATCAAGCATGGCTGTAATTACGACTTGTCTTTTCTGTTGGTTCTGTTGGGATAATACTAAGGAGGTACTTGCGCCAGCAGATGGAGCTACGATACTCAGGATTAGTCCTACCGCAAGAACGCCGCCAAAAATTGAGAATCTAAACATGGCCAAGTGATTTAGGGCCATCTACCGAACATGAAGCATTAGAAATATTCGCATCCATAATGTGCATATAGAATGTGAACCGTTCCCATATAACAAGTATTCTCTGCAACATTATATTGTATATAATGAGATGTGATTTGAAAGACCTCAATTAACCCAATATAACGAGACACATTGAATATGGTTCATGAAACCAAAAAAATGGAGTGTCTATATTACCAGAAGGATATTGGACCCCGCAATACCTATGATATCAAAAGAGTGCAGCGTTATTGTTGCAAATCACACGGGAAGGCCACCTACTAGAAATGAGCTTTTGAAAGCCGTGCGTGACAAAGATGCAATCCTCTGCACACTATCAGATATAATAGACGCAAAAGTCATGGATGCTGCAGGATCAAACCTCAAAGTTATTAGCTCTTATAGCACAGGCACAGACCATATAGATATTAAAGAGGCAACTAAGAGAGGAATTTATGTTACTTTTACTGGTGATATTCTTACAGAAGCGACAGCAGATCTGGCATTCGCATTGATCCTCGCAGCCTCGAGACAAATTACGCAAGGACATGAGCTTGTTACACGTAAACGATGGAAATATGGATGGGATCCGCATCTTCTATTAGGTTCAGATGTTCACGGTATGACAATTGGAATAGTTGGCTTAGGTAGAATCGGATCAGCAGTAGCACGTAGAGCAAAAGGGTTCGATATGGATATCATTTATCATAATAGCCATTGTCGAAATATTCAGATGGAAGAGCAATTAGGTGCTAAACATGTCGATATGGACCAGCTTGTAGAAGAAAGCGATTTTCTTTCACTCCATTGTTCTTTGAATAGTGAAAGTTATCATTTAATTAATGAATCAAATCTTAGACGAATGAAAAATGAGTCGTATATAATTAATACAGCACGAGGTCAAATCATTAACGAGGCACATCTGATTAAAGCTCTGAAGCAAAGATGGATTGCAGGAGTAGGACTCGATGTCTTTGAAAAAGAACCACCATCACCAAATAATCCATTATTGAAGATGAAGAATGTTGTCTTATTGCCTCATATAGGCAGTGCTACGTTGTCGACTCGAACAAAAATGGCGGAAGTAGCGGCCAAAAATTTACTAAATGTCTTGGTTCGAAAAAGCGCAATTTACCTTGCAAATCCTGAGGTAAATCTTAGATAAATCAGATTATAAACTTTTTAATCCAAGTTGGGCATAAGAGACTCTAGAACCCTAGAGATTTTCGCTTTATTCTTGGAAGTCCTTTCAAAGACGACATATCTATAGGATTCAAATTATATAAAAATAGCGGCTATAATCTAAATAGATCGGCTTGAATTAGAAATTCAGACAGATATATTTTCCTAATTAAAAATTGCAAGTACAGATAATGATCCGGGGTCATTAAGATCAAGGCACAGTTATTCATTCTATAAACATGGCAAGTGTTAGCCATTGATATATCTGATAAAAACCGTTGTCCGCCGTTCGGTCTTTTTCTTGTGAAGGTATGTTCTACTGTTCCCATTTGGTGCTTTTCTTTGTGTATAGTTTAATAACTAAGATATTATTATCGATATTTCTAATGACTACGAGGATAGGAATAAGCGTATTTTTGGCAATCATACTCGTTACAGCTATCTTGTTGGCCGGCGGTTCATCTGCATCAACAGTAGCAGCAGCTACTGGAACAGTCACCAATTCAACAACAGATGTAAACACAGCAAAAACAACAACTACAACAACTACAACACCGATCAAATATCTAGTGGTTATCTTACAAGAGAATGTTGCCTTCGACCATTACTTTGGTACTTATCCGAATGCCACAAATCCGCCTAGTGAACCCAAATTTGTAGCCCAATCCGCATACACCTTCTATTAACGGAATGAATTCGGCTGGTCTATTAATTAACAATAATACAAACTCTGCTCATCCTTTCCGTCTTGATCGTTCACAGGTAGTAACGTGCGATAATAATCACGCCTATGCACAACATTTTGCTATTAGTGATAACTTTTATGGTTCTACTTTTGGGCCCTCTACGCCAGGACACATCAACCTTATTTCCGGCCAGACCATTGGTGCTTTACCAGCTAATACGAAAATTCCTCCATCTTTAAAATTTGATGGGGTTGTAAATGGCACTCTTATAGGTGACATAGATCCAAGATTCGATGACTGTTCTAGGAATTCAAAATTATATAATGTTACAGTAGCCATGCAGGGCAAAAACATAGGTGATCTTATGAACGCAAAAGGTGTTACTTGGGGTTGGTTTTCAGGTGAATTCAGACTTCTGAGCAACACTGGAAATGCAACGTTAGATTGTAATAGCCGTCAAAGTCATACTAGCACTAGTGAAATACCAAATAAAGATTACTATCCTGATGTTGAATCATTTCAATATTACAACTCTACTGCCAATCCGCATCATCTTCCTCCAACTTCGATAGAGATGGTAGGTCACACAGATCAAGCCAATCATCAGTACGATCTATCACACTTCTAGAAGGCGTCTGAAGGCGGTAATATGCCTTCTGTCAGCTTTATTAAAGCTCCCACATACCAGGACGGCCATCCAGAAATCTCCGACCCGCTAGCAGAACAGATTTTCTTAGTTAATACAGTCAATCGTCTTGAAAGCCTACCAGAATGGAACAGTACTGCAGTAATAATCACATGGGATGATTCGGATGGTTGGTATGATCAGGTCATGCCTCCAATAGTCAGCCAATCCGATGATCCAGTAAATGATGCGCTACTTGGACGTCAAGGCCTCTGCGGTCATGCTCATACCGGTGCTGCAAAGATCGCTGCGGATATGGTCCTCGTATACCTCTGCTTGTAATTTCCCCATATGCAAAAGTGAATTTTGTAGATCATAGCATAACAGATCTATCGTCAATCCTGCGCTTTATTGAAGACAACTGGGGATTAGGACGAATAGGAAACCAATCTTTTGATGTCAAAGCTGGACTAATTAATAATATGTTTGATCTTAACACCGCCGGACATGCCGGGAATCTTATCTTAGATCCGGCTACTGGAATACAAAATTCTACTGCAGCGAAGTAACGCAACATTTTTTAATTTTTTTTACATTTACAAGTGCCTCTGAACAGCCTGGATCCGCACATAACTTTGATGTCCTAGCAGAAGCATTTCATGATTCAAAGGCTGGCATAGTACATATACGATTTGAACAAGATTTGTACAGATTAGTATTAGATTCTATGGATTGTGACAAGACGCCTACTAATACAGATTCTTTTTATCATGATTGTAAAGTCCGATTGTCACCATTAGTTGTACACACGTCTAATTCAAAAAGTGCTGCAAATAGCACGTAGTTGAACCAATCAAATATACTATGGGATCGGCGCAAAGATTCCTAGTGGATATCGGATCGCGAATTTGATCTATTATCTTCCATTCAATATATACTGTAATAAAGCATTTAATTCCACGACTGCAAGACAACATACTTTATCTGCGCCTCCATAATAAACGTGTAATTTCTCGTCTATAACACAGGCGCCTGTTGGAAAAACCACATTATTAACATCACCAATTCTTTCGTATGGTTCCTGAGGCTGTAGGACAGGCTCTTTTGTTCTGGCTATTACATTAACAGGATTGTTCAGATCCAGAAGAGCAGCTCCAGTTCTATAGACCAAATCTTTATCCACACCATGATAAATCAAAAGCCACCCATGTTTGGTTTTTATTGGAGGCGGACCTGATCCAATCTTTAGCTCTTCCCAGTCTTGCTCGGGTTTCATAAGTATGGTGTTCTTTTCAAAATTTGATAGTGTGTTGCCTTCAGCAATCCAAATACTTGGTTTATCAATACCAAATTTTGGGCCAACCCAGCTACGTGGTCTGTGTAAAAGCACATATTTTTGATTTATCTTTTCTGGAAAGAGAACAACATCCTTATTATCTGAACCTTTGCTAGTTATTATTCCTAGTCTTGTATAATTACGAAAATCGTTAGTTGTGGCTAAAGCAGTTGAACCTACTGGTCCTTTTACTACATAATCAGAAAGTACTACGTATGAGAAATATAGTTGATTATCAATCGGCATCAAACGCGGATCTTCTATTCCATACTTTTCATATCCTTCCGTCGGTCCAAAAGCGATTTCATTTTTCTTTTCAAAAGTAAATCCATCAGTGCTACATGCATAGCCAAACCTTGAGATATACTGTTCATACTCACCAATTGCCCTATAAAGCATGTGAACCTTATTTCCATCGTATACGATTGCGGGGTTAAAGACTGCTTTTGATTCCCACCAGACATTTTTATTTGGTAGCAGGATTGGATTTTTTTTATATCTTCCTATTAATGCTTTTCCACTCTTATACAGGCTGTTTGACCTTAGGACCATGGCTTTAAAGCTCCCAACTTATGCGAGCTATTATTTCTTTCAATATGATAGTCAAGAGATTATTATTTATGTCCACCATCTAAATTGTAATGTGCTTGCAGCAAAGATTGGTACTGCGCGAAAATAATGAATACTGGTGTAAGTGCCACCTTTTCGATGGTATATTGCATAACATTATCCCCTCATTTACGCTCACACTTTATCATTTATTATTTGATTGGATTTTTTCTCCTAAAACTTAGTATAGTGACACTATAATCATCATATTCTATAGAACATCCCTAGTCTGCATTTTTTGGGTGTCATAACGCAACGTTTCCAAAATCAGGACCTACAACAACAATCTGATAATGAAATAAACACCAGAACCGTCACGGCAGGACTTTCATAACATCTTTGCAAACAGTTAACCGATCTAAAGTCTGAAGACCGCCAAATGCGCACTATAATGAGAGCTTGGACAAAGACCCAATCTTGCCAACTGTCCCATTGCAGTCCACGGGAAAGCCGTGGGGCAGAAATACCTTTTGATAGAACTGATGCTGCTTTTGGCATAAAAACGAAGAAGCATTATAGATTTGAATAAACATGTGTCCTTCAATTAGCACTGAAAATTAATCTATCTATCTTTCTATCTATCGAAAAAGTAAGGCAATAACCATGAATCTACCATAAACTAAAAAAATACTTTACTGCGTTTGCAAAACAGAAAGTGTAGATGCCATCTAGTACAATGGATACTTGTACATACAGATATTTAGAATCGATAAAACAACATAATAGTATCATATAATAGAAATTGATTTAAACTTTAGTACTAAGTTTGGTTTCTCATAAATAATTGGTTTGACTCCAGCAAAATATGAAATACAGAAGCATTAGCAACATTGGTCATGTTCAAGGTGCAGTCGGTGGCCCGGATACGGAGTGGCTTTGTCCCAAATGAAAACAGCATTATTTTTGCTAGTACCAGTACTGGTGTTAGTCTTAGCGCCACTAACGGTAGTAATGCCACGCGCATACGCAATCGGACCATACGACGATGGATACAATACAGCGAAATTCGACTTCTTACACCATAAATCATATAGCGACTCCTGCCACACTGGCTGTACTCTATACAGATTGGGATACTCTGATGCATGGAATACGTTAAATGGCTGGTTAGGAAATCGTTAAGCGTCCCTGAAATCCGAACTGCTGCTCGGCCTGTTGAGTCTGAGAAGGAGTTTGGCCCACTTGTTGCAAAGTAGGATACGGCGCCGGATGGGATGTTGCGCGCGCCGGATGGTTTGGTTAACAACGCCAACAAGTGTGGCTAAAACAATCAGAAAGTAATCTAGACTGAGTAGTAGTAGGTCTGAAACACTTCCTAATGACCCCCCTGATTGAGAAGTACTTGTTCACTAGAGCAAATAGGCGATAAAAGTAGTAAAATATCTCGTGCTAATGCAGCTGATTTTATGTTCACCTGCTTATGGATAATCAATACTTACACGAGATGGCAGTTGTTACAGGTTAATAATTTCTGAAGGTGTATTCTTCAAGTGACTATGGGGTTAACATAATCTATTGCCATACAGCGTATTGTTTGTTGTAAATCAAAATAATGTCTTGGCACCGTCTACTGCTAATATTATAAACAATTGAAAATAACTCTACTTCATAAGATTTTGCTTCATCATTTTATAAAACTCTTCATCAGACATGTTTCTTTTACCTTCCATCCAGGTTTCTATATCCTTTCCAGCTAAATACCTGAGACTAGGATTTTCACTTGTAACAGCTTTGAGCACTACTTTTGCTACAAGGTCAGGAGAAGACCCATTTTCCATCATATGCTCAAAGCTTGAGGCTATTTTTTGCATTAACTGCGAATATGGAGAATTAGGATCTTGAGATTTCTTGGCAACAACCGTAGCATTAGCAAAGTTTGTTCTAATTACTCCAGGTTCTACCAAGACTACTTTTATTCCAAATGGCTCCAATTCGTAGGCCATAGATTCACTCAATCCTTCAACTGCGAATTTTGTACTAATATAAGCAGAGCCTCCAGGGTAACCTAACCTGCCTGCACCCGAACTCATGTTTACGATTATCCCGAATTGTTGCTTCCTCATAATGGGAAGAATTGCTTGAGAGGTTCTTATTACTCCGAATAGGTTGGTTTCAAACTGTGCCTTTATCTCATCAATTGTAAGATCCTCAAACGCTCCATTAAGTGCATAGCCCGCATTATTCACCAATACGTCTATTCGCCCCACTTCAGAAAATATTGCTTGTACTGCGTTTTTGATAGATATATCATCGGTAACATCAAGCTGATTTATATGAATAGGCAAGTTTTCTTTCGTCGCAACCGATTTTATATTCTCACTTTTATTCAGATTACGCATTGTAGCGTACGTCCGAAATCCGCTTCTTGCTAATGCTAACGATGTCTCAAGGCCTATTCCGCTTGAGGTGCCTGTAACTACAGCAACTTTTTGATTAGATGTCATCTTATTTTCTCTATATTTAGCAATACATAAGACTACCTCTCACAATATGTACCAAATCAATAATACTGTTGATACTTTTGTAGAAATGACGACAAAGTACTATTAGTTAAAATTGGAAAACTGCTCTAAACAGTAAAGTAGTCACTCTAGTTGGGATAATTATGATTACCCGAAAAGCTAGTTTTTCTCACACATGTCAATCATGGTAAATCATACGGGAACATCTTATTAGTACTCGTCAAAGAGAACTGGAGAAAAGTATTCTGCATTCAAGAAAGGTAGAAGTTAAGCATGCAATATCTTGGGGTGCTGGGTATTATTGTTGTCGTAAAGGATAATGGAAGAAAAATTAATGTAGTTTACAATAAGTCATATCAATGATCCTCAAAGGCAAGTAGGACAGTGTTTGTAATCAATGGATACCAGCGCAAAGGATCAATGTCTGGAATATCGCCAATTGTTTTGTGTTTCGCATCTTTTTGTGTTAGGATACAAAATAGGAAGTAAACTCACTTCGATATTACCCATAGTAGTGGGAGCAATGATCGCAACATTCTGGCAAGTAGTACCAGTAATGGGTTTATTCTTGTTCTCTTATATTGTGCTTCGAAGTATTTATCTACAGATTGTCCTGGGCGCTATAATAATGGGACTAGGTGTACGGAGACTGTTTCAAGAAAAAAAGACACGACACCTACAATAGGAGAGTACCAAACTAGATGACTAACATAAAAAATACAAGAGATGATGGATCCTATAAGCGGAAGTAGGAAATATTGTAGCTACTGATGAAGAGTAATTCATAATCTCGATGTTGGGATTGGTTGATACCCAATAAACTTTTATTCCAACGAGATAAATTGACGCAGTACTTAAGCCTAGGCGCTATAGTCTATATAGACTATAACTATTATATAGTGGTGTTTTAGATATTTTGTTCATGTCAAAAACTACATCTGGGACTGCGCTGCCTGCCGGACCCAATGATGAACAACAGAATTTACCACCATCACAAGAGCAGACAGAATCTAAACTCCCAAGAAATGAATTAACATTAATAAAAAAATTACCACAGCAAATTAACGAAATAGTTGAACAAAATGCAAGAGTAGAACACCAACTAAAGGGTATTAATAAGGACATTAAACAGATCGGCCAGACTTGGGATGATAAATTGGCAGAAAGTGAAGAATCAATCAAACAAATACAGTCCCAAATAGAACAGGTACAGACACAAGTAACAAAGATTGGGAATGCTCTCAACAATGCCTTGGCAAATATAAAGTCAGAGAAAAAGGGAAAGAAGAAAGGCAAGAAAAAAACAAGAAGTAACGAGCTAGACTATCAATAGCAGGTGCTGTTTGATTTGGATTTATACCTATTAAGACATGGCGACTCTGGCAAGGGAATGGCTGTAGCTGCTGGTGGGAATACAGGTGACGTACCGCTCACAATAGTTGGCAGAGAAGAGATTGCAATTATAGCTAGATCTGTTAAGGCACTAAACCTGAGATTTTGCGCTATTGTAACGAGTCCTCTTAAACGTGCAGTACAGACTGCAAAGATAATTGCCAAGGTTTTAGCTATCGAAGACAGAATATCAATTTGGAACGATTTGGTTCCCGAAGGCAATCGATCAAAGCTATATAATAGATTAAACCAATATACAAGAGAATCAAGTATACTGATGATTGGACATGAGCCATACCTCAGTAATATTATGTATGATATGATATTTCAAAAAAATAGAGTAAACCAACTTGGCCGAATAAATCTGAAGAAAGCTGGATTGGCTAAGATAAGAGTAATTTCGTTGACTCCAAATATAAGTGGTGAATTAAGATGGTTACTTACGCCAAGAATCTTGAAGTTATTAAAAAAAGGAAGTTCAAAATCAAAGTCCTCCGCGGCAAAGAATAAGAAAAAGGAACAGATCTAAGGAATATACAGAATTTGAGAAAGCTCTGTACAAAAATCTGCGCGTTCTACAAAGCTCGCAAAACGAAGGATTCATCATGTTATTACAATCAAGGTTTTAAGCGCTGTGTAGAATGCGAGGTATTTTTGAAATGTGGAGGTATGAGATGTCCTTGTTGCGACCGCATTCTACGAATAAAACCACATAACAATGTATCTAAAGGAAAATTGCTTCAAGGTCTAAACTATATCTCTTGAGAAAATCGGCTTATGATGTCTCATACACTTTCGTCTTAATGACGATACGTTGGTTTGTTCTCTTGAATATATTTTAGCTCTTCAATCTATTCATTAGCTGGATTATGGATATAACGAAAAAATCTAGGGGTAAACAATTGCTTCGTAATTGATGATCGACACTCTTGAAATTATTTACCCAAATTTAGCTTCTGGTGAGCTTTTCAATAATCGATTTGTGTTGAGGGTACATCTCATGCAGTTCTTTTCTTTTCGCAAGTTCAAAGTCCTGATAATCAAAAGCCGGCGAACATGTGCATCCTACTAGTGTATAAGAAGATTGGTCATTAACAGTTGCACCAAACCAAGAGCCGGCTTTTACTAATATCTGGAGACATTCACCATTTTCCAAATTGTTTCCTAACTTGATCGCCGATAAGTCAGCATTTCCATCTATTATATACAAGGTAAGCGAGCTACCATCGTAAAAATGCCACATTTCATCACATCCTAGTTTATGAAACGCAGAAAATTGTCCTTGTTTTCCATCTAGCAAGTAGTATATTGCAGATGAAAGTGAACGATCACCATTCGGTTCTAATTGAATAATCTTGTCAGACCTAGAACTCTCCTTGAAATATCCACCCTCGTCATGTAATTCAGAAAGATGGAGTTTCTCTATCCAATATTTAGCATTCTTAATCATCCTTAGTTTTCTTCCAATAAGCACAGAGATATGGGTTATGCAATTGTTGACAATCAGGATTACCACATGTAACATACCCTTGTCTTAATGTGGCATTATCGGGAATAAGATACTATTTTTATCATCGGTGAAACATCAAATATCATTGATTGTTTGATGTTAGCTATATTGTTTGTGGTGATATTGTTAATGACTGTTCTTGTCTTGTGGGACTGATTTGGAATATTGCAACCGGCCAGATAATTCATTTAAAGCTCCTGGTCACTCAATCCGAAGAATCACTAACAGGTATGTTAATAATGGTTTGGTGTTTTATCCTAGGAATTTGGGGCCCTCGATTATCATCAATCCTAGAA
>Ga0193747_1000347_pt1 | contig 16876 bp, 9 predicted proteins | sample L1m2metaG_FD_143048 | JGI IMG/M metagenome (GOLD analysis project Ga0193747, IMG submission 143048) | Soil microbial communities from a riparian zone of the East river system, Colorado, United States - L1m2 | ecosystem: Environmental > Terrestrial > Soil > Riparian zone | place: USA: East River...
CAGAAGCCGCTTCATCGAGGATCGCGCACCTGCCGCCCTTTTGCACCAAATCAAGGGCTCTTTAAAGAAGATAGAGGCTCCATCGCCTGGTTAAATGGCCATAAGATGTGATCACCGTTGACCCCGCAACTTAAGGATAAATGCAATGACTAGCTGAAGAATACTCATGAAAACGACAATGCCCGCTATCCCGGCGGTCATCTCGAGTGGAATTGGTTTCCCATCTCGATAAGGAATGCTGGAAACGCCGGGTCGCATCAGCAGCAGTGTCTCTACGCAGATTACGCCGCCTACGGCCACATAGCGGAGTCCAGCTGCGGCTCGTGATCGCACAGAGTCTTGGTCGCTGGCACTCATCTAACTATGACTAGGCGAAAGTTCGTGAAAATACGGCGAGAAGTTTTTAGCCTAATCAACGGGTCGATCTTTCTTTCACGCCCGCACGGGCACGCTAGCGGTGCGCTCGAGCTTGCCCCAGCTTACCCATGCGCCTTTGATCGCCCGCAGGATTGCTTTCCAGATGCAGTAACTGAGCATCGGACGATAGATCAGGCGCATCGGTAAGATGCGCCAGGCGCGCAGGATTGGTTCGCGTTCCAAAATACACGCGAGCGTGGCGAGCAGCACGTCCATCGCAAGGAACGTGATGACGAACGGAAGGACCGCGTTCCACGCACCGAAAGGCAGAGAGGCCAGCAGGAATAAATCTACGATCGGCGTAATGGCGATCAGAACGATCTGAAAGAACCAGATGCTTGGTAAGCTGAACCAGCCGAGCGCGCGATAGTTCCAGTTGAACACCATGTCGCGATGTTTCCACAGACATTGCAGCGTACCATAGGCCCACCGCGAGCGTTGCCGCGCTAGCGTGGCCACCGTCTCGGGCGCTTCGGTCCACGCGATCGCGTCGGGCACATACACGATGCACTGACGGCGTCGGTGTAACGAGAGCGTGAGATCGGTGTCTTCGGCGAGCGTTTCCAAACTGAGCCCGCCCGCTTCGTCAATCGCATCCTTCCGAATCGCGCTAATCGCGCCGGGGACGACAGTGATACAGTTCCAACGATTGTAAGCGCGGCGATCCAGATTGAAGCCGCAGGTATATTCCAGGGCCTGACAACGCGCGATGAACGAGCGTAGGTTCCCGACCTTCGCGTGACCTGATACCGCACCGATGCGCTCATCCGCGAAGGGTTCGAGCAAACGTGGGAGCGTGTCGCGTTGACATTGCGTATCGGCATCAATAAAAACCACAATGCCGTTGTGCGAGGCGGCGAGGCCGCGTTGGAGAGCGCGTGCTTTGCCGCGATTTTCTTGTCGGAACAAACGAATATGCGATTCCTGCTGCGCTACGCGCTCAATTTCCGCAGCGGTTTGATCGGTCGAGCCATCGTCGATGACGACTACCTCTATTCCGCCTGTGTAATCTGTGGCCAGTAGAGTGCGAAGAGTTTCCGCGATTAATTTTTCTTCATTGTAAGCAGCGATCACGACGCTGATCGGTTTCGCGAAGTCTGTTCTTGGTAGGCGCCGAAAACGCGCCGCGAGCCAGATAACGATCAACGTGCGAACGACGACAAGCGCCGTCGCCACGATCATAAAGGCCCAGAGGAATTCTTCGATGCTGTGATACACGCGGAACCCAGTGCTGCTGACAATACGGGTGAGCGACTGTCCATTGCCCTGCACGGGCGGATTCACTGCGTCGCGCGTCGTTCCGAGCAACGTGCTCAACGGCACGATGCTGTCGCCGCGCGTATGCAGCCAGTCCAAAATGCGCGGAAGCGCTTCCACTGTTTGCGCGCGGTCGCCGCCCGCGTCATGGAGCAAAATTACGTTGCCATCGTGTCTTTGTTGTTTAATCCGCCGGAGGATGATGTCTGCGCCGGGCTTCGCCCAGTCTTGTGGGTCAATGTTCTCAAGGACTACGAGATAATTAAGATCTTCCGCGATTTTCAGAGGTGTCAATTCACTAAGGTCCGTCGGCCCAGTGTCGGCGGCGTAAGGCGGGCGAAACAACGTCGTCGCACGGCCCGTAATGGTTTCGATCAGCAGCTGCGTGGCGTTCAGCTCCAGGCGGATATGCTCCGGCCAACAGAGCGCCAGATTGGGATGGTAATAGGTATGGTTCCCGATCTCGTGGCCTTCGTTGACAATGCGCCGAACAAGCGCCGGGTAACGCTCTGCGTTTACTCCGACGACAAAAAACGTGGCCTTTACGTTTGCTGCCTTAAGAACGTCCAGAACTTTCGGCGTCCATCGCGGATCGGGGCCGTCATCAAAAGTGATTGCGACCTGATGCTCGCCACCCGCGCCCTGATGATATAGCGTCGGAAATTCCGCAAACTTCACATATTTCGCTGTGAGATAGCCGTCTACATCCACCGCCAGGTTGCGCAGTCCGTCAGTGCGATCCTCATCCACTGTCACGATTTCGCCGTCGCCAACGTCCGTAATCGTGTCCGTTGATTTTATTAATTCCAGCGCCTGACGCGTCTGATCATCGAACTTGAAATCGCGCGGCACATTTAACGCGTCCCAGATTGCCGGGTCTTCGCTGCCGAGCCGATAGAGTGCGAACCCGCCTGCCTTTTCATCGCGCACGCCGCGCAACTCGTTGAGAAACGTGACGGCATCGAGGAACCAGACCCCGTGTTCCGTGTCTTCATCGTGGAAATAAAAATAGGGACTGTAACTCGGCCCCTGAACATGAACGCTCTCGATTTCCGCGTCCTTGGCGCGGCTCATCGCTTCGGAAAAACTGATCAGCTCAGCCTTCTTGCCGCCGATGGGCCAGTCATATCCGTAACTGCCAATTGCAATGATCCATTGCTTTGTGTCGGAACCATCCAACAGGACATGGAGCCAACCTTCAAACCACGAACGGGACGCGAGCGGTCCCGGCGGATCCGTCTCCGACGTTTCATCGAACAACATCGCGACGAAACGATCGACGTTGTCACTGAGCGCATCGATGTCGATGTAATCCAGCTCCTGCCCCGGCTGAACGCACAACCAGAGCTGTTTGTTATCGTCGTGCAACGCGTCCGCAAACTTGTCGATGAATCCGGTTAGATCCTTCTTGTATGCAGGATCAATTTGTTGCCAATCCACAACGACGCCGGCAGCCTTGGCGTTGCGCAACTCCGCAAGCACGTCCTGGATAAAGCCGTCCTGTCGTTTAGCCGGTCCGTGCGCGAGATTCTCAATCGCTTCGGGCTGCCAGGTATCGCCGACGAGATTCGTCAGCAGCGGCATCAGCGCAATCCCCTTGTTTGCCGCCAGCTTTGACACACGACCATCGGAGTCGATTTGCAAATTGCCCATGCCATCGATGACCGTCATCCACTCCGGGCACACATGCGTAATCTGTGCCGCGTGTTGCTGTAGCGACGCATAGCTGTCCGGATCGCCATTTACATAGAATGCGAGTCGCACTTCGTTATCAGGCGCTTTCTTTCGGGGGCGCGGCGAAGGAGTTGGCGCTGTACCAGCTAGCTTTTTCGCCGCCTGGCGAGTCGCGCTGAATTTCTGCCACAGCAACGACGAAGCTGGAGAAACCTGGCCAGCAGGATTCTCTCGTTGCAACGCTCGCAATTGGCCTTTCAACTGCCGCAACGAGAACGGCACGTTCATCTTTGGTATGACAAAAAGCGTCTGAACGAAAAGCACCAGCGCCACGAAGAACAGCACACTGCCGATTAGCAGAATGAGGCGCAGCCGCGGCCAGCGTTTACCGCTGGGATCGGAGAAAACGAACGGCGTAACTTGTTCCGGAGGAAGCTCTGGCATCTGACGCGTATAATCGCTTAGGTCCGTGAATAAGAAAATCCGATTCTATCATTTCAACCTTGGACCCTCGATGTTAGACGTTGACGGGTAAATGCACGTTCAACCAGATTCTCTGCCGACCGGACATGACGGCATCGTCCGACGTTTAACCAAAGGCCCGACCATCCATTCTAGCGCATGGGTTGTTCCTGGCGCGACTGTGCTCGGCGACGTAATTCTTGAAGAAGAATCGAGCGTCTGGTATGGCGCGGTCCTGCGCGGTGATATCAACCGCATCGTCATCGGGCCGCGCTCGAACGTTCAGGACAACGCTGTCGTCCACGTTGACACCGGTTACCCAACAAGCGTAGGCGAACTAGTCACGATCGGGCACACCGCGATTGTTCATGCATGCAAAATCGACAACGAAGTACTCATCGGCATGGGCGCAATCATTCTCGACGACGTCGAAGTCGGCGCGCGTTCCATCATCGGTGCAAACGCGCTCGTCACGATAGGGACCAAAATCCCGCCCGGCTCACTCGTGCTCGGCTCGCCCGCAAAAATTCGCCGGGAACTGACACTCGATGAGCAAAAAGACATCGCCCGATGGGCATGGAGCTACGTCGAAACAGCAAAGCAATATCGCGAATTTTATTGAACGACTTGTCTCCACAGAATCTGGAACAATAGTCAATCCATGAAAACTATTCTTGGCTCCGTGGTAGTTTTTCTCGTCGCCGTTTTCTTCGATCACGCACGGTTAGCCGCCGAAGACACGCAACCCGCGGACATGCGTCTTTACCCTGGTGAAACCATTGAATGGAAAGCGGGGCCAGCCGCCTTGCCTCCTGGCGCAAAGATGGCTGTGCTCGAAGGCGATCCAACGAAGGAAGGTTCGTTCGTAGTGCGTTTCCAGTTTCCTGACGGCTATCATGTCGCACCACATACCCATCCAAAAACTGAGCGCGTCACGGTGATTTCGGGTGCGCTTTATCTCGCGACCGGCGAAGCGCTTGATCGCAAGAGCGCAAAAAAACTTCCGGCAGGGTCCTTCGGTTACTGGCCCGCCGGAATGAAACACGCGGGGTGGTCGGAAGGCGTTACGGTAATTCAACTTCACGGTGTCGGCCCGTGGCAAATCAATTACGTGAATCCTGCCGACGATCCGCGAAACGCAAAGAAATCGCCTTGAGACGGCGTTGACGCAACGGGGTCGACTGGGTCAGGCGGCAACGAGCGCGTCATAAGCCAACGCCAAATGTATCTGCCAGTTCGCGCGCGTTCTCGCGCAAAAGTTCCGCTGCGCGTTGCATGTTCTCTTGCTGGCTCATTCCCGGGCGCGCGTTTTGGTAAATACCGTCAAAAATTTCGCGAAGTTCTCGATCTTCAGATGCACGGCCAACAATTGCGAACACCGGCTTGTGAAGTTTCCGCGCCAGCTCGGCCACGCCCGCTGGCGTTTTTCCTTCGAGCGTCTGCCGATCCAGACTCCCCTCGCCTGTAATCACCAGGTCCGCATCTTTCATCTTCGCTTCAAGCCCCACTGCTTGTGCGACAACTTTGAATCCCGGCCGGATTGTCGCGCCGCAAAAACTCAGCAAACCGAAGCCGAGGCCGCCTGCGGCGCCGGCACCCGCTTCGTCTCTATAGTCGAACCCGAATTCTGTGGCCACGACGTCCGCGAGCCTCGTCAGCGCGCGTTCTAATTTGTCGAGGTCGCTTTCGCTCGCCCCTTTCTGCGGACCAAACACTCGTGTCGCGCCATTTTCGCCCAGCAACGGATTCTTCACGTCGACCGCCGCGATAATTTTCGGCAGCACGTGCTGTAGAGGCGGCTGTGTCAGCCGCCTGTCATTCGGTTGGGCGCTCGCCGCGGCGAGCGCCCCTACAAGTTTTTCCGGTAAAATGATCTCCGTAAGTTGCTCCAGTTCGGTCACGGCTCCGGTCAACTCCTTTTCATTCGAAAGGAATCCAAAACCCAACGCGCGTGCCATGCCGAAACCGCCATCGTTTGTCGCACTGCCACCCAGACCAATAATGATTTCGTTCGCACCGCGTTTCGTCGCGTCCAAAATCATTTCGCCTGCACCGAACGTAGTCGCACGAATTGGATCGCGTTCACTTTCGGAAAGTCGCCGCATGCCAGCGGCTTCGCTCATCTCCATTACCGCAAGTTTTTCCTGATCGATCCATCCGTAGCGCGCGTCGATCTCGCTACCGAGCGGATCGTGCGCCTTGCATTCGATCCAGGAACAGCCGCGCGCATCACAAATCGCTTCTGCGGTCCCCTCCCCGCCGTCGGCCATCGGCACCACTTCGATCTGCGCGTCCGGCATCACATCGAGCAGCCCTTTAGCGATGTTTTGGGCGGCGTCCCGAGCGTTGAGCGCGGCTTTGAATTTATCGGGAGCGATGAGGATTCGCACACCACTATTGTAGGGCGTCTGTGTCAGACGCCAACACGAGGCGTTTCACAGAAACGCCCTACAACTACGGACGCCGCGACGCGGCATCCTAGCCTTTCAATTTCTTTTCCAATATTTCTCCAACCAATTGCGGATTGGCTTTGCCTTTCGACAGCTTAATTACCTGTCCCTTGAGAAAATTCAGCGATGCTACGTTCCCTGCTCGAAAATCCCCTACCGGTTTCGGGTTCGCTGCGATCACTTCGTCACACAATTTTTCAATCGCGCTTACGTCGCTCAGTTGCTCGATGCCTTTTTCTTTCACAATCGCGGCTGCTGTTTTTCCGGTCGCAAACATTTCGGCAAAAACTTCCTTGCCCTGTTTGCCGCTGATTTTTCCGCTGTCGATCAAGTTTACGAATTCATCAAGCGATTCCGGAGGAATTGGGCACTCGTTCATCCCTTTGCCAGCGGCACCGAGCGCGTTCTGCAAATCGTTTAAGATCCAGTTAGCTACGTTCTTCGGCTTTTTCGCGTCTTTGGCAGCCGCCTCGAAATATCTCGCTAACTCGAGATCGTTCGCCAACACGGCGGCATCGTAGGAGCTCACTTGGTATCGCTCAACGAACCGTGCGCGCTTCGCCTTTGGCAACTCCGGCACGCGCTCCCGCACCTCGGCCACCAGCACATCCGTTTTCACCGGGACGAGATCCGGATCAGGAAAATAACGGTAATCGTGCGCGAATTCCTTGGTCCGCATGAGAAATGTTTCACTTGCGGTATCGTCCCAACCGCGCGTCTCCTGCTGCAAATGTTCGCCGCGCTCCAAGATGCTGGTCTGGCGGCGAATCTCGTAAGCGAGCGCGCGCCGGACACCGCTGATCGAGTTCAAATTCTTGAGTTCGATTTTTGCTCCGAGTTCGGTTTGATGTTCAGGGCGTACGGAAACGTTGCAATCGCAACGGAGTTGTCCCTTCTCCATATCAGCATCACTTGCCGCGCCGTAGATCAGGATTTGTTTCAACGCACTTAAGAACGCAAACGCTTCCTCGGGCGAATTGATTTCCGGCTGCGTCACGATCTCCATCAACGGCGTGCCGGCGCGATTGAAATCGATGCCGGTGCTGTTCTCGAAATGGAAACTTTTTGCTACGTCTTCCTCAAGATGGATCCGTACCAGATGCACTTCCTTGTCATGCGTGACGATATTTTTTTGTGCGTCCTTTGGATAAGCGAGATCATGCAGTGGCACGCTGCCGTTCGTGCACAGCGGCATGTCGTACTGCGAAATCTGATAATTTTTCGGCATGTCCGGGTAGAAATAATTTTTACGATCGAACTTGCTGACCGGTGCAATATCGCATCCGAGCATCAGTCCCGTCAGGAGGGTCATGCGCAACGCTTCCGGATTCATCACCGGCAACGCGCCGGGCAGCCCGAGGCAAACCGGGCAAGTGTGCGTGTTCGGGTCGGCGCCAAATTCAACCGGCGAAGCGCAAAACATTTTGGAGCGCGTCTTGAGCTGCACGTGCACTTCCAACCCAATCGTGGCGATGTAATTCATGCTTGCGCAATCTTGATTGAAGCGTTGAAGCGTTAAAACGTTAAAGCGCCTGTCATTCTGAGCGAAGCGAAGAATCTCGGATTATTTCTGTCGACTCCAGTAGCAGAGAAACATAGCGAGAGATGTTTCGCTTCGCTCAACATGACAAGCAAAGCTGAATTGCGCCGGACGTTTCCACGCTGATCAATCGGCAATCGGCAATCGGCAATCGGCAATTGAAATCGCCTGTTGCCGCAACGCGTGATCGCAAAGAACGAGCGCAGCCATTGCTTCGACGATCGGCACGGCTCGTGGAAGAACACACGGATCATGGCGTCCGCGGGCGGTCAGCTCAGTCTGCTCGTTTGAAGTGGTGACGGTTTTCTGCTCGAGCGCGATCGTTGCAGGCGGCTTGAACGCAACGCGAAAGTAAATGTCTTCGCCGTTGCTAATGCCACCTTGCACGCCTCCGGAGTTGTTCGTGACTGTGCGAATTCTTCCAGCGCGGGTTTCGAATGCATCGTTGTGCTGCGAGCCCCGCATCTCCGTCGCTGCAAGTCCAGAGCCGATCTCGAACGCTTTCGCGGCCGGAATGCTCAGCATCGCTTTGGCCAAGTCTGCTTCAAGCTTGTCGAACACGGGTTCGCCAAGTCCGGGTGGGATGCCGCGCGCCACACACTCGATCACGCCGCCGACGGAGTCGCCTGCATCCCGAATCTGTTCGACCAGCGAGATCATCTTTTTCGCAGCGGCAGTATCCGGGCAGCGGACAATATTTTTCTCGACGTCGTTCATCTTCACGGTGGAACGGTCAATCTTCGCAGTCACTTCATGGATTTGAGTCACGTAAGCCACGAGTTCGAAGTGCGCGTACAACGCGAACAGTGTTTTTTTTGCAATCGCGCCCGCGGCGACGCGACCGATCGTTTCACGCGCAGACGCGCGACCGCCGCCCTGCCAGTTTCGGATTCCGTATTTGGCTTCGTAAGTGTAATCGGCATGTGACGGTCGAAATTTGCGCGCGATTTCGCTGTAATCTTCGGGTCGAGCGTCTTTGTTCCGAACAAGAATGGCGATCGGCGTTCCGAGCGTTCTTCCATCAAAAACGCCGGACAGAAGTTCGCATCGGTCTTCCTCTTTGCGCTGAGTCGTCAGTTTACTTTGACCGGGGCGACGACGATCCAGCTCTCGTTGAATTTCGGCTTCGGAAATTTCGATGCGTGGCGGGCAACCATCGACCACCACGCCGACGCCGCCGCCATGGGACTCGCCAAATGTGGTGACGCGAAACAATTGGCCAAATGTGTTGGACATTAGAATGGCAAGCTTAAACGGGACGCGCCAAATTTGTAGGGCGTTTGTGTCAAACGCCGGCGGCTGGCACAGCCACCCTGCAATTTAGATTGCTTCCAGCGCGCTCTTCAGATCATCGATTAGATCGCGGACGTCCTCGACGCCGACAGACAACCGGACGAGCGAATCGGTGATGCCGAGTTTTTGCCGTTGTTCCTTCGGCACAGAGGCGTGCGTCATCAGCGCGGGATGATTGATCAGGCTTTCCACGCCGCCCAGGCTTTCCGCCAACGCAAACAAGTGCGTGTTCTCAAGAAAGCGACGCGTTCCGGCAAGATCAGTTTTCAAAACGATGGTGACCATTCCGCCGAACCCGCGCATTTGTTGACGGGCTAGATCGTGGTGTGGATGCGATTTGAGTCCGGGATAATGGACCGATTTGATCTCGCGTTGATCCTCGAGCCAGCGCGCAATCTCCAGCGCGTTTGAACAATGCCGCTCCAAGCGGAGCGCCAGCGTTTTCAAGCTGCGCAGAACAAGAAAGCTATCAAACGCGCCCGCGATTGCGCCGACCGAATTTTGCAAAAACGCAATTTGATCAGCGAGTTCCTTGTTTTTCCCAACAACGACGACACCGCCTACCAGATCGGAATGCCCGTTCAAATATTTCGTTGCGGAATGCACAACGATATCGAACCCAGATTCAATCGGTCGCTGGATCCATGGAGTAGCGAACGTATTATCGCTAACCGAAATCAATTTCCGTTTGCGCGCGATCTTTGCGATCGCATCAAGATCGATCAGTTTGAGGAGCGGATTACTTGGGGTTTCGATCCACACCATGCGCGTGTTTGGTTTGATCGCGCGCTCGAGATCTTTCGCATCGGTCAAATCGACGTAGGTAAAATCAAGATTCGCGGAGCGCCTGCGCACCCGGTCGAATAACCGGAAGGTGCCGCCGTACAGGTCGTCGCTCGCGACAACATGCGAGCCGCTGTCGAGCACCTCGAGCACTGTCGCCATCGCAGAGAGACCGGATGCGAACGCGAACCCGCGCGATCCGCTTTCCAAATCGGCGATGCACTTTTCGTATGCCAGCCGGGTGGGATTGATTGAGCGTGCGTAATCGTAGCCTTTGTGTGTCCCAGGGCTTTCCTGCACATACGTTGACGTGGCATAAATCGGTGTCATCACCGCGCCAGTCGTGGGATCCGGCTGCTGCCCGGCGTGAATGGCGCGCGTCGCGAAGCCCTGTTCTTTTTTCATGAAAGATGGTAGCGCATGCCTCTGGCTTGCGCTTCAAAATTAGTCGCAAGCGGGACGCATGCGCTACGTTAGACAAACTCGCGTTCCGGCGGCGCGGACGATTTCGGCATATGAAGCCGAAGATAGGAAAGCAAATCGGTGCGCGTAATCAGCCCAAGAAATTTGTTGTCGTCCATCACGATGGCGACTCGGCCGCGATCGAATACGCCCAGTAAGTCTGCGATTTTGGTATCCGGCGGCAACGTTTCTAACTGGTCTGTCATCGCCTTGCTCACGGGATCGTTAAAATGCGACGGCTCGCGGTGCACTTTTACCAGGAGATCGGATTCGTCGATGATCCCGATGGCGCGTCCGCTTTTGTCGACCACCGGAAGCTGTGACACATCAGAGTCGCGCATTCGTTTGAACGCTGTAAGCAATGAATCATCCGGCCCTATCGTGATCACTTCGCCAGCTTCGTATCGATGCGAGATCAAATCGCTCAGATCCCCATGCGGTGGGCGATGAATGAATCCCTGCTCGGCCATCCAAAAATTGTTATACATTTTGGAGAGATACTTGTTCCCAGTGTCAGGAACGAATGTGACCACCCGTTTTGGTTTTGTTTGCTCCCGGCAATAACGCAGTGCGCCGGCGAGAAGTGTGCCAGTGGACGAACCGCCAAAGATTCCTTCCTTGCGCAAAAGCTCGCGTGCTGCAGAAAAACTTTCCTCGTCATCGATCTCAAATGCTTCTGTGACTAACGACATCTCCGCGATGTCTGGGATGAAATCTTCACCGATGCCTTCCACTGCCCAGCTGCCCGATTCAACGAGCTGACCGGTCTTGACGTACTCGTACAAAACAGAGCCGGTCGGGTCGGCGAGAACCATTTCGATGCCACGCCGCGGTTTCACGCGATTAAAAAATCTGCCGAGCCCCGTCAGCGTTCCACCTGAGCCGACTCCGACGACGACGGCATCCACGTCGTGCCGCATTTGCTCCCAAATCTCCGGACCGGTCGTGCGCTCGTGTGCGAGAGGGTTCGCCGGATTACCAAATTGGTTCACGTAAAAGCTTCCCGGAATTTGTTCGGCAAGCCGCGCCGCGACATCCTGGTAATACTCGGGATGCCCGCGGGTCACATCAGACCGCGTGATCCGCACTTCTGCGCCGAGGGCTCTCACGTGCGATATCTTTTCCTGCGACATCTTGTCGGGAATTACCAGCAAGACGCGATAGCCCTTCGCGCCCGCGACCAGCGCGAGCCCCAACCCAGTGTTGCCTGCTGTGGCTTCAATGACTGTGCCGGCGGGCTCGAGTTTCCCGTCGGCCTCAGCTGCTTCGATCATCGACAGCGCGATCCGGTCCTTAATGGAGCCACCCGGATTTTGATTTTCGAGTTTGAGAAAAAGTTGACACGGCCCGGTGTCGAACTGCGTTACTTCCACTAGCGGCGTATCGCCGATGAGCGAAAGAATCTCGGGCGGCTTGTTGTGTGTAATAGCGGGGGCTGCGGAACTCTGACTCATAAAGTTACTCGATCGACGGCTCGCCTTTGTGCGACCATTCCGACTGGCTGTCTGTCAGAAACTGTTGGAGCACGGGAAAGCGGACCTCGCCGTAGTTCAATGCGTAGCGGACATCGCCGCCTTTGTAAATCCATGTCGTCGGAATCCAACTCAGCGGCAAACCGGCAAACTGCTTGATCTTGTTTTCGCCGCGACGCGGACCTGGATCAGCGAGAATTGCCACGTTCGGCTGGTCGGCGATTCCGAATTTGTTCAGGAGCGCGCGCCCATCCTGTCCATCATTCCAGACCGAGACGAAATAAAACTTCACCTGTGAATTTTCATTGATCATTTTGGTCCAGCCGCCGGTTTTAAGCTCGGCCTGGCAGTTGGAGCACCACGGCGCCCAGAGGTGAACGAGGGTGGTTTGTGGCGATTTAATTGCGGCGAGAACAGTTTGTTCTGCCGGGGATTCAGCCCGCAGTGAAGCAACCGGGAGGAGGACGATCAGTATTAGTAATCGGACAAGCGACATCTTCTACTCTAGAATAGAGGCGAAACATCGAACGCTCAACGCCGAACGCCCAATGTTCAATGCAGTCGTTCCGAAGCGAGGTCGAGGCTGCAACGCAGCGGACAAAGCCCACGAGCCCGGGCGTTCAATCCCTGATCAAATCGATTTACACCTTCGCGGGACCCTTCGACTCCGCTTCGCTGCGCTCGGGATGACCCGCGGCCGCGACGCCGCGCATGTCAGTTGACCAGATGCACAAAAACGCCTAGTATTTCGTCCCCATTCCGTTTCCGGCAGCAGCCGGATGCGCGGACATCGGTGTTCGATTTAGAGCGCCGCTGTACTGAAGAGGAGGCCTACTTACTTTATGATTCAAATGCAGGACGTGATGTCGAAGCCGATGCCGGACTTCCGAGAAGGAAGCATCATCAAAGGGCAGATCTTGGAAGTTCGTCCACGCGAAGTGCTCGTCGACGTCGGATATAAATCCGAGGGCGTCATTCCGTTGAACGAATTTGAAGATCCCGAGTCGCTGCAAGTTGGCGACGAGGTGGATGTTCTTCTTGAACGCCTGGAGAACGAAGAAGGCATGGTAGTGCTCTCGAAGGAGAAAGCAGCTTACCGCCAAAATTGGAACAAGATCGTTCACGTTTTCCAGGGTGACGGCCTGATCAAAGGTAAAGTGAGATCGGTGGTCAAAGGCGGACTGATGGTGAACATCGGCGTGGAGGCATTTTTGCCGGCATCGCAAATCGATGTCGTTCCGCCAAAGGATTTACAGCAGTTCGTCGGCAACACCTATGACTTCAAAATCGTTAAGCTCAATGACGATCGAAAAAACGTCGTGCTCAGCCGGCGCGAGGTGATCGAAAAGGAGCGCAGCGAAAAGCGCCAAAAATTCATGGAGAACGTGAACCTCGGCGATCGCGTAGTCGGCACCGTGAAAAACATCACGGACTTCGGCGCATTTATTGATCTCGACGGCATGGATGGTTTGCTGCACGTCACCGACATCACGTGGGGTCGACTGGGACATCCCGGCGAGCTGTTGAAAGTCGGGCAGCAGTTGGAAGTCGTTGTGCTTGACATCAACAAGGAAAAGGAACGCGTTTCGCTCGGACTGAAGCAAACGCAGAAAAACCCATGGGATCAGATCGAGGAGCGTTTCCCCGCTGGACAACGCATTAAGGGCAAGATCACGAATCTTGTCCCCTACGGCGCTTTTGTTGAGATCGAGGAAGGCGTAGAAGGTCTGATTCACGTGTCAGAACTTTCCTGGACGAAACGCATCATGCGTCCTTCCGATATCCTAAGTGTTGGCCAGGAAGTCGAAGCCGTTGTTCTGGGCGTGAACAAAGAGGAACAAAAAATTTCACTCGGGCTGCGCCAACTCGAGACAAATCCGTGGGATGAGATCGAGAAGAAATTCACCATCGGTAGGCACGTCAAAGGCACGATTCGCAACATGACCGCTTATGGCGCCTTCGTGGAACTGGAGGAAGGCATCGACGGCATGATCCACGTCTCCGATTTAAGCTGGACCCGCAAAATCAATCATCCCAGTGAGATGTTTAAGAAAGGCGATGAAGTGGAAGCGGTCGTGATCGATATCGACAAAGTCAATCAACGCATCAGTCTCGGCATTAAACAGCTGGCCGAAGATCCGTGGAAAACGATCGACGAGAAATATAAGATCGGTGACTTAGTCAAAGGTAAGGTAACGAAGCTCGCCAGCTTCGGCGCATTTGTGCAATTGCAGGACGACATTGATGGGCTCGTTCATATCTCACAATTGAGCGAGGACCATGTCGCCAAGGTTAAGGATGTCTTGAAAGTTGGCCAGGAAGTCGAAGCGCGCGTGATCAAGGTGGATAAGGTCGAGCGCCGCATCGGGCTCTCGATCAAAGCGGCGAATTATTCCGAAGAAGAACTGCGCAAAGAAGTCGAGTCCTTTGATACGCTCCGTCCCGGCGAAGATATGGTTGGGTTGGAAAAAGCTTTCGCCGCAGCGGAACAGGAAGAATATCGCCCCGGAGAATCCAAGCGTGCGACAAAGGAGTCGAGCGATTCGAACGGCGAATCGAAGAAGGAATCAGGCAAGAAATAGTTCTAGCTTTTTCGTAGCTGTTCAGCGGTACTCGGGCAACAAATGCCTGCCCCATGCGCCCCCAGAGTTTGGGCCGGCGCGATCGTCTATTTAATCGCGCTGCTTGGCACTTGGCTGTTAGCAAACGAGAGCGCCCGGCCTTGGGCCGTTTGCTTCTCATTGCCTGCGCCGTAATGACGGTGGTGCTATGGGGTCGCCAAAACTGGATACCCGCGTTTCCATCTGACGCTACTACTCCGACAACGTTGTAACGCAGTTCTTCTGGGCAACTTGTTTCTTTTTCTTGTTGCGCGCGTTGCGATCGCGTCGCCCATCTGATTGGACTCTGGCAGGTCGGCCCAACGGAATTACGAGGTGCAAACTGCTCAGAGCCGATACTCAGCGTCGCTCGGCCCCAACTATAGAGTTTTTACAGTAGGCCAGAGTTCGTGGCCGTATGATCCTGTAACTACGCAATACCTCGTGAGTGAGTAGAAGTGGACGCTGCTGACCAATCCTGCGACGGAACTGGCGTCCATAACTCGGGACAACAAAGGAGTGGCATTCCTCTTTTTCCCGGGAAACGAGCAATATCAGCAAACGACGCGTGAGCTTTTTCCCGGCGGCAAGAACGGCGAAGTAACAAGCCGGCGCGGCAAGCACTTCTTCTATACATACGTGCTCGCGCCACCTGAAGCACAGGCGACCCAGAAATAACACGTCGCTTTGGCTCGACCTTACAATCGCACGCGACTATAACTGGGCTGATGCGATTCGGTTTTCCGCGACGCGTGCGTCTGCTATTGGTATTCGCTTCGGCAGTTCTGGTTTTTGTTTTGGCCGGCTGCGGGAATTCAAGCATCGTCGGCAAATGGCGGATGTCGGGAGCTGAAAATCAAACAGTTTGGGAATTTTCGGGTAACGGCTCCGTGCTCGTCGGAGAAGTTCGCGGCAGATATAAGTTCGGCGATCAAGGCCGAATCAAAATCGAGACGCCGTTCGCGACGACAGTTTACCTGGTGAAACTTTCGAACGACCAGCTCGTACTCCAGGAATTGGCTGGTTCCAAACTTGAGTTCACAAGGGTAGGAGGGACGCCGCGTTGACTGTAGCACAGGCATCCTGCTGTGGGGCAACTGGGCGTCTCGCCTGGTTAAAGCGTGTTCCTCGGCAGGGGGAACGCCTGCCGGCCCCACAACCAAATTGGCTGTGCTACTTCAAAATTCGGCGCTGCCGGGAGTGCGCGCGAAGGGAATCACGTCGCGAATGTTCGAAATGCCGGTAATGAACATCAGCATGCGTTCGAAGCCGAGGCCGAAGCCGGAGTGTGGCACAGTTCCATAGCGACGCAGATCGAGGTACCATTTGTAATCGGCGGGATCCATGTTGTGCCGTCGCATGTTGTCCTCCAGCAGTTCCAGTCGTTCTTCACGCTGGCTACCGCCGACAATCTCGCCGATGCCTGGCACCAGCAAATCTATGGCCGCCACGGTCCTGCCATCATCGTTCGAACGCATGTAAAACGGTTTGATTTCCTTTGGGAAATTAAAAACCGTGACCGGACATTTGAAATGTTTTTCGGTGAGCCAGCGCTCATGCTCCGATTGCAGGTTTGAGCCGTAATCGATCGGGAACTCGAATTTTTCGCCGCTCTTTTTCAAAAGCTCGACTGCCTCAGTGTAGGTGATCCGCTGAAACGGCCTTTCAATGACAAAATCGAGTCGGGCAAGCAACTCCTTGTCTACGAACTTCGCGAACAATTCCAACTCTTCGGCGCACTGCTTTCTCGCATCGGCGATCAAATACTTCACCAACTCTTCGGCGAGATCCATGTTGCCGGTCAGATCGCAAAACGCCATTTCCGGCTCGATCATCCAGAACTCGCTGGCATGCCGTGACGTGTTTGAATTCTCGGCGCGAAATGTCGGGCCGAAGGTGTAAACCTTGGTAAGCGCGCAGGCGAACGCCTCCGCTTCCAGCTGTCCACTGACGGTGAGATAAGTTTGGCGTGCGAAAAAATCCTGCGCGTAATCGATCTCGCCGTTTTTCCGCGGCGGATTTTTGATGTCGATGGTTGAGACGCGGAACAACTCGCCGGCGCCTTCGCAATCACTTCCGGTGATGATCGGTGTATGAACGTAAACGAACCCGCGATCCTGAAAAAACTGGTGAACGGCGAACGCGAGCCGGCTGCGCACACGGAACACGCAACCGAAAAGATTCGACCGTGGACGCAGGTGCGCGATCTCGCGCAAAAATTCCGGCGTGTGCCCCTTTTTCTGGAGCGGATAACTTTCGTCGGCGCCACCGACAATTTCGATATCTCGCGCAACGAGTTCCCATTTTTGTCCTTTGCCCTGCGAGGGAACCAGCGCGCCGTCCACAACAATCGAAGCACCAGTGTTGAGCCGTTGGATGTCTGCGTAATTGCGCAGCGCATCCTTCTTCGCGATGACCTGAAGATTGCGCACAGACGAGCCGTCGTTCAGCTCGATAAATGAAAAG
>Ga0193747_1000348_pt1 | contig 16870 bp, 17 predicted proteins | sample L1m2metaG_FD_143048 | JGI IMG/M metagenome (GOLD analysis project Ga0193747, IMG submission 143048) | Soil microbial communities from a riparian zone of the East river system, Colorado, United States - L1m2 | ecosystem: Environmental > Terrestrial > Soil > Riparian zone | place: USA: East River...
TACAATTAATAATGGATTCAGATCGGCTCTAGAGGCTGCGAAGATTGAGGACTTTCGCTTTCATGATTGCAGACATACTGCAATCACACGAATGATTCAGGCTGGAATTCCCGCCACGGAGACAATGAAGATTTCGGGCCATACTCAATTTGTAACCTTCGCTCGTTACGTCAACATTAACGAGCAAGCGGCCCGCAGAGGAGCGGAACGTCTTGCCGAATACATCGCCGAAGTCGGCGCGAGCGAATCGCTGGCGATGGTGCATTAGGCGTTTGGGTTTGGCTTAATGGCAAGGCCCAGGGATGCTAAACTGAAACCGTGAGTGATTAAGAGTGAGGTCAAGGATATGGCAACACTAGAGCAAATACTTGAAGAGGCAGGAAAGCTCCCAGCCGAAGAGCAGCGCCGCTTACGCGCCGCGCTCAACGCGCTCGACCCCAACGGCGATACGCAACCAGCGTACAGAACCAACGAGCAGGAGCGAGCCTGGATCAACGCTCATCGTGACGAATATTTGGGACAGTGGGTCGCACTTGATGGTGACCATTTGATTGCGCACGGCGTAGATGCGCGCACCGTTTACCAAGCAGCGCGAGCGCAAGGAATAGAAATGCCATATATCGATCGAGTGGAGCCACAGGTCGAAGCGTTCATGGGAGGCTGGCAGTGACATACGAGATGACGTTTGCCTCCGTTCACGATTATGGAACGGACGCGATCATCATCCCCGTCATACTTCGGCTGGGTAATGCAGCTGCAAGAACCGATGCCTATCTCGATACGGGTGCAACGTTCTGCGTATTTAAGCGCTCACTCGCCGAACCCTTGGGTCTTGAGGTTGAAACCGGAGAGCCGATTCGCCTCAGCACGGTAACTGGCAGCTTCGATGCCTACGGTCACACGGTGACGCTGGAAACGCTTGGTTACTCATTTGATGTCACGGTCTATTTTGCCGCTCATGAATCCTTCTCTCGGAATGTACTCGGCAGACGCGGATGGTTAGATCATTTGCGGCTTGGCCTCATTGAGTACGACAGCAAACTCTATCTCAGCCGGTACAGCGAATAACGACAACATCGCTCACTTCTGAATCAGCAACCTCTCAATGAAACGTCGGTAAAGATTCAGAACTACCGACGTTTCATTTATGGCCCAGATTTCATTTTAGGACCGAGTAGGTGCTGCGCACCTGAAAAATAGGGACACGTCACCCCGCTCCGGGCGGTGTGCCGTGTATACGTTTGTAAACATTTGTCTACAATGTCTACTTGCAGAAACAAAGGACTTATCGACTTCTGTTTACAAACGTTAGCGGCTGCTCACAAATGTGAGCAGAGTCGTTAACAAAGTTAACGGACGTTTTGATGGTCGTTTTGGTCTTTGGTTTGTCTTAGGATGTCGAGATAGGACGAACTGGACGAGGCACGTACTACGTCCCTTCCGGTCAAGGGGACAAAGGAGACGTGCGAAGAGCCAGAAGGCATCCAAGTCGCTCGGAAGCGCTAAATCCTGTTTTGGGTGAATACTTCAGCACGGCCCACGCTCGAAAGGAAAGAGTGTCCGAGATAAATCGCTCACTGATAATCCTGAGGCCGAAACAGCCGTTTCTTGACTGGGCGCGCTCGCTCGACGATGAAAGCAAAGACCTCACGCTTGAGAGTCTGAATGAGGACTCAACCGTCTATCTAATACCGGAGATTTGGCAGGACTCAGATCAGGAAGAGTTTCTCAAAACGTGCTATGACATTCTCTTCGAAGAGCAACTTGAGGGATGGTGGAGGGACGAAACCCGCTGGCCACAACAACGTAATTTGAAGGTGTTTCTTGATTGGTTCGAGGTTGAGTTTCACAGTCTGGTGTTTGATCTGTGCGATGAACCGATTCGCCTAGTTGAGGGTGAAGAAGATTCAGAGCATCAAATAACGGAGACCGAACATTGATATTCGATTAAACTCTTTTCCCCGGAAATTGCGGTTGATTACGGATCGGGGTGTCCAGACGATACTACCTCTATGAATACCCTTATTTAGAGTTAGTACCCTTACTCCGGTGGTAGCGCCAGCGGGCTCCTGGTCCTTTACCTTGACACGTTACTTCGCCTGTCTTCTTTAAGTCTGCCAACAGCGAACGTATCCATTCCCGCCCAACCCCTGGACATGCCGCCTCGATTTCAATGAGTCTAAATTCTTTTGCTTGTTTGCGGATCGTGCTCAGCACCATTTCTGCCTTTGCGCCTTTGGGCGAGGGTGTTTGTCCAACCCGCTCTTCGAATTCGCGATAGGCCGTCTTGAGAATATAAAGAATGTAATTAATGTAGGGCCAGGGATCATCCTTGGCCTCCTGCCAGCCTTGCGAACTTTGTTCTAGCGTCTCGTAGTACCTGTCCTTGTTTTCCTCGATCACTCTTTCAAGACTTATGTATCGCCCGACCTCGTATCCGAGGTGATAACACTGCAACAGCAGTAACAGACGCGACACGCGACCATTGCCATCGCGAAAGGGATGAATGCACAAGAAATCAAGATTCATCGCCGCCATCGCGATCAAGGGATAGACCGCTCGTTCGTCAATGCTGTCCCGCCACGCGCCAATTAACTCACGCATTGCCGCCGGTGTCTTTCGCCCCGAGACTGTCTTGAAGCGAACCCGAACGCGTCCATCTGGCGACCGCTCAATGATGTCGCTATCTTTCGCCTTATACTTACCAGCGTCGCCGATGTTGGCCCGACTCAATCGATGCAACCGAAGTATTGTCTTCTCAGAAATCGCGAGCTTTGAACCTTGCTCGTGAATAAGCTTTAGCGCATCGCGGTAACCGCGAATCTCTTGCTCGTCTCGATCACGCAGCAGAGACTTACCCAGGACGACAGCCTTGACCCGAGACTGATCGACCGTTACTCCTTCAATGCGGTTCGAAGAGATTGCACTCTCGATGAGCGCATGTTCGCGCAAGACTTTGAGCCGCCGAGGTGACTGCTTGGTGAAGAGTTCGTGTTTGCCGCGTGCTTCGCCAAGATCAGCCAAGCACCACGCGGTCGTCGTGGGGATATTTGATTTCGCCGCAAGGAGTCTTAGCGTGGTCATCGTTGGCGCAAGTTCAGGCTGGTAGTAGTCGCGCGATGAAATTCAATTGATAGAATTGCTTGGAGCAGTGTTCAAAGGAGCAGAGTACTTTCGTCACCGGCGATGTTGCGGACCTTCATACGAGGTGGGTTCTTCTTGCTCTGAATCTTCGCGTTCCAGAACTCTTTGCCTTTATCGTAGGTCCCGAATCAGTTCAATCTGCGGAATCTTCTCGACAAAGGCGAGAATGGTTATTTCAATTCCTCATATGTATAGGTGAGAGACTCAAGCGGCGCCTGATAGCTGAAGATCTCTTCAGGTTCAAAAAATCTTGTAATTTCCGCTTTGGCTGCTTCCGGGCTATCCGAGGCATGAATCAAGTTGCACTGTATGCTCATTGAGAGATCGCCTCGGATCGTGCCTGGATCGGCTTCCCGGCCATTAGTGACCCCTGCAATTCTTCTAACAACTGAAACCGCGTCTACGCCTTCCCAACATTGCAGAATAACGGGCAGCGAAGACATAAAGCTTGCTATCCTCTCGTAAAAGGGTTTGCCAGCCAGATGCGCATAATGTTCATCCAATATCTGTCGTTCCAATTGGACCATTTTGCACGCGACCAACTTAAGCCCCTTGTGTTCAAGTCTTGAGATTACGTGTCCGACGAGGCTCCTAGCTAATGCATCCGGTTTAATAATCAAGAGTGTCGTTTCCATTTTCCATCCCTTCGAAGACTCAGTGTTTCATAAGAGCACTGCAAGATCTTCAAAACCATACCTAATCAACTCCTTGCGGACAAGCGACCGGCAGAAGCCTTCTCTCTCTTCGGTTCCGGGAATCTCGCCCAGATCTTCTCCAAAATCGACAATGTAAATCAGTGATCCATCCGTTCGCAAATCTGGCAAGAGCGAAACTGGGTGGGCATGTAGATCATCGAGAGCATCGACAACGCTTCGCAGTGTTTTCACAGCCCAAGCAGATTCGCCGAATTTCACTTTTAGAAACTCAAGCAGCGACGACTCGATAAACTGAGTGAATATCACACCCTTAAAAACGCTATAAACGCGACTGACAGGAATACCGTGGCTTGCCAAGACCTCAGAGCGCTCTCGCCAAATCTCAACTCTCTTCTCTGGTGAATAACCAAAACCACAGTATGCTTTGATAATAATCTTCCTTTCGATCTTGTCATTGTTGGCGGTGCGAAATACCAATCCACCAGAAGCAATAAATGATTCTCCGCCCCCACGTTTCCATGGCTCACAGTTGATGACCGCAATCAGACTGTCGGCTTCGTCTAATAATCTGAGACTCTTACAGCCACTCTCAAGTCGTTTTAGATGATCAACGTCGGCTTCAGGAGTCGTGGCGCCTAAGATCTCCTTTTCGAAATCTTCCATAGATTGTCCAGGCCAGCACTCACGCAGTTCCGATTGAGTAATCGCCCAAAAATAGATTTTGACTCCCGGCAAATTTCTTTGTGCGATTCTAGTTCCTTGGAGAATCCCTTCACAACTCTTTAGCTGTAGCAGATTGCTGATGAAAATCTTTAAACTGCTGGTTCCGACGGAGGCCCAGCCTCTCTTGAGGCTTCTCGGCTTCCGGGTTAACTATCTAAATTCCACGGTCGCGCTAGTGATCTGTTATCATCTGGGAGAGAAAACAATGATCGCGATGGAACTCCAAGTGGCAACCGACGCGGTACAAGAACTGGGCGGACATGGCTTCGCGGAGTTGCAGTACATAACAGCTGGATTTGAGCCATTCTCCAGTGCTCAACGCCCGGATGTCGTATTTTGGCCCGACGTAGGTCCGAACGAAGGTAGGGCATTCGTAGTTGAACTTCGCATGCCCGTTAATGCAGGTCAGGAATTGCCTGCTCCCGAAATCCTTGAAGAACATAGAGCGTTCTTCGAAACAGATCCTCCAGATCGGCTTTCCTTCGCGTTGGCAACCTCTCGCGGAATTGACTCGACTCTGCGTTCGGTTCTTTCTTCTAAAGGCATTGAGGTCTTGGATAAAATTCAGTCAGGCAGCGAACTGGCGCACAGAATTCTTACGTGGTCGGCCATACCTCAGTTATCTGCATGAACATTAGACGGTGACGACTGTCAGCTGATAGCGAGGAGTCGCCTGCGAGAGCAATAGCAGTTCGATCGCACTAAGTCTAGACGAAACTAGCCCGGAGGTTTGCGTAGTGCTCAGTGATCAAGACCTTCTCGCCAGCTTGCCACCAGTGGAGCATTTCACTGCGCAAGAAGAAATGGCTTTACGTCAGTACGTCACAAATATCGACCGCCCAGTTTTTGCGCTAGTAAACTTGCCCGAAGTAGTTAAGGGGGCGCTCTTCGCTCGCTATTCACGGTCTAATAAGTCATTGAGACGGCTACTCCTAGATGAGTTCATGGGAGATCTTCCTGAGGTGACTGCCTCACGATTAGAGAGCCACCGTCGTGCTGAAACTCTGTACGATCGGGTATTTAACGAATACGGTGACGACTCGGTTGCCCAACTGGGTAGCGTTCACTTGGCATGTGAGGGAGTGTCGAACGTCCTCACCAAGGTGCTTGAGCGAGGACGTTTAACGTCATACCTTGAGCAGTCTACACGATACGTACGTTATGACGATCAGGTTAATGGCCATTGGAAGTACCACGTACCCGCCGAATTAGAGGGCAATCTTCGTGAGCAATATTGCCTTGTGATGGATAAAGCCTTCGAAACTTATTCAAAATGGATTCAGCGGATGGAAGACTATTTCCACCTTCGTTACCCACGAGAGAACGGCACGCCGGCCGCCGCATACAATCGCACCATCCGCGCAAAAGCATTGGATACACTTCGGGGCTTGCTACCAGCCGCCACTCGCTCGAACCTAGGTATTTATGGCTCTGGTCAAGCATACGAGGCGCTCCTTCTCAGGATGCGTGCGCTTCACACAAGTGAGACGCGAGCATTCTCAGATCTAATCTTAGCCGAACTGCGAAAGGTCATTCCATCATTTGTAGTCCGTGTTGACCGGCTGGACCGAGGCATTGCGTGGAGTAAGTATCTTAATGAAACTGAGGAGGCCACACACAACCAGGCTGCCAAGTTGCTCGAAGGTGTGGTGCCATCTTCGGAGCCAGAGGTAACCCTGACTGATTTTGATCCGGAAGGTGAAGTAAAAGTCATAGCAGCAGCTCTTTATTCAGCATCTTCGTTGCCCGACGCACAATTGCTGTCATTCGCCCGAAAATTGAGCGTGGAGGATCGTTCAGCGGTGCTGAGAGCGTACGTCGGTGATCGCAAGAATCGGCGTCATCGACCCGGCAGGGCGTTTGAGCGTACGTATTACCGTTTTGATGTATTGACCGACTATGGGGCCTTTAGGGATTTACAACGTCATCGGATACTTACAGTTGAGTGGCAAGCGCTTTCACCCGCGTATGGGTATTTCGTTGCAGAGTCGGTGGAGGATGCAGGAGGCCTTGACGATTGGACTCGCGTGATGGATGCATCCGCGGAATTACATCACGACCTAACATCGCACGGTCATAAGGATTCGGCGGCGTACGCGGTTGCAATGGCCTATCGCATTCGCTTTTATATGGAGATGAACGCGCGCGAAGCGATGCATGTCATTGAATTACGTACTGCGCCACAAGGCCATCCGGCCTATCGTCGCGTATGTCAACAAATGCACCGGTTGATTGCAGAGACAGCCGGGCATCATGCGATTGCAGAGGCGATGAGTTTCGCAAACCATGAGTGCGTGGAACTGGAAAGACTGCAATCTGAAACAGCGAGCCAAGTGCGGTTGGGCGCGAATCACTAAAGCCCAGGGCCGCAGCGACAAGACGTACCCTTCAATTTTCGATGAACTCTCATTCCCAAATGCTATTTGCACGTCGTTAATCTAAGAACCGGCTGCAGAACAACGTGATGATCATGTCGAATCCTCACCGCATTGCCATTACCGGTGCAAGTGGTACAGGGAAGACTACTCTCGCGGAGGCGTTGATGCAGCAAAGCTGGTTTTCGCGTCTTGTGAAAACCATGATCCCTGAGGGTTCAAGAGAATTACTAAAGAGTCTGGGATATGCTAGCTTTGATAACTTGACCCGGCCCGAACTCAGGGAGTTTCAACGCCTTTTTTTCTTAAGAAAACAAGAGGCAGAATCGAACTTGGGGAGTTATCTGGTCGATCGGTCCTTTGTCGACGTGGCTGCAATTTGGGTTGAGCGAGACACTTTTGACCACTCACTTGAAATACAAAACGAACTCGTGATTCCCTGCAGTAACCTCGCTAAAAAATACACTCTTCACATTCATGTGCCGGACGAGACATTTGCCTTTTATCAGAATGGCGTAAGAGAGACTGATATGTTACTTCACCGTCGAATCGCGACGCGTGTTCGACGCTATCTCCACGATTGGGATCTGCCTAACTTCTCTCTTGAGTCGTCTAGTGTTGAGATGCGCGTTGAAGAAATCTTCACTGAATTCGAATACAGAGGGCTTATTATTCCTCCAGCTTAAAGCCAAGAAGGACAGTTTCCATCCATAGTCTTGCGATCTGCTGTTGCTCAGCCTGATCAAGTTCAAAAAGAGATTCGAAACCAGGACCGTTGTTCGTATCGACATACATCCGTCTTAACGTCCGGCCTTGCGCGAGACTCCGCATTGCCAAGAAAATCCCACCTTTCACTAACTGAATAAATTCCCAGAGAACCGCGTTATGCAAGAAGTTCACAGCGTTTCCGTTGTTTACCAAGTAGAAGTGATTGTAGTTGCTATCGTACCGGCTAACGTGTTGAGATACCTTCGTCGGACTAAATTCCGTCTTCAACAAGGCGAGGTCAAACTCATCATCTGAAGACGTAACCGAGAACACAAATGCCCCCGGCCTTAAGCTGCGAAAGTCAATGATGTCGGTTGCGCGCTTTCCAGTTGCGCAAAACAAGACATCGGTGTTGCGACTAACCCAATCTCTCTGACGAATCTTACAACGCGATCTGTATGCTTCTAGTCGTCTAAGCGGATTAATCTCAACCACATTCGGAGTTACGCCGCGCTCTTTGAGGTGAAGGGCAATAGATCCTCCGATTTTCCCGTATCCTATAACACCGCATTCCAAGTATTCGAGAACTAACCCACATTCGCGGAGGACTGAGTCGGCTGAGAAGACGACCGACTGCCCCACTAAGAAGTCTTCATTTGCTTTGAGATCACTTTCCGCTACGGAAACGACCGGGAATGGAAATATGTTCTCGGTCGCATATGCCTCATATTTGTCTTGGCCGTTCCGCGTGTCTTCAACGATTCCAGCGATGTTCTTCCGCAGCGCGTCGGGCAACGCATCTAAGGTTGGTACAAACCAACCGCCGATATCGAGTAACACCGTCTTCTTGCCGCTTTCAGTCAGTAGCTTTGGTATCTCAGTTGCCATATTCTCACGTGGTATTTCGAGGACTTTGACACCAGACGAGAGGAGACGCTGCTTGGTCTCTTCATGAATAGATTTCGGCTTAGGGATCACACCGATAATGTTTGTGGTTCGATTTAGCGCGTCTAAAAAATCAAACGAATCAGGAAGAATATGCGTGACAATGATTGTGTTAATCTTCGGCGTAACGGGAAATTGCGTTGTAAGTCCGACGTAAAAGCGGCGTCGTGCGGAATCTCTACTTAGAAATCTCTGCAGTTTGTTGAAGAGGCGTGAGAAAGTAGCCCATCTAGTCAGTTCATCAAGATCGTACCATTGATACACGTAAGGCAAGACTTTTCCCGTTTGGTCCCTTGCCGTTACCTCTCGACCTTCGCCATTAGCCGAATTACTAATGAATACATAGCGAAGGTCGTGATGCACATGCGGTCTTTCCGAACGTGTTGGGTTCTTAGGAATGTGATGGCTATCAATGTCAATAGGAACAAGTGAGTCGTAATCGAAAGCGAGATATTTCGCGCGATCGCTACCGTATGAAGTCTCCTCGAAAAGCTTGCGTGTGGCTATGTCCACCGGAGACTCGTTCGGGTCGATTATGTGAGCACCAGGTTGCAATATCAGACTATACTTAGTGTTGAAGAAAAGCAGAATGCGGCGCTCAATTGGATCGACCAACAGACAACTCGCCGTAAGATGACCTCGGAAGTTTTTACGATCTACTCTAGCCGTGGCATTCGGTGTGATGTCTAAAAAGTCTCGTAATGATCTAAGAGAACTTTCTTCATCCGGATATATTTCTGAATAGCGGCTTATAACGGATGGGTAGTCGATCATACGAGTTTAAGAAGTAAGGATTATTGTCCTGGAGTTGTTGCAGACTTCGCAGCTTCGTCTCTAGTGCGTTCACGGGGTGTTGCGATCTCATCTGCCAATGCAGTTAGAAAACTCTCCATAATGCAGATTCGTCGCTCCGCTTCAGCGCGCCCATCCGCCGTACACATCGTGCTTGGGAGCGTGAGCAACTTCGTGAAGAAATGGTCCAGCGAAAAGTGTTGATCATCAAGTTGGCGACCTGTGGACCAGGGATCGGTGATGTCAAAGTTGTTTATGCCTAAACGGGCGCCGGTGCCAAATGTTCTAATAATTCCAATCGCGCCAAGAGCGTCAAGACGGTCGGCGTCCTGTAGCGCTCGGCTCAGGATGATGCCCGGAACGGCGCCACGGCTAAAACTGTGGTCACGGATCGCGTCTGCGATTCTATGAATACTTGGCTCGTCAAATCCATACTGCGGCAAAAAGCCGCGAGCCGCGTTCGCTGACATCTCGCTAGCCTTTGGCCGCTGAGGAGAATTCTTTGGCACATTCACTATGTCATGACATAAAGCGGCGGCGACGGCCTCTCTCGGATTGATTTCGCCCCCTCCGAGCCGATGTGTCCACAAAGCTACTCGTAACACATGTCCCATATCGTGACCGGGATCAGTCAAAAGGGTTGGGCCGACGCGATCTCTTAGGGCCGAAAGCCCGTGATCGGAGGCGATGTAGTCCTGAAGCTCGTTAAGCGTCTTCATGGTATCCTGCCAACTTATTAGTTGAGATCTATATTGCAGTGGAATATAGCACTCCTCGTTACTGACTCAAAGACCATTGGGAAAATCCGTAATTGAGGAATGAGGTTGACTCCTTTTCCGATTCCCGCGTAGGCGTACTCGATGTAATCTACTAACCCTAGAGAGCAACAGCAGCCTTCGTGATCCCTTTGTTCCCGACGAAATTAATAAGTCGCTTGAAAAGGAGAACCTAAGTTATATGCGAGACGCTCCGTCAGAAGGAGATTTGCAGAAACGCGCAGTCTTTCTAATTGGATTGCCGGGGAGCGGTAAGAGTACTGCTGCCGCATATCTCGAACACTTGGGTTTCGTAACAGTTTCAGCGAGCGACTGCATTCGCGCTTTGTGTCGAAAGAGTGGAATTGCACTGACGAGAGAGAATCTGAGCATATACGGCCAAAGTTTAGTGGCTGATCGCGGGCACGAGTATTTTGCCGAACTGTTATTGGCGCAAGCAGGCAACGCAGAAATGCTAGTGTTCGAAGGCATTCGTCCACCTGAAGTATTGATTTGGCTCAAAAACCGAATCCACAAAACGCGAGTAATTCTTATTGAGTCTGCGGAGCAGACGCGCCTTGACCGATTATTGCTTGCTCGGGGAGAAGATGAGCTGTCCTACCGAAAAGTCATGGCATTCCCGATGGAGCAGGACATTGTAAAAACAACGTCGCTCGTGGACGAGACAGTACGAAACGATTCAGACGTGAATGAATTTTATGCGAATCTGAAGCGGTCGGTTCTGCCTATGTTATAGGTTCTAGCAATGAGTCACTTGAAATCGTTGAAAGGGATTGCTGCCCAATTTGCACAGGGTCGCTACGCGATTAGAGACGCTCACTCGCGAACTCGCCGAGACGAAGGGAATGCATAGTGCTCGCTCCAAGTGTGTAGTCGCTTGGCGAGCGAAAATCTTTCGGCGTCGGATACACTATCTGTACGTCTTCAATAAGAGACCGGAAGATACCCACTGCAACCGTCTGCATTTTACTTCCCGTTGGCGAGATTATGAGGCGCTCCTGAATTGCATGTTTAGAATACATATCTAAAAGGCAGTTGAGTGTCTCAATGTAATCTAACGTACTTGTAGTACATCTTTCAGCGTTTCCCACTGTTTCCAAGTGGTTTATTCGTGAGATTGCTTCTTGTCTCCACTGAATTTCAGGGTTGGGCGGCAAGCCCTCAATAAATGTAAAGCGAGACGGTTGAAGCTCATTTCTCAATGCTATTAATTGGTGAGCGTCTAAGGAAGGAAAGACTATAAGCCTACTCTGAGCGGCGGCAGGCGCGAATGACGACAGTTCTGGAACAACAGTCACTTCGAAAACACCAGACGAAAGGAATATCACGGAAAAAGTGGGGTCAGTCACAGACTTAGCAAGTTCAGCTTCCACTTCGCCTTGGGTCGGAGGATATGTTTCAGCTTCAGTGTACAAAACAAAGCAATCTGATAATCCCTGTGATCGGGTTCCTAAAGCAACTATTGTTTGCACTATCAGCAGCCTAGACATAGCTGAAACGTCAACGAAGATTCGACCTGAACCGTTTGAGAGGTTCTTAATGGTACTCCCGAACTCTGATGGATCTCGCCTGTCATACGTAGCTTCAATCCGATTAGCACCTGAGGCCGCGCAGAGCTCTCGAAGAGCGTCCGCTTTGTTTTGCGGAACAAGGGGATCGTAAATCACAATCAAAACGTTGAGTGGCGATCTTCTAGTCGTTGCCCGCTTGAGTGCCTCGAGTGTCCGTTCCTCGAATCCGGCGCAGACAATCAGCCAATCATCTCTCGTCAACTCAAGGTGACTTATGCTTTCAACTGAAGGTTTTGGTAGGGCGGCGAGCCTCTCCCATGCCGTTTGAAGATTAAGATTCATGTCACTCATTCAATCCTGGAATATTCGGCTGTTGATGAGTTCGGGTTGCCGTGTTCTTCTCGTATTTCTCAGCCTGCTGTTCGTCCTTTAGCCTCATCGACTGTTCAAAGCTTTTCGGGTGCAGCAAGAATGACTCAAACTCTTCGGGTTCAAGTTCTATCGAATCGCGAGTACTGAAAGTGAGATTAAAGTGGGGGATCAAGAAACGACGCAAGAATAAGCGAGGAACAACTTTACCTCGCCGACTCTTTCCACGAAAGTCTTCGATAAATACGGAGTAGCGAAGGAGTTCGTCATATAGACGTTGTGCAGGTTGAGAAAGCGCCAGTGGTTCATAAGGCTCAATCCGATTTGCTTGTTTGGGCGGATTTCCAGCTTGGTTTTTTGAATTCAAAAACCGCAAATGAGAGTGCGCCACGTTTCCAAACGCTTCCACGATAGAAACAAGTTCTTCTCCGCAGTGCGGAATCCCACGCAGATTCTTGAGAAAATTCCCGGCAGCCTCCCTGATCGCCCGATTTTGAATTTCCGCCGAGATCCTTGGTAATGCCTTGATCTTCGCCAGCTCATCCGAACCACCACAAAGGCGTACCATGTCACCTACTAAGCTTATTACATAATGAATGTCGCCGCTGCATAAGCCACAGAGAGCTTCTTTGCTCCAAGTCTGCGGCTTCTTGCCTTCTCGAATGTTTCGAGCTAACTCGTTATTGTTTTGCTTGTTGTTACTGCCAACTAAATCCTCTAGCGTCCGCACCGGATAGCCTGCCGTGTTGGTTAGCCGTCTTCTGAAAACGTCATCGATGAAGACTAACTTTTGCTCGACCTCCGTATGCAGATATACCGACCCCAGATTCTGTAGTGTGAACTCTCGGTTTTCGACGTAAATCTTATCGTCGAGATCACTTTTTGCGAAGGATACTGGACTCTCGGTAGAGAGTTTGAAAAAACAAAGCGCGCTCCGCTGCATTAACACCCTGTTGAGGCTCCTTTGAAGGTCCTTTGTTATTTTGGGAGCAGAGTAATCATCAATAAAAAAATAAACCGGTCGTTCGCGGACTTGCGCGAGTTCTTGCCCCAAGATTTCGCAAGCCCTTAGTAGTACCTCAGGACCGACCGAATGGCCGATCGTTCTATTGACATCGTTAACAAAACGTTGCCGTTCCGCAGCTTTCGCCCTTTCTTTATTAAGACGTGCGACGATACTCTTAAACGAATCTTGACCGGGAGTCTGGGGTGGACTCATACCCAGTACATCCCAGAGAGCTTTGGCGATTCTCGGTTCAGCAACTTTGAAATCATCGGGAAAATATTGCATCGCCCAAACTTCCAATGAATCGAGCAATTTTCCCAACAGCGTTGCCGTCATGAAATGGATCGGAATATCAAGAGCTTCACTTCTCAGCGGCACCGTGTAACGAGGAAACGCAAAATACAGATCATCACACCGATAGTAGACTCCGAGATATCGTAATTTGGTTGGGTCCGCCTGCCCGACTCGGAAACGATGATCCAAACTTAGACTTCGAAAAACCGTAGTCTTTCCGCAGCCACGTGGTCCAGTGACGACAATATTGTTTCTGCCTTCTATCTCGGATAGACCCAAGAATCGATCAGAGTACAATGATTGCAGCAATCCCGAGGCTTCACCTATTTGTTCACAACTAAGAAAATCGAACGGTGTTAAAAGAGATTCCTTAAGAGTTGACGCTCGCTCAAACTCTCCGTCTATCTCTCGAAGCCGCCGAAGAAGTTCTCTTGGTTGCCTTGCGAGAGGGTCCCGCGTCGGGTCGGTTTCCACCAAATGACGTTCCAAAAAATGATGCCGCAAAATATCGATTGAAAACTTTTCTTTAGGACTGCAAGTTGTTGAGTATTTTGGTATGACCACTTGCAGAAGCTGTGCAAGTACGTGCGCTAATTGATCGTAATCATCTTTGAATCTGACATCACTTGTTGCCTCTGCAACACCGAAATCCGTAACACGGAAAACAAAACGAGGTCCAAGGAGGTCGTATGACGAGCGATCCTCTACAAGTATGTTCCCCGCGTGCAGATCACCGTGTTTCACGCCGCGCACGCCCATCTCATTTAGAAGATTGAGCATCGTTGCGAGCCAGTCGAGAATGAAGGCCACTGTGACCGCTTCGGCATTTTCTTTAATGAACTTACGTAAGGATGGACCTTCGACGAACTCGGAGATAAGGACAACACAATCGATTCCCGCAGTGGGATCGTTCCACGGCTGTATATCTTCAAATTTTACCACTGTAGGACTGAGGAGAGCGTTTGCCTTAAGAACTTCAGATCGCCAGAGTTCATGCCCGTTAACATCGTGCTGAAGATTTGCGGATGGTATGACTTTACAAGCAACGTCCCTTCCTAAGGTATTGGAATGCGCTCGAAAAACATGGCCGTCGTTTCCGCTGGCAACTTTCGTCACAATTGTGATGTCGGAACGACTCGGAATTGACTTCTGAATGAAGAAGTTGGGATCTGGAAGATTGGCTCTCATTCTATTTTCTTTGAAACACTAATATATGCTCTGTTTTCACCCCTCTGTATGCACGCCGAGTCCTTCTTACGTCAGGAATATCATCTGTCATTACTTTTCGAAGAACCAAGGAAGGCGCCCGCTGCTTCAGAATTTCGATGAGTATTTTGGATGGATGAGCATAGAAACTCCTTCTTAAGGTCTCGCCAACTACAAATACGCAATAGCCTTCAACGCGCAAACCATTTTCAACTTTTTGGCCGAGATTGGCGATCGCCTGTTCAAAGCCATCCTTTCGTTGGGTAACACAGTTGTCTACACGTTGTGTCAAAATAGGCTCGACAAACCAGAGTCGTAGGCGGTTGTCTCGTCCATAATCCAATGCGTTCATATAGGGTGGACTGGTGATCACGCAATCAAAAGACTTTGGGAGAGTAACTCGTTCAATTGAGGCCTGGCGAAATACAATCCCAGACGACTGGAGTGGCAAGAATCGCTTATAGCTCCTTGTAATTTTCGCGAAAAGCCGTGGCTTCAGCTCCCTGTAGTGATACATTTCTGGAAATTCAGCACGCGGATATTTCTTGTCCCGCAAATAAGGAACAAGGTGACTGCTTGGATACGACAGAAATCCGGGTCGCTGATGATGGAGGATACCAAGTAGGCATGCCATCAGGAATTCGTTTCCCGGCCTCCTCGCTATTTGAGCGAATCTTAGGATTTCTTTCAGAGTACGGGGATGGAAGAATCTTCTGACCCATTTCGGCGCCGATGGAAGATCCTCATCTTTGATTAGGGCACTCTCCGCAAGAACAGTATCTGCGGCCTTAAGAGCTGCACGAAGAGAAGGCGGTGGTCTAAGCTTTGCCAGCGAAAGTACTCGCGCGTATGGACTAATATCAGCGGCAAACACGCGCCTTCCCCGAATCGCAGCTTCCAGCGGGATTGTACCCGCCCCTGCGAAAGGATCAACCACTAAGTCGTCTGCGCAGGAGTAAAGTGAGATCAATTCTCCAGCAATACTGCTCTTGATTTTACCTATATACGGCGAGAGCTGATGCAGCGTGCATTCTAGACTGGTGCATGACCTACGCCAGTACGTTGGAGCACGGTTTGTACGCAGTCCGCCGAAAAACTTTTGGTGTGAATATGAGCCTAACGATCCGCCGATGGCAAGCATCATTCAGCCTCGAAGGGAGCGCCTTATCGTTATCGCTTGTGAAAATAACAATTGTTAACGTTCTCGGAAAGAAACCTGGTACTGTTGAATGTTTAGAGCGCTAGAGTAGCGGTATTCGTGAACATTTAGCAAACTGGCTAGCATCCGATAATCGAAAATTATGTCCTGGTCAGACAAGTAGCGCGCCATCTGAGAAAGCGATGTCACGCCTCATGCACCGGAAACATAATTACGATTGATCGGACGCCCGGCGTCTCTTACGTTCTCTATCGATATCTCCGCTCCGCTCACATGCTCGTTGAGCTTCACTTCAGTGCAATCGATATAGCCTGCGCTTCGAAAGCCATCAAGGATCTGCGCTACCGCTTCGATGAACTTCGCGAACGAAATGCAGTTCGCTTCATCCTTGACTGGATTCGTCGCTTCGGCCTAGAAGGTCGATAAGCTGCTACGCGCAAGCTAAAGTCCATTTTCAAATTCCATCTTTTAAGACTTGTAGATGTGCGCTTGTACAGGTGCAGCTTTCGACGAGCATGAGTGTGCGATAAAGAGATAAAGAATCAAACTAGGATGGGCAGACAAGATAAGAACCCGCTTTTCAACTTTATCGTTCCTCTAAATCTCGTCTTTTCAACAACTTTAGAATAAAGCAAATCATATTAAGGAACTTGGGGGACTGGGAGAGTTCCTTAAGATCATTATCCGTCGTTGGTTATGGCTTTATTTTTGCAAAGAAATCCGCATCTCGATATGCGGAGGATTCAATGGCAATACGACCCCAGGGAAGAAAGAGAACGCTGTCAAAGAAGGTTTCGTCCTTCAACATGTACATGGACCAGGTCTACCAAATTCGCGCGATCATGGAATCGACGGGCGCGGTGAAGGATGCGCCAGTGATTCGCGAGTTGCTCGACGAGGCGTTAGGCGCGCGCCGGCGGAAGGCTCATGGCATCACTGACTCAGAAGAGCCGCCCGGTCAGGGCACTGCTGAGACGCTGCACACGATCCAGACTCTCTTGCTGAAGTTGATCAAACGCGGCGAATTGGTATTTCGGCGGCAAACCGTGGATTTCAAACTGTTGCGGGAAGCAATAATTGAAGCTCGTGCGGGGAGGGAAGTCGCCTTTGAAGAATTAGTCGCCCAGGCCTTCATGGAGAAGGGGCACACTCGGGAATCTATAAACAATTACTTCGATATGAAGACGGGCATCGCTCGGGCATATG
>Ga0193747_1000349_pt1 | contig 16863 bp, 15 predicted proteins | sample L1m2metaG_FD_143048 | JGI IMG/M metagenome (GOLD analysis project Ga0193747, IMG submission 143048) | Soil microbial communities from a riparian zone of the East river system, Colorado, United States - L1m2 | ecosystem: Environmental > Terrestrial > Soil > Riparian zone | place: USA: East River...
TTCCTGAGTGTGCCGGAGCTAAAGCAGGCCATCGAGGCATTTATGCAAGCCTGGAACGAAAGTCCCAAGCCGTTCATCTGGAGCGCCACGGTTGAGGACATCATCAAAAAGATCGATCGCGCGCGGGCCAAGATGGAGCAGATCAAACCAGGATCCACCCAGCCCAGGGGAAAAAAGAAGGGCGTTGTAAAGTTATATACGGGACATACCACTAGCGGAACGGAACCCCCTACAGTCGATGGTTGGCTAATGGTTGGCTCAAATATTACCGAGGATTGAGATGGACCTTCGGGAAGATTTATCAGAGTGGACTTGCCGCTCGAACTATGCGACTGCGACATGCGAGATAAGCGGACATCGTAAGGCTATGGGCCGCAGCACTTCGCATAACGACGGAGGCGAAGCCAGCGACGCCGCATTCCTCCGTCGCAGCAGCTCACCGCCTTGGTGTCCAGCGGTTTTCCCAGTTGTCAGCGGGGATTTCAGTTGAATGTTAATTTGGGGCAGGAGGTTTTCGGTCCTGCTGCATCTGCTTCCGCTGCTGGTACATGTTCTGTAACTTTTGGATCATTTGTTCTGATGTCTTAGCTGCCGATTTGTTTGCATCGGCCTCCGGAGTGTTTAGTGAAGGCTGCAGCTCGGGTTGCTGCTCCGCTGACGCAGGTGGCGCGCCCGCTAGTGGCACTTCCACGGGAGTTGCTGGTTCAGGTGAATTCTCCCGCCCGGGAATTTCCGCCGGGCCGCGGTTGGGCTGGGGATCTCTCCGACTCGCACCCCGCGCCTGCCCCGCCGAACCTGCTGGCTTGCTAGTTGCGACGACGGCGGCCTTGGTGCGAGGACTCAGCAATACACTCTGTATGCCCTCCGGGTCAGTCTCAGACGCCTGGATAACGTAGTCGAGATCCGTCTCGCCCAGTAGTGCGGCAAGTACTCTGCGTGCCGGACCCGGTCCGAGCCGGACCCAGATCCGTTCGTCGGAAGCGCTCGCCGGGAGTTCGATGTCTGCGCCCATGCGCTCGCTAACTGCTGCCAGGATGTCCCCCAACTTTGAATTTTCTGCAATGATCGTGAGCTGCCCGTCTTCATAGGATACCTGGTGTCGGTTGGGCGTCCCTTGTTCCGCCGAGAGAGGTGCGGGCACTTGCTGCGGTACCTGCTCTTGTAGCACCGGCGGCGACGACAAAGCTGTCAGTATGGATTTTGCAAGGTTGGGTGGCTTCCGGCCGCTCGGAGTTGGTGTTGGCAATTTCTGCGCTCTCACCACGGGAGCCACGGTCATGACTCCCAGTCCGCACACCACAATGAACAGCTTACGAGAATGAATCTCGAGACTAAGCCGAAGCGCTCTTCCGAACGCTACCCGCAATTCGTTGAAGACCCTGTTCATCGATTCGGCCCTTAGTACTCAGGAGAAAATCTGAGGGGACTAATTATCCTCTCCTGCTTCACGATCGGCGAGGTCGTCAAGCCCAGGTTCCCTGCAAGACTGTCTATCATGGTCTTTTTACCTGGTCAACGACCCTTTGCGGCGATCTCGAGACAATAGGCATCACTAAACCCCGCAGGGGCTTGCAGTCGCCAGAGAAGTCGCCACTGCATGCAGTTTCCAATCGAGGTGACTCTCCCGGCAGTACAGCCCATTTCTTCACCTCACTCCCAGTGGAATCACCACAGGTACTTCATCCACCGCCGGCAAGCCTCGCCCTATTGGCCGTACTGTCGTAGAAAAAATCTTACCAGGGCTTGCCGGATACGATCCGCTCCTAGATTACCGAAAAAGCGATCCAACCGATTCAGAGACACACCACGTTATTGACGTGGTGGAGGCAAAGCTGCCGGCCCACGCGCGTTCAGTGGCATTCGCCGACGAGATCGCATGCGCGAACGTAAATCCGAAGCTGTTCCGAGATTGGCACTCGGCTGGGCCAGCGCTGACGGCGTAAATAGCTCCGGCGCCGAGGGCATGCCCAGATAGTTCAAATTGAATTGTGCTTTGACGTTATTCGCGGCGCTCTGCAGTTCACGTTGCAGGTGGTCACGCTGCAGTATGGATTTGATTTCCGGCCCAGCAGACTCGACTGGAATGGATTGTTTCGATTCAAGCTTCAGAATAACTAGCGCGCCCGCAGATTCCAGTACCGGTGATAGCTCGCCAACATTAAGATCAAAAACCTTTGCCTCATCCTGAGGAAGACTTGTCCGGCGCACCATATTTAGCTTGGTGAGCGGCGGGGCAACGTTGATTCCCAGATTTTTGTAGGCTTCCCGTTGAAGCTGATCGAAGTCTTCACCAGCCGCGGCCCGTTCCCGTAGCTCGTTGGCCTTCGCTTTTATAGCCGAAGCATCCAGAGGTTGACCGCTTGCCCCTGCGATCAATCTGGGCACGTAGAGACGCCATACTTCGCCCTGATCGAAATCGGCCTGGTGATCCGTATAGTACTTTTGAATCTCTGACATCGGAACGTTATCCGCCTGCTCCTGCATCTGATGATACAGGGTGTTGGCCAGCACCTGCATGCGAGCCAGTTTCAACTGTGCTTCCAACTCATTGGCCACCACGGGGTCTTTTTCTAGATGTTCTCGCCGTGCCACTCCGGAGGCAGCCAGTAGTCGCGCATACTTGATCGCAAACTGGGGACGTGCATCTGGCGGAGTGCCGGGCGCGAGCAGATCTATAATGCTGTCCATCTGTGCACGTGTGATGACCGTCTTGCAGTCTTTCTTTCCAGGCACTTGCGAGTGGTCGCAGACGCCTTCCAGCGTTACTACGGGCGTGTCCGGTGGAACTTCCGTTTTCGTAGAAACGGGTTTTCCAAATGGCTGCGCGCGTCGCATTAGCATCTGCCGTCTCGACAAAGGAGTGGCTGGATTCTGAAAATCTACGCCCGTCTGCGTGCCTTGCGCGATCATCGGCGCAGCGCATGCCAGCATGGCGGAACACATCAGGATCACCCGCCTTGGGCATCCCGCCACCGCTCTGGATTTGGCGATTGGCGACTTCGGTCTGTACTTCAGAAAAATCCGGCGCACGACGGCTTCAGCAAATAGGGAACTCATCGCTGCTCCAGGTATCTCACGGGTTGGTTCAATGGGAAGCATCATTTTTCTCAAGGTAGCCCTTGCAGGCCTTAAGGTTTCGATCCCGCTTAGTTTCTCGCGGAGCACTAACGCTTCGCGCTGGCAGGCCATGCGGATCGCCGAAAAAAGGGGACGAGTCGGCCAATTGCGCCGCCTGTTCCCGGGAAAGTCTGATTTCCGCGCTGCCAACTTCATGTTGACCAAGTTGGCCAAAAAAGTGAATGGGTTGACTACCCAGACGTGCAGCGGCGTTCTCGGTGAAAAAGAGAGCGGAGATCATTTGAGTTCACTTATACCCAACAGGCCGAGAGGACTTCTTACCACTACAACTTCTCGTCGAAGGCTCAGGATGCCCTGCTTTTCCCAGCTCGAGAGCAGCCGGCTCACCGTAAACAGCGTAGTCGCTGTCATCTGTGCCAACTCCTCCCGCGAAAGGTTGATTTCCAGCGCGCCATCCACTCTCCGGCCTACTTGCGGAAGCAGCCGAACTAGCTCACGAGCCAGTCGTGGCGCAACCCTTTCCGTAGATATCTCTCGAAATCGGCCTTCGAGCACCTGCAGGCGCTTTGCCATGATACGCATCGTGTTGCGCTGAAGGAGAGGGAAACGTTGTGAGAGGGCCTCAAACGTCGGTGCATTCCAGACCAGCGCCCTACACGGAAGAAGTGCCTCCGCCGTTGAGCAATGCCTACCGCGTTGCGCAGAACCAAGTGACCCCACTATTTCACCAGGTCCTTCGAGTCGAAGGATGACTGCGCTGCCATTCTCTCCCAGCTGCGTTATTTTTACAGAGCCTTCGGTCAGCAACACGATGTCCTTGATCGCGTCGCCTGCGAAAAAGATCGTCTGCCGGCGCGTGAACTTCGCTGGGTGCGCGGCGGCTACGATGATCGCGCAATCGGCCCGAGGAATACCCGCAAATAGCTGGGACAGCTCCGCATATTGGGTCCCTTGGCGGGCCACGACCTTTATATCCGAGCCGTTTTGCGGCAATTGCAAATTTGCTGTGAGTGATGCCACCGGGGCGTTTGCCATAATTTTAGCGTAATCCGTATCTCGATTGGGTTACAGGTCCTGGCTGCGTGGGTTGGACCTTAAGCCGTACGGAGCCTTGAAAGGACGGTGCAGTTCTCCCGGCCGAACAAAATACTGTAGGCTTGAAGAGCGAACAGACCAGTCGGTACATGTGAGCACTCGTCCCAAGGCGAGTGTTGCCTTATTCTAAGCAAGCTCCATGCCGAGCCCCCCTGTCCGCAAGTCATTCATTGCAAAAGAGTTGACTGGAGGCACGCTGGTACTCGTGAAATATCTTGCACAAATCGGGAACAGAAGGGAAAAATTTGGGAAAGGGAATGAATTCGTCCCCATTGCGCACATCCGTAGTTGGCCAGGCCAGCAGGGCGCAGCACTTGCACGAACTCCTGAGTGCAACACGACGACACCAGGGGGAATCGATTAGGAAGTAGGTGCTGCTGGAAGAGAGGTCGGGCTCTGTGGTCGCGCCGAACCGCGAGCTGCGGGCTTGCTTGGCTGCGACCCAGTGCTACCGGCCTTTTTCTTTGGTTCTCGCCGCCGCAGGCCAACAGAGGTCCCGGTGCCTATATCAATCAGCCGCAAATTCTCGTCGGTGATCTCCTCGGCCCGCACGATGTGAGGTGTGATCGCGAAGACAATCTCGCTTTCGTGCCGTTCTTTGTTCTCCTGACCAAACAAGTACTTCAAGAGGGGAATTTTTGCCAGCCAAGGATAACCGCTCAGTGACTGTGTTTCTGTATCTTGCAGAATGCCACCCACCAGGTTAATCTCACCGTCCTCCAACCGCGTTTCGTGTTCGATGCGGCGCTGTCCAATGGTAGGTTGATCAATTCCACCGATATTTGAGGTACCCGTGACCGATGAAACTTCCAAAACCATCTTGAGGGTGACCTCGCGATTCGAGTGAATTTGCGGAGTAATGTCGATATTCACGCCAACATCGATATACTGAAATTGAGTATTGACCAGCGGGCTGATGCCTCCCCCAGTGACGCCGCCGGCTGACGAAAACGACCCGGTGGCGATTGGTATGCGATCGCCGATTTTCAAAGTAGCCTTTTGTTGGTCAAGGACGCGGATTTCCGGGTTCTGGAGAACCTTGGTGTTGCCGTCCGACATAAGAAACTCGAACGAACCGCCCGGAACCCCTACAGAGAAAATGCCTCCATTCACCGAGCCCAGTTTGACCACGCCCGCGCCCAGTGGGGCAGCCGCAAGAGCGATGGACGTTTTCGTTGGAACAGTCGTACCCAGATGGCGCACTCGATCACGGCTTACTTGCAACACAGCGATATCGATCACCACTTCGGCCTTGGGCTTGTCAAGGTCGGAGACCAATTTCTGCGCCAGTACCAGCTGGTCCGGCGTGCCCCTTAGCGTGATCGCGCTGTGCGTGGGATTTACTTGAATCCGGGTGATGTCCAGAATTCCCTTAAGGGTGCCGACCACCTCTTGTATCTCGCTCGGCGTCGATGCATTGCGTAGATAGAACGTCGTCATCACGTTGTCTTCAAAGTCCTTGCGTCTGCCTTCCGAGGCGACAAAGATTGCCTTGGTCGATACCGGCCGCCAAAAGGTCTTCGATTGCATGGCGACCATCCTCAGGGCCTCGCGCAAGGGGACGTCGTCCAGCTCGATATTGATACGCTGGGGCTTGTAGTCCAGGTCAAACAGCACGTTGATTCCAGCTAGCTTGCCAATGGTCTTATAGACGTTATCCGCCGTAGTCGTCATGCGAAGTGTAAGCGGAGTGTCCGAAAAGGGTTCCAGGTCGACTGGACCTTCAACATCTTCCATCATTTTGCTCAACGGTGACTCCGCTGTCGGGGTGGCGGCACCCCCTGCCTGCTGGGCTTGCTTTTTGATCATTGTGGCGGTGCGGCTCATCTCTTCTTGCGCCCCCACGTTGGACCTGTCAATCTCTGCCGCGCGCTGAAATTCCACGAGTGCTTCCTCTAATTTGAGTTTATCGCGCAGCAATCGGCCCTTTTGCATATGCTCGGCTGCGGCAGACGCTCGCGACCGCAGGTAGGCGGCCATGTATTTCGGATCCTTGGGCTTCAGCGCGTACGCTTCCTTGTAGGCTTCGCAGGCGGCATCGTTTTGGTTCTGCGACTCGGCACGAACACCGCGATTATACGCAGCCTTCGCTTGATCGGAATAGGTGGGCGCGCTGATCGCCAAAACCAGGATCGAAGCCAGTATGATACGCAGATGTTTCATGTTGTTGCTGCCTCCACGGAGCCAGCCATCCAGGCCTCATTCGGACCATGAAAAGCCGACCGAACCACGCGAGGTTTCTGAAAATGGCAAACCCAGTGGATGGCTAAGAGCAAATGTACGGCCACGGTTCGAAATCACTTTTCTCGAAGCACCGCCACTTATAATCCACAAACTTGGCCTACTTAATTGACTTAGCGCAAAGACAGACCCTTCGCTCCCCTTAAATACCCGGGTGTTGGCAATTGTGGTCAGGGTCGCTAAGAATTAAATGTCCTTTTAATGGAAATTTTGAAGAAGGCCACCCTTTGCCAGAAAAAGAGACCGGGCCAGGTGGAAAAGGCGTACGAAGGTGTTCAAGGTGCGGAAGCCAGGTCGATTACGCGCGACAATCGAGATCAGTGAATAAGTTATTCAAGTCTTACAGCCAATCAGTAGTGTCCCAACGTTATGCGAACAAAATCAATTGGTTATCGGAAACGGGTTGAATTTGTTCGCTGATCGTTTGCGTAAGTAGTTGATCCAACGGGATTTTCTCGAACATGGTCAGGCTCAGGATCTGTAGGATTTCATATAAGCTGGCCGAGAGCTGCAGTCGCTTCTTGACGATGGCGACTAAGACGTAGGCGGAGACGGCGATCCAGATTTGTGACCTGACCGCGTTTTCCGAAGTTCCGAAGAAAGCTTTGATTCGCAGATGTTGCTTGATCCATTTGAAGAAGAGCTCCACTTGCCAGCGGCAGCGGTATAGTTCAGTGATCGTAAATGCTGGCAAGACGAAGTTGTTGGTCAGAAAAATGAGGGTCTTGGCGGTTTTAGGATCCTTGAAGCGGATGCGCCGCAGCGGTGCCTCGAAACCTTGATGCGAGTAGAAGCCAGTAAGGACGACAGTCTGGTCGCAGATCACCCCGGTTTTGCGATCGACCGGATGCGAGTAGCGCCGTTGGACCTTGAGGTTCGACTTGCCACGGGTCACGAAGAAGCTGCCGGCCTGGTGGAAGCGATAGAGGCGCTCGAAGTCGAGGAAGCCACGATCCATGATGTAGAAAGCGCCGGGCTCGGGCAACAGTTGGTCGAGGATGTTGACCTCGTGCACCTTGCCATCACTAATGTGCATGAAGGTGGGGATGTTGCCCCGCAGATCGAGCAGCGTATGCAGCTTGATGGCTGCCTTGGCCGTGCGGAACACCGCCCACGGAAATACCGACAGACACAGATCGATGGTCGTGGTGTCGAGTGCGTAGACGGTTTCTTGGAGATCGACGCCGAAGGACTCCTGCGCATACAACGGCCGGGCGATACCGATCAGGCTTTGGGCAAAATCGGCATAGATGCGCCAGTCGCGCACAGCGTTGGCATTGGCCAGCGTATTGCGGGCCACTGCCGAACGAATCCCGAGATGATAGAGCTTGGAACTTTGCGCGCGCAGGCATACTTCGATGTCTCGAAGGCTCTCCCGAAAGGTCAACTGTGCGAAGGCCATACACAGGAATTGATCCAGGCACGAGAAGGATTTCACTTTGAACGCGCCCCGATAGCGGGTGACGCAACGGCGGAAGGTGGTCAACGGAAGATGCTGCATTAGCTGCGCAAACACCAGCTTGCCTCGGTTCATCGATGTCCCCCACGGAGTTACGCTTCGCAGGGTGGCAGAATCGGCATTCGCCGTTCAAATCGAGACCAAGAGAATTTGCCGCTTATGCGTTTCTCATCAATAATTTACGGAAGGCAAAAGGCACAACGTTGGGACACTACTGACAGCCAATCATGAATTTTCATAGGCCGAGAATTCGCCGTCAAGGTTGTTGTAGCGCAAAGACGAACTGACAAGATACGTTGATATTCGTTCTTGCCTGGCTCGGCTGGCTGCTGAATTCACGGCTGCCTATGCGGGATATCCTGCGTCCCGTGGAGTAAGTGTCTCAGGTATGAAACTTGGTCACAAACTTGGCATCGTTGCGGCTTTGATCTTTCTGGCTAGTCCATCAGCGTCCGCTGCGGACATGGCCATCTTGCGCAATGGCTTTGCCATACGGCATGAACGTCGCGAAGCGCGAGAAACGGCGACTCGCCTATACCTAAGCGGGACACCAGACAATTACATTGACGTACCTACCGCCGACATCGTGCGCTTCGAAGAATTGGAGTCACCCTTGCGGCCAGCCGTCAGCTCCGCACCTCCCCGCGGCCTCGACTCGGTCGTCACTGCCGCCAGCAAACGAAACAACGTTGACCCCGATCTGGTCAACTCCTTGATTCTTGTCGAAAGCGGATTCGATCCCAATGCAGTCTCCCCGAAAGGCGCGCGGGGGCTAATGCAGCTGATGCCGCAGACTGCTGCCCGGATGGGCGTACAGAACGCCATGGACCCCGCTGCCAACGTGGAAGGTGGAACACGCTATTTGGGTGAACTACTGTCCCGCTATCACAACGATCTTAGTAAAGCTCTGGCGGCCTACAACGCCGGACCAGATCGCGTCGAACAATATCACGGCGTGCCTCCCTACCCGGAGACCCTGGCTTATGTCGCTCGAATCATCGGCGATTTCAACCGCAAGAAAGATGCCCAGCGACGCTCGCAGCCGGATCCCGGCAATAACCCCTCGCAGGATCAGAGTTCCGTTGCCACCGAATTCTCCGTGCCCGGCCAACCCAAAGTTGTGCCCCCAGCTGTTGTGCGCTACGCGCCCAGCGCCAACACTGCTTCCAGGGCTGCAATTTCTGATGCCGCCAGATTGATTTCCATGATGAATTCGTTTCCTCAGATGGATCAACCTGAGTGAACTCTAGCGGCCTTGATGACTTATCGATGCAAGCTGCCTACCGCGATCACGCCGGCAATCGAGAACCAATGTTTAAGCTGGAGAGTAACTATTCGGCAAAAGGAAACCTTCCAGCGATAAAACAACCCTGGGGCCATGCGCGGTGTCGTCCTCACGTCTCCGATGCGGTCCCTCTCTTCGAACCTCCCAACACGATCTCCCATTGCTCTTTCGTTGTCCTCTGCAGCGGCTCACGCTTGCCCACACTGCTTCTCTTGATCCCGGAGGCCCCGAATCAGATCTAAGCGGCCTGTCTCATTTTGAGAGGGGCACTACCCAAAGGCCCATCTTCCGATAGCAGGAAAGCGGGGAGCCACACGCAACTGCTTCTATACCATCACGACATCCTCCCCGCCAGCGACCGCACATTAAGCTACCTTAAGAGGGTCAACGCCTGCTGCCCATTGCGAATGCATAGCTGAAGGAGGAATGCATGAAGTTCTCTAGTCCCTCACCCATCAGAGTTAATTTGGCTCTGAAGCTCATCGGTCGGATGATCGTATGGCGGATATTCCCGCTGCTTCTGGGAATTCTCGTCAGCACCACGATTCTCCGGGCGCAGCAACCCGCCGCCGACGCGGCTGCAGATAAGCAAACATTGCAGCTCTTGCTCCAACGAATTGATCAGTTGGAGGCTAGAGTCAAGCAATTAGAAGCGGCCAAGCAGCAAACCGCCCCTGTAAGCCTTCCTTCTCTACCCCCCCAAACGAGTGCGCCTCCCGCAAGTGAAACTGAGCTGCAGACGGACAACGCGGTAACTGAGAGAATGGATGCTGGCAAGACGTTGTTGCGCATGCGCGGCTTCGGCGATATCACACTTCACGGGGATAGCCAGAGGCACGATACGACCGCCTTCAGCCTTGGCCAACTCAACCTTTTCATCAACTCGGACATCTCGGAAAAATTCAAGTTCCTCAGTGAAATTGTCTTTGAAGGCGGACCGGACAACATTTTCGGCGAAACACGTGGAGAAAATAATTCCTTCGGTGTGGATGTCGAACGCATGGTTCTTCAGTATTCCCGCAGTGATAATTTCAAGCTTGCCGTCGGCAGATATCATACTGCGATCGGCTACTACAACACGGCCTATCACCATAGCACTTGGTTTCAAACAACGACGGGCCGCCCCTTTCTCTTTCAATTCGAGGACCGCGGAGGAATTCTGCCGGTTCATACTGTGGGTGCGTCGGCGTCGGGTTTGATCCCCTCCGGCCATCTCGGCTTGCACTACGTCGCAGAGGTTGGGAACGGGCGTGCCTCGCGTTCCCCGATTACTGAGGAACCGGTGCAGAATGTGGTTGATGACCAGAACCATAAGGCCTTCAACCTTGCCCTTTTCGCCCGTCCCGACGCAGTTCGTGGCCTACAAGTAGGCTTTTCGGCTTACCGTGACCTGCTTGCGCCGGCAAACCTCCCCAGAATCGGAGAAACTATCTTTGCGGCGCACGCCGTCTTGGTGCGTTCGAAGTTTGAATGGCTGAACGAAGCCCTTATTGTTCGTCATGCCCCTAACGGTATTCCACGCGTATTCAATACCCCGGGGTTTTACACCCAGGTTTCAAAACAATTCGGCTCCTATCGGCCCTACTTCCGATACCAGTATGTGAACGCCTCTAGGACCGAGCCCATCTTCCCCGACGTTGGATTGCGCCAAGGCCCGTCCATAGGTCTTCGTTATGATGCCAGCGAGACAGTGGCTCTGAAGCTGCAATATGACTACACCGCCTTGCGAGGACAGCCGGCGGTCAATGCGCTTGCTCTTCAAGTCGGGTTTACGTTCTAGAAAGACCAACGCATGCGTCGCCTGGCAGGTTTGCTGTTCATTTTGGTGAGTGCCGTTTTCTCCATTGCGGCGCTCTCCTTAGGGTTTGCGCTAAACTCCAGTTCATTGCCGGAGCCGCAGATCGCGTCCGAGCAAAATTTGGCCGTTGTCGTTAACCTTTCTAACCCGGTTCAGAATCTTTCCATGCCCGAACTGCGAAGAATTTTTCTTGGTGAGCGCAGTCACTGGCCAAATGGCCGTCGCATCACCCTCGTGATGATGGAGCCCGGCCAGCCTGAGCGCGCCGTGGTGCTTCGCGATATCTGCCAGATGAATGAAACCGATTTCAATAATCACTTCCTGCACGGCGTTTTCACTGGCGAAGTGCTTGTTTCACCAAAAACCCTGGCAACTCCCGTGGGTGTGCGCAAATTCGTATTTAACGTGCCCGGCGCCATAGGCTATCTTCGTGTCTCGGATTTGGACCCCTCGGTAAAAGCCATTCGGATCGATGAGCGCGGTCCCGAGGATAAGGGATACAGGCTTCACGTGCCACCACGCTCTTCCAAATAGATATGAACGGGCAAAACAAACGCGCACGCAGAGGGACATTGGCCGGCCCGGCTGCGCTGTTGGACCGTGTCTTGGCTCTTGCATCCCCGTACAATTCATCCTTGCTGCTTCTCATCGTGTTCCTTGTCGTTACCGTTGTTGGCCTATTCGTGATACGCGATCTTCATACCACGAACGTTGAGGCCCAGAAAATGTACGCTGGGTCCGTGCAGGGGCTTCAGAGGATTGGAGAGCTGCAATATGAAGTCCAGGAGACCCGTCGTAGCACTTTCTACGCCTTGACTACCAACGACAGCAATCTCCAACTGGAATATGCCGACCAGTCGCGCGAAGCCGACCGGCTTGTTAACGAAGGAATTAGCGAATATCTGCGTCAGGCTCGAATGCCTCACGAAATCGAGGTGGGCAGGCGTCTCCAACTCGATTGGTCCGGCTATCTTGGTGTGCGCAATGAAGTGTTAGCTTCGATTCTTGAGGGCAGCACCAAAGAAGCGGTCAACCTGGATCTTAAGGGGGGTGTGCCGTCCTTCGAACGTGTCCGCCAAGACTTGCAGGAAATCAAGCGGCTCTACGATGGGCAGGCATCTCAGCAGCTTGCCAACGTCGCTGCCACCTCTCGGCGCACCATCTTCAGGCTGATCGGTGTCCTCGGTATTACCTTGGCGTTGGCCAGCGCTTCCGTCTGGGCCATCCAGAGAAGCAAAATGCTCGGCGCGATCCAACTGGCCAAGCTGCAAATGGAGTTTGTGGCCTCCGTCTCCCATGAGCTACGCACGCCCCTGGCGGTCATCTCCTCCGCGGCGGATAATATTGCAGACGGTCTTGTGGGCGGGAAGGATCAGCTGAAGAGTTATGGCTCCGCAATCCAAAACCAATGTCGGCAGATCACCGAGCTTGTAAACCAGATTCTGCTGTTTGCCTCGACGAAAGAAGGTAAGAACCGCTATACTCTGCGCCCACTGCAGGTGTCGCGAATCATCGATGCCGTGCTGGACAATACTGCGGAATTGGTGCAGGAAATAGGCTTTGTGATTGAGCGGCGCATCGAATCCGGGCTGCCCTGCGTAATGGGTGATTTGTCCGCGCTCTCTCAATGCCTGCAGAACTTGATCGTAAATGCCGTGAAGTACAGTGGGGAAAGCCGCTGGATCGGTATCCACGCTTTCGTCCACGATTCCGAAGAGCGAAGCAGCAGGGAAATCCGGATCACCGTTCAAGATCGCGGTATGGGCATTGACCGCTTGGAGATGCCGCACATTTTCGAGCCCTTTTTTCGCGGAGCCGCGGTCACGGCTGCCCAGATTCACGGGACAGGTTTGGGATTGTCTCTCGCGAAGAGCATTGCCGAAGCCATGGGAGCAACACTTTCCGTGGTTAGTGAACTGGCGGTTGGGAGTATATTCACCCTCCACTTGCCAATCGTCGAGAAACAAGAATCGGAAATGGCGTCCGTCACTTCTAAACCAGATCCGTCTATTCGAACATGAACGAGAATATTCTGTTGGTGGAAGACGAACAAGCATTGCGGATGACCCTGAGCGATCGTCTGCAAAGCGAGGGTTACGTCGTTGATTTCTCTCCCGATGGGGAACAAGGCTTCGAAAAGGCGACCAGTTTACCCTTCGATTTGATCATCCTCGATATCATGCTGCCTCGCCGCAGTGGTCTTGACGTCTGTCGCGACATCCGGCTGGCGGGGTTGGCAACCCCAATCCTTCTGCTTACCGCTCGTGGCCAAATTGTCGACAAGGTGGCTGGTCTCAAACTGGGTGCAGATGACTACGTTACGAAACCATTCGATACTTTGGAACTCATGGCCCGTATCGAGGCCTTATTGCGTCGCGCCCCCACACGAACCGGCCAGGGCATTCTCCACTTTGGCTCAATCCGCGTGGATATTCGCGGCACTCAGGTTACGCGCGAAGGCCAACCTGTTTATCTTTCTGCTCGGGAATTTCAACTCCTGCGCTATTTCACGGAGCACAACGGGATCACTCTTTCCCGTGATGAGATCTTACGCGAGGTGTGGGGCTACGAGGTTGGCACGTTCACACGCACCGTTGATGTTCACGTCGCCGGCTTACGCCAGAAATTGGAGAAGGCCCCCAAAAAACCTGAGCTGATCATTACCGTCCCCGGCATCGGCTATAAATTTCAGGGATGAAAGGGTATTGACCGCATCATCCGAATATCATCCGCTGCCCGTTGTTCTGTTGTTCTTCAGAACTTTTTCATTGATCGCAGCGCGGATTCCGCTCTTTCATGGTGATCGAATGTGTACTACGTCGGAGCATAGCCCTCCAGAAGCCCGTATAACTCTGCGAGTGCTTCTGCCAATTATGTCAACTGCAGCCTCATTTCGGAGGCCTCATTCATTTGCTTTGGAAAACTGCTCACCTCGAGTTGTTCAGTGTGGCCAAGGATCACGTGTTTACGCCCTCCCAACCGCTTCGTAATTATTACCAATGAAGTAATATATAGTAAGGTAAAAACAAGTCTTTTAAATACTCCTTGATCTGTCGAGATGGTAACTGGGGTCTCGCAGCCCGGAGATGCAGGCACGAACCCTTGCCCCCGAAGAAACCGCCAGGTCGGCACATTGGGGCTGTTCCCAATCCTTCTTCCCGTGGCATGGCGGGCAGCTCGCCCATCCCGAATGCTTTCGCTCATGCTGCATACTAAGTTCTACCTTGTTGGCCCAAGCGCTTGTGCTGAAGATACTCCCTGCACCTTTCAAATATGAACACCATCGGGAGTAAGGTGCGCGAAAAAGTCTTCCTCGTGTGCTACCATGCCGCTACCGAGCCCTCGTAGCATTGATTCAAATCTCCCTGAGGGAGGGATTGGTGTATTTCAACGGGCCAACAGCGAAGCGTGCTTCTTCCCGAGTTTGTCCCATTAGCCCGTTGGCGATACCCCTTTCCATTTTATTCATATTAGTTTTCGTTGCCTGCGTTCCTGCACAGGCACAAATTTCGCCGGGCCCCCTTGCGAAGGCCCACCAGTCCTTAAGCGGAACCATACAATGCGCGAGCTGCCACCAATTCGGCACCAGCACGCCTACTTTCAAATGCCTGGATTGTCATAAAGAAGTGGCCCAACGATTGGCCGCGAAGCACGGATATCATGCCCAGATCCAGATGAAGAATCCCAATGGTAAAGATTGTGTCCGCTGCCACCTCGATCACAACGGCGTGGATTTCGGCCTCATCCACTGGGAGCCTTCACAAAAACAATTCGATCACCGGTTGACGGGCTATATCCTGGAAGGGAAGCATGCGGGCCTTGCTTGCGAGAAGTGCCACATGCCGGCATACATGGTTTCCAATGAACGCGCGCTCATCAAGATGAAAGATCCTTCGAAGTCCTTTTTTGGGTTGTCGCAAAATTGCGTACCGTGCCACAAAGATGTGCACAAAGGCCAGCTCGGGGACAATTGCCTGCAATGTCATAATTACGTGGACTGGAAGGCGGCAAAGCAATTCGATCACTCCAAGACGCGCTATCCCCTGACGGGTCTTCACCTCAAGGTCGAGTGCGAGAAGTGCCACAAGCCGGATGTGCCCGGCGGCCCAGCACGCTACCGGGACATGAAGTTCCAGGCCTGCAACGACTGTCATATCGACCCGCACAAAGGTTCCTTCAAGCAGCGTTGCGAAGAATGTCACACCACCGCGGGCTGGAAAAAATTGTTACCGCGATTTGAATTCGACCATTCCAAGACCAAGTACCCGCTTCTCGGAAAGCACGCCACGGTCGGCTGCGCTGAGTGCCATTTGAAGGGTGATTTCAAAAAGCTCCTGCCGTTTAATAATTGCAATAATTGTCATAAACCAGACCCCCACAAGGGCCAGTTCGAAGCACGTCCCAAAAAGGGCGAGTGCGCGGAATGCCACACCGTGGATGGCTGGAAACCCTCGCTTTTCGGCGTGAAAGAGCACGACACATCCAAGTACCCGCTTAAGGGCAAACACATTATCGTTGAATGCGACAAGTGCCATCTACCCGCGGGCAAGGACACCATCTATAAGGTGAAATTCGCGGCCTGTACCGACTGTCACAAGGATGCCCATGACGGACAATTTAAAGCCGCGCCGTATCGAGACAAATGCGAGGATTGTCATACCGTTCTGGATTTTCACCGTTCCACATTTACGATCGCCAAACATCGCAAAGCACGTTTCGCCCTGACCGGAGCCCACGCGGCTGTGCCTTGTTCCGACTGTCACAAAGTCGGTGCCGCCGGACGGAAGGATAAAATCCTGCCGTTCCATTTCGAAGATCGGACCTGCACCGCCTGCCATGAAGATGTCCATCATGGCGAATTCAAAGAACGCATGGCGCGGCGGCGTGCCGACGGCACGCCTCAGGGATGCGAAGCCTGCCATAACGTGAGGTCCTGGGCGGACGTGAATGGCTTCGACCATTCGAAAACCAAGTTCCCGTTGCTCGGAGCGCATCGCGCCGTCAAGTGCGGTGATTGTCACAAGGCGCCTGTCGGCAAAAAGGAAATACAGTTCAAGGACACCTCGCAAGTCTGCGAGGATTGTCACAAAGATGCTCATGACGGCCAATTCGCCAAGGCCGGGAAGACACCGTGTGCGGACTGCCACGACTCGCAGCGCTGGGCGCCCTCCACTTTCAACCATGACACCCGGACGCATTTCCCCTTGCAGGGCGGCCATGAAGGCGTGGCTTGCGACAAATGCCATAAGCAGACGCGCATGGTTGACGCCAAGCCTGTGATTGTCTACAAACAGGCGCCTTCGAAGTGCTCTGATTGCCACGGCCCGAACATCGGCCCTTTGAAGTCAAGTGCTCTGCAGTACGTAAACCCTCCCGCCGCGATTGGGAGAACGCTTCTTACCGAACTTTTGAATCTGTCCCCCACTCTGGCCGCGCTGCCGTCCCAGCCGATGGATTTCGCGCAAAGAGGGATGTGCTGCAGAAGTGAGCTCCGAAGCTTGGCAAAGAATCCGCCACGCTTAGAATCTGGCTCTCTCTTTTATAGGCAAGGTTACAAGAGTACTGACAGTCTTGGTACTAATTTGGCGTTAAATCATCCCTGGCCATAAACTGAACGTCGGTACAGTTGTTATTGCCCCGGCGCAAAGACCATAATCCTCCCTGGAGTTACCATGATGATGGGGTACCACAACTCGTCCAGCGGAATCGCATTCATGGAAGCTGAAGCTTAGGGGGCCTGTTACGTCTAAGTCCATTCAGATCCTGTGTTGCTTGCTGCTCTTCTCTTCGTCGGCAGCGAGCGCCCCCGTGCCCGCACCGCAGCGGGAGACCACGCGCAGTCCGCACGGACCGCTTGCCATCCCTTGCGAGAACTGCCACACCGCTACTGGCTGGCGCCCAATCCGC
>Ga0193747_1000350_pt1 | contig 16814 bp, 16 predicted proteins | sample L1m2metaG_FD_143048 | JGI IMG/M metagenome (GOLD analysis project Ga0193747, IMG submission 143048) | Soil microbial communities from a riparian zone of the East river system, Colorado, United States - L1m2 | ecosystem: Environmental > Terrestrial > Soil > Riparian zone | place: USA: East River...
TCCGAGATCCGGCGCACCCACGGCGAGTAGGGCAGCGGCACCCACGACGTCAGGACGTAGGCGAAGATCAGGAGGATGTAGACGTAGAGGAAGACGTCGATGAACTGGTTCGCCGCCGAGGCAGCGTCGGCTAGGACCGCAAGCGTGGCCATCAGACCTCAGTTCGTGCCGAGCGGGCCGTTTCCTAGGCCTGGTTGAAGAAGCCGCGCTCGATCATGCGCTGGCGCTCTTCCGCCGAGACCTCGACGTTTCGCGGGGTGAGCAGGAAGACCTTGTCCCCGACCCGCTGCATGCCCCCGTCGAGCCCGTACGTGAGGCCGCTCGTGAAGTCGATCAGACGCTTCGAGAGCTCCTGATCGGCGCCCTGCAGGTTGAGGATCACCGGCATCGAGCCCTTGAAGCGGTCGGCGATCTGCTGCGCGTCGTTGAAGCTGCGCGGGATCACCAGGTGCACCTGCACCGACGGCACCGCCCGCACGACCCCGTCCGCCCGCCGCTGTCGCTGGCGAAGCGTTGGCGCTCTCGGCGCCTCCTCCTCGGGCTCGGGATCGGTCCAGTCGTCGAAGTCCTGCCGGGCCTGCCGGCGCGGCGTGAGCCTGCGGACGTTCGGGCGCTCGCTGTACGTGCGCTCGAGGTCCTCCTCGGTCAGGTAGCCGTCCTCGTCCCACTCGTCCTCCTCCTCCGCGATCCCGAAGTAGACGAGCGTGCGGTTCCAGACGTCTGAGAATCCCATTGCGTGCGGGATGTTACCGCCCGTACAGGACCGATCCCAAGCGCACCATGGTCGCGCCCTCGTCGGCCGCGACGCGGTAGTCCTGGCTCGTTCCCATCGACAGCTCGCGCAGCTCGTAGCGCTCGGCCAGCTCGCGCAGCCGGCGGAAGTACGGGCGCGAGGCCTCGGGGTCGGGGGCCTCCGGCGGCATCGTCATCAGGCCGCGCACGTCGTCGTAAAGCCCGAGGAACCGCTCGAGCTCGGCCTCCGAGATCCCCGACTTCGACTCCTCGCCGGAGAGGTTGACCTCGACGAGCGCGGGGATCGTCAGGCGCCGCGCCGCCGACTCGCTCGCGAGCGAGTGACAGAGCTCGCAGAGCTCGTTGACCGTCTTCGCCTTGCGGCTCTGCAGGTGGCCGATGAAGTGCCAGCGGAAGGCGTCGCCGTGGCGGGCGTGCTTGGCCTCGAGGTCCTGGGCGCGGTTCTCGCCGACGATCTCGATCCCCGCTTCGCGCAACAGGACGAGATCGTCGACCGAGACGTACTTGATCGCGGCGACGATGGTCACCTCCGGGCCGAGCTCGCCGCGGATCCGCTCGTAGCGCTCACGCACGTGCTCAGCGGATAAGGCCAATGACTCCCTGCCGGCCCGTAATCCCACGGTCGCGACGGTGCGAGAAGAACCGTTCCGGCACGCAGGCGGTGCAGAGGTCGAGCCGCTCCACCTCGCCGCAGCCGGCTCTCTTCAGCGCTATTTCGGCCGCCATCCAGAGGTCGAGGCGCCCGTCCTGGGTCAGGCCGTCCCCGAAGGCGCGGCCGAACTCGGCCGAGACCTCGTCGCCGACCTCGTAGCAGCAAGGGCCAATCCCGGGGCCGACGATCGCGGCGACGGGGCCGCCGGCGAGCGCGTTCACACCTGACTCGGCGATTCCGGCGAGCAGGCCGCGCCAGCCCGCGTGCAGGACCGCGAGCGCAGGCCGGTCGCCGTTCGCCCGCGCGAGGACGATCGGCAGGCAGTCGGCCGAGAGCGCCAGCACGGGCAGGCCGGGCTCGTCGGTCCAGAGGCCGTCGGCGCGGTCGTCGCGTGCGCCGGGGCGGGCGCGGAGCACGTCGGCCGAGTGGTGCTGGTAGTTCAGCGCCAGCGCGTCCGGGTCGGCGCCGGCCTCCGCGCAGAGTCGCCGCCGGTTCTCGTCGACGCGCTCCGGCTCGTCGCCGGTCTTCCGCCCGAGGTTGAGCGAGGCCCACGGCCCCTCACTGACGCCGCCCTCCCGCGTCGAGAAGATCACCTCGTACGGCCCGGGCGCGCTCTCCCAGCGGATCAAATGAGCTCCCTCGCGGCTTCGAGCTCCGATTCGCGGCCGTCGAGCTCGCCGTTCAGCTTGCGCCGCCGGAGCTCGGCGAGGACCTCCCCCACCCGCGGCGACTCGGCCAGCCCGAGGTCGGCGAGGTCGGCGCCGCTCACCTCGAGCTGGACGCCGCGCAGCCGTTCGAAGTACTCGTGCAGCGGCGGCAGGTCGGCGAGCGCGAGCGCGAACAGCGGCGCGTCCGGCGCGTACGGATCGGCGAGCGCGACCACTTCCGCCGGCTCGGCCCCGGCCTGCAGGCGCTCGACGAGGCGTGGGCCGACGGTGACCGCCGCGGCGATCGCCTCGGCGTCCCGGCGGCGCACCTTCAGGCGCTGCAGCCAGCCGTAGACCTCGTCCGGCGGGAGCTTCCGTGCGAGCGCTGCCAGCCCGAGCCGCCAGGACGGCACCTCGAGCCCGTAGCGGTCCCGCAGCGCGGTCAGCCGTCCGATCAGCGCGACCGCCTCGTCGTCGGCGGCGAGGTGCGGGTGGATCGCGCGATCGGCGCCGAGCTCGGCCAGCCGCAGGATCGAGTGCTCGATCTCGCCCTCCTCGAGCAGCGCGACCAGCTCGTCGCGCAGGCGCGCCGACGAGAGGTCGCCGACGAGCCCCATCTCGATCGTGCCGCGCGCGAGCCGCTGCGTGTGGTCGTCCATCCTGAAGCCGTAGCGGTTCTCGTAGCGGATCGCGCGGAAGATCCGGGTCGGGTCGTCGATGAAGCTCAGGTTGTGGAGGACGCGCACCGTCTTCGCCTCGAGGTCACGCCGCCCGGCGAAGGGGTCGACGAGCCGGCCGAGGTCGGCGCCCTTGAGCGAGACCGCCATCGCGTTGATCGTGAAGTCGCGGCGGAAGAGGTCCTCGCGGATCGAGGCGTGCTCGACCGTCGGCAGCGCGGCCGGCGCGTCGTAGAACTCGGTGCGCGCGGTGACGACGTCGACGCGCTCGTCGTCGCCGTAGAGCACCACCGCCGTCCCGAACTTCTCGTGCGCGCGAACGCGGCCGCCGAGGGCGTCGGCCAGCGCCTGCGCGAGCGCGATCGCGTCGCCCTCGACCGCGATGTCGACGTCGAAGCTCCGCTCGCCGAGCAGGATGTCGCGCACGGTCCCGCCGACGAGGTAGACGCCCTCGAACGGCTCGGACACGGCCGCGACCGCCTCGAACACGGCCTGCAGGCGCTCGAGCCTGGCCAGTTCGTCCGTCAGCATCGGCCCCGGCTTGACGGCGGGCGCCGCCTGCTCGCCGAGCGCCCTGAGGAGGTCGCTGCGGGTGACGACGCCGGCGATCTTCTCGTCGCGGAGGACGGCGATGCGGTCGTCTCCGCCCGCGAGCAGTCGCTGCAGCTCGGCCAGCGGAGTGTCCTCGGCGCAGGTGGCGACGCGGCCGCTCATCAGCCCCTTGACCGGCGCGTGAGAGAGGCCGTGTGTCACCGCGCGGTCGAGATCCTCGCGGCCGACCACGCCGGCCAGCCGCTCGTCGTCGGCGACGAGGATCCCGCTCTGGCCGTAGCGCTGGCAGGCGACGAGCGCCCGTGCGACCGTCTCGTCCGGGCCGACCGTGCGGGCCGGCGTCGACATCAGGTCTCGCGCCAGGACCGGCTCGCGCGCGGCCGTTGCGAGCCCGTCGTCGACCGTCGTGCGGGCCTCGTCGAGCTCGCCCCTGAAGATCGCGGAGGCCGCCTGGGCGTGTCCGCCGCCGCCGAGGAGCTGCGCGATCGCCGCGGCGTCGACCTCGAGCGTGCGGCTGCGGGCCACGCAGAAGACGCGGCCGTCCATCTCGACCAGCAGCACGAGCGCCTTGCAGTCGGTCAGGTCGACGACCTTGTGCGCGAGGTTCGAGACCCCGTCCACGTAACGCGGCCAGGAAACGCCACCGAACAGGACCTCGACGCCGGCTACCTCCCGCGACTCGAGCGTCTCGAGGATCGCGCCGAGCAGCTCGCGCTCCTCCTCGGTCAGCGGCGTGTGCAGGAACTCGGCCAGCAGCTCCTGGCGCGCGCCGTGGCGCAGGCACCAGGCGAGCGCCTCGGCGTCGCGCTGGGTTGCGGTCGGGTAGGTCAGCGAGCCGGTGTCCTCGTGGATGCCCAGGGCGAAGACCGTGGCCTCCAGCGGCGTCACCGGTGTCTCGCGCTCGGCCAGGATGCCGACAAGCGTCGTCGTCAGGGCGCCGTCCTCCGAGAGGACCGTGTGCTCCGGCGCAGCCCAGGCGGGCGGCTCGCCGGCGTGGTGGTCGAAGACGACCTTCTCGACGTCGCGGTCGAGCGCGACCGGCTCCAGCTCGCCGAGCCGGGCGGCGTGCGTGGTCTCGACGACGATCAGGCGGCGGATCGCGTCCAGCTCGAGCCGTGAGGCGTCGACGAGGCCGAGCTCGTCGGCGTGCAGGCGGGAGAACTCGCGGACGTTGCGGTTGAGCGAGCCCGCGACGCAGGCGACCGCGTCCGGGTAGAGCCGGCGCGCGGCTAGCAGCGCCGCGAAGGCGTCGAAGTCGGTGTTCCCGTGGGTCGCGATGACGGTCTCGGCCCGCATGGGCTCATTGTGCCTTCGGCCCCGCCGGGAGGCAGGTCAGGCTCAGTCGTCGGCGAGAGCGATCGCCTCGATCTCGACCTTCGCGCCCGAAGGCAGGGCCGAGACCTCGATCGTCGCGCGCGCCGGCGGCCGCTCGCCGACATGTCCTGCGTAGACCTCGTTCATCCCGGCGAAGTCGCCGAGGTCGGTCAGGTAGACGGTCGTCTTCACCAGCAGCTCGAGCCCGCTGCCCGCCGCCTCGAGGATCGCGGCGAGGTTCGCGAACACCTGCTCGGTTTGCTCCTGGATCGTCTCGCCGACGATCTCGCCGTGGTCGGGCTTCAGGGCGAGCTGCCCCGAGACGAACACCAGCCCGCCGGCCACGATCGCCTGCGAGTACGGCGCGCCCTGGAACGGCGCCGGCGCCGTCTCCGTCCGCACCACCGTCTTGTCCATCACTCCCTCCTCCGTGGCCTGCAACTCTGCGCCAGGGCAACGCCGAGCGCCTTGAAGATTGCCTCGAGCACGTGCTCGGGATCGGAGCCCTCGATCAGCCGGACGTGCACCGTCAGGCCCGCACCCTGCGCGAGCTCGTGGAGGAACGTCCCGACCACGTCGCTGCCGAGCCCCGCGACGCGCGCATCGCTGAGGTCGACGTTCGAGACGACCAGCGGCCGGCCGGACGCCTCGACCGCCACGTGCGCGAGCGCCTCGTCCGCGGGGACGACCGCCGAGCCGTGGCCGCGCGCGTCCTCCGAGCGCAGCGCCTCTTCGAGCGCCCGGCCGAGCGCATGTCCCGCCGCCGCGATCTCCGCCTCGACCTCGCCCGGCGCGATCTCGAGGGCGAGGTCGAACGACGCGTACTCCGCGAGCAGGTCCAGCAGATGGTCGAGCACGGACACGCCGGTCGCGACGTTCGCCCTCCCGCTGCCCGCGACGTCGACGCGTGCGTGCAGGCGACCCGCCTCGTCCGCCTGGCCGGTGCGCGGAGTCATCCCTCGACGCGCTCGATCTGGGCGCCGAGCGAGCGCAGCCGCTCGTCGATCCGCTCGTAGCCGCGGTCGATCTCGCCGACGTTGCCGATCGTCGACGTGCCCTCCGCGCAGAGCGCGGCGAGCAGCATCGCCATCCCGGCGCGGATGTCGGGGCTCGACATCTGCTGGCCGACCAGCCTGGCCGGGCCGGTGACGACGGCGCGGTGCGGGTCGCAGAGGATGATCCGCGCGCCCATCGAGACCAGCTTGTCGACGAAGAACAGGCGGCTCTCGAACATCTTCTCGAAGATCAGCACCGTCCCCTTCGCCTGGGTCGCGACGGTGACCGCGATCGAGGTCAGGTCGGCCGGGAACGCCGGCCAGGGGCCGTCCTCGATCTTCGGGATCTGGCCGCCGAGATCGTCGCGGACCTCCAGCTCCTGGCCCGGCGGGACTCGCAGCGTGACGCCGTCGATCTCGGCGTGCACCCCGAGGCGCTCGAAGGTGGGCAGGATCGGCGCCAGGTCCTTCGGCTCGATGTCCTCGATCGTGACGTCGCCGCCGGTGACCGCGGCCAGGCCGATGAAGCTGCCGACCTCGATGTGCTCCGGTCCGATCCGCCACTCGCCGCCGGAGAGGCTCTCGACGCCGTGGATCTTCAGCACGTTGGACTCGATCCCCTCGATCTCCGCGCCGAGCGAGACCAGGAAGCGGCACAGATCCTGGATGTGCGGCTCACAGCCCGCGTTCCCGATCACCGTCTCGCCCGGGGCCAGTGAGGCCGCCATGACGGTGTTCTCGGTCGCCATCACGCTCGCCTCGTCGAGGAAGATGTGGTTGCCGCGGAGCGTCCCGTGCAGCTCGTAACGGGCGCCGATCTCGACCTCCGCCCCGAGCTCGGCGAAGGCGTGGATGTGCGGGTCGAGCCGGCGGCGGCCGATCACGTCGCCGCCGGGAGGCGGGACGCTCGCCCGGCCGAGACGGGCCAGCAGCGGACCGGCGAGCAGGAACGACGCGCGGATCCGGCTGGACAGCTCGGAGTCGAGCTCGTGCGTCGTGATCTCGGTCGCGTGCACGCGCACCTCGTTCACACCGGTCCACTCGACCTCGGCGCCGACGTCGGCGAGCAGCGCCATCATCGTCTCGACGTCGCGGATCCGCGGCACGTTGTGGAGCACGACCGGCTCGCTCGTCAGCAGGCAGGCGGCGAGGATCGGCAGGGCGCCGTTCTTGTTGCCGGCCGCCCGCACGCGGCCGCTCAGGGGGCGGCCACCCTGGATGACGAACGACGAGGCGAGGACGTCTGTGACGGCGGTCTGGGCCATGCCGAGGGGCTATCGTAGCCCTCCTTGGAGCCGACCCGCGAAGCCGCCTGGGAGACGCTGAACCGCTACACCAAGAGCGAGGCGCTGCTGCGCCATGCGCTCGCCGTGGAGGCGGCGGTCGGCGCCTACGCGCAGCACTTCGGCGAGGACGAGCAGCTCTGGCGCGCCACGGCGCTGCTGCACGACTTCGACTACGAGATCCACCCGACGCTCGACCAGCACCCCCAGGACGGCGCGGCGATCCTGCGCGAGGAGGGCTGGCCGGAGGAGGTCGTCGACGGCGTTCTCTCGCACGCCTCCCACCTCGGCCTCGAGCGCGACACGCCGCTCAAGAAGACCCTCTTCGCCTGCGACGAGCTCGCGGGCTTCGTCCATGCCTGCGGGCTCGTGCGGCCGGACGGGATCGCGACGCTCGAGCCGAAGTCGGTCAAGAAGAAGCTGAAGCAGCCGTCCTTCGCGGCGGGCGTCAACCGGCAGGACGTTTACGAGGGCGCCGAGGAGCTCGGCGTCGAGCTGGACGACCACATCCGGTTCGTGGTCGAGGCGATGCGACCGATCGCCGGCGAGCTCGGGCTACGGCAGGGCAGCGAGTAGCCGCGCGAGGTCGTCCTCGCTCGTCCACCAGCCGCAGGAGACGCGGATCCAGCCCTGGCCGGGGACATCTCGGACGACCACGCCTTCCTCGTAGAGCCGCTTGACCAGCTCGGCGGTGTCGCCCTCGGCCGCGAACGTGACGAGCGTGCCCTGGCCCGGCGCGGTCACGACCTCGAAGCGCTCGGCCAGCAGCTCGCGGCAGCTCGCGGCGGCGTCGGCGGCCCGCTCGTAGCGCCACTCGGGCGCCGCATCGAGCGCGGCTGCGAGGCCGGCCAGGACCGGCGGCGACGTCCAGCCCGGGTCGAAACGCTGCGCCCCTGGGCGCGGGGTGAAGTCGCCGTCCGGCTCGTACTGCTCCTGCGACAGGTAGCTCGGCGCGGCGATCCCAAGCGCCTCGGGATCGGCGACGGCGAGCCCGCCGGTCCCGTCGGGTCCGCAGTTCCACTTCTGGCAGGAGAACGCGTAGAAGTCGAAGCGCGAGGCGTCGACGGGGATCGCGCCCGCCGACTGCGCGCCGTCCACGAGCAGCGGTAGTCCTGTCGCCTCCTTCAGCTCGTCGACCGGGAAGCGGTTGCCGCTCATCCAGCAGACGTGCGAGAGCGCGAGCAGCCGCGTCTTCGGCGTGACCTCGGCCAGCAGGACGTCGAGCGCCTGGTCCGGAGGCAGCTCGCGCACCTTCGCCACGCGCACGCCGGTGGACGAGGCGCCGAGCGCGCCGATCAACCCGAAGTGCTCGCCGTCGGTAGTGACGACCTCGTCGTCCGGGCCGAGCCCGAGGCCTGCGAGGACGATGTTGCAGCCGTTCGTGGTCGAGGTCGCAAGGGACATGTTCTCGGCCGGAACGCCGACGAGCCCGGCGAGCTTGGCCCGCACCTCGTCGCGCAGCGCGAGCGCACGTTCGAAGTACGCGCCTCCGACGCGACCCTGCTCCAGGTCGGCGCGCTCCTGCTCGATCATCGCCTCGACGGTCGCTCGGGCGAGCGGCCCGTTCGTGCCGGCATTCAGGTAGGCGAGCCGCTCGAGGACCGGGAACTGCGCGCGCGCCTCCTCGAAGGTCATCCGATCCTCGCCTCGACGGGGGCGTGGTCGGAGAGCAGCCGGCCCTCGACGCGGCGGCGCTCCTCGGGCCACCGCTCAGGGCGCGAGACGGGCGCCCCACGCACGAGGATCTGGTCGAGGCCGGAGATCGGATCGGAGAAGCCCCATTCGGGGCTCGCCAGCCGCTCGAGCGTCGTCGACTGGCCGATCACGACGTTGAAGTCTCCCGCAAGCAAGAGCGCATCGCCGGGCTCTGCGAACGCGTCTGCGAAGACCGCGGCGCGCAGCAGCTCGGCGTCCTGGCAGCGGCGGTCGCGGACGCTCGAGGCGTGCAGGTTCGCAACGGTCAGGATCCGGTCGCCCGCGTCGAGCCGCACGGCCTGGCAGACGCGCCGCTCCTTCGCCCACGCCAGGCGCACGCGCCGGTCGAGCCCGAGCGCGCGCCCCTGCGCCCGCCGGAAGCTGAGCGGGTTGAGGACGATCGAGCTCTCGCCGAGGAAACCGAGCTCGCGCGCGAGCAGGATGGCGTTCGCCTGGCCGGTGACCGCCGAGCGCACCAGCCCGTGATGCGGCTCGGTCAGGACGCGGCCGACCTCGGCGCTGCGAAGCGACGGCCGCGACGCGACCGCGCCGAACGCCCGCATGTCGCTCCAGCCCTCGAGCCGCGCCAGCGACCAAACAGGCAACTCCTGCAGGCAGACGACATCGGGCCGGTCGACGGTCGCCAGCCACACCGCCTCCTCGAGGAACCCGCGGCGCACGGGCGGCTTGGCGTTCCCGTGGAAGACGTTCCAGGTGCGGACGAGCAAAGGGTGACTAGTGTAGGGCCGTGTTCCGGCGGCAGCGCTTCGGCGACGTGATCTCCCGGCAGCTCGAGCTCTTCCGCCGCGAGCAGGCGGACCTGTTCCGTGAGATCGAGGCGGCAGAGGACAACTACGACCGCGCCGACCGCGACGAGGCCGAGGAGCTCTACGGCGACTACCAGGACCTCGTCGAGACGGGCACCGAGATCCTCGCCGACCTCCGCGACCACTTCGCTTCGAGCCTCGGCGAGCGGGCCGCCGACCAGTACGAGTCCGAGTTCAACGACGCCGTGCGCAGGGATCTCCCCCGCTTCGCGCTGGAGATCGAGAACCGCTAGCGCGGCTAGTGGAGGTGCGCGGCGAAGCCGCCCACGATCGCGCCGTACGCGACGTGCACCACCAGCGTCCAGACCGCCGTGCGCCGTCCGTAGTTGACGAGCAGGAAGCCGGGCGGCTCCAGGGTCGGTGTCTCCGAGGCGTCGGACCACGGCGTGCCCATGCGCGGGTGCACGGCCGGCAGCAGCGTGGTCACGAGGATCCCGCCGGCGAAGGCCGCGTGCACGACTCCGAGGATCGCCCCGAAGGCCCAGCCCGCGTGCCCGACGGCCTTGAAGATCGCGTAGTAGGCGAGCGCGAACAGGAGCCCGTTCACGAAGTGGACCGCGTAGCCGATCGCGCTCGCACGGCCGCGGTTGTCCGCGAACATCGTTCCGAGGAGAAGCGGGATGTCCATTCGCGTCCACCCGGCCGCCTGGGCGATCCGCAGGCCGCTCGTCAGCACGATCGTCCCGACCAGGCCGCCTGCCAGCGCTCCCCAGAGCGTCACAGTGGTCACGCTGCCTCCCGCTCCGACGAAGCGTTGGCGATGGAGATCGCGGCGTTGATCAGCGCGAGGTGGGTGAGCCCCTGCGGGAAGTTGCCGAGGAACTCTCGGCTCGTGGGGTCGATCTCCTCGGAGTAGAGGCCGACGTCGTTCGCGATGGTGACCAGCTCGTCCATCAGCGACCGCGCCTCGTCGAGCTTTCCCTGCCGCGCCAGGGCGTCGACGAGCCAGAAGGAGCAGGTGAGGAACGCCCCCTCGTCACCGTGAACGCCGTCCTCGCCGAGGTAGCGGTAGACGAACGGGCCTTCCTGCAGCTCTCGCCGGATCGCCTCGATCGTGGCCTGCAGCCGCTCGCTGAGGGGATAGTCGTACGAGAGGATCGCGAGCGTCAGCAGGCTCGCGTCGAGCTCCTGCAGGTCGGGCGCGCGGACGTAGCTGCGTTTCTCTTCGCTCCAGCATTCGACCTCGACGAACGCCCGGATCTCGTCGGCCTCGTCGCGCCAGCGCTCGGAGCGGTCGGGAATAAGCCCGCGCTCCGCGAGGGAGCAGGCCCGGCCCAGCGCGACCCAGCAGAGCGCCTTCGACTGCGTGAAGTGCGCCGGCTCGCTGCGCACCTCCCAGATGCCCGAGTCGCGGTCGCGCCAGTGTTCGCAGACGTAGTCGGCGATCTTCGCCACCTCCCTCCCGGTCTCGCCGTCGAGGTGGCCGACGTGCTCCGCGTAGAGCCAGATCGACTCGAACACGGCGCCGTAGACGTCGAGCTGCACCTGGTGCGCCGCGCCGTTCCCGATCCGCACCGGCGCGGAGCCGCGGTAGCCGAGGAGCTCCGGCACCTCGACCTCTTTCGCGTGGGCGCTCCCGTCGACCCGGTAAAGGATCTGCAGGCGCGGCTGGGTCAAGCGGGTGGCGTGCATCGACCACCAGAAGAATGCGTGCGCCTCGTCGTCCATCCCGAGCCGGATCAGCGCGTCCAGAGTCGAGCTCGCGTCCCGGAGCCAGGTGAAGCGGTAGTCCCAGTTCCGGCCGCCGCCGATCCACTCGGGCAGCGACGCCGTCGGCGCGGCCACGATCGCGCCGGAGGGGGCGAAGACGAGCAGCTTGAGAACGAGCGCGCTGCGCAGGACGGCTTCGCGCCAGCTGCCGTCGTACTGGCACCGTTTGCTCCACTCCTGCCAGAACTCGATCGTGCGGTCGAGGCGGCGCTCGGCGTCGTCGCGGCCGGGGAGCACGAGCGGCTGCTGGTGGGCCGAGGCGAGCGAGAGGATCGCGGAGCCGCCCTGCTCGAGCAGGAACTCCCCGGCGAGCGCGTCGTCGCCGTCGAGGGCCGGCTCGCCGGCGCCCCAGACGCCGAGCGCGAGGGCTTCCGCGCGGTACTCGGCGACCGAGTGGGCGCCGCGCCGCTCGATCCGCGTGCGTGCGCGGCCGTAGTCAAAGCGCGGCTCGAAGCGCCACTGCAGGGGGACGGCGCCGTCGAGGCCCTCGACCCTGCGGCAGAGCTCGCGGAGCGGCGAGAGGTGATCGTCGTCCGTGAGGGTCATTGCGTCGGTCAGGCGCACCGAGCCGTTCTCCGTCTCGAAGGTCGTCTCGAGCACGTTCGTGTGCGGCAGGTAGCGCCGGCTGGACTCGTACGGCACGGCGGGCTCCAGCTGAAACGAGCCGCCGCGGCCGGAGTCCAGGATTCGCGCGAAGACCGCGGGCGAGTCGACGTTTGGGAGGCAGAGCCAGTCCACGGAGCCGTCCTTCGCGACGAGCGCCGAGGTGCGGCCGTCGCCGACGAGCGCGTAGTCGCGGATCGGCACATACCCGTCGGCGGTGCGTTGCACGACCGGGATTCTGCCCGCCGGCCGCGACCGCGCACCCGCCGGGTCGGCGGCGCTGTGGATCAAGAAGCACAGACCCGGCACGAATCCGCGAACCACACGTGCGCCGAAACCCGCTACCGTCGACGGCGAGGGAGGCGGGTAAGAAACCCCGCCCTTTCAATTGGGTGGGGTGCGGTTCTTCCTCAGCGATGGCCGAAGTGGTGGGCAGCCGGTAGCGAGCCGAAGACGTCCGCGCCCTCGGCGCAGCGGCGGGCGAGCGGGCCGAGCGACTCCAGCTCCCGCACGACGACGTTCCGGTTCCGGCCCAGGCGCTCGAACTTGCCGCGCGCCAGCAGCAGCGGCTCGGCTCGGACGAGCGCGCGGAAACGCTCGTACACTGACGGCGGCACGATCAGGTTCACCTGGCCGAACTCGTCCTCGAGCAGCATGAAGACGACGCCGTTCGCTGTTGCCGGCCGCTGCCGCGCCACCGCCATTCCCGCCACCGCCACCTGCCCACTGCCCTCCCGCGCAGCCAGCTCGCGGCTCGACAGCGTCCCCTTCGGCAGATGCTCCCGCAGCAGCGCCAGCGGATGCGTGCCGACCGAAAGCGAGGTCGTGCGGTAGTCCGCCAGCATCCGCTCCCACGGCGTCTGCTTCCGCAGCCCGGGAGTCGCCGCGGTGGGGTCGAGCGGCAGCGCGAGCTGCTGCTCGTCGCCCCCGCTCCCCGGCACGGTCTGGGCACGAGGGACGAAGCCGAGCTCCCAGAGGAGCTTCCGCCGCCCGCCGCCGAAGGAGTCGCACACGCCCGAGGCGACGAGCGCCTCCAGCCGCGCGCGGTCGAGCTCCGTCCGCTGCGCCAGGTCGCGCACGTCGGTGAAGGGACCGCCCCGCTCCCGCTCCGCTGTGACCGCCCGCGCCTCCTCCTCGCCGAGCGAGCGCACGTACTCGAGCCCGATCCGCACCGCCTCGTCCTCCAGCGCGCACCGCGCCGCGCTGCGGTTGACGTCCGGCCCGCGCACCTCCACCCTCCGCCGCTGCGCGTCTCGGACGAGCGAAGCCGGCGGGTAGAAGCCCATCGGCTGCGCGTTCAGGAGCGCGCAGAGGAACTCGCGCGGATAGTGGTGCCGCAGCCATGCCGACTGGTACGCGAGCAGCCCGAAGGCGGCGGCGTGCGACTTCGGGAAGCCGAACGCCGCGAACCCGTTCAGCTTCTGGAAGACGGCCTCCGCGGTCTCGCACGGGACGCCGCGCCCGAGCGCGCCCTCGACGAACCGCCCGTGAAAGGCCTCGACCGCCTCCCGGCTGCGCTTCCTGCTCATCGCCCGCCGCAGGCCCTCCGCCTCGCCGACCGTGAAGCCGGCCAGCGCCGTCGCCACGCCGAGCACCTGCTCCTGAAAGACCACGACCCCGAGCGTCTCGCGCAGCGGCTCCTCCAGCAGCGGATGGTCGTACGGCGGCACGAAGTCCGGGTTCTCTCGCAGCTTCTGCCGGTGCTCGATGTACGGATGGACGGCGCCCCCCTGGATCGGCCCCGGCCGCACGAGCGCGACCTGCACGGTCAGGTCGTCCAGGTTCTCGGGCCGCGTGCGCAGGAGCGACTGCATCTGCGCCCGGCTCTCGATCTGGAAGACGCCGACCGTGTCCGCCTGCTGGATCTCGCCGTAGACGGCGGGGTCGTCGAGCGGGATTCGCGACAGGTCGATCGTCTCGCCCCCGGCCAGGGCGATCTGCTCGACGCAGTCCTCGACCGCGGAGAGCATCCCCAGCCCGAGCAGGTCGATCTTGAGGAATCCCGCGTCCGCGCAGGAGTCCTTGTCCCACTGGCAGAGCTGCCGCCCCTCCATCGCGGCCGGTTGCACCGGCACCAGCTCGACCAAGGGCCGAGTCGAGATCACCATCCCGCCCGGGTGCTGCGAGATGTGCCGCGGCAGCCCGCCCAGCTCGCCACAGAGCTCGGCGAAGGCGCGCCAGCGCGGCGAGGCCAGCTTCGCCTCCGCGTCCGGGAGCTTCGCGAGCTCCTCGCCGACGCGGTACGGGTTGCCGTCGGTGAGCCGGGCCAGCCGCTCGAGCTCGGCGAACGGCAGGCCGAGTGCCTTGCCGACGTCGCGGATCGCGCCGCGCGCGTGGTAGGTCGAGAAGCTGGCGACGAGCGCCGAGTGCTCCCGGCCGTAGCGCTCGCAGACCTCGACGATCAGCTTTTCGCGGATGTCGCGCGGGAAGTCGAGGTCGATGTCGGGCACCGATGCCAGCTCGCGGTTGAGGAAGCGCCCGAGCGGCAGCTCCGCCAGCACCGGGTCCACGTGCGAGAGGCCGGTCAGGTAGCAGACGATCGAGCCGACCGAGCTGCCGCGCCCGCGCCCGGGCGGCAGGACGTTGCGCGCGACCGAGCCGCCGCGCACCTCGAGGGCGCACTCCCGCGCCAGCTCGAGCACCTCCCAGTGCAGCAGGAAGAACCCGGCCAAGCCGAGCTCGTCGATCAGCGCCAGCTCCTCCTCGAGCCGCCGCCGCGCCCGGCGTTTGTGTCCGTTGGCGTCCCCATACCGCCCGGCGAAGGCCCGGTCGCAGACGCGACGGAGCTGCCCGATCGCCGGCTCGCCGCTGTCGGAGAAGTCCGGGTAGCGGTAGCCGAGATCCTCGGTGAGGTCGAACTCGAGCCGTTCGGCCAGCTCGCCCGTTCGTTCCACCGCGTCGAGGTCGAGCGGGAAGCGCTCCGCGGCCTCCTCCCGCGCGAGCAGGACGCTCTCGCGGTTCCCGCGCCGCTCGGCCTCGCAGCCGTCGAGCGAGGTGCGGCAGCGGATCGCGACCAGGACGTCCTGCAGCGCCGTCCGCCGCGGGTGGTGCGCGTGGGCATCGCCGGTCGCGACCGTTCGGCCGCCGAGCGTCTCGGCCAGGTCGCGGAGCGCGCCGTTCCGCCGCGCGTCGCCCCGCTCGTACGGCCGCTGCAGCTCGACGAAGAAGCGCTCCGTCCCGAAGGCCCGCGCCAGCTCCGCCGCCGCGTTCGGATGGCGCACGCCGAGCCCGTGGCGCGCGCAGCCCGAGAGGCAGACGAGCCCATCGTTCAGCTCCGCCAGCAGCGCCGCGTCGAGCGACGGCGGGGCCAGGTCGGGACCGTCGCGCGTGTGGGCGTGCGCCGCGGTCAGCAGCCGGCACAGGTTCGCGTACCCCATCGCGGACTCGACCAGCAGCGTCACGTGAGAGCCGTCTCGCAACGTCACCTCCGCGCCGGTGATCGGGCGGACGCCGAACGCCTTCGCCGCGTGCGCGAACTCGAGCGAGCCGTAGACCCCGTCGTGATCGGTCAGCGCCAGCGCCTCGTGGCCGAGCTCCGCAGCCCGCGCGGCGAGCTCCTCGGGCAGCGAGGCGCCGTCGAGGAACGAATACGCTGAGTGTGCGTGGAGCTCGACGTACAACCGCTGTTCCTAGCGCCCGGCGAGGGCGACACCGTCGTCGACCGGCCTGCGAAGACCCTCCGGATCCTCGCCGAGCTCGACGAGGCGATCGTGACCTGGTTTCGCTACGCGCCGGGCGAGAAGGGGCCTGACGAGCACGTCCACCATCACCACACCGATGCCTTCTACGTGCTCGAGGGCGAGCTCGAGCTGACGCTGGGCGCCGAGCGCAAGGTGGTCACCGCGCAGCCGGGCATGTTCGCCGCCGCACCGCCCGACACGCTGCACACCTTCCGCAACGCAACCCCCCAGCCCGTCGTCTTCCTCAACCTGCACGTGCCGTCGATGGGCTTCGGCGACCACATCCGCGGCAAGAACGACGCCTTCGACCAGCACGACCCGCCGCCCGACGGCGGCCGCCCGTTCGCGGACGCGGTGCTGACCGCCCCCGCCGACGAGACACTCGAGCACGAGGCGAGCACCACCCACCGGATCCTCTGCGACCTCCCGCAGCTGACGGCGATCGACATGACCTTCCAGCCGGAGTTCGAGGGCGTCGACCCGCACACCCACGCCGATCACGTCGACGCCTTCTACGTCCTCGAAGGGCAGGTCGAGTTCCACGTCGGCGACGAGCCGCGCGTCGCAGGGCCGGGCACCTTCGTCGCCGCGCCTCCTGGAACCGTCCACGGCTTCCGTGTCGCGGGCGGGGAGCCGATTCGCTTCCTCAACCTCCACGCGCCGCCCGGCGGCTTCGTCGACCGTCTCCGCGCCTGACGCCATCAGACGCCTCGCTGGCTGAACCAGCGGCCCACCTCCTCGTCGCGGAAGACGACCGCGTGTTCCCCGCCCGCCAGCACGACGTCGAAGTAGCGCCGGCTGACCGGCTCCTCGGTCCACCAGCGGTCGACCACGCGCCACTCCTCCAGCACCGCCGTGACCTCCGCCCGGTTGACGAGGCGCGGCGAACCATCCACATGCGCCTCCACCAGCGCGCGCCGAGGCTGGTTCAGTCGTCGCGCGGAACCAGGAGTGCTCGCTGCTCTGGCAGGCGCGACCACGGAGCGACCTCGACGACGGTGCAGACCGACCCGGACCCGGTTCCCGCGCTGACCTGGCGCAGCCCTTCGCGCAGGTGCTCGCGCAGCTCGGCGCCCTCGGGCTGGACGAGCTCCAGCTGGCTGCCGACCGACTCCGAGAGGATCAGCACCTCCAGCGTCAGCGCGACCGCCGGAGCGGGCAGGTCGAGCAGCTTTGGCCCGAGCGCGGCGCGCAGGCGGGCGGACTCGGCGGTGGCGTCGCGGAGCGTCACGGTTCTCCGCCACGATCCGCCGCCGACGAGCCGCGCGGAGAGCGCGAGCTTGCGCAGAGCCCTCCCGCCGCGCTCCGGTCGAGCGAGCAGCCGGTCGAGCAGGACGCCGAGCGAGCGCCGCAGCGTCAGCTCGTTCCCGACCGCCTCGGGGAACTCGAGCGTCTCGAACAGCTCCGCGGGGGGCTTACGACCGCG
>Ga0193747_1000351_pt1 | contig 16805 bp, 18 predicted proteins | sample L1m2metaG_FD_143048 | JGI IMG/M metagenome (GOLD analysis project Ga0193747, IMG submission 143048) | Soil microbial communities from a riparian zone of the East river system, Colorado, United States - L1m2 | ecosystem: Environmental > Terrestrial > Soil > Riparian zone | place: USA: East River...
CCGAACGAAGAAATCACATCTTGAAAAGACTCTCATAATCCCTTATCAACTTCTCCAGCTTGGCTTTGAAGGCAGCGTCGCGCATCGAAGTGCCGATGTATTTGACTTGCAGGTTCGCGATCTTCTTCGCGTCTTCGAGCAGACTCGATTCCATCATCTTCTTCGTTTCGTCGCCGACCTGATAGCCACGGATGCTTTTCAGCGTGTCCATCTTCGCGCTCATCGCGGTTTTCTTCGAATCGAAATATTTTTGCGCATCGTCGACGCCGGCCGCGGGGTCCGAGGCTGAGTCGACTCGCTTGATCAATTCGTCGGTGAATGAATCGAATTCAGTGAGTAACGTTTTGATTTCCGCGTCTTTTTTGCAGCCGGTGATAAGCAGGCAAGCAAGGGCAATTGATACTGCGAGAACTTTAGTTCGCATCAGGGGAAGCCTCCACAAGTTGATTTTGAAGCGCTATCATGTAACCGACGGTGCTCGACAAAGTCAAGGGAGCGATTGACGAGCGCCAACGGAGTAATCCGCGCGTCAACATTGATCCATTGGCAGGTGCTCTTACGCAACGCTTTTTTACGCAGTCTACTCAGTTCGGCGTAACCGAATTCACTTGCGGAACGTCATAACGATCTTATCGGCTCGGTATCTAATCAAAGCGAAACCATCTAAAGGCCGGTTAGGCCCCAAGTCCGAGCGGGCAGGATGCCCGCGAACCGCCGACAAGGATGTCGGCGCTCCAATGCCACATTACAGGAGAAAGCCATGAAAAGACTCTACCCATTCGCCATAGCTCTGTTCATTTTCATGATGGCGTCGTTTGCTTTTGCTCGCGAAGCCAGGCTCGTGCGTTATCCCAGCTACAATAACGGCCGCATCACATTCACCTATCTCGGCGATATCTGGACGGCTGATGAAAACGGCCAGAACGTTCAGCGCTTGACTGTGAACAAGGCGCGCGACGCGTATCCCAAGTTTTCGCCGGACGGTAAGTGGATCGCTTTCTCGAGCGACCGCAACGGGAACCTCGATGTGTTCCTCATTCCCTCGACCGGCGGCACGGCGAAGCAGTTAACCTATCATTCGGCAGATGACGTGGTGTTGGGCTGGGCGCCCGATGGGCGGGGCGTTTTGTTCAGTAGCCAGCGCGGCGAAGATTTTATGGCCCAGCTCTACCTGGTGAGCGTCGATGGCGGCATGCCCTGGAAAGCGGGACCCGACATGGGCAGTTCGGCAAGCTTTTCTCCCGATGGCAAGCGCATCGCATACAACCCAAAGGGTCAGGTTTACTGGCGCAAGTATTATCGCGGCGCATATCAAACCGACGTCTGGATCGAAGACATCTCGGCGAAGAAATTCACGCAATTGACGGATTTCGACGGGCTGGATTCGTGGCCGATGTGGAGCCACGACGGCGACGTCTACTTCGTCAGCGATCGCGACGGCGGCGGCTTGACCAACATCTGGCGCATCGCGGAAAGCGGCGGCAAGGCCGAGAAGGTTACTTCGTTCAAAAGCGGCGACGTGCGCTTTCCGTCGATTAGTTCAGACGGCCGCGCGATCGTGTTCGAGCACGACTTTGGAATTTGGAAGCTAGACACCGCGAGCAAGAAAGCCACCCCAATTCATCTCGACATCAATGCCGAGACGGAAGAGAACGACACGGAAATGCGGGCGTTCAATTCCGAAGCGGACGATTACGATCTCGCGCCGAATTCGCGTCGCATCGTCGTCTCGATCCATGGTGAGATTTTCACGGTGCCGGTTGAAGAAGGCGACGTCCGGCAGATCACCGACAGCTCGGCGCGCGATCGCGCCGTTAACTATTCTCCCGATGGCAAGTGGCTGTCGTTTATTTCAGATCGCAGCGGACGTGAAGAGCTTTACGTGACGGCGATCGACGGTTCAGCGGAAGCGCAAAAGCTCACGGACATCGACGCGCTGAAATTTGGCTACAACTGGTCGCCCGATTCAAAAGAGATTGCTTTCACTTCTTCCGACAGCAAACTGCGCAAGGTGAATGTCGCCGGCAAGCAGATCGTCGAACTTGATTCGTCCCGGTACGGCAACATCTCGACGCCGGAATGGTCGCCTGATGGCAAATGGCTGGCTTATTCGAAGTCGGACGCGAGCCGCACGAGTGATATCTATTTGCTTGCGGCAACCGGCGATGACAAGCAAGCGCACAAGATCACCTTTGATTCTTACGACGAGCGCAGTCCGCGCTTTGCTCCCGACGGCCGCAAGTTATTTTTCGTCCGTTCGGAAACAACGGGCGGCGGTGGCGGAGGAGGTTTCGGCAACGCTTCGGTCCAGATTCATTCCGTCGGTCTGGAACGCCTCGAACGCGACCCTGACGATCCCGAAGAGCGGCCTGAGGCCGAAAGCCCGCAACCGCCGGCCGGAGAGGGAAGCGAAGGCGCCGGCGCGCCGCGTCGTCCGGTGAATCGGCCGCCGCACGAAACCAAAGTTGACTGGGCGGGTATGAAGCACCGCACGCGGCAAGTCACGCGCATGCCGTTTCCGATTTCAAACTTCACCATTGCTCCGGACAGTCGCACGCTTGTGTTCGTGACCTCCGAGCCTTCCGCTACCGCGCCCACTCCGGTCGTCTATTCAATACAGGAAGATGGAAAGCGTCTGACGCGCATCACTGCCGGTGGGCCGCCGCAGGCAGAAGGTGAAGGCGGCGCAGGATTAGGTTTTGGCGGAGGCATCTCTGATCTAAACATTTCACGCGATGGTCGCACGCTATTTTTCAAAGAACGCGATGGAATCTATTCAGTGCCGCTGGGCACCGGCGCTGCCACCGCTGGCGCCACCACAACCGCGCCTGCTGGGCGTGGGGCAACTGGCGGAGGAGGAGGCGAAGGTGCGCGTCGTCGCATCAGTTTCAACGTGCGCGTGAAAATTAATCGCCCGGCTGAGTGGGCCGAGATGTTTGGCGATGCCTGGCGCACGATGAAGTATCGTTTCTACGATCCGGCGATGCACGGAATGGACTGGGACGCGGCGAAAGCGAAGTACGAACCGTTGGTCCAGGACGTCGGCGATCGGCAGGAGCTGCTTAATATCATTAACGAGATGATTGGCGAGTTGAATGCGTCGCACACAGGCGCCGCGCCGCCTCCGGGTGGACGGTTTGCCGGAGGAGTTTCTACCGGCAATCTCGGCATCGAACTCGAACCTGACTCAGCCGCGGGACGTTACCGCGTTACCTACGTTTACGAAGACGGGCCGGCCGACAAAGATTGGGTGAAAGTCAAAGTTGGCGATTACTTAATCGCGATTGGCGGCAAGCAAGTGAAGGCCGGCGATGAGTATTGGCAACTGCTCAACGATCGTCTCAATCGCAAAGTCGAAGTCACCTTTAATAGCAAACCGAGCGGTGAAGGAGCGTGGAAGACCCGCATCGAAACAGTCAATTCCAACGTTTATTCAAACCTGCGTTACGAGCGTTGGGTGAAAGAGCGGCGGCAGAAGGTTGACGAGCTTTCGCAGGGACGCGTGGCGTATATTCACATTCGCGCGATGGACCAACCAAGCCTGCGGAAGTTCGAAAAAGAGATTCGCGAGTTCCGTAACAAGGACGCGATGATAATTGACGAGCGCTGGAACGGCGGCGGCAATATTGAACAAGAGTTGCTCGGAATTCTGGTCCAGCGTGAATATCAAATCTGGCAGCCGCGCGGAACCGAAGCTTCGGGCCGTCCCTTCGCCGGCTACTTTGGACCAAAAGTCGTCTTGCAGAATTGGCGCTCCGCTTCGAACGCCGAAATGTTCCCGGCCGGCTTCCGTGCGCTGGGCTTAGGCAAAGTCGTGGGCACGCCGACGATGGGCGCTGTGATCGGCACGGGTAGTTATTCGCTGATTGACGGCTCGACGGTGCGCACGCCCGGCGTAGGCGTGTATCTCGCGGACCCGAAGAAGACGAACATGGAAAACTATGGCGTGCAACCTGATCTCCGCGTCGACAATTCGCCGGAAGACAATCTCGCCGGACGCGACCGTCAGCTGGAATCCGCCGTCGATGAGCTTTTGAAGCAGTTGGGCGCGGCGAAGAGAAACATAGCGAGCAAGGAACAGCAGTAACCGTTTCTGCTCGCCGTCTTCTTCGCGGAGCCATAATCTTAACGGGGCGGGAGGTCAGTTCCTCGTGGAAGGGGTTGACCTCCGTCTTAGATCGGATCGTTGATGCGGCGAAGGCTATTTTTCGTCACGTAGTGACGCATGACTTTAGGCGGGCCTTTCAAGGCCCGCAAAGCAAATAAGAACAAATCTTCGTCGCGTAGCGACGACTGAAGTCAGCTTGTGTCCTGTAACTTCAAGAAAGTATATTCGACCCAGACGTAGCGGAGGCCATGGTGACAAGGGAAGACATAGTTGCTGAGATCCAACGGGTGCCCGAGAAGCACCTCGACGAAATCTACAAAATCCTTAAGAACTACGAAGAAAATGGCGAACAGCCTGCTGCGGACCTTAGTGTCATGGCAAGCCTACGCGAGATCAAGATTTCAGCGTCGCCGAATTTGTCGACCAGGGCGAATCTCTACGATCTAGAGAAGCAAGATGGCGAATAGAGTCTTTGTCGACACCTCATTTGTACTCGCCTTAATAAACGAGCGCGATCAATACCACCAGCAAGCCGAAGCGCTTTCTTTCAAATTTGAAGAGTCCTTCCTCATAACAACCGTCGCCGTCCTGCTCGAAATCGGTAACGCCCTGGCGAAAGACTTCAGACAAGAAGCAAATGCGGTAATAAGATTACTCAGAAGCTCAGCCAGAGTTGACGTAGTACAGATTGATGAGCGTCTTCTTGAGAGAGCCCTGGAGATCTATGAGAAATACAACGATAAGACGTGGGGCCTGGTGGATTGCCTCTCGTTTATAGTCATGGGCGAACGTCGTTTATAGTCATGGGCGAACGCGGGCTTACAGACGTGTTGACGTTCGACCGAGACTTCTCTGCGGCGGGATTTACTGTGATTACGAATTAGTCAACGCCTTGCGCATCGACACGCCGATTGAAATCGATTACTACCTGCCCGGCGACATCCTGCCTTATGTGCTGAGGCAGTTGTTGGCGGGTTTTAAGGCTTTCCTTGGCGGACTCTGAAACGGAAGCTCTCAAGGCTGCGCGGTAGCATTTTCAGGGCTTGCGAGCCCGAAATCTCTTGTCAAATTCTCACTTGTCAATATAATCGGCTCAACAGGTAAGCTATGGCGACTATTGGCAGACGCGAACTACTACTTCTTCTGATTGGTGTAGACGCAAAGGGAACCAGCGCCGGAAGCATCAGCGGCCTGACCCGTCTTCAGAAGTTCTTATTCCTGCTTGAACGCCAGGGCCACGTCGTACCTACTGGTACCGGATTTGATTTTGAGCCATACAAGGCGGGTCCGTACTCACCAAAGCTCTACGATGACTTGGAACTTCTCGAGAATCTTGGTCTCATTCGGAGCGAGGCTGCCGCTGAATCAACTCCGCAAGAGACTGCGGACATCAATCGTCTAAGTTTTGAAGAGCTCATTGGCGGTTTTGAAGTACTGTCCCGCTCCGAGGAGGGATTTGATGGAGTGTCACTAACCACTGACTCGTTCGAAGAGCGAAGATTTGCATTGACCGAAGCGGGAATCAAAAGAATCCAAACATTTCTTCAGGACGAGAAGTATTCAGCCGTTATTGACGGTATTAAGAAAGTAAAGTCCACGTATAGCAACTACTCGCTGCGTGATCTTCTGCATTACGTCTACAGCAAGTACCCTGAGATGACTACCGAATCCGAGATCATTAGAGAAGTTATGGGCTCGCATCACACATGACAGCAACTGAGTTTCAAGCGTGGGCTTTAAGCGTCCACGCCCTAGTTCTCCCATTTTCCCTAGTTGCGCTTTATCGTTACAGCGATAGGACGACTATCTTCGCGAAGTCCGTCGCTGACACGGATGACCTCCTGCAGCGGATGCGTATTCGAATAGTTTCATCATTGGATGGCGAGTTAGGTACGGTCTTCGAACGTGCAGACTCCGAACCTCGGCTTGTCACACTCGATGGCTACAGTGAACGCTCGACAAACCCAGTAGGCAGTGAGGTGTATCGTGAAGCGTTACGGCGTTTTGTTGATGGAAGCGTTGGTGTTGTAGTTGATTATGGTGAATTGTTTCGTGCTAGAGCCAGATGGTGTACATGGGCGAGGATTCTGAGTTGGGCCGTGCTCATTCTCGCCATTTGGGAATTTGTGTGCGTGAGCTCCATGGGTCTGGCAGCGAAGGTCTTCGTGCTAGAATTGCCATATGTACTCACGAGGCTGTCGTTCGCTCCGACGATATTCCTCGTCATAGCGTTCTTTTGTTGTCAGGCCATGATGCTTCGCCAGCACGACTTAATACATGAAAAGAAAAATCGATATCACACGCTTTAAGCTGGAAAAGGATCTCTCGATTCCGGTTGAAAGGTTCTTCAGGGATCGAGCGTTTGGGTTTCAAAAGAATGAGGTTGCTTTTTATGAGCACCGGATGGATCTCTATGGCTACTCCCAGGACCACGATCTAACATTCGCGGTTGAGTTAAAGTTGCGGAATTGGTCACGAGCAATTAAGCAAGCACTGCTCTATCAATTGTGCTCCGATCTAACTTATGTCGCCGTACCTCTCAGCACCATAAAACTGGTTGATTTGAATCTTTTCCAGAGTTATGGCCTCGGTCTAATCGCGGTTGAGTCTACGGGATGCAACGAAGTGATCCCAGCTGTTCGATCCGAAGTAATGAGAAGGCACTATCGAGAGGTTTACGTGTCGATACTCCTTGAGGAAAATGGAAATGGCTTCTGAAACTCCCGAAATCGTCATTAGAATCGGAAGTCATGCCGAAAAGGAATATATATTAAAGCTGGCACCGTTTGTCGACGGCGTAATCGTCGGAGCAAATCTCTTCGAGGCAGCACCTGGGGCAACCGCGAGTCTTCTACTCACTATTGGCGGAAAGAGCACAAATGTTTACATCGACCCAATGACTTACGCGTTTGGGCAGTACACCGATCCTGATACGGGCAAGCTCCGCGCTGATTTGGATTGGATCAAATCTGAGCAGATTCGAAAAGACGAAAAAGGGCGTAAGAAAACAATTCGTGACTTTAAGCGCTCGTATCGTACTCTGGCGGAGTCTTTAGGCAATCCAGTAAGTGAGGCGTTGCGGAGTGGCCGCGCGGTCAGCCCGAATGATCTCTCCGAGCGCGAGGTGCAGCGTCGTTTCTGCCAGACAGTCGTCGAGTATCAACAAGGGCGGATCGCTAGAGAATTCGAAAATGATGAGGAGTTAAGTCACTTCGTTGAGAATATGCCCAGACCCGCAGCAGTGTTTGCTCCCTATTTTTATATCGAACCGCACAACACGCAGGATTGGCTAAGCGTAAATTTGTCGCTGATGAGTGAGGCGGCTAAGCTTGAGACTTCGGCACCGGTTCACGGTGTGTTATGCGCTGATTCTACACATCTGGACGAGTCAGAGTTACGGAAATATCTTTCCGAAGCTATCCCGACCACTGGAGTGGCCGGTGTTTGGCTCTGGTTCAGTGGATTCTATGAGGAATTGGCATCCTTGCAATCCTTGGAGGGATATGCCGAGTTGGTACATGCGCTGTCGAAGAACATTGAAGTTCACGCCATGCATGGTGGATTCTTGAGCTTAGCCTTGAGCAAATTTGGCGTTCGGGGTGTTAGTCACGGCGTAGGGTACGGTGAACAAAAGGACGTCGTACCAGTTATCGGTCAGTCGACGCCGACCGTCAGGTACTATCTCCCGGCGCTTGCAAGACGCCTAGGAGTCCCGGAAATTGAGCGCGCGTTTGACGCCTTAGGAATACGAACCGCTCAGGATTTCCACAATAGAGTCTGCGATTGTGCGGTGTGCAAGGGGGTTGTTGTTGATTCGTTGGACGAATTCGCTGCCTTCGGAGATATGCATTACTCGCGGCCAGAAGCAAAGCGAAAGGGACAAACTCCCGCAGCCGCCAAGCGCTGTCGATTTCATTTTCTGCTGTCGCGATTGATTGAGCGTGATTGGCTCAGACGATCGTCAATCGGTGAAATCATCAAGCGATTAGAAGAAGCATCTGACATCTGGGGAGGTCAACCGTCACTCTCCTCTAGAAGCGGACATGTCCACCGATGGGCGAAAGTGCTATCAGCTAATCCGCGCTAACTTCAACCTTTCAAGACTGTTCGGGCTAGGGCGGTTTTTCAACCGGATAATTGTATATCTTCTTCGAGAATTCGGATCCACGAACAATTCTCACGAGACGAGATCGAAAACATCGTGATCGGAGGTTCTTGCATTGTGACAGCATGCGCTCCCGCAGACTACGAAATTGCCGAATGAATAGGCCGAATGAATAGATAGTCTGATACCGTTTCTCGATAAGCGCACTTTCAGACGAACCCCCCTTCAGTCGCACCATTGTCCAAGGCGTGTCTCGTGTCGTCCGGCAAGCTAATCGTTATTGTCTGGCTCATGGAGCGTTCCTTCTTAAACTGGCGAAAGAATGACATAAAGCTCGACGGACTACCGCGACTCATTCTCCAGCAGTTGCTTCGCTTTCTCTAATTGCTGCATGCGGTCCTTATCCAAAGTTGGATATTTCAAATGCAGCGATTTGAGTTTTGAGATGATGATGTCGGAGACGGCGATGTGCGTGAACCATTTGTGATCGGCGGGGATGACGTACCAGGGAGCCCACTTGGTGCTCGTGTGGTTGAATACGTTTTCGAATGCCTGCTGATAATCGTTCCAGCATGCTCGTTCCTTCACATCGTTCGCGGAAAACTTCCAGTTCTTTTCCGGTGTATTCAGGCGGGCCAGGAAACGCCGGCGCTGCTCTTCGCGCGAGACGTTGAGAAAGAACTTCAGGACCTCGACGCCGTTTTGGACCAGATAACGCTCGAAGTCGTTAACCTCTGTGAAGCGCCGCTTCCAGATGTCCTTCTTCAAGGTTTCAGGAGGTAGCTGCTGGGTGTTCAGAAACTCCGGATGGACCCGCACGACCAACAGTTCTTCGTAGTAAGAACGATTGAAGATGCCGATGCGCCCGCGTTCGGGAACGGCTTTGTGATATCGCCAGAGGTAGTCGTGGTCCAACTCTTCGGCGGAAGGCGCTTTGAAAGAAAAGACCTGCGTGCCTTGCGGATTGACGCCGGACATCACGTGCTTGATGGTGCCGTCTTTGCCGGCGGCGTCCATCGCTTGAAAGATGATTAGCAGAGCATAGGAATTCTGCGCGTAAAGCACGTCCTGATATTCAGCCAGACGACAGGTGTCCGCCTCGAGTTTCTCGCGCGCTTCATCCTTGCTCTGGTACTTCCCCGTGTAGCCGGGATCGAAGTCTTTCAGACGAATCTTTTTTCCCGGCGGTGCAATCAGCGCATCGTGTTTCATTTTGTTTGGGCAGGTTCGCGAGTTGTTTCTGAGCGCGACGAAGGATGAAGACTTCGTACTCCAATTACGCGCCCTCGATCTCTTTGACTGCTTGGGAGAATGGAATAGCCTCGTCGTTTGAGGCTTTCGCTTCGTCGTATGCTCGAATTGATTCCAGCTCTTCCTGGGCCTCGAGCAGTTCCGAATATCGCTCGATACCAAGGAGGACCGCGGTCCGGTTGCCGCTTTCATCTACGACAAATTGTTCTCTGTTTGTACTCATCGGCCCGATTATAACAAACTAATCGTTACGTGTACTCTTTGGCTCGTTGTCGCTTAGCGCTCCAGCGCCTTCCGATCCCATTGAGCCAGATTCGCGCCCGCTTCGTATGTGCTCTGAAGAAAATCCATCAATGTGGCCTCTGGCGATGCGGACGGTCGAACGGCATCGTAGGGCAAGAAAAATTCTTTCATGTCCTGACTGTAGAAAGCTTCAGCCGGTTTGATCTTTGATTCGCTAAAGCCTGCGGGTTCCGGGGCCGCGTAGGCATAGAACATGGCTTCGACGCCGTTGCCGCCAAGCCAGAAGCCATGGCTGATCACTTCATGTGAATAAGCCTCTTGCGTCATCTTGTCGGCGCCTTCGCGTGGCGGCGCGGGCCGGCCGGAAAAGCGCGTGACTGCGTGATCGAAACTGCCCCACCAGAAGTGCACGGGACTGACTTTGCCGATGAAACGCGCGCGGAATTCTTTGAAGACTTCGTCGATGTTCACGAGCGCGCGCCAGAATCGGTTGGCGTATTCGGCGTCATAAGACTTGTGAATCTGATCTTGATCGAAGCGAATCGGATTGGGAATCTCCACCGGCATCGGCCAAATCTTTACGTCTATTCCCAGACCGTGCAGCGAAGATATTAATTCTTGATAGAAATCAGCTACCGACTGTGGCCGGAGCGCGAGTGTGGTCGAAGCTCCATCGCTGCATTCGATACGCAGTTTGTGATCGATGAAATCGATTTCGATCTCGAAGATGCGATCGTCGTAAGGCATCGGAGAAGTCGTCAGCCCGCGCGCCGAAACATAGAGCGGGGCGTTCCACCAATGATTGACGAGCGCCGTCTGCTTCAGCCGAATCTTGCCGACGATCTGCGTCCACATGTGAAGCGTGGCGAGCGTGTCTTGCCACTCTCCGAGCACCAGTGAAGGCCAAGCGTGGTTAGTCATAACCTGGAAAACATACGATGAACTGGTTGGATAAGCCAACGGTTGACGAATGAACTGGGCTGACCTTCATTCCGCGGCCCGGCGCAGCTTGCGAAACAGACGCGTGAAATCCTTCAGTTGGTAATTGGCATTCAAACCGCTGGGATTAGGAAGCACCCAAAGTCGTGCGCCGCCGATTGTTTCTTCCTGTTCACCGACTTCAACATCTACGCGCCCAAACGCTTTGCGGTAGGCTTCGATGCCCAGGATCGCCACGATGCGTGGACGATAACGCCTTACTTTTCTTTTCAAAGTCCGGCCGCCTTTGACGAAGTCTTCTTTTGTCAGTTCAGACGCCGATGCCGTGGCGTGCGAGACGACATTGGTAATGCCCAAGCCCGCGTTCAATAATTCGCGCTCATCAAAGGGCGACAGCAACCAATCGGTGAATCCGGACTTGTGTAGCGCGGGCCAGAAACGATTTCCCGGCCGCGCGAAGTGATGACCGACCGCTGCGGTGTAGAGTCCGGGATTGATGCCACAGAAGAGGACGCGCAGGTTTTTCGCGATCACGTCGGGAACGGTTTTGCCTTTGGCGTCGGCCAACTGTTGCTTCGAAGGCTTGAAGGGTGATGACGACGATTTCCGCGAACGTTTGCTTGCCATTGCTTTTGCTTTTAAGGTAAAGGCGGAAGGAAAATCAAGTGATTCGTTACAGAACCGGGAGCGGTAGCGACCGGCCTTCTGTAGGTAGCGACCGGCCTTCTGTAAATGCGCATCTCTTAAGAAACACAAAGGCCGGTCGCTACCGCTCGCGGTTCTGTAACGTCTGGGTTAATTCATTTTGCCGAGAACGAAGTACAAAACCAAAGCTCAACCTTGCAGTCGCGCGCGAACTGCAAGCATGCCGGAAATCATCCATCCAATGCTGGCGACGCTCGTCGATGAACCGTTTTCAAATCCTGAATGGATCTTTGAAACCAAGTGGGACGGCTTTCGCTCGATCTGTTTTATCCATCACGGCAAACCACGCTTTGTGTCGCGCAATCAACTGGAGATGACGGGCCAGTATCCCGAGCTGTCTCCGGTCGCAAAGCAGATTAACGCGAAGGAAGCAATTCTCGATGGCGAGATCGTTGCTCTCGACAAAGATGGCATACCGCGATTTCAACTCTTGCAACCACGCGGAGGGCGCAAGGGCGGCGTCGAAGCGTTGCGCGGCAAAGGACACATCGTCTATTACGCTTTCGATCTGCTCTATCGCGATGGATACGATTTGATGTCATGTCCATTGATCGAGCGCAAGGCAATGTTGGAAGAAATTCTGAGTCCCGCCGGCTTCATCAAATTATCGGATCACATCGTGGGCGACGGTGAAGAGTTCTTTGCACAGATCGAGAAATTTCATCTCGAAGGAATGATTGCGAAACGCGCTGACGGTCATTACGTGCAGAAACGTAGTTCTGACTGGCTGAAGGTAAAAACGGTGAAGCGATCCGAAGTGGTAATTGGCGGCTACACCCAACCACGCGGATCGCGCGCGTACTTTGGCGCGCTCGTGGTTGGTCTGTATCGCGGCGGCGACCTTCATTACGTCGGACATACCGGCGGCGGCTTCGATCAGAAGATGCTGGCGAAGATCTACAAACTCATGCAGCCGCTGAAAACGGCTCGCTGTCCATTTGTCGTCGAGCCGAAGACCAACGAGCCCGTTCAATGGATCAAGCCGAAGCTGATTGCCGAAGTGAAGTTTTCGGAATGGACCGCGGACCAGCGCATGCGCCAACCAATCTTCCTTGGTTTGCGCGAGGATAAAAAGCCTGAGGAATGCCGGTTCGAAGTTGAAGCCGAGACGGATGCAGTGGTTCGCAAACGAAAATCCAAGCGGCGCTAGTGTCCATTAATTAATCGCTGTTATCACCGGCCGGTAGCGTGAATTTGGAGACAAAGGCGGGCGGTAGCCCGCCGCTAAACGCGACAGGCGCGGCTCTGGGGCGTAACCATCAAAACTATCGGTTTCAGTGGATTTTTTAAGACTTTTGGCCTAGGCGTTGGGACGCATGAGCCCGCGGAAGATGCCTTGAATCTCGACCCGCGAGGCGTGCACGCGGATGGGTTCCAATTGCGCGTTCGAGGGTCGCAGCTCCACGTCTTCACCAAAGCGGAATAACCGTTTCAGAGTAGCCCGCACGCGATCGATCAAGGCCACCACGATTTCGCCGTCGCGCGCTTCGATGCGGTTTTCGATCAGCGCTATATCGCCGTCACAGATATGCTCGTCGATCATCGAATCGCCCTTCACGCGCAGCGCGTAGATTCGCTCTGGACGCACGCGTCCGAGCAGAAAGCGCGGCACGCAGATCATTTCAATATCTTCGACAGCATCGATAGGAGCGCCGGCGGCAATCCGACCCAGCAGCGCAACCTCGCAAACTGCATCAGGCGCAGCTTCTTCGACCCTCACCGCCAGGGTGAAACGGCCCGGCTCGTGTTCGCGCTTAATTAGCCCGCGCTTCTCGAGCGCCGAGATGTGTTTGGCGATGGTGGCTTTGGAACTGACGCCGAAGTAACGCGCGATCTGCGCATACGAAGGTTCGTGTCCGTGCTTCGCGAGAAAGCGGGTAATGTAATCGAGGACTTCTTTCTGGCGTTGAGTTCGTGGCAGCATTTACATTCTCTCTCAAAAGAACCTTGCGAGGATCTTGTTAACGCGAGCAATTCTAATCTCGCATCGATCACCCGTCAAGCAATCTTTGTCACAGGAAGAATTTTTATGACCTGGCGTGATTCAGCGAATCGTTGCTTTGACGATGATGGGGGTCAGCTGAATGTAGCGATCAGTTTCCGTTCGGTTCGTTGGGGGAGTTCAATGACCTCGAATGCTTTTTGGTTGTAGAGATAATCCTCGCCAGATTCGTCAATGATGCGGACGTAGCCGTCCGGGTCGTTGCCTTCAGGCGATGATACCTGATAGATCTTGCGCAACTCCAAAGATGCTTCGTAACCTTTGTTGTCCAAACAAATCGCAAACCTCATCTCAGTCTTTCAATCTAGTAATCGCTTGATTTTTATTTTAAGCATCATCATTTCGGCACGTAAGTAAACCAAAAATAGATCGCCTGTCCGATGCCGATCCAGAAACCGATGATGGCGCCGAAGAGCTCAATCGTTTTCAAATGATGCTGCGCGACTAAGAGCACCAGCTCTTCCAACTTTTCAATTGGATACTCCGAGACTTTTTTGCGCACCAATCCTCCGACGTCGAACTCCGCAATCGCTGCCGGCAGCCGTTCGCGCGCCGCGGCGGTGATCTTCTCAGTCAGCGCGGCGCTGGCTTTCTCGATGGCGCCGGAAGGCATGTGATCGGCCAGCCGCCCAATTGGCGCCACGAGGAACCTCTCGATCTGCGAGCTGAGGATCGCGTTGATCGTGCGCGCAGTGTCGTCGCGCGCCAGCACGGCCAGCAAACTCTGCGTCAGAAAAGTCTTCAGGCGTTGCGCTGATTCAGGGTTCAACGTCGCGAGTAGCTCGCGCAGCGTCTCGGGGCGCAGACGTTCCAACGCTTCACTAAGATACGTTCTAACTGAGGTCGTCAGTTCCGGGCTCCGGATGATCGCGACTAGACGCGCCGCCGCCTCCTGCTTGATGGTGGCGAACTTTTCGGACGGGACCTGGCCGATGATCTCGTTCAATGGCCGCTGCATCAAATTGTCGATGGTTGAATTCAGAAAGACCGCCGCTTCCTGCGCAAACGCAGCGCCGCGCAGATATTCATCGACCCGGCGCGGCAGAGTGCTGTGGACCAGGTCATCAACCTCTCGATAGATGCGTTCCCGCGAAATGAAAATCTTTTTCAGGAACGAGAGGTCGCGATAATAATCGTCGACTTCGCGCTTGATCAACGTCCCGATCTGGGTTCGCGTAGTCGGGCTGGTCGCAATGTCAGCCAGATGGTGGGCGATCGGTCCGATTTGTTGATCGATACGTTCTTTGATCAGGGCGATGGTTTCCGGCGTAAGCATCTCTGCGAGTGAGGCCTTCATCTGCGCGAACTCATCGATGCGCTCGCCGACAAACGCACTTACTTTAGTTTCAAATCCTTCCTCGTTGACCAGGCCGCGAAAGCGTTCTTCGACGAACCGTAAAATCAAATCGAAGGTTTCATCGCTGACGGTTTCGCTCAGTTTTCTTTCCAGTAACGTGTCTATCTGCCGATCGACAAAGTTTGCGATCTCGGCGGTGGTTTGTTCACTCTTCAGGACCGACGCGATGTGCTCGGCGAGCCGATACTGCAAGGCCGCGATGGTGTCGAGCACCGGCGCGCGCGCGCCCCTGGGGAGTGCTTCGAGGAGCGAAGGATGGACCGTCGAAAGCAATTCGGTAGTGTAGGAATTAACAAACCCTTCGACTTTCCGGCTGAAGAATCCGGTTTCAAACAGCGCTTGAAAGACCGTCTCCTGCGAAACCAATTCATTTCCCACCGCATTGCCAATCGATTGCGCCAAACGCTCACGATGCCGCGGAATCATTCCCTGCGGCCAGACCGTTATGCCCAGGAGTTTCACCGATCGATAAGGATGAAACAACATCCAGATCGCCAACCAGGCCGCGCCATAACCGTGCACGGTGGCAATGACGATAATCGCCAGACTGATTAGGATTTTGAAGGTGATTGGATCGATGGTGCTGCTCCCGGTTATTAATCGAGCGAGCCCGCAACAGTCGCTACCACAACTTGACGAATCCCGCCTGTTCGAAATGATGATCTGAACTTAAGGCCAGCTTTATCTGATCACTCTCCATCACGAACATACTTAGTGCAATCGGTCAAACTCCATTCTTTGTCGGGCCGATTGCGAAACAGGTTCCAACCTTCATCCAGGAGCACAGAATCCGCGGGGATGATTTGAAGATTCGGCACGCGGCGCAGGCCATCTATAAACCTAACCACCTTCTGACGCCAAACCGGCGCAGAAAACATATTGGCCAGTTCCACAAGAACAAATTCCGTGGTGATGAGTTGCGCATTTTGGAGACGCAGCGCTTCTAATTGCATTTGCGCTGACTGATGGAGTTCATCTCTTGTATTCAGCAGCGCCACCCAAGCGGCAGTGTATACGAATACTGTTGGCATCTCTTAGTCTTGTTTGGAGGTGCCGTAAAGATAATGATCGTGCTGATGAGCCAGGTCCGCAGTGCCAGTATCGATCGCGCACTCGTTCACTAGTTCTGCAAGCGCGTTCCCTGAATGATCTTCGAGAGGTTTCTTACCATTTTCTGGTTCGGGTTTGATCACGATCACATTAACCTCCGCGCCTTCTTCAAGTTCAATCGGCTCGGTTAGTCTAAGGACGCCCTCTTCATAAATCGCCTTAATGCTTGTCGTCATGCTTATCCTTCCAGACGCCAGCTCTAACGAGCGCACTCCCCCAACAGTCACTTTTCGTCGCTTTCGTAAGGAAACAACTCAAAGCTTTCAATGCCGAGTACTTGCCACGCCTCACTCTCCGCACGCAACGATTCACTCATCGGATCATTAGTCAGCAGTATCAAAAGAATCAATTTCGCGTCTCGATCATCCTAACCGGAGTATCCATTGTCCAGTCGATAGCGACCTATTACGTCCTTTGACAAAGCGATCATTCCATTCTGGCCTACAACGTTCTGCGACATGCGGTTATTCTAACATAACCCGCATGTCCGTAATTTAGTCCGACTTGCCTTTGCCGCTTTAATCGAATAGCTTTACCCCGTAATTTGCAAACGATGTTTCCCGTCAGCTTGTCCAATCTGATCCCGCCCGCAGTTTCATTCGCACTTGCGCTTTTGTTGACGCCGTTGGTGCGCGCGCTGGCGCGGCGCTGGGGATTTGTCGCGAAGCCGAAGACGGATCGCTGGCACAAGAATCCCACCGCGATGATGGGCGGAGTCGCAATTTGGCTGGCGGTGGCCGGAACTTATCTGGTTTTGGTTCCGCATAGTCCGCAACGCTGGGTGGTGGTAGGTGCGGCGTCTTTTCTGTTCCTGGTGGGGTTGGTTGACGACTGGCTCCACGTCAAGCCTTATCAAAAGTTGATCGGCCAGGTGATTGGCGCGGCCATCGTGGTTAATTACGGATTGGTTTTGCCGTGGACTCGTTCGCTGCCAGTCAACATGGTGATAACGATCTTCTGGCTAATAGGCATCACCAATGCGATC
>Ga0193747_1000352_pt1 | contig 16792 bp, 15 predicted proteins | sample L1m2metaG_FD_143048 | JGI IMG/M metagenome (GOLD analysis project Ga0193747, IMG submission 143048) | Soil microbial communities from a riparian zone of the East river system, Colorado, United States - L1m2 | ecosystem: Environmental > Terrestrial > Soil > Riparian zone | place: USA: East River...
ATGCAGAAATCAAAATACCCTCTGACTCTATAGAAGGTGAAATCGTAACCTGCCCTGACTGCGGTGCAAGCTACGAATTAGTAAAAGATGGAGACAAATTCGATATAAAACCAGCCCAAGTTGTCGGCGAGGACTGGGGCGAGTGACATCAGAGACAAAACCAATCTCTTCTCTTACCATTCTTTACGACAATATGAGATGGGAAGAAAAGGCCTTATACGAGTCGGCAAAAAAACGGGGAATCCAAGTCGACAATGTTAATTGTAAATCTCTATTCATCGATCTCAATGAGAAGAATTCTAGCTATAAGGATAGAATCATTGTTCAACGTTGCGTGAGCTATTTTAAGAGTCTTCATTCAACTGCTGCACTGGAAGGTCTAGGAGCATGTGTGGTAAATCCATTACAGGCAGCCGCGACTTGTGGTAATAAATTATTTGCCCATATGAGGCTCATTAATGCAGGTGTAAAAACGCCTAAAGCTATCTCCGCTTTTTCTGAAGAATCTGCCATCGCCGCGCTCGACAATTTTGGATATCCTGCGGTTATCAAGCCTACTGTCGGGAGTTGGGGTCGACTAGTAGCACTCTTGCGTGACAAAGATGCTGCCAAGGCAGTAATAGAAGATAGGATGCACATGTTTCCGCTTTATCATATTTATTATTTAGAGGAATTCGTAAAGCGCCCCCCAAGAGACATCAGAGCTATTGTGGTAGGCGATGCTGTCGTAGCCGCAATTTATCGATATTCTAGTGAAGGAGACTGGAAGACCAACATGGCACTTGGCGGCCGAGCAGAACAATGTCCAGTGTCAACTCAGTTAGAGGATATATGCATGAAAGCTGCACGGGCGATGAATGGGAAGATCGTCGGCGTTGATTTAATGGAAAGCGATGAAGGGTTGATGGTTCACGAAGTGAACAACACAACAGAGTTTAAGAATACGGTTAAAACAACTGGTGTTGACATACCGGGATTAATGATCGACTACTTGTCCAATCTTGGAAAATAAAGTAATTTGGTTTCCCCTAACTATGCTGTCGAGTTATTGCTACGTACTCTACAGTTATACACACCTTCGCGATCAGAAGCTTCGTTGGCGAACATGCTCAATGAGACCTGCGTTAGCGAGCTGGGATTCGAGCAGGCCCATATTGACAGTGTGGGGAACCTTATCGCCACAAAAGGAGCAGGTGATCCCAAAATAATGCTCTGCGGCCACATGGACACTGTCCCAGGAGAAATCCCGGTGATGGTAAAAGATGGTTACATTTATGGGCGAGGTGCATCCGACGCGAAGGCCGCTCTAATCGCAATGTTATTGGCTGCTTCTGAGTTTCGAAAACCAAGAGGCACTATAATTTTCGCTGCGGTCGTTGACGAAGAAGGAAACGCAACAGGTGTCAAACAGCTTGTAAAGAGCAAACTTCCGTTTGACTACGCAATTTTCGGAGAACCAAGTGGGACAGAAAATATCACTATAGGATATAAAGGGAGACTAGCAATTAGACTTACCTGTGACGTAGGCAACAGCACTCACGCAAGCGCTCCTTGGCTAGCAAAAAATTCAATCGAAGAGATATATGATTTTTGGAAGGCGATAAAGTCCGAAATCTCTGTGGCCGGAAACGACAGCAGGAGTAGGGCAAATTCAATAAGTTGTAGTCTTACAGAAATTACAGGCGGCTCCAGCCACAATGTCACGCCTCAGAAATGTAAAATAACGGTGGACATGCGCATTCCTACGACCAGTAGTTGCGATAACGTACTGGAGCAACTAAAAGGAATCATTGACAGAGTTGCCGCTGACAAATCAGTCAAAGCGACGTATAGAATAGAAGACAAAACAGAACCGTTCGAAGCAAACCATTCTTCACCGCTTGTCAGAGCTCTGTCCCTCGCTATCCTCGAGGTTTGTAAAACTCGTGCCATTCTTGTGCGAAAAACAGGCACAGGCGACATGAACGTATTGGGAACTGCATTCAAAGTCCCAGTCGTTACGTATGGACCGGGGGAGCCACATTCCTCGCATACGGCAAATGAACATGTCAAGATTACAGAGTACGTCTCTAGCATCGATGTATTCAGCAGAGCCCTGTTTCACATATCAAGACTTCACAACAATGCTAAAACCCGGAGCTTAACTGAGGATAAAATATAGAACGGAGGAGATGCTTTCATTGTATGCTTCGATTTATTGGTTTAGGAATTAACGGCTACAAAAGTATGAGTACTCATGTCCTAGAGATTTTGAGGAATTGTAACGCAATTTACTTGGATAAATTTACAGGTTTTGTTTCAGAAGATGATCTAAAGGGATTGAGGTCACTTGCAGAACTACACGATTTTAAGATCAATATCCTTCCTGCAGAAAGATGGTTTGTTGAAGATGGACGGGATATTCTTGAACAGGCACGAACAAGTGATTTAGTTCTATTAACTTATGGAGACCCGTTCATGGCTACTACCTTGATAGAACTCTATGTGAGGGCTGTCAAAAAATCAATCAAGGTCGATGTCATCCACGCTGCATCTGGCATTACATCCTTAATCGGCGAAGCCGGTCTACATCTATACAAGTTTGGAAGGATAGTCACAATTACGTCTGAACCATTATCAACTGTTAGTGTTTACAATGCAATTTTCGAAAATCTACTCGGAAGAAACCATACGCTGATATTGACTGAGTATAATAGTGAGCACGGTAAACTGTTCTTTCTAAATCCAAATTCGGCCTTCGAAACTCTGTTGCAAGCAGAAAAGGACTTCAAGTTCAAGGTTTTCTTCGAGGATACATTTGCAGTTGTAGCGTCTAGAATCGGAATGCCAGATCAAAAAATTGTATCCGGCACGGTGAGATCACTTAATGGTATACACTTTGGACAAGGACCACATTCAATAATCATCACAGGTGCTTTGCATTTTACAGAAGTCGAGGCTCTAATGACTCTGACTCACAATCTGAGTGAACCATTGGATAATACTGCAAATATGCAGAATCTTTCAGCAGACATGATTGCACGTTATGCTCCCAAAGCTAGACAGGCAATATCCAAGCTGAAACGCATTTCTAGCACAGATAATGGGATATCTGGTAACAAGATCAATATGGAAATTCTAGCCAACGCTGAATGTTATATTGACGACGCTGAAAGGTTCCTAAGGCATGGAAAACCTGAATTGGCAGTTCTGAGCATTGGTTATGCAGAAGGTCTTATTGATGCAATGCGTGTGAAGGGAATCGATCTTTAGGTGCAGTAATGAGCATTCCCTTAACTTGGAATCGTGCTATTAGAAGTTTACAATTCTGCTATTCATTGGCTGTAATGTAATTGAACTAATTCCTTGGAACCTTTTCCTTTCTCCTTCGGGATAACGTTTATCAGGTTAATGAACCTGTTATCTTGGATAAAGCAGTTTCCATCGCAGTATTGACTTCATATATTGCAACGTCGGAGATATCATTTGTCTCGTTATATGCATGACTCATAAGCATGTTCGGCCTATTGAAAATCGTGGCAAGTGTAAAGTGAGTATATTAGGGTTCATTATGTTTCTAACCTCATTCTTTGCTTGTGACTTGAATCTAAGATAAGAAAAAAATCTATTGACTCGATTGTGATCATCGACTATCATAAAAGCACAGGCGAAACCAGAATCTAGATGAAATATTTTTTGCGACTTTCTCTTTTTACTTCTAAGCTCCGGGAAAATTGTTAAATGTTTTTAGTGCTAATAACATTTAGCTTATGCGGTACAAGGTTATAGACGATAATATTGTTTACCGTCTTCGCGGCTTTATTAGCATGCTTAACGAAGAATCTGAAAACGGATCGGTCATAGTGGTAGAAGGAAAGAGAGATGCGAGAGCTTTGGCTAGTGTTGGGTTTAATGGAAACTTGACAATATTCAGTCGTTTTAAAGGCGTAGCAGACTTTGTGGATAACCATAGTACGTTTGGAAAAAAGATAATTTTGCTTCTTGATATGGATAGAACAGGAAAGCATTTAACGAGCAAACTCTTGAAGCGTTTGCAGTTCAACGGAAATAACGCGAGCTTATTCTACAAAAGTGCGCTAGCAAGGATATGTAACGGCAAGGTTAGACATGTAGAGGATCTTGTGGCTTACGGGCCATATTTTTCTGGAATTACTGGCAATCGAAGAGATCTTTACTTCTATATGTAAACGCATCAGTTGCATATTGGATTAGAATTATCTCCAAGCGACGTGGTCAAAGCACTTATATTCAAGCCCACTCCCCCATAAATTTACTTAATAATAGATATGAGGTTATGAAATTGCCTAGCACGGGTATTGTGAAGTATCACGTTAAACTAAAGTTCGAGGTTGATGGACTTGTTGAGAAAGCAGATATAATTGGAGCGATCTTTGGGCAGACCGAAGGTCTTCTTGGACCAGAAATGAATTTGAACGAATTACAGAAGGTCTCAAAGGTTGGAAGGATCGAAGTTAATGTGGACACGAAGTCAAATATGGCAAAGGGCGATGCTGTAATTCCCATGAGCACTGATATTTCAACAGCCGCACTAATAGCAGCAGCTATTGAAAGCATTGACAAGGTTGGGCCGTTCCAAGCGAAATTCGCATTGAGCGGCATCGATGATATCCGGGCGATAAAGAAAAAAGTTATTGTCGACAGGGCCAAGAAGATCGTGCAAGAGTGGGCTACAAAGACTATCAGCGAAGGAGAGGAAATGCTTAAAGACGTTTACGACGCCAGCAAACCCGGTAAGCTTACTGCCTTTGGAAAGGCTCAGCTCGCTTGCGGAACTGGGGTATTTGATTCTGACTGGATCATTCTTGTAGAAGGGCGTGCAGATGTGATCAATTTGTTGCGTGCCGGCTTTGACAATGCGATTGCCATCGAGGGAGCAAAAATTGATGAAACCATCATAAAGCTCACTGAAGGCAAGAAAGTAATCGCCTTTCTCGACGGCGATCGAGCAGGAGACCTAATTCTTAAGGAATTACATGGTGTGGTAAATATCGACAAAGTGCTGAGGGCCCCCACGGGCAGGGAAGTTGAGGAATGCACGCCTCTGGAAATCGCAGAGATCTTGAAAGAAGGAATGCTATTTGCAAGTTCGAATGGGCAAGAAGGGCGTGTAATAATACCTCAGCAGCAACAGCCTGAGAGGAGACAAAACACCAAAAGAGAGAGACAAGAACAAGGCATGGGAGAAGAACGAGAAATACAAATTAGTTCAGGCGGCTCAAGCGTAACCGTCTCGGAAGATAGTGCCGAGATTCTTTCGGCCGTAAAGGAAGTCTATCCACAAATTAACGAAACCCTAGAAGCCGTAGTTTTGGATGATTCAATGAAAATACTACTTAAAGTTCCTGTTTCAGACGTGGTCAAAAAGTTAGATAGGACAGAAGGGGCAAAGATGCTGGTATTAGACGGCATAGTCACACAGCGCTTGGTGGATGCTGCTGATAAAGTCGGGATCGAATATATCGTCGGCCATAGAACGGCCGATTTGAAAAAATCTACGGACGTTCGCGTCAGAACTTTTGGCGACATGGGAATCAATAACTAGATAGGATGTCAGAAATTAAGTTACAACACATCCTAACTATGACCGAGCTCCTCCTGTTAGGCGCCAAGTACAGGTTTGTCGAATTGACTACGACTGATTTAGGTAAGAATATAATGAAATCACAACAAGCAGCCTCTAAACACCTGCAGGAGTTAGATGCTGCAGGATATATAGACAGGGTCAGAAAGGGTCAGAAATTTAGAGTAAAATTGACAGATAAAGGATTTTCAGCGATCGAAAGATTGTTTTCAACTCTGAAAACTGCTATTGAATCGACCCCCCCTACTACGATTAGCTTTGAAGGAAGAGTCGTTTCAGGAATGGGCGAAGGTGCATATTATATGTCCTTGGGAGGATATCGTAAGCAATTCTATGAAAAACTAGGGTACGAACCATATCCTGGCACATTAAATGTGAAACTTGTTGACAAAATCTTCAGAGACGCCCGACGTGAAATCGGCAAGTATCCTTCGATTTTTATTGATGGGTTCAGTGACACTAAGAGAACGTATGGATGGGCAAAATGCTATCTTGCGCATATCAATGACGGAGCAATCAGGAATGCGGCCGTTTTAGTACTGGAACGCACTCACTATGATGAAAGTATGCTCGAGATTATAGCACCTGTTTCGATAAAGGATACGGTTGGGATCCATAATGGAGATAAAATCAAGATAAAAATGTTAGTCTAGCCTTCTGAGTGAACAATTCGATTATAACATTGCCATCAGGCAATCTTAAATCCTATAGAATGATTCGCCAAGATAATCCTTTATGTCGGAGCTTTTTGTGCCCGGTACTGGAGTGTTAAGCCTTACAACCCTTACGTTCAAGTTTCTTTTCTGACAATTTTCTGCGATATCCTTTTCACTATGAGCTTGGTCGTAACCGAGAGCAATGACGTCTGGCTTGATGTGTTCAACGGTCTCATATAACGTGCCCTCCTGCCCCAAAATAGCCAAGTCCACAAGACGCAATGAAGATACAAGTTCCGCGCGAAGCTGTTCTTCATGGTAGATTCTCCGGTCTTTCTTTATCATTGCCGCGGTGGAGATTCTCGCAATAACGACGATGAGAACATCACCTTGCGCCTTTGCTGCTTTCAGCGTGTGTACGTGCCCCGGGTGTATTAAATCAAAAACTCCGCCAACCAAGACTACCTTAAATGCATCTCTGCCTAGGAAAGTTAATTTGGACTTGTCATTTTTTTCGACAAACTCCAGGTCTATTAGTTTTTGGATTTTTTCATCATAGATCTCTCGGGGCAAAGGCAAGCGAGAATTGAGCCGGTCTAGAGCAGCAACACGCGGGTCCAAACTGCTTAGGTAGAATGAGCCAAGAATTGCTTTGTCTAATGGATCCATTATCTCTTATGTCCTTATTCAATGTTATATATTGGCTAGTTCTCATGCGTGGCTTTGTATTGCAGCGTTGCTAAACAGAGCGTATGTCTTACTTCGATCGCGAGATGAGCAAGAAAACATTGATAGAGTCAGCGATACCTTGACCAATAAAATAATTTCACATTTCAGATCTACCTGTTCATCTGAACAAACACTTCTAAAATAAAATTCATCGCGTGTCCCAGAACAAAGACCTAATGTTGAAATTAAAATCGTGTACACTATTAGAAATATTAGACCCGGTAATCGCGATGATGCCGAAAAGAGTACAGCATTTTATTAAATTGCAGGCCATGGCCCTGCCTACAGCACAGGAGTTGATCACATTGATCTCTACAGGGCAAGCAAAAGACGTGGGCAGTTTCCACCACGCAACAGAATCTAGCCGCACTTAAGAGCATCGTCTTTATTAGCAATTTTGCGTTGCTGCTACTAAGGGTATATATCTGTCAGACTGCCTCTCCCTGGGTAACAACCAATGTCGGACAATGATGTGGAACAAGCTTCTCCAGAACAGAACAATAATGCTGAACGGAGAAAAAAATTGAAAGCAGTGGCTCTATTATCTGGAGGTTTGGATAGCAGCTTAGCAGTCAGAATAATGTTAGAACAGGGGGTTGAAGTCGAAGCTGTAGCGATTAAAACTCCATTTTGCGATTTTGATTGTGGTAAAGGATGTGGGCACAAGGTAAAGGAAGTTGCTAGCGATCTCGAAATTCCTCTAAAGACGATTTATTTTGGTGAAGAGTATCTGAGAATGCTTAAGCGGCCCAAGTTCGGATTTGGCTCTGGAATGAACCCTTGCATTGATTGTAGAAGCATGATGTACAACGCCGCCAAGGAACACCTGAAGAAAATTGATGCAGATTTCATTGTTACAGGGGAAGTACTTTACCAGAGACCTATGAGCCAGAACAATAGGGCATTGGATATAATTGAAAAAGAGACAGATACTCAAGGGAAGGTGTTAAGACCGCTCTCGGCGAAATCTTTACCTATGACAGATATAGAAAAGGACGGCTCAGTCAAACGAGAAAACCTTTGTAACATCGTAGGGAGGTCCCGTAAAGGTCAACTAGCCCTGGCTAGGAAATTTGGCATAGACGACCCTCCAAATGCCGCAGGCGGATGTCTGTTAACAGATCCTCAGTTTTCTAAGAGAATTAGAGATTTGATGCAATATTTAGATGATCCAGAAAAGGTTCCCAGTATCAACGATGTAGAACTATTAAAGGTTGGCAGACACTTCAGATTATCAAAAGCTGCAAAGCTGATCGTGGGTAGGGATCAGAACGAGAACTACATAATGAGCTCTTTGGTGATTAACGACGACATTGTAATCGAAGCAGAGGAATTTCCTGGGCCAACTTGCATTCTGCGGAGCAACAACTACGAGGACTCGTTGGTGGAAAGAGCTTCACAAATAGTTTTGCGTTATTCCGATTCTCCCTGTGGACATGACTCAAAAGTAAGAGTCAAGTACCATGGCCAAGTCAACGTTATTTCGGCATATCCAATCGGTAACCGAGAGCTAGAAAGTCTACGAATCTAAATCAACCACTCAGTAAATCACTTTTGACCACCATGACTATTTGCAGATTGCGTCGAGTTCTCTTCTGAGAACAAGAGTAGATACATTAATGCAAACTCATAACACGCCCATCTATTTAAAAGCAATAACTCTTAGAGATATGAGCGATATTCCAGGTATAAAAGATGATGCAAAAAAGCACATGATTCTCATTTTGCGAGTCACCCCTTTGGCGCAGAAAGACGTTGTAGAACTGCGCAAGGCAATTGAAGATCTTTACAAATACGTCCAGTCAGTTGGTGGAGATATTGCTAGATTGGGAGAAGAGCGTGTAGTTATAACCCCTCCAAGCGTCAGAATATGGCGTGGTACTTACGATTTGAAGTAATCGCACATCGAACCTCGTACCAATTAGATTTTAATCGAGATAATCAAGTACCTCTCGAAGTCAACGTCCTCTATCTCAACTATCTATTCAGTATTTGGACTTCACATCAACTTAATTGCTTCTTGGACCATTGGGTGTTGAGTAGGTATCTTGAACATTTTGTTCAAAGAGCTTGCTAGATTCTGTACACTTGCTCGTTCACCATGATTGACCAGGATCCTCCGGAGCTTGGGTTTAAGTCTATTAATGTAAGCAACCAATTGATTGTAATCGCTATGACTGCTAAATCCTTCGACTTTCTGCACTTGGCAATTGATTGTGATAGTCTGGCCGCATACGGAAATTTCTCGTCCCCCTTCTTGTATATACCGGCCTGGTGTACCAGCCGCTTGATACGATGTCAAAATTAATTTATTCCGTGGATCTTCCGAGATTTGTCTGAGATATCCTACCGAGGGTCCACCAATTAACATTGAAGATGGTGAAAAGATTATGGCCGGTCCGTTATCAAGCCTTGCAGATTCTACAACATTAAATTCCTCTTCATGAAAAGGTGCCTCTTCGGTATCTAGTACTCTACGGTTCATTTCTCTCGAAAGATACTCGGGAAAAACTTCGTGGATAGAGCTGGCTTCTAAAATGATCTTTTCTATTAGCATCTTTGTTTTGTCGATTTTACCTGCCTTCATGTACATATGAATAACCAACATAAGTTCTTGCGCTAAGCCCACGGAGGGCACAGGAAGCAAAATCTTGCCCCCTTCTGAAATGGTATCTTTGATGCCATCTATAAGACATTTATTTGACTGTTCGCGCTGTGGGAATATGTTCTGTTTATCGCCGTATGTGCTCTCGATAATTATTGTTTCAACCCTCGGAAAATTCCATACTGCATTTTCTAGCGAGTATGTCTTACCAAATTTTAAATCGCCAGTATAAAGAAGGTTGTGATCTCCGTTTCCAATGTGTAGATGAATTAACGCGGATCCTATGATATGACCGGCGTTGCTCAACATGAGTTTTACATCAGGGGAAATATCTGTAACGATTCCGAAGGAAAGAGGAATGGTATGCACAACCACTTGCTCGATGTCTCTAAGCGAATACAGGGCGGCCGAACCGATATTCTTTAAGTATTCCGACTGCAGCAAATACATTAGAGGCAAGGTAGGTTCCGAGCAGTATACCGGTCCAGCGAATCCGAATTTAAATAATGCAGGCAAGAAGCCCGTATGATCAAGGTGTGCATGACTTAAAACAATAGCGTCAAGTTCGTTCAAATCAAAGCCTGTTATGTCAAATCTAGGAAAACTTCTAATTGACTCCTTACTGGAAATATTTATCCCGCAATCAAGTAAAATCTTGCTTTCATGAGTCGACAGAATGATTGCTGACCTCCCGACCTCGCCAAATCCTCCTAAAGTGATTAAACTTGCTTCCACAATTTCATCTAGCTTAACCCTAAAAATTTTCTCACCTACTTCTTTGTAAAAGCGAACTCGTTGAGTAACCGTGTCTTGCAGTATTTTATTAATTTCCTCTATTGTTGAGATCGTATGCGGCGCCTTTCTGATATCTACCTTCCACCCTGTTTTTTCCGCTAGCTCAATGTTAAAATGATCATCATTAGCTTTGGATATTAACGAAGGTCTCTCTGCAAATATCACGGCCTCGCCCAAAGCTGGGTCAAAGAAGATATTGGCTACACCCATCTCGGTCGGGAGTGTCTTCTCTATTAGTTCAGATGCCTCGTGCTCAGGTATTCGTAAGGATTCGTCGATACGAATCACTATTCTTTTTTTTATGGTGTTGACCATATTAGAGACCACCTGAGCATTTTTCAACAAATAGCCGGGATTCTTGGAATATAGAGCTATACGTGGCCCCTCGTACTCTATTTTTGTTAGTTCAGCCTCGCTTGGCAGGTTTTGGAGTATAGCAGCCATAATATTATGACCTGCGAATTCTTGGTCGGGCTGTTTACGTTGCATTTGATCTTAATCACTATCTTTATATTTTTTCGAAAACATTAATCGAAACTAATGCAGCACTATTACATCCCATCATTCAACAATCCCATTTAAAGAGTGTTTCGGCAGGTAATCCATGGCGTGCTCCATAATAGAAATGAAATTGCTGAAGTACCAATTTTAACGCTAAAGTTGAAATACTAAGTGCATTTATAGTACGTCACTGAGATAGCTTGGAAGACAGAGACTCACATACTAGTGAACAACGAGGTAGCTACGGTGGCAGCGGTGGCGGTTACAGGGGCGAAAGAGGATATGGCGGAGGTTACGGAGGAAGGAGTGGCGGAGGGTTTGGAGGGACCAGACCATTCAGACCAGCCCCAGTAAAAGTTGGTGAAGAGTTCGAGGTGAAGATTGAATCGATGAGTAAAAGAGGCGACGCAGGTGTGGCGAAAGTGGAAGGGCTGGTCATCTTTGTTGCAGGCACAAACGTAGGGGACAGTGCAAAGATAAGGATTACAAAAGTGGGCAGAGGATATGCGACGGCAGAGATTGCTGCAACTTCAGATACAACATCGCAGATAGCAAGCGAGCCTTCAGCTGAGGATACTTCTTCTGGAGCCACAACAGAAGACCACGAAGAAAATAAGGAATTAGCCGCACATGAGGAAGATGCCGAAGAAAAGCTGTAGAGGTGTTGAATTGTCGCAGAAACTTGAGGAATTCAGAATCACGTCCTGATCTGAGTTATACTTAATTTTTATAAAGCAAAATCTTGAATATCGTACATATTCCTGAGGCTGTACTTTTCGGCTGTACGATTATATATTTAGAGACGATACTTTCCCACATTCGTAGAGGAAACGTCTTATTCATGCAAACAAGATTAAATATATCTCATACTTAACGTGGTTGCCATGGCGTCAGCGCCTACTCACTTAATGGAACTACCCAGAAAAATATTGATAGGCGATGGTGTCATTTCTAGTCTTGGTGCGTTCATTAGAGATATCGGCTATTCGGCATCAAAAGTCGCCTTTGTAACAGGGAACACCGTAAAAAGGAGAGCAAGTGCAGACTGTAAGTCGTCATTTCGATCAATGTCAATAAATGACGCTTGGTATGTTGTAGTAGATTCGTCCATCGCTTCTGTTAACAAGTTAAAAAAGTCACTTGCAAAGGACATCCCGGATATCATTATAGGATTTGGAGGAGGACGGTCCGTTGACGTAGCTAAAATGACCGCGTTTCAGCTAAACAAACCATTCATCAGTGTACCTACATCAGCTTCGCATGATGGGATTTCTAGCCCATTTGTTTCTATAAGGGGCTCCAAAAAACCGTATTCAGTAAAAGCAAACACCCCACTTGGAGTTTTAGCCGACACTACATTGCTTGCCGAAGCACCGATCCGTTTGATGGCAAGCGGGTGTGGGGACCTCGTCGCGAAGATTACGGCGATCAAGGATTGGGAACTTGCCCGAGATGAGAATAATGAATACTTTGGAAGCTATGCAGCCAACCTTGCATATATGAGTGCAAAAATTATATTGAATGAATCGAAAAGGTTACGGGTCAGGAGTAGATCCGGAATTCGTATTGTTGTGGAGGCTCTCATCAGCGCTGGGGTTGCAGCTTGTATAGCAGGAAGCAGTAGGCCTTGCTCAGGTGCGGAACATCTTTTCAGTCATGCCGTAGAATACATCGTTGGTCAGAATTACGGACTTCACGGTGAACGAGTCGGCCTTGGTACTATCATGATGGCTAAACTTCATAGCGTTGATTGGGAGATTATTGTAGAAACGTTGGAACGAGTCGGCGCTCCGACAAAAGCAAAACAGATAGGATTGAATGAAGAGCAACTAGTTCTCTCCTTGCTAGCGGCTCAATCGTTAAGACCTGACAGGTATACAATTCTCAGTAAAGTCAATTTAAACAAAAGTTCGGCATTTGAACTTGCTAGATCGGTCAAGGTTATTTAAGATGTGGCAAAATCCCGGATGCACACCCTCCCTCACTTTTCTTACTCACTTCTAGACACTTCCATTGCCCCAACTTCTTTGTTAGAGCGAACGTCGTCTTCTGACACTTCTTTAGACTCCGTCGAATTGGTCGCTTTGTAAGTTTCTAAGAATTTAACGTTGGTGATGCTAGCAACATATTTGAAGATATCACTGGCTATCCCACGCTTGATAACTTGTAGTCCTTCGGTCAGAAAAGTTTCTTCTGGGAGCTGGACAGTTAAATCTGATCCTTCAATAATAAATTTTATTTTTTCATCGTCAAGCGGCAGTCTTCTTTTCATCAATGAGAGCACTTTGTCATTATCACTTTCTAGTTTCTTTATTATGCTCACCTTATACGTTAAGGTCCGACCTGCCAATCTGTGATTGAAATCGACCTGAACTCTTCCTGATCCTACGAATCTGACAATACCTGTGCGTTCATCAATTTCCACCTCATCACCTATTTTAACTTCGTCGGCTTTGTCTCCTAGTTTCCTCTGAGCCACCATCCTCACCTTGTTCGGAATCCTTTCTCCAAATCCTTTGTCCGGAGAGACATCTACATCGAGTTTATCGCCACTATTTGCGTCTGCCAAAGCTTCGTCTAGACCCTTTAAAACCCAGCCTTCACCGACAGAGACAAGTCTTGGTCCATATTTGCGCGTCGGATCGTACAGGTCTGAATTTTTGGCGTCTTCCTCAATGGTGGTTTCAAAAATTTTCTTAGTATCTTTAATGTTAGCTGTATAATCTATCAATATAAGGGAGCCCTTCTCTAAAGTCATGAAATTTGACATCCGATTTACCTTATATTAAGCTTCATGGAAACGAGGGTACCAATAAGGTTAGATAGCACTTTCAAGTCTTTTTAGCGCAATTGAACCTGCATCTGGGCTCACCTTTAATCCCAAAATGTTCATGACGGATGCGATAGAGGACAAGGTTCTCATCACATGATACTTACTAACCTCACCCATTGATCCGATTCGGAACACTTTACCCTTGAGGTCGCCAAAGCCGCCGGCAATAAGAATCCTAAATTGTTGTGAAAGTAATCCTCTAAATTTCTTGTCATCCATTCCCGGTATATAGTTGATAGCAATTACTACATTACTCCTAGCATCTTGCCTCGCAAAAGGCGATAGGCCCATCGCATCCAGACCTGCGTAAAACGCATCTGCGCAGGCTTTGTGACGCGCAATTCTTTTGTCCAATCCTTCCTCAAGAACCATGTCGAGTGCTTCACTGAAAGCATTGAACAGTGGCAACGCAGGAGTGAACGGGGTTTCAAAATTTTCTTCGTAATACTTGAAGTATCTTTTTAAGTTGAGGTATTGGGTTGGAGGGGGGTTCGCTTGCATATGTTTTTTCGCCCTCGAGCTAATCGACATTGGAGATACTCCTGGTGGCGCTGCCAACGCCTTCTGGGAAGCTGTTACACAAATATCGATATTCCATTTGTCAACCGGTAACTCGTCGCCACCGAGAATTGAAACTGCGTCTGCAATGAAAAAGGCACCCCTATCGGAACACAATTGACTTAACTTGTCCATATATCGCAAGGTTGTTCCGGTAGACGTCTCGTTGTAAACTGCATACACGGCTTTAATATCCTTGTTGCGATCAAAAGCATCCTCGATTTCTGAATACTGGGGATTCTGACCGAACGGTGCAGTGACTCTTATCGCATGACCGCCCCAGCTGTCGATCAGGTCTGCTAGACGCGTTCCGAATTCGCCGTTAACAGGAATGATCGCTTTGTCATTTTTTCTGATCATATTGATAACAGATGCCTCTACTGCGCCTGTACCTGATGTGGTCAACAAAACGATATCATTCTGTGTTTGGAATACCCTTTGCGTCTTCTCAACAATGGTCTTGTAAAGACGACGAAAATCATCACTTCTATGATTGATAATATGTGTGAGCATAGCGTTCATGACTCGATCAGGTACGTTGGTAGGACCAGGAAGCATAACTAGGTATTCCATGTTGGATAAATGACCGAATTACCTTCCGATATTTATAATTACATCGACTGTCTGTGTGCTAGAGTCATCGACGCTACGCAACATTGTTAGCCATAATGATCCTAGTCCATTTGAGTATTGATTCGTAGCAGATATTACGCCGATCTGCTCTTACAAGTGCAATAAGATCATAAGCCTGTCCGATCATAATATGTGAGAATGAACGTTCGTCGCTCAAGAATAATGCAAATTGCATCTTCAAAGGGGTTCAATGCTGTAGCTGCATTTCAGCCCGAAAATGTATTCTATCTTACCAATTTTTGGGGCGAGGCGATTGCTATTTGCAGCAATGATAGAACTTCGTTGGTAGTTCCTAAATTGGAGGCATCAAGAGCACAACAGGATTCCAAAGACTGCGAAGTGATTCTCTCGGACAGAGGATTTCAATTAATTGACACATTCATCAATGCCATAAACGGGAAAGTGGTTTGTGCAGACCATGCGGACTACCCTACCGTTGAAGCAATCCAAACAAAGGTCTCTAAAAAACACTTTATTGTTAATGCAGATACATTACTTGAAGGACGGATGATCAAGGAGGAGAACGAAATTTATGCAATATCTAAGGCGGCCAAAGTCCTAGATGATTTATATGAAATATGCACGCACGAAATCAAAATTGGGTTATCAGAGCGTGATTTGCAGGCTAAGCTAATATTTCAAGCGATGCAAATGGGTGCCAATGCTGCATGTCTGAAATCAACGTTGAATCCTTTGATAATCGCGAGCGGTCCAAATGGAGCCCTGCCTCATGCACAGGTTTCCGATCGTAAATTCGTCGATGGCGACATGGTCGTAGTAGACCTGACTCTCCGAAATGCCTCGTATATAGCAGATGCGACTAGAACTTTTGCATTAGGTACAACGGCAGCTGAAACGAAAGAAGCATATGAACTAGTTAAACGGTCTCAACAACTAGGGATTAACTGCGCTGAGGAAGGCGTCGTTTGCGAGCGAGTAGATAAAGCATGCAGAGCAGTGATCAGTGATGGGGGATACGGAAGTCAGTTTATCCACTCAACGGGACATGGAATAGGTCTTGATGTCCATGAGCCTCCTTGGCTGAGGACTCCAAACCAACAGGTTTTGAAGAGAAACATGGCCATTACTATTGAACCCGGGATATATCTAAACGGTAAGTTTGGCATAAGGATCGAGGACAGCGTCATTGTAGATAATGGGCAGGCGAAGAACTTGAACGCTTTCACGAAAGATCTTCTCGTACTCTGCTGAAGCAGATGGGTTACATCTGCGTTTTGTTATGTTTAACTGACGCTTCTAGCAAGTGGTCAAATCCAATTTGGGTACTAACGGACTCTAACGATTTATTGGCCTAAATAATGCATGTAGTAGTCTAACGAAAAACTTTGCCATTTCTTCCTACAATATGGATGCGATATTAAATTCCTTCGAGGGTCAAAACGTACACACACTCTCATATGCTATATCACCATGAAAATTATGAAGTTCAGATTCGATAGACATTCGGATCGAATATCAAGCCCCTTCAGACGGGCACGAGGTTTGAACAGAAATAAATCAGAAGTACATGCGAGAGTGTTTTTCATGAGTACGAGAAATTCGGTTAGGAGATTTGATCTGTAGTAGAAGGCTCGAAATGCCGCGAATTTCATCTTGTATGATGATGCAGAGATTATTATCTGTTGGAATCTTTCTGTAATTGGCATAGATTTGCAATTGTTTCAAGTATTTTTCTGGCTACCTGATATTTACTTTGCAACGGTAGATGAATAACTTTCTTCTGTCTATCTATTATGAAAACTTCGTTCTCGTCGGAACCGGATCCACAACCTTTCCTACCTAAATCATTCGCGATTGCTAAGTCTCCATCGCACTCTTGCAATTTCTGAAATGCCTTGTTAATCAAGTACGAATCTGAG